>Ga0073899_10003997_pt1 | contig 12947 bp, 6 predicted proteins | sample KloWWTmetaKNB5Ph_FD_88975 | JGI IMG/M metagenome (GOLD analysis project Ga0073899, IMG submission 88975) | Active sludge microbial communities from Klosterneuburg, Austria, studying microevolution and ecology of nitrifiers - Klosterneuburg... | ecosystem: Engineered > WWTP > Aerobic digester >... | reverse complement strand
GCCGGGGTGCCGCCAGAACCAGCGGTCTTCGTAGCCGAGCAGGGCCTCGAGGTAACGCGGCGAGACCTGCTCGATCGTCACCGGATAGCGCCACACACCTTGCGCATTCGCGAATGCGCGCAAGGGCGTGCCATCACGCGCCAGCACGATGGTTGCGCTGTCCTCACTGATGTCCGGGATCGGCGGCGGGAACAGGCGGTCGAGCAGCACGATCAGCGCGAGCGCGATCAGCGTGTTGCGGAGCTTCCTGTAGGAGGGCCACTTGTGGCCCGATGCTCTCGCTCTGGCATGCGAAGAGAGCCAGAGCATCGGGCCACAAGTGGCCCTCCTACATGGGCGAATCATTCCGGCGACACCACCCTGATCGTCGCCGGCACCGCCTCGCCGATGCCGCGCAGGGTCGGGCGGTACATGTCTTCGACGAGTGGCGATGGCACTTTGTAGGTGCCGGGCGATACTGCGCGCACGGCGTAGAACAGGCGCGCCTTGGAACCGTCGTAGAGCTTGATCGCCGCAACGTAGCGGTCTTCGCGGTATTCCTCGAACGCGAGTTCGGCCTCGGACCCGCGTTCCGACAAGGTCACGCCGTCGATGGTCACGCTCGCCCACTGGCTCTGGTCGCCGAGATTGAAGTTCTCGATCTCCAGCCCCCCGGGCAGCAGGTCGACGATCAACGCGTCCTTCATCATCTCGTCGGACTCGACCGTGACCATCGCCACCAGCGAATCCCCCTCGGTCAGCGGCTTGCCGTCGTACTTGCTGCCATCGAGACGGTAATAGTCGCGGCGCACGGCGACGCCATTGCTGCTCTGCTTGGGCGCGGTGCTCGGGTAGCCGACCACGTCTTCGGTCAGGTAGATCGGGCCATCACCCCGCACATCGAGCTTCACGCCGGCGGCGAGATCGGGTGCGGTGAAACTGCGCGCGATCTGCGCGGTTGGCGAGAACGGTTCGTTGAGCTCGCCGGCGAAGACATCGCCCTCGATCTTGCGGTCGGGATCGTTCAGCAGCGCACGGCCGAGGCGGAACAGCGCGATCTGTTCCTGGGTGCTGAAGTAGAAGCGGCCGTCCCAGACATTGCGTCCGGTGATCTCGCGCGCCATCGCGAACACCTTTGCGTCGTAGGCCGGCTGCGCCAAACCAGCCTCGTGCGTCAGCGCAACCATCAGCGCGAGATCGCGCAGGTCGGTGCCGTAGTCGCCGATCCAGGCCGGGCGCTTGAACTCGCGCGTGAACGCTTCCTCGATCGCCTTCTCGCCACGCTCCTTGTCGCCCTGCAGGACCAGCGCGACGCCGAGGTGCACCAGCGGCAGCGGCGCAATCAGCTTGCCGCGCTCGTTGTCGTACAGCGCGCGCAGGGTGCCGAGCGGCGCCCGCTTCTGGCGCGCGAGCACGTAGCCGGCATGCATCATCTCGGCCAGGCGCAGATGGTCGGAGTACTCGTAGTCGTAGTGCGGGTTGCCACCGGCGAGCAGGTCGTCCTCGAGGCGCTTCAGGGTGCGGTCGAGCAGGGTCGCCGGCGGTTCGAAGCCGGCGTCCTTGGCGGCGACCAGCATCTCGGCGACATAGGGCGTGATCGTCGAGACGATGTAGTCGCCTTCCGGCCACATGTTGAAGTGGCCGTTCTCGACCTGCATCGAGGCCAGGCGCGAGAACGCGACGGTCATGCGTTCGGCGCGTTCCTTCTGCGTCAGCGGGCTGACCGCAAACTGCTTCGCGGTGGCTTCATCGAGATAGACGAGCGGGAACGCCTTGCTGGTGGTCTGCTCGACGCATCCATAGGGGTAACCGATCAGGTCGGCGACCACCGAACCGAAGGGCAGCGGCGGCAGGGTGCCGAGCGTCACCCGCGACACCGTCGATTCGCGCACCAGGCCGCTGCGCAGCGAAGGATCGGGGGTGATCGCCGGATTCGCACCCAGCACCTCGACGCGCGCACGACGTTCGACCGGATAGGCCGGGCGCACCGCGAATTCGATGCTGCGGTCGACGCGGATGTCCTTGCCGCGCACTTCGATCTTGACCTTGGCGACGCCGAATTTTTCGCGCGCGCTGAGCGGGAAGTTCAGTGTGGTGCGGTCGCCATCGGCGAGCTTGACGTTGCGCTTGCCATTGCCGACCTGGATGTAGTCGCCGCCATCGACCAGCACTTCGTAGCTGCCTTCGGCGCCGCTGAGGTTGTCGAGATCGAGCGCCAGTTCGGCGCTGTCGCCGCTGGCCATCGCGCGCGGTGCGCTGGCCTCGACCACGAGGGGCGCCTGCACGATGATCTCGCGTTCGCCGGCGCCGTACTGGCTCTCGCCGAACGCGACCGCGGCCAGGCGCAGGGTGCCGTTGAAGTCCGGCAGCTTGAGCGCGATCACGGCATTGCCCTGCGCATCGAGCGCGACCGGGGCATTGAACAGGTCGATGGTCTGCACCTTCACGTTCGGGCGCTTGGCCTGCGGCAGGCCGAGCAGGGCGGCGTCACCACCGTAGCGCAGGCGCGCCTGCAGGCCGTCGAGCGATTCGATGATGCGGCCGAACAGGTCGTAGGCATTGATGCCGTGGCGGCGTGGCGAGAAGAACCACGCGATCGGGTCCGGCAGCGCGAACTGGGTGAGGTTGAGGATGCCGACATCGGTCGCCGACAGCGTCACCTGCGCGGTCTTGCCGGCCAGCGCCGGCGCCGCCAGCTTGACCTCGATCGATTCATCCGGGCGCGCCTTGTCCGGCGCAGTCACGCTGACCTCGACCTTGCGGCTCTTGCGATCGAGCGGCAGGTGGATCACGCCGACGGCGCGATTGGGCGTGATCTTCTCGGCCGAGGAACCGGGGCGGAACACCAGCGCGGTGATGTACAGGTCGTGGCGGTCCCATTCCTTGGCGATCGGGATGTCGAGCGTGGTCTCGCCGCGCACGTCGATGCGTTGTTGCCACAGCAACTGGTCGCTCTCGACCAGGATCAGCGCGCTGCCGGCATGTGGCGGCTTGATCGTGATCTTCGCCGTGTCGCCGGGTGCATAGGCAGCCTGGTCGAGCGCGATCTTGACCTTGTCCGGGCGACTGCCGCGATCCTGGCCTTCGTTGTACCAATTCCAGCCGACAGTGAAGGGCAGGCGCGTGGTCAGCTGGGTGGCGGGGTCGAAGATCTCCAAGCGGTAGCCGCCCCAATCGACGCGGGCGTCGTAACGCAAGCGGCTGCCCGCGGCGACATCGATGCTGCGCTCCTCGACGGTTTCAAAGCGCGACAGGTAGTCGCTCTGCCAGCCGCTGCCCGAGACCCAGCGCCAGTTGTAGTTGCGGATCTCGCGCAGCAGCTTGAGCTTGAGCCCGGCTCCGGCGAGCAGGTCGCCGTTGGCATTGCTGCGCACGATCTCGAAACCGGCGTTGTCGCCGGGATCGGCACCGTCGGCCATGTCGAACAGCGGCCGCGCACCGACCAGTTCATTCGCCGGCCAGATGGTGCGTTTGAGCGGGCGAGTGACGGCGCGGCCACCACTCTCGAACAGGGACCCGACCACGATCACCTGCAGCGGCCCGGTCGGCGCCTTGGCCTCGTCGATCGCGATCTCGGCTTCGAGCAGACCCTCTTCGTCGAGCACGTCGTCGAGTGCCTCGCGCGGTTCCTTCGGCAGCTCGGCGAGCGGGTCGCCGAAGTGGAAATCCTTGAGCGCCGCAACCGGATGCACGTCTGGCTGCACCGACACGCGCGCGGTGAAGCGGTTGCCGGCGGCCGGTGCGCCATACAGCCAGTCGCCATCGACCTTGAGCTGAAGCGCTTCGCCGGCGCTCAGCGTCGGCTGCGCATCGAGCACCAGCTTCATGCGTTCGGGCAGGAACTCCTCGACGCGCACCGGATAACTCACCGGATTGAGCATGCCCGGGTCGGTGCTGAAGTCGACGCTCCATTTGCCGGTCGGCACGTCGCCATCGAGCACGCGCTCGTAGCGCACATAGTTCAAGGCGCCGGGGTCGAGCTGGGTGCGGGCGAGCTCGCGGCCATCGGGTTGGCGCAGCGACACGAACAGCGGTTGCTTCGCGACCATGCGGCCATCGAAGTCGCGCAGGATCGCGTTCACGCCGATCATCTCGCCCGGCCGATAGAGATCGCGGCCCGACCACGGGAAGACGTCGAGCGGCAGCTGCGAGCGACCGGCGATCGCGAACTCCGAGAGGTCCAGCGCCGGTGTGTTGAAACTGAGCAGGGCGTGGTCGTTGCCCCAGGTGGCGACCAGGGTGTCGGCGGCACTGAGCGTGTAGCCGATCATGGCCAGGCCGTGGTCGTCGCTGGCCGCGGAGACCAGGGTCTGGCCCTTGCGGTCGCGGATCTCGATCGCGACGTTCGGCTTGGCTTCGCCGGTCTCGAGCGAGGTGGTATGCACCAGCAGCTTGTCGGCATAGGCGCGCACGTGCAGGCCGATGTCGCTGACGAAGAACATCGCGGTGTCGTACTCGCCGCGATAGCTGCCGGCCTTCTTCAGCACGGCGTAGTACAGGCCGGGGGCCTTCATCTCGTCGATGTCGCGGATCGGCAGGTAGCTGACGCTGCGCTCGTTGCGCTTCACTTCCAGCGCGAAGCGGTTCGCATAGACCGACTCGCCGTACTTGGTCAGCTGGTCGACCGACCAGTTCCAGCGCGTGCCGTTCTTCTGGAACTCGTCGATGAACGGACGCACCTGCTGTTCGCGGATGCGGAAGAACTCGACATCGGCCTCGGCGACGTTGACCGACACGATCGGCAACCCGCGCGATTCGTGCTGCGGCAGGATGTGGCCTTGGCTGGCGAAGCCGATCACCGGTTCCTGTTCACCGGCATAGATCTCGTGGGTCTGTTCCTTGCCGAGCGCACGGCCGTCAGTCGCCATCAAGCCGGCCTTGATCGTCACGACATAGGTCTTGTCGGCCTCGAGATAGGGGAAGCGCAGCTTCTGGCCGTCTTCGAGCATCCAGCTGCCGTCCGGCTTGGCACCGTCCTTGAGCGTGATCGCGATCAGCTCATCGAAAGCCTGCTGCGACACCAGTGGTTGCGAGAACGGCAGCACGATCGAGGCGCGGTCGTTCCACGATTCGCCCAGCGGTGCGTCGAGCACGAAATCCTTGCGCGCTGCCGCGGCAGCCGTGGCCGAGCCTTGCTGCACTTCCGGCGGCGCGCCGCTGTCGCCGCCTCCGCAGGCAGCCAGTCCGAACAGCAGTGCCAGTGTCCATCCCGACCATCGCGCCATACGCATGTGTTGTTCCCGCAAGTTCGCGCGCGAGACCCGTTCCCGCGGCGTGGCGCAAGTATGCCGCGCGCGTGTTGCCGCGTGTTGCGCAATGAGCCTTTGCGCGGCCGCGACGCGGGCTGCTTCGGGCGAATTGCGGGCGGGCTCAGTCCTGGCGCAGCGCTTCGGTCGGGGCAATACGTGTGGCGCCGCGCGCCGGCAGCACGGTGGCCAGCACGGCGGTAGCCATCAGCAGCAAGGGCACGCCGACGTAAGCCACCGGCGTGAATGCCACCGACCAGCCGAGCGTTCCCGAGGCCAGCCAGGACACCAGCAAACAGACTGGCAGTCCGATGACCACACCGAGCACGACCTGCCGCAGCGCACCGCCGAGCACCAGTCTCACGACGCCAGTGGCCGTGGCGCCGAGCGCGATGCGCACGCCGATCTCGCGGGTGCGGCTGACGACGGTGAATCGGACCACCCCGTACAGGCCGACCGCCGAGATGAGCAGCGCAACCAAGCCGAGCACGCTGGCGACACTACGCGCGATCTCGAATGGCAGCCGCTGCATCGCCACCACGTCGGTCAGCGCCCAGGGTTCACAGGGCATCGCCGCGTCACGTTGGTTGCAGATGCGGATCAATTCGCGCTTCGCCGCTGCCGCTTGCCGCGGATCGACTGCAACCACCAGTTCGTTCAACTGGCCCGGCGCGAGCGGCGCGGGCAGATAGACCGCGCTCTCGTCCATGCCGGTGAACAGCAGGCCGCTGGCGACATCGGCCGCGACACCCACCACTTCGACTTCACCCACGATTCCGGCGTTGCCGAGTCCGAGCACATCCAGCGGGTCCGGCGGGAACTGGATGCGTTGGCCGATCGGCGACTGTCCGGGCCATAGCTCACGCGCCGTGGCGGCGCTGACAATGGCGACGGTGGCGCGGTTCGTGGCTTCATCGGCGCGAAAGTCCCGGCCCAGTTCCAGCGGGATGCCGAGCGTCGAGAAGAAGCGTTCGTCGACGCGATTGAGGCCGACCGAACGGCTGCGTTCGCCGACTTGCGCCGGTGCCGGCGAGGGCCAGCCGTACAGCGGCACACGCATCACCGCGGTGCTGCCGACGACGCCAGGCACCTGCTCGATGCGGCGTCGCAGGGCTGCATCGGGGGCGGGATGGCGCAGGTCGAGCAGGCGTTGTTCGTCGAATCCGATGTCGATGTGCTGGGCGCGGTGCGCAGTCGCCACGATCAGCGCGGCCACCACCAGCAGGACCAGGCTGGCGGCGATCTGCGACACCATCAGTGCCGCGCGCAGTCGCGACGGCGTGATCGATCCGATCGCCGAGTCGCGACGCGCGCCGGCGGACAGGTTGCGCCCGGTGCTGGCCAACGCCGGCAACAGGCCGAAACTCATCGTGGTGATGCCGGCGAGGACGGTGGCGGCGAGGAACACGCGCCAGTCGATGTGGATCGCGATTGGTTCCATGCCGAGCCCGATCATCATCGACAGCGCGTAGCGATGAAGCGGTTCGACGGTCAGCGCGCAAAGCACGAGCCCGAGTGCCGCGGCAGCGGTCGCGAGCAGGCTGCATTCGGTCATCAACTGGCGGACCATGCGCCAGCGCGAGGCACCCATGCTGGCGCGAATCGCCAGTTCCTGTCGCCGTGCGGTGGCGCGGGCCAGCATCAGGTTGGCGAGATTGGCGCAGGCGACGACCAGCACCAGCAAGACCAGCGCGAAGATCGGCACCGCGGCCATGTTCAGGTCCTGCGCATCGCCGGCGGCGAGCAGGGACGTGCGCTTCAGCAACTGCACGCTGGCGATGTCCTCGTCCTTGCCTTGGCGCGAGGCGAGCGCCTGCAATGCGGGCAGCAGGCGTTGCCGCAGGCTCTCGGGGCTGGCTCCGGGCGAGAGCAACACGCTGAGGTCATAGCCGTCGCTGTAGTCGCTGCCCGAGTAGTGGCCGCGCCAGGTGGCATAACCCTCGGTGGTGATCCAGAACTGTGGCGGCAACGGCTGCAGGTCGAGGAAATCCGGCGGCATCACACCGACGATGGTGAACGCGACGCCGCTGAACATAAGCGACTTGCCGAGGACATCCGGGTCCGAATGGGTGAGCACGCGCCAACCCGCGTCGCTCAGCAACAGCGTCGGCGCGGCGCCAGAGACGTCGTCGCGGCCATCGAGGATGCGCCCGATCCGCGGTCGCGACCGCAGCAGCGGCAGGTAGTCGCCGTTGACCGCCAGGCCATAGGCCGTGCGCGGCGCACTGCCGCCGAGCATCATCCGCACCATGTTGCTGATCAGCAGCCTGCTGCTGTCCGATTCGATGGCCGGGCTGATGCTGCGCAACTCGTCGGCAGTGGGTCGTACCCGGCGCGAGCCGTCTGCACCGGACAACCGCACCAGGTCGATCACTTCGCCGCGTTGCACGATCTCGGGCGTGCGCAGCAGGTAACTGCCGTAGACCGAGAACAACACCAGGTTGATGGCTATCGCGGCGCCGAGGATCAGTGTGGCCGACAGCGTGAACAGCGGGCTGCGCGCCAGGCTGCGCAAGGCACGGCGCAGTTCGCCGGACCAGTCGTCGAAGGCACCGAGGCCGACTGCATGGCGTACCGAGTCCTTGTGCAGCTCGACCATGCCGAGTTCGATGCGTGCGATGCGCGCGGCTTCGTCGGCGGCAGTGCCGCGACGGATCAGATCATCACGTCGCGACTCGATGTGGAATTGCAGTTCGCTGTCGAGATCGCGCTCGAACTGGCGGCGATGGCGCAGTCGTTGCCACAGGTCTTTCATGCTCATGCCAGCGCCTCCAGGTTCGGCGTCGACAGCACCTGCTCGAGTGCCGCCGAGAAGCGTTTCCAGTCGGCGGTGTCACTCTTCAGGCGCGCCTTGCCGTCGCGGGTCAGCACATAGAACTTGGCGCGGCGATTGTTCTCCGACACGCCCCATTCCGACTCGATCAAGCCCTGCTGCTCGAGCCGCGCCAGGGCCGGGTAGAGCGCGCCCTGTTCGACCAGCAGCGCATCGTGCGACGCGCGCTGGATGCGCAGCAACACGCCATAACCATGCTCGCGACCGAGCGACACGGCCTTGAGCACCAGCAGGTCCAGGGTTCCGGGAATGATCGGGGCAGGGTTCATGGTCTCGCCTAAGAAGTTTAGGCAAGCCTAGCGCATTCCCCTAAACCGTCAAGGAGAGAGGGCCATGACTGACGACAGGGATGCGTGTTCGTCTCTCGGGACAGTCCGTGGAGCGTCGAATGCGAGAGTTCAGGTTTCAGCCGTCATCGCCAGCGCCACCGCCTGCGCTACTTCGATACCGTCGATCGCGGCGGAGTAGATGCCGCCGGCGTAACTGGCGCCTTCGCCGGCGGGATACAGGCCGCGGGTGTTGATGCTCTGGTAGTCGGCACCACGGTTGATGCGGATCGGCGACGAGGTGCGTGTTTCGACCGCCGTCAGGATCGCGTCGGGCAGCGCGAAGCCCTTGAGCTGGCGGTCCAGCGCCGGGATCGCTTCGCGCAACGCGGTGATCGCGTAGTCGGGCAGGGCGGTGCTCAGGTCGCACAGATGCACGCCGGGCTGGTAGGAAGGCAGCACGCTGCCGAACTCGGTCGATGCGCGTCCGGCCAGGAAGTCGCCGACGCGTTGCGCCGGTGCGAGATAGTCGCCGCCGCCGAGTTCGAACGCGCGGCGCTCCCAGTGGCGCTGGAAGTCGATGCCGGCGAGCGGGCCGCCGGGATAATCTTCGGGGCTGATGCCGACGACGAGCCCGGCGTTCGCGTTGCGTTCGTTGCGCGAGTACTGGCTCATGCCATTGGTGACCACCTGGCCCGCTTCCGATGTCGCGGCGACCACGGTGCCACCCGGGCACATGCAGAAGCTGTACACGGAGCGGCCATTACGGGCGTGATGCACCAGCTTGTAGTCGGCTGCGCCGAGGATCGGGTCGCCGGCGAAATCGCCGAAGCGGGCCTGATCGACCATCGACTGCGGATGTTCGATGCGGAAACCGATCGAGAACGGCTTGGCCTCGATGTGCACACCCTGCGCATACAGCGTCTGGAAGGTGTCGCGCGCGCTGTGCCCGACAGCGAGCACGACATGGTTGCTGTGCAAATCCTCGCCGCTGGCGAGACGCACGCCGCGTACCTGGCGATCGTCCATCAGCAAGCGTTCGACGCGGGCTTCGAAGCGGATTTCGCCGCCGAGCGCTTCGATGTCGCCACGCATCTTCTCGATCATGCTGACCAGGCGGAAGGTGCCGATGTGCGGCTTGCTGACGTAGAGGATTTCCTCGGGGGCGCCGGCGGCGACGAATTCCTGCAGTACCTTGCGGCCGTAGTGGTGCGGGTCCTTGATCTGGCTGTACAGCTTGCCATCGGAAAACGTGCCGGCGCCGCCTTCGCCGAACTGCACGTTCGACTCCGGGTTCAACACCTTGCCGCGCCACAGCCCCCAGGTGTCGCGGGTGCGCTCGCGCACGGCCTTGCCGCGCTCGAGCACGATCGGGCGGAAACCCATCTGTGCCAGGATCAGGGCCGCGAACAATCCACACGGTCCGAAGCCGATGATCAGTGGTCGTTCGCGCAGGCCGCTCGGTGCCTGCGTGACGAAGCGATAACGCATGTCCGGCGTCGGTCCGACATGGGGAATGCTGCGTTTGGCCACACTCGCCGTTGCTGCGTCGCCCAGTTTCACGTCGACGGTGTAGATCAACAGGATGGCGCGGCGCTGGCGCGCGTCGTAGCTGCGCTTGTAGACCGTGAACTCGAGCAGGTCCTGTGCGTCGATGCCCAGCCGATGCACGATGGCCGCGCGCAGCGCCTCCCCGGGGTGGCCGAGCGGCAGCTTGATTTCGGTGAGTCGCAGCATCCCGGGGCTCTGAACTGGATCAAGCCGGCATGCTAGCGTCCCGGCCGATGAGTGATCCAGTTGACGTGATCGTGATCGGCGGTGGGGCTGCCGGGTTGATGTGTGCGCTGACCGCCGGCCAGCGCGGTCGGCGCGTGCGCGTGGTCGAGCATGCGAACCGGGTTGGCAAGAAGATCCTGATGTCCGGCGGTGGCCGCTGCAACTTCACCAATACCGGCGCGACTGCGGCGAACTTCATCTCGGCCAATCCGCACTTCTGCAAGTCGGCACTGGCGCGCTTCAAGCCTGCGCAATTTGTCGAGCTGGTGGAACGACACGGCATCTCGTACCACGAGAAGGAACTCGGCCAGCTGTTCTGCGACGAGTCGGCGAAGTTGATCGTGCGCATGCTGCTGGACGAATGCGCGGCGGCCGAGGTGCGCATCGACACGAGTTGCACGGTCGAGCGCGTGCAGCAGGTCGAAGACGGCTTCATGGTCGACACCGCACTCGGGCGCACGCGCGCGCCGGCGCTGGTGGTCGCGACCGGCGGCCTGTCGATTCCGAGCATGGGCGCCAGCGGATTCGGCTTCGAGCTCGCGCGCCAGTTCGGACATTCGGTGTTGCCGACGCGCGCCGGCCTGGTGCCGCTGACCCTCTCCGGCAAGCATCAGGAGCGATTCGAAGGCTTGAGCGGCGTCGCCCTGCCGGTGTCGGCGCGATGCAACGGCCAGCGCTTCGACAACTTCATGTTGATCACCCATCGCGGCGTCAGTGGTCCGGCGATCCTGCAGCTTTCCTCATACTGGCAGCCGGGCGACGACCTGTGCCTCGACCTCCTGCCTGGCGGTGACGCCTTCGACGCACTGAAGCGGCTGCAGGCGCAACGCCCGGCGGCGGAGCTGCGCACCGTGCTCGCAGACCTGCTGCCCAAACGCTTCGCCGAACGTCTGTGCGAGGTCTGGTTCGAAAGCCGCCCGATCAAGCAGTTCAATGATCCCGAACTGCGCGCCATCGCTGCGCAACTGCAGAACTGGCCCCTCGTCGCCAGCGGCAGCGAGGGCTACCGCACCGCCGAAGTCACCCTCGGCGGCGTCGATACCGACGAACTCTCCTCGACCACGATGCAATCAAAGCGCGTGCCCGGCCTCTACTTCATCGGCGAAGTCGTCGACGTCACCGGCTGGCTCGGCGGCTACAATTTCCAATGGGCCTGGGCCTCGGGGCATGCGGCGGGCGTGGCGGTGTGAGTGATCGGGTTGGGGCTGTGCGGTCGGTACACTTCCCGCGACAATCACTCAGAGAACAACCATGGCGGCAGTAATGCAGGCGGACTCGCGCGCAACGGCAGAACCCATCGTCTCGGTGCGCGGTTTGACCAAGACCTACGCCAACGGGTTTTCGGCGCTGAAGGGTGTTGATCTCGAGATCCGGCGTGGCGAGATCTTTGCGCTGCTGGGGCCGAACGGGGCCGGCAAGACGACGCTGATCAGCATCATCTGCGGCATCGTCAACGCCAGTTCGGGCTCGGTGGTCGCCGATGGCTTCGACAATGTGCGCGAGTTCCGCGGCGCGCGGGCGCGCATCGGGCTGGTGCCGCAGGAGCTGCACACCGACGCGTTCGAAACGGTGTCGGCGACCTGCAACTTCAGTCGCGGTCTGTTCGGCTTCAAGCCCAACCCAGGACACGTCGAGCAAGTGCTCAAGGACCTGAGCCTGTGGGACAAGCGCAACGACAGGATCATGACGCTCTCCGGTGGCATGAAGCGGAGGGTACTGATCGCGAAGGCGCTGGCGCACGAGCCGAGCATCCTGTTCCTCGACGAGCCGACGGCTGGTGTCGATGTCGAACTACGCCACGACATGTGGAACGTCGTGCGCCGCCTGCGCGAGCGCGGCGTCACCATCATCCTGACCACGCACTACATCGAGGAGGCCGAGGAAATGGCCGACCGCGTCGGCGTGATCCTGAAGGGCGAAATCATCCTGGTCGAGGACAAGGCGACGCTGATGCAGAAGCTCGGCAAGCGCGAACTGGCGTTGCATCTGAACGAGACGCTGGCCGCGCTGCCGGCTGCGCTGTCCGATCTGTCGCTCGAATTGCAGGAGGAAGGTCGCGTGCTCGTCTACCGCTTCGATGCCGGTGGCGAGGCAACCGGGATCTCGCGGCTGCTGAATCGACTCGGGGGCGAGGGCATCGGCTTCCATGACCTCAAGACCAGCGAGAGCACGCTCGAGGAGATCTTCGTCAGCCTGGTGCGGGAGCGCGCATGAACTGGCTCGCGATTGCCGCAATCTACAAGTTCGAGATGTCGCGCTGGTTCCGCACCATCGGCCAGAGCGTGGCGTCGCCGGTGCTGTCGACTTCGCTGTATTTCATCGTGTTCGGCGCCGCCATCGGTGCGCGCATGGGCGCCATCGACGGCGTTGCCTACGGTGCCTTCATCATCCCCGGCCTGATGATGCTGTCGATCTTGAACGAGAGCATCGGCAATGCCTCGTTCGGCATCTACTTTCCGAAATGGTCGGGCACGATTTTCGAGATCCTGTCCGCACCGGTGTCCTGGGGCGAGATGCTGCTCGGCTATGTCGGCGCCGCGACCACCAAGTCGATGCTGCTCGGTGCGCTGATCCTGGTCACCGCGCGCGTGTTCGTCCCCTACGAGATCGCGCATCCGTTCTGGATGCTGTGTTTCCTGCTGCTCACCGCCGCGAGCTTCTCGCTGTTCGGTTTCCTGATCGGCATCTGGGCCGACAGCTGGGAGAAACTGCAGACGGTGCCGATGCTGGTGATCACGCCGCTGACCTTCCTCGGCGGCGCGTTCTACTCGATCGACATGCTGCCCTCGCCCTGGCGTGAGCTGACCTTCTTCAATCCCGTCGTGTACCTGATCTCCGGCTTCCGCT
>Ga0073899_10003993_pt1 | contig 12955 bp, 7 predicted proteins | sample KloWWTmetaKNB5Ph_FD_88975 | JGI IMG/M metagenome (GOLD analysis project Ga0073899, IMG submission 88975) | Active sludge microbial communities from Klosterneuburg, Austria, studying microevolution and ecology of nitrifiers - Klosterneuburg... | ecosystem: Engineered > WWTP > Aerobic digester >... | reverse complement strand
GTCCACCACCTTGACCACGCCCTGGTCGTTGGCGTCGAGCTGCTTGTTGGTCTTGCCCAGTTCGACGAGCTGCTCGAAACTCGACAACACTGCTACTTCGCCCGTCTTCTGCGCCGAGCGCACCGAGCGTGCCAGGGCGAAGAACTCCGTCGTGTAGCGTGCAATGTCCTCAGGGTTGGCCAGCACCAGCCGCAGGCGCTTGCGCGTGTGCGCCTCGATCTCGGGCACCCATGCCACATCGAAGGGTTCGCTGGTGGCGACCGTCACCTCGGCTGCGCCGACGCTGACCGGCAGAACCCGCCGCAGCTCCGCATACTGCACGCTCATCACATCGCCGACCCGCCCCACGTCGACCTTCAGCGGGTCGATGCGCAGGTAAGGCATGTGAATGCGCCCCGCCAGCCACTCGGTCAGCGCCTCGACGTCGAGCGGCCGACCTTGCCGCTGCAGCCCGGCACCACCCAGGCGCACCAGCGCATGCAGGCTGGAGTCCCCTGCCGCGAAGCGCTTGTTCACGCGCTGGGCATCGGACTCGGTCACCCAGCCGTCCTCGAGCAGCCACTCGAGCAGCTGCCGCCAGTGCAGGCGGCCGCGCGGTAGGTTGCCACGCTGGGCGCGGGTATTGCTCATGGCGGCATGTTAGCCCGGCGCAGACCGAGGCCCATGCGGCGGTTCAGCGGTCGCCGCCGGGTTCGCTGTGATTCAGGTTTTCCGACTCGTGACGATAGAGCATCTCCTGGCGGCGCGACGGCGGGAACAGCTTGCGCACGACGACGAAGAACACCGGCACGAAAATCACCGACAGCGCGGTGGCAGCGATCATGCCGCCCACCACGCCGGTACCGATGGCGCGCTGGCTGGCCGAGCCAGCACCGCTGGCCAGGAACAGCGGCAGCGTACCGAGGATGAACGCCGCCGACGTCATGATGATGGGCCGAAAGCGAAGTCGCGCCGCCTGAACGGCTGCCTCCCAGGCGGTGTGCCCCTGCGCCTGCAGCTCCTTGGCGAACTCGATGATCAGGATCGCGTTCTTGGCTGACAGCCCGATGATGGTCACAAGGCCGACCTGGAAGTACACGTCGTTGGCCAGGCCACGCCCCAACGTGGCGAGCACAACGCCGAGCACGCCCAGCGGCACGGCCAGGATCACCGCAAACGGTATGGCCCAGCTCTCGTACAGCGCGGCCAGGCACAGGAACACTGCCAGGATCGCGAAGCCGTAAAGCACCAACGCCTGGTTGCCGGCCAGCTTCTCCTCGCGCGAAATGCCGGTCCACTCGTAACCGAAGCCCGCCGGCAACTGCGCCACCAGGCGCTCCATCTCGGCCATGGCGTCGCCAGTGCTGTATCCGGTTGCCGCGCTGCCGCCGATGCGCATGGCCGGATAGCCGTTGTAGCGCACGGTCTGCATTGCGCCAGTCACCCAGCGCGGCGTCGCGAATGCCGACAGCGGCACAGCCTGCCCCTTGGAGTTGGTGACGACCAGGCGCAGCAGGTCTTCGGGTTGCATGCGCGCCGGCGCATCCGCCTGCACGATCACGCGCTGCATGCGCCCGCGGCTCGGGAAGTCGTTGACATAGGACGAGCCCAGCGCAGTCGACAACGCCGCATTCACCGCATCGAAGCTCACGCCCAGCGCGGCCGCCTTGTCTCGATCAACGTCGATGCGCAGCTGCGGCGCATCCTCGAGCCCGTCCGGTCGCACCTGTGTGAGCATCGGGCTCTTGGCCGCCAGGCCCAGCAGTTGGTTGCGGGCAGCGACCAAGGCCTCGTGGCCATGCCCGGCGCGGTCCTGCAGGCGCAGGTTGAAGCCCGAGGCCTGGCCCAGCTCAGGAATCGGCGGCGGACTCAGCGGAAAGATGAAGGCATCGCGAACGCCCATCAGCGCTCCGAATGCCCGCCCTGCCAACGCCTGGGCCGACTGACCCGGCCCGCTGCGCTGGGCCCAGTCCTTCAGCGTGACGAACGCCAGCGCAGCGTTCTGGCCCTGGCCCGAGAAGCTGAAGCCGAGCACGCCGATCATGTTCTCCACTTCGGGCTGCCTGAGCATGAAGCCCTCGACCTGCGTCATCACCTCGCCGGCTCGTTGCTGCGTGGCACCAGGGGGAAGTTGCACGCTGACGATCAGGTTGCCCTGGTCCTCGGCCGGCAGGAACGAGCCCGGCAGCCGCAGGTACACCCAGCCCATGGCCACAACCAGCGCGAGGTAGACCACCAGCAGCCGCCCCGCACGCGGCAACGCACGCTCGACCGTGCGTCCGTAGCCTTGCGCCGTGAATGCGAAGGCGCGATTGAACCAGGCAAAGGGGCCGCGGCGCGCTGCACCATGGCCGACGGCCACAGGCCGCAGCAGCGAAGCGCACAACGCGGGGGTGAGGGACAGTGCCAGGAACGCCGAGAAGCCAATGGATGCCACCATCACCGCCGAGAACTGGCGGTAGATGTTGCCGACCGACCCGGCAAAGAAGGCCAGCGGCACAAACACCGCCACCAATACCAGTGTGATGCCGACGATGGCCCCGGTGATCTGCCCCATGGCCTTGCGCGTGGCCTCGCGTGGCGGCAGGTGCTCACTGGACATGATGCGCTCGACGTTCTCGACCACCACGATGGCGTCATCGACGACGATACCGATGACCAGCACCATGCCGAACATCGTGAGCACGTTGATCGAGTAGCCCAGCGCCATCAGCGTCGCAAACGTACCCAGGAGCGCCACCGGCACCACCACGGTCGGGATCACCGTGTAGCGCAGGTTCTGCAGGAACAGCAGCATCACGAGGAACACCAGCGCAACGGCTTCCACCAGCGTGGTCGCCACCTGGCTGATCGAGATCTTCACGAAGCGCGAGGCATCGTACGGAATGGAATAGCCCACGCCGGCCGGGAAGTAGCGTTCGAGCTCGGACATGCGCGCGCGGATCGCCGCGGCGGTCTGGATCGCATTGCCAGTGGGCGACAACTGCACGCCGATGGCCGTTGAAGGCTTGCCGTTCAGGCGCGCCGTCGTGGCGTATCCCTGCGCGCCAAGCTCGATGCGAGCCACATCGCGCAGCCGCACACTCGAGCCATCGGCGTTCGCGCGCAGGAGCACCGCACCAAACTGCTCGACGCTATCGAGTTGCCCGGGCACCACGACGGTGGCCGAGATGCCCTGCCCCGGCACATGCGGCAGCTCACCGATCGCGCCACCGGCCACCTGCGCGTTCTGCGCCCGGATCGCGGCAACGACATCGGCCGCACTCAGGCCCAGGCCCTGCAGCCGCGCCGGGTCGATCCAGATGCGCATTGCCCGCTCGGTTCCGAACAGCTGGGCCTGCCCCACGCCCGGTACCCGCTGAATTTCGGGCAACACGTTGCGCGAGGCGTAGTCGCCCAGTGCCACGGGGTCCCAGGCCGGGTCAGTCGAGGTGAGCACCGTCACGAGCAGGAAGTTCGAGCGCGCCTTCTCCACGCGCACACCCTGCTGGGTGACCGCCGACGGCAGCCGCGGCGTCGCCCGCGACAGCCGGTTCTGCACTTCCACCTGCGCCAGGTCGGCATTGGTCCCGGGCTGGAAACTCAACGTGATGCTGCCGCTGCCGTTGGCCTGGGCGACCGACTCCATGTAGATCAGCCCGGGCGCACCGTTCATCTCGCGCTCGACGATGGCCAGCACGCTGTCTTCGAGCGTCTGAGCCGATGCGCCGGGATACACGGCCGAAACCACGATCGTCGGCGGCGCCACCGGTGGGTATTGCGCCACCGGCAACTGGCTGATGGCGACGACGCCGAACACGCTGATGAACAACGCGATGACCCAGGCGAAGATCGGGCGGTCGATGAAGAAACTGGCCATGGGCGGCTCCCGGCCTCAGCGGCTGGCTGGTGCCGAAGGCGCAGCGGCCGCCACGGAGGCGGGGGCAGCGGCCGGCACGGGTATCACCGGCGATCCCGGGGCCTGGATCTTCTGGAAACCATCGACGATCACGCGGTCGCCGGACTGCAGCCCGCTGGTGACAACCCAATTCGCGCCTTGGGAGCCCGAGACCTGTACACGGCGCGTGACTGGCTTGTTGCCTTCGCCGACAACGAGCACCGTGTCCCCACTTCCGCTGCGCGTGACCGCCTGCTGAGGCAGCAACGCCGCGCCGCCGAGCGTGGCCTGCGCCAGCCGCACCCGCACATATTGGCCCGGCAGCAGCAGCCCCTGGGGGTTGGGAACCTCGGCCCGCAGGGTGACCTGAGCCGATCCGGGGTCGACGCTGATGTCACTGAACAGCAGCCGGCCGGCCTGGGGCAACTCGGTGCCATCGTCAAGCACGATGCGCACGGCCACCGCATCGCTGGGGATGCGTTGGCGCGCGCCGTCGGCCGTCATGCGCCTCAATCGCAGCAACTCAGCCGAAGACTGCGTGAAGTTCACATAGACGCTGGACACTTGCTGGATCAGGGCCATGGGCGTGGCTTCGCCCGCCGTCACCAACGCACCCTCGGACACCAACGCGCGGCCGATGCGTCCGGAAATCGGTGCCACGACATTGGCATAGCCCAGGTTGATGCGTGCGGTCTGCACCGCCGCCCGTGCCGCTGCCGCCTCGGCCTCGGCCATGCGCTGGGCCGAGCGGGCGTTGGACAGATCCTGTTGGCTGATGACTTTCGAATCGGCCAACGGTTCGTAGCGCTGCAGCGTCTGCCTGGCCTGGGCAAGCACCGCCTCGGCGCGCTGCAGCGTTGCCTGGGCGCTGTCGAGCGCGGCCTGGTAGGGCGCTGCATCGATGCGGTACAGCGGCTGCCCCGCCCGCACGTCGCTGCCCTCCTGGAAGAGCCGCTGCGTGACGACACCGCTGACCCGCGCGCGCACCTGTGCCGTGCGCAGCGCCTCGACACGCCCAGGCAGCTCCTGCTGCAGCGCGACGGCGGCCGGTTGCACGGTCACCACCCCTACGGACGGCGGCGGCGCCTGGCGGCCGGCCCCACCGGCACCTGTCCCTGTACCTGCACCAGATCCGCCTGACCCGGTAGGTCCGCAGGCAGACAACGCCCCCAAGAGCAGAGGAAGAAGCAAGCGGCATGGACGCAGGTGTGGCATGGCTGATGGATGGAGGGATGGAGCGAATTCGGGCGAATTCAGTATACGTACAGTCTAGAATGTATATATTGCTGCCAGATTTCCGCCGCCCCCCGTGGCACGTCGAACCAAAGCCGAGGCCCTCGCCACCCGAACCGCCATACTCGACGCGGCGGAGCGGTTGTTCCACGAGCGCGGTGTCTCGCGCACGTCGCTGCAGCATGTTGCCCAGGCCGCCGGTGTCACGCGCGGCGCCGTGTACTGGCACTTCGAAGACAAGGCCGACCTGTTCAACGCCATGATGGAGCGGGTGCGTCTGCCGCTGGAGGAAGCGGCCGTCCGGCTCGACAACTGCGACGCCGGCGAGCCGCTTCAACAGCTGCGCCAGCTCCTCGTCTCAGTGCTGCAGAGGGTCGACGGCGATCCGCAGTCGCGGCGGGTGTTCGAAATCGCCACCCACAAGGTGGAGTATGTGGACGAGTTGGTCGCGGTCCAGACGCGCCACCTGCAGGCTGTGCGCGAGCACCTTGCCACCATCGGCAGGTGTTTGGCACGAGCGGGCATCGACACCCGCGATGCGCTCGGGCTGCATACCCTGCTCGTGGGCTTCATCCACACCTGGATGCTCGACCCTGGTTCGTTCGACCTTGCACGCGAGGGCGCGCGTGCGATCGACGTGTACCTCGCAGGCCTGGCCGCCCGCGACGCTCAAGCTGCCAGCAGTGCCGGCACCTGCGCGGCCAGGTAGTCGTAGACCGCCCGGATGCGTGCACTGGTGCGGATCTCTCGGTGCACCACCAGCCACATCGGGAACCGCGGCAACTTCAGTTGCGGCAGGAGCCGCTGCACCTGCGGATCGGTCGCGATGACGTGGTCGGTCATGAACGCAACGCCCAGGCCGGCACGCACGGCCTGCCACTGCGCGATGAGATCGTCGGTTCGCAGCGCGAACCGCAGCCGCGCGGCATCCACGCCCAGAGCCTGCGCCCCGCGCTCGATGTCGCCGGGTGCGACGCTGCCGATCAGGTCATGCGCCAGCAGGTCGGTCGGCTGGACAGGGATGCCCCGACGCCCCAGGTAATCACGGTGGGCACACGCCCAAACGGCAGCCTGCCCGATGCGCCGCGCCACCAGCGAAGCCTGCTGCGGCCGCACCATGCGCAAGGCGATGTCGGCCTCGCGCGCGAGCAGGTTGCTCAGCGCGTTGCTCACCACGAGCTCCACGTCGATGCGCGGCAGTGCATCGCGCATGCCGGCCAGCACCGACGGCAGGACCCAGCACGCCACCGGCTGGCTGGCCGACAGCCGCACCACGCCTGCGGCGTCCCGTTCGGCCGAGCCGGCCAGCCGCCCCAGGTGTGCAGCTGCCGCATCCATCGCGCGCGCCGCCTGTGCCAGTTGCAGCGCACGCGCGGTGGGCTGCAGGCCGCGCCCGGTGCGTTCGAACAGCACCACCGCCCATTGCGACTCCAACTCGGCGATGTGCCGGCCCAGGGTGGGCTGGCTGGTGCCGGTGGCGCGGGCGGCCGCGAGCAGGCTGCCGTGCTCGAGGGCGGCCAGGAACGATCTGACCAACGACCAATCGAAGTTTCCGCTGTTCATTTGTGAATAGCTGTTCCATGCATTCATGGAATTGTCTCGGGATCGGCAGCTGCCCACAATGTCAATACCCGATACCTGGAGCACCGACATGCAACGACGCCACATGCTGCGCATCCTCGGCGGCGGCGCAATCGCCGCGGCCCTGCCGCCACTGAGCGGCTGCAGCAGCGACCTTCCCGAAGACGCCATCGCCGCCTGGCGCGGCCCGGCCGCAGGCGTCGACCTGCGCCGCTGGGTGCTGGCCCACGCCATCCTGGCCCCGCACTCGCACAACCTGCAGTCCTGGCTGGTCGACCTGCGCGAACCCGACGTCATCACGCTGCGCATCGACCGGACGCGGCTGCTGCCCGAGACCGACCCCTATTCACGCCAGATGACGATGAGCCAGGGCACGTTCCTGGAGCTGCTGGACCAGGCGGCTCGCCAGCGCGGCCACCGCGCCGTACTCGAGCCGTTCCCGCAGGGCGAGTGGGGTCCGGCGGGGCCGGATGACCGCCCATCGGCCCGAGTACAACTGGTGGTCGATGCGAGCGTGCAACCCGACCCGCTGTTCGCCCAGGTCTTCCGCCGCCACACCAATCGCGCCAGCTACGACGGCCGCCCGATCGACCCTGCCGCCGTCCAGGCCCTGCGCGACAGCGTAGCCGGCTATCCCGTCCAGCTCGGCATCACCGGTGCGAGCGACACGGCGGCGCTGCAGGCGCACCGCGACATCGCCCTGCGCGCCTGGCGCATCGAGCTCACGACACCGCGCACCTTGCTCGAGTCCTACCGCGTGCTGCGGGTCGGCCCACGCGAGATCGCCTCACACCGCGACGGGCTCTCGATCAACGCGCCGATCGTGCGCGCCATGGTCGCGCTGGGTCTGTTCGACCGCAGCCAGCCCTCGGCACCGGACAGCGCCGCCATCCGCAGTCAGATCGACACGTTCCACGAGTCGCTGCAGTCCACCCCGGCGTTCTTCTGGCTCACCAGCGCCGACAACTCGCGCCGCACCCAGCTGGCAGCTGGTCGCGCGTACGTGCGTGCGCAGCTCGCCGCCACTGCACAGGGGCTGTCGATGCATCCGCTGCAGCAAGCGCTGCAGGAGTACCCCGAGCAGGCGGTGCCCTACGCCGAGATCCGCAGCCTGCTGGGCGCGAGCCAGCCCGCGCAAACCGTGCAGATGTGGGCGCGCCTGGGCCGCGGGCCAGCGATCGGCCCCGCGCCGCGGCGAGGGGTGCAGGCGCATGTCGTGGTCTGAGAGCCCATCATCGAGCCCCCTCGCCTGTCGCGACTTCGAACTCGCCCACATCCGCCATCTGGCTGCGCCCCGATAGGCGCAGCACGACATTGCGCGACTGCTGCCGGGGTGTGCCGAAGTCGGTGGTCAGTTCCATCATCAGCGTGGTCGACGGCGCCACGATCTGCTGGTTGTGACCGTAGAAGCGCGCACGCACTGTGTAGCGGCCAGGCTTGGCCACCTTGAGCGCGAATTCTTCGGGACCGTAGCCTCCGGTGAAGTCGGGTGACATCGCTGCACCCTGGTAGGTGAGGCGGCGTCCGAAGTAGGCCTCCTCGCCGTTGGGATCGACCACGTGCAGATCGATGTCGGTGTTGTCGGCATCCCATGCCAGCGTCACCCGCAAGCCCAGCGGCATGTGCCGCAGCAGCGCGGGCGCGATGGCGCTCGTGTCCACCGTCACGTTCGCGGCGTGCGCCCGGGCAACGATGGCATTGAGCTCGGTGAGCGCAACGATCTCGATATGGGGGAATCGGCCACTCCAGGGTGTTGATACCACGCGCCACAGGTTGTCCACGGCCACCTGGATCTGGCCAGCGTCGGCTTGTGCCAAGGCAAGGTCGCGCCAGGACTGCGGCTCGTCCGGCGCGATGTCCACCACGCGCTCGAGCGCCGCGATCGCCGCCGCGTGTGCCTTCATCTGCGTCAGGCGATAGGCCAGGATGCGCATGATCTGCCGGTTCTCGAGGTTCATCTCGGCCAGGTTCGACACCACGCGCGCGGCCAGGGTGGGCAGGTTCTTCTCGGCCAGGATGTCTGCGGCGTCGAGAAAGAACGCGGTGCTGTCGAGATGCGCAGGGCGTTCGTCGAGATAGACGCGATAGACCTCGTCTGCCGCAGCCGCGCGCATGCGGCGAGCGTAGACGCTGTCCGGCGCCCACTTCTGCAGCCGGATCGTTGCCGCCTCGGATGTCGCGCCACCGCCACCCGATGACTTGCGAGCCGCGGCAGGGGCTGCGGCTGCCGCGGCGACGGGTGCCCGCGCCGTGGGCGAGATCATCGCGGGCGCCGACATGGGCGCAGGGGGCGGCACATGCAGCTCCTGGCGCTGGTCACGGGCCAGGCCCACGGTGCCCGATGTCGGCGCCTGCTCGAGTCGTCCGCGTACTGGCGGCGCGTCCTTGGGGAAATCGCGCTCCCACCAGGCAAGCCGCGCCTCGAACTCGCGCGTGACGCGCGCAAGCTGCTCGGCGCTGGCGGTCTGCATCCGGGTGCGAGCAACGGCCGCCAGCGCCTGGACCTCGGCCGTCAAGTCCCGGTCCTCGACGGGCGGTTCGATCTGATAGCGCACATAGTCGCGTGCCGCGTCGAGCACGATGAGCGAAGTGCGCGGTGTGACCATGCGAAAGCGCAGGCCCAGGCGCTCGATCGCGCCCTGGTTCACCCGCGGTTCGGACCGCAGGTCGGCCAGCTTCATCGCGGCCCACTGCTGTGCGGCAATGCCGAACTCACCGTCCTGCCGGATGGCCGGTGCAATGGCGACGTCCCGCCTGCGCCGAACGCCGCGGGGATCCTCGATGGTGACGGTGGCCACCGCCGCGTCAGCGTTCAACACACCACCGATCCGATAGGCGCCGTCGATGGCATAGGGTGACACTGTCACGACGTCGCCTGCGCCACGGCCTTGAATGTCGACGATGCGCGCGCGTCGATACAGGAGTCGCTGCAGCGCCTGTTCGACCGATGCGCGGCTCAGGTCGATGTACTCGCCGCCGCTGCGCTCGGCGAAGTGGCGCAGCAGCGTGGCATCGGCCGAAACCGATGCCTTGATCGTCATCGTTGGAACCAGTGGCGCGACTGGCGCGGCGCGACCGAAGTTCAGCAGCCCATCGGTGAACACCAGCACCTGGTCGACGCCGCTGGGTGCCTGCGCCAACAACTCGGCACTGGTGCCACCGTCGTAAGTCAGCGTCGAAAGCCGGGCCTTCAGCACGTCCCAATTGCCGTTGCGCACGACGTAGACCTGCGGCTCTTCGGCGATATCACGCACGACACGCAGCACCACGCGCGCGTGACGCAAGCGCCTGAGGTACTCGCCCAGCAATTCGAGCTGCCGGCCGCCAGCGGCTTGAGCGGAGCCAGAGGCATCCCATACGATGCCCAACCGCTGCGGTGCCGGTCGCCGCATCGGGCTGTCGGCGCCTTCCGGCAGCTCAGCGTAGAAGTAGGTCTGGCCGCCGTACACCTCGGCGCTCACCTGCACACCCGGCAGCGGCGCACGGCTCACCACGAGCATGCCCCCACCTTCATAGGCCTGTTGCGAGTGCGTGAAGGTGATCGCGCCCGTGCTGTCACCCCGGCTTTCGAGCGGCGTGCCCGATCCAATACGCGCCGACACTGTCGTCGTCTTGTCCGCACCCGTGACCCGTACAGCGGCATCGAAGCGCCCGATGCGTCCGGCGAACGTCGTCGGCAGCCGGTAGACCAGTGCACCGGCTTCGCGGTCCAGGCTCTGAGCAATCTCCAGCCGCACGCGCCGCGAACCGTGCGCGGGAATGGGATAGACGCGCAGGCTGTAGTTGTTTCCTTGCGTGGCCTGCAACAAGGCGGGGTCGACCCCCTGCCGCGTGACATCGTCGAACACCTGGCGCCCCTTGTCCTTGGGCACCGGCACCGCAGCACGCATTGCGCCGGCGATGTCCGGAGCGAAACCTGTCACCGTCTGGTTGTCGAGCAGCGGAAACCTCAACTCGCCTTCGAGCACCCGATTGTTCGGGTTGTGCACGCTCAATTCGACGGTCGACTTGGCTACGCTGCCCACCAGTTCGGCAGTCACGCGCACGGACTCCAGTCGAACCGGCGAGAGCGCCTCAGCCGCGACTCGTGGCACGACCAGCTCGACCTGTCGAACGGGCGGCGAGCTGCTGGGCTGGGCCCATGCCAGGGATGTGCCCGCAATCACGGCCACGAAGGCCGCAGCTGTCGACCGAAACACGGTGCAGTTTGCCATCTTGACATCGCGCGTTGGTTGGTGATGCTGGCTTGAACGCATCAGCCTGGGCAACGGGGTCAAGCGAAGCGGGCCGTGCGATGGGCATCGATGCCGACGACGGGCAAGGCGGGCTGTGCCGCCGCTCTGCGGTGCGCGGCGGCAACCTCGCCACCGAGCACATGACGCCGTTGTGGGTGCACAGGGCTCGCATGGAGGGTCACACACCTCGCATGCTGCGGGCCGCACAGGGGCGCTGATTTTGTCGCTATCAGACGAGAAAAAGCCCCAACTGAGAACAGTTGGGGCTTCAATAGTGGTGGAGCCGGGGGGAATCGAACCCCCGTCCGCAAGCCTTTGCCGGCCAGTTCTACATGCGTAGCTGTCTGATTTGAATCTCGCGGCCCCGATCGCGCAGCAGCACGCTACCGGGGTCGCCAGTCACTTGAGTCTCGTCATCGCCCGAGTGACCCGGGCGGTGACCAGCCAATGTGTATGACCTCGCAGCCCTTTGCCTTGCGGCATCAGGCCCGGCCCATCGGCCAACCGTTGCGAGGCTCACCGGTTTTAAGCGGCGAGGGCGAAACGTTCGTCGTTCGCAGTTACTTGTTTCCAGTGGATTAACGAGCTGACTGGTGCTCGGCATGCCCTGATCCGACTCCGTACCCACGTCGAAGCCAGGTCGGCCCCCTGGGTGCGTAGTTTAGGGCAGTCCGAGCCAATTCAAGAGTTCCTGCGGGCGACGCAGCACGTGGTCGGCACCCCAATCGTCGATACGGACATCGATGCCGAGGTAGCCCCAACCAGCCGCCAGGGTGGCCATGCCGGCACTGCGGCCCGCCTGCATGTCGCGCAGGTCGTCGCCCACATAGATGCACTCACTCGCAGGCAGGCCCATGCGCCGCGCCGCCTCGACCAGCGGGGCCGGGTGCGGCTTGGCATGCGGTGTGGTGTCGCCCGCGATCACCACCGCGGCGCGCGGGGCGAGCCCGAGGCCTTCGATCACCGGTTCGGTGTAGCGCATGGCCTTGTTGGTCACGATGCCCCAGGGCATGCGGGCCCGTTCGAGGGCGGCGAGCACCGGCTCCACCGCCTCGAAGACCCGGGTGTGCTGCAGCAGGCGCTCGGCATAGCGCGCCAGGAAGGCATCGCGCAGGGGCTCGTACCCGGCTTCGCCCGGGGCGATGTCGAACGCCACGCCGATCATCCCGCGGGCACCGGCACCCACCATCGGTCGCAGCGCCTCATAGGGCAGCGCGGGCAGGCCGTGGTGCGCCCGCAGGTCATTGGCCGTACCCGCCAGATCCGGCGCGCTGTCGATCAAGGTGCCGTCGAGGTCGAACAGCACCGCGGCATGTGCACCACCGACGCTGCTCATGCAACCCGCCGGCAGGCCACCAGGTAGTTCACGCCGGTGTCGCGGTTGAGGTGGTAGGACTGCGTCAGCGGGTTGTAGCCCAGCCCGGCCATTGTCTCGACGGTGAGCCCGGCGGCGCGGGCCCAGGTGGCCAGTTCGCTGGGGCGTATGAAGCGGGCATAGTCGTGGGTGCCGGCCGGCAGCAGCTTGAGCACCTGTTCGGCGCCGACGATGGCCATCACATAGGCGCGCAGGTTGCGGTTCAGGGTGGAGAAAAACACCCAACCTCCCGGCCGCACCAAGGCACCACAGGCGGCGACAACCGACTCTGGCTTGGGCACATGCTCGAGCAGTTCCATGCAGGTCACGGTGTCGTATACACCCGGCCGCTCGCGGGCCAGCGCTTCGACAGCGCACTCACGGTAATCGATGCCGGCCAACCCTGATTCCAGCGCGTGGAGTTGGGCCACCTTCAGGGGCTTGGTGGACAGATCGATACCCAGCACGCGGGCGCCGCGGCGCGCCATCGACTCGGCCAGGATACCGCCGCCGCAGCCGACGTCCACGACCTCGCGGCCGGACAGGGGCGACAGCCCGTCGATCCAGTCCAGGCGCAGGGGGTTGATCTGGTGCAGCGGCCGGAATTCGCCGTCCGGGTCCCACCACCGATGGGCCAGTTCGCCGAACTTGGCCAGTTCCTGAGGGTCAGCGTTGATCATCGGCTGCATCGTAGCG
>Ga0073899_10003992_pt1 | contig 12958 bp, 10 predicted proteins | sample KloWWTmetaKNB5Ph_FD_88975 | JGI IMG/M metagenome (GOLD analysis project Ga0073899, IMG submission 88975) | Active sludge microbial communities from Klosterneuburg, Austria, studying microevolution and ecology of nitrifiers - Klosterneuburg... | ecosystem: Engineered > WWTP > Aerobic digester >... | reverse complement strand
GTCATCTCGCGCAGGGCTTTGGTGATCAGGTGCTCCAGCATTAGGTGGGCGTCCTCCACCTGCTCAATGCAATCGCTGGGCACATGGAGATGGATGTCCACCATCGGCCCCAGCTTGCCTGCGCCGAAGCCGGTCATACCGATGACCGTCGCGCCGCGCTCGTTAGCCAACTCCACGGCCCGCAGCACGTTGGGCGAGTTGCCGCTGGTCGAGATGGCGACGACGATATCGCCGGGATTCAGCAGGTTGGCCAATTGCAGACGAAAGACATTGTCATAGCCGTCATCGTTGCCATAGGCCGACAGGATGGCCATATTGTCGGCCAGACCAATCACTTTGTAGTGCGGCCAGTCGGCCCGGCGTGTGTTCTTGGCCAGGTCGCAGACCATGTGGCTTGCGGTCGAGGCGCTGCCGCCATTGCCCATGATGAAGACTTGTTTGCCGTCCATGCGCGCCTGGTGCAGGGTGTCGATCGCGGCGTGAATCGGTTCGCGATCGATACGGTCGAGCACAGCCTTCATCTCGTCGATATACCATTCAATACTGGCCGTCTTGTCGAATTCAATCATCTGCAACATTGTAGGTTGTCCTCTTGTGTAGGGAACTCTCCCCTGCTACCTTTGATAATCAAAAATAACCTTGCTACCGTCCTGGCCCAGATTGAAAGGTAGTTCCTGGAGCATGTGAAGCTCCTGGCGCAGGTATTCCTGCCGGCCGGGTGGGCAATAGAGCAACAGAAACCCGCCGCCGCCCGCCCCGGCAATCTTGCCGCCGGTTGCGCCGGCCTTGCGGGCGATGGCGTACAGATCGTCCACATCGCCGTTGCTGATCTTGCTGGCAAGTTGTTTCTTGAGTTCCCAACTCTCGTGCAACAGGTCGCCGATGGCGTCGACATCCCCTTGCCGGAGCTTGTCACAGGCCGCGTGGGCGATGTGCTTCATCTCAGCGAGCACCGACTCGCGCGAGCGGATATTGGATCGCTGCTCGGACAGGATGGAGTCGGCTTTGCGCGTGACACCGGTATAGAAGAGCAAGAGATTGTGGTTCAATTGACGCTTCGTGGACGGGGTCAGGTCGACCCGCGTGCTACGCACTTCGCCACTGCCGGGCAGGAATTCCATGAAACGCAACCCGCCATAGGCAGCGATGTACTGATCCTGGATGCCGATGGGCTTGCCCAGCACGTCGATCTCAATGCGGCAGGCCTCACTGGCCAATTGCTCGGCCATAATCAACTCGCGCTTCAGAGCATACATGGCATGGAGCGCGCCGACGGTGACGGTGCTGGATGATCCCAGGCCGGATCCTTCTGAAGGGATATCGCCCATCGTGGTGATCTCCACACCGTGGTCGATGCCTGTTAGACGGAACGCCTCACGAATAAGTTCGTGCTGTATCTCATCCACGGTATTGACCAGTTCGGTATGGGTATAACCGACGCGCAGCTTGTCGTCAAAGCGGCGCTTGATAGTGACAAAGATGTATTTATCAATGGCCGAGGTCAGCACACAGCCGCCGTGCTCCAGATAATAACCCGCGAAATCCGTGCCCCCGCCGAACAGACTGGTTCGAAGCGGTGCTTGCACAATAATCATAACGTGAACTCCTGAGGTGAAGTCTTGCGGCCATGCCTGGGCCGTTCGCTGTGGCTCACGGGGTGAGCGAGCGTCATGCGTCGCGCAAGAGTAAATTTTGACCGAGGCGTTTGCGATTCTTGGCCATCCAGTACCCCATATAGAGATAGCAGGAAACGCGCTCCTTCAGACTAACCGGCGATCGTTCGATAGAGCGGACGTGCTCGCGCAAGAGTCGCCATTGTGGAAAGGTGATCTTGCCGGAACGCCGTGGATCATACCATGCCTGCTGCGCCTGCGCCGATTTGTTGCCGCCCCAGGATTGTTCCTCATGGAAGCGGTAGAAGAACAGATGCTCAGGCACCTCGTAAAACTTGCCCAGGAGGCTCAATTCGCTCAATAGAGGCCGGTCCGACCCGGCATATTTGCCGATGAGTCGCGTGCGGCCCAGTACCTCGCGGCGCATTAGACCAAATACAGCCACCACAGGGCTAGGATCCAGCACAAATTCATAGAAGCGCCGGCGCGGGTCGGGCGAATTATAATGTTTCTTTCCCGGATAAAGCTTGACGACGTTGCCCTTGTCATCGATGGCTTTGGCCTGGGTATAGGCCAACACGACGTCGGGATCGGCATCGAGGGCCTCAACGCAACGCTCCAGATAGGTCGGCGCGAGCAGGTCGTCATGGGCCGCCCATTTGAAGTACTCACCTCGCCCCAACTCGAACGCGCGATTGTAGTTGGCCGACGCGCCGATGTTTTCGTCATTGCGATAGTAGCGGATGCGCGCGTCGCCAGCGGCGTACTGGCGGCAAATGGCCTCCGTCCGGTCGGTCGACGCGTTATCGGAGATGACCAGCTCGAAATCGGTATAGGTCTGCGCCAGCAACGACTCCAGCGTCTCGACGAGATAATTCTGGCCGTTATATACAGGCAAACCAATGGTGACGCGCGGGATGATGGGGGTCATGGGTTTCTATCAAGAGCGGCCGTTGTCGCCGGTCACGGATGACAAGACGGAAGAATCGAAGCCGGATTCCAACGAGCGAATGGATTGCTCATTGAGGGAGTCGAGCCGGGCCAGCATGGCGGCACATAACTCGTCTACCGCCGGGCTGAGTCTGGATACGCGGCCCTTGCCCACCGATTGGGCATTGACGTCCTTCACCATGTGGTCGCCGGGATAGGCGCGGCCCAGGAAAGCATAGGTACGGCGCATGGTACGCGCCGGGTCGAGGACCAGGTCTTCATAGCGGCTTAGCATGACGCGTGGATTCTGATCCAGATGCTGCTCGAAGTAGAGCTGCATGCGTGCCCACCAGAAGAGCGCGGCCGCATCGAACGGGTTCAGATCCATCTCGTAAAAGCGCCGGATCGTCTGGCGCGTTTCCTCAGAACTGTTCTGCGAGCGCCAGTTGTTCGGATCGTTGGTCAGGAACGGCTGAAGATCGCTGTGACCATTGCCCGCTCCAAAGGCCTTGAGGTTCGATGCAGCCACATCCTGATAGTGGCGGTAGGCCCACAAAACCCTGGAATCGGGAAAAGCGGCCATCAACTCATGTGCCCGCTGTGATTCGACGAGGGGCTTGAAAACCACCATCGGCAAATGGTGCCGATCGATCTCAGAGATCACCGAGGAAAGCGGGTTTAGTCGCACGTGTTCGTTAGTGTCCAGCGAGGAAAGCTCACTGGATTCACGATAGACCTTGACCCCCATGTCGCGCTCAAACACCCAATACATCATACTGGTGCCGGCACGCTGGATACCGAGGATAAGCACGATGGTCTTGTTGCCGTCGTAGCCGGTAACGCCCAGCTTCTGCGCGGCGTTCTTGTAGATACGGAACGCGCCGAACGACAGCGTTTGTAAATTGATATCCGATGATTTCAATTGGTATGGCATAGCTTTATCGTTGGACGAGACTCATGTCTCATCGGTGTAGCCCCGTCGCCAAATGTTGAGACCTCGGCCGAGCAACTGCTCGACAGTATGGACGTCATCTTCCAGCAATCGCCATAGGGCTTGCTTGACATCCGGCGAAAAGTGGGGCTTCTCTTCGAGCTTGTTCGAGAGTAGGCGATGGCGGATAGGCTGCCGGATCGACGCGGGCACGACGCCGCGCACCTTATGAAAAAACCCGGTTTGGGTAAACGCGCGCGCCGTCTCGGAGCGCAGGTAGGGCTGGCCCACCGATTGATGCTGCGGCGTGGTGTCCGTCTGCATAAAGGGCGCGTGCTCGATGCCCAGGAAATCGGCGATGCGATAGAGAGTCGCGATCTGATCGGCCGTGTACTCTTCGAAGACCAACAGCATCACGTTCTCGGGACCAAACAGCTCCAGATAGGGACGGATCTGCACGCCATAGCGGCTGCGGTTTACGTAGGCGCCGTCGCTAAAGACAGCTTCTTCCGGTGGCCGGGTATCGATCTCGCGCACCCGATTATGGGTATAGTGGGAGATAACACGCTCGACCGGCTGACGCATGACATAGATCAGCTTCAGCATCGGGTTATAGTCATACAGTCGCTTATGCGTCTCACGAAACTCCGGGTAGAAGGTGTAATACGTGGACGCCTCGCCGCACAACTGGCCGGGCATGGGATGGTAGAGGCTGTGATATTCATCCAGCTTCCCGGCCCAATCTTCCGTCTCATGGAAGAAGCCCGGCTCTTTTTCCTTGCAGAAACAGATCTGGGGATGAGCCGCCAGTTGTGCCGCAAGGCTGGTTGTGCCCGCTTTCTGGGCACCAATGACCATAAAATCGACGCGCATGATATTCCCTGATCGCCCTAACGGGCTTCGGACTCGTAGTAGGCATAGCTGCCGTTCGGCTCGGCGCGATTGACGACAACTTCCATCGACTTCACGCGCACGTTATCCAATTGGCGGCGAACGGTCTGCACATCGCCACGCCGGGTCTGCGATTGGGCCACCACCAGGATGACATTGTCCACGGAGGGGGCCAGCACGGCCGCGTCGGCCACCGACAGCAACGCCGGGGTGTCGAGAATGATGAAATCGAACCGGCTCTTCAGATGATCAATCAGGTCCAGCATTCGCTGCGAGCCGAGCAGTTCCGTCGGGTTCGGCGGCAGGGGGCCGCTAGTGATCACCTGCACACGCGGGAAGGCGCTGTACTGCATTGCTTCGTCCATCTGCACTTCACCGGCCAGGATATTGGTCAGGCCGCGCTTGTTGGGGATGTCGAACAACTTGTGGACGGTGGGCAGACGCAGGTCACAATCGACCACGACCACCTCGCGGCCCGATTGGGCGATGGTGACAGCCAGATTGGCGGCGACGGTCGATTTCCCTTCGCCGCGCTTGGCGCTGGTCAGAAGAGCGACCTGCGAGCCGTCGACGCCGGAAGCCAGGATGTTGGTGCGTAATCGTCGGAATGATTCCAGCTGCGGGTAGTGGCCCGACCCCAGCCGGGCGATCGCCAAATCATCCTTGGAAGCCGGGATTTGGCCGATAGTCTCCATCTGGGTCGCGCTTTCGATTTGCTCGGCCGTGTAGAGGGTCGTATCCAGATTCTCAGCTAACAGAGCCAGCGCGACACCGCTCACCAGGCCGATAGCCAGGCCCAGAGCCAAATTGATCACGTGGCGCGGCTTGGCCGGCCGATTGGGCGTATTGGCTTCTTCGATGATGGAAATAGCGTTACGCCGCACAGCCTCTTCCAGTCGGGCTGCTTCATACTGTGTCAGGAGCGAAGTATAGGTACGGTCGCGCACATCGACCGCCTCGCGGGCCGCAGCCACGGCCGCTTCGTCCTGTGGCGAGGCTTCAAGCGCTCTCTCATGATTGGTGCGCGCTTCGTTCAATGCCAATTCCGCCTGCTCCACCTGCTCGCCCAGAATCTCCTGCAAGGTTTGGCCGGCCCCGCCGCTATAGAACTCACGGTTCTGGTCGACCAATACCTGCGCCGCGGCATTGGCGATGTCGCGGGCGTCTTCCGGATCGGTCGCCTCGGCCACAATACGGATCAGCTCCGTGCCGACGATTGACTGAACCGAAATGATGGGCATCGTTTCCAGCTCGAGCTGGCCCATGATCTCTTGTCGCACCTTGTTTCCGGTAATGATGCGCGAATAGGTGTTGACCAGGCGTTCGGTATAACTGATGTCAGGCCGAGCCGACGTCATCTGACCACCGCCGATGGTCAACACGCGAACCGTGGTCGAGGCTACGTACTGCGGCGTGGATAAAAAGGTGAATGCGGCCGCGATCGCCAATCCCAGGAGCGTGCTCAGGATGACTATCCACTTACGTCGTTGAAGGATCGAGAAATAACTACGCAACTCCATGTTTTGATCAGCTCCTCAACTTGCTTCCTTGCTACTGTTCAATTCCCAAGAGTAGCAGTTTTCAATTACGAATTATCTTTCGCTCACACGAAACGGTCACTGGCCCGCGCCGGGTAACATTGTACCACGATTGGAAAGACGGCTTCGGGCAGCTTACTTTGGCTGCTCAACCGGCGTGGCGCTAACCGGCCCGGCCAGGAGCGTATCATACAACTGTTCATAGGTGGCGATGATGCCCGGCCAACGGTAGTTCTCGGCTACCCACTGATAGGCACGACCGGCCAATGTATTCATCTCGGTCGGGTGAGCCAGCGCCCATTCCATCTGCGTCCGCAAGTTAGCCACATCGCCCGACCGGAAGAACAGAGCCTGTTCGGGCAGGACCTCGCGATTTTCAGGAATATCACTGGCGACGAGCGGCGTTCTGAGCGCGGCCACTTCCAGCAAAGTAATGGCCATGGCCTCGTAGGTCGTCGGGAAAACGAACAGCCTGGAAAGAGCGATCAGACCGAAGAGCAAGCCCTTGGACGAGATGAAGCCGGCAAAGCGAACGCGCTCGTCGGCCAAGGCCAGAAGCTGTTGCGTATATTCCGGCACATGGCTCATATCACCGACGATCAGCAGCTTGTCGTCGGTTGCCATCTGTCGCAGCGCTTCCAAAACGAAGTGGCAGCCCTTGCGCGGGACAATACGCCCCGCAGTGAAGATGATGTAGCGCCCCGGCTCCAGCCCGTGCTCGGCCAGCAAGGTACGCGCCGCGTCAAGGTCGGGTCGCAATTCGTCGATGCCGTTAGGCAAATAATGGACGGGACGATTGTACGTCGCTTCGAGGTAGATCTGATCCGGCTTGGAGACACTGGTTCGCACGTTGGAAAGATGGACAAAGGGAAGCTCGGTCAGGCGCAGGAGCGGCTTCATCTTGCCCCACTTGCTGAGTTCCGGCGGCTCCTTGCTCAGCAAGCCGTGGGCGGTAGTTATGACTCGATAGCGCAGGCGTAACAAGGGGAGCACAAAGCTGGTCTCGACACTATGAACGTTGACCAGATCGTAATCGCCGAAAAACAGCGCGTGAAGGGCCGAAAGAAGAAACAGCAGCGGAGCGTTGAAGTATTTGCCCGGCAAGGTTGGAATGCGCACCAGACGAACACCAGGGATGCGCATCTCGCTCGGCACAAGGGCACGGTCAACGTAGACGACCGGCTCGTAGCGGGTGTGGTCGATACGGGTAACGATTTTCTCGACGACCGTATCGACGCCGGCGTTCGCGGGCAGGGCCTTGATTCCAATGTAGGCAATCTTTCTCATGATCACGGTTCCGTTATAGGGACAAAGTCGGGCCGGTTAGCGCCGGGACACCGGCTCACCGGCGACCGACGAGGGCGACTCAGCGGTGTGCAGCGGCAAAAGTTGCCTATAAGCCTGTAGCGTCTGTTCGTAGTGGACAGCCGGGCCGTTGATCGACTCAACCTGTGCTCGCCCATTGCGTCCCATCTCGACGGCCAGTTCGGGCCGATCGAGCAAAAATTGTATCTTCTCCGCCAGTTGGATGGCATTACCAGACTCGAAAAGCAGCCCGTTAACGCCGTCGCGAACCTGTTCGGGGATGCCGCCGATAGCCGCGCCGATAACGGCCGTGCCGCAAGCCAGCGACTCGATGACGGTCATGGAGTAATTCTCATACCATTCCGACGGCTGAACGGTGAAGGCGGCGCGCTGCATCGTCTGCGTCAGTTGTTCGGTATCCAGATGGCCGAGAAAGCGGACATTGCTCAGGTTGTGGTCGGCGACATAGGCGCGCAGCTCCGGCTCCAGTTCGCCCGCGCCGGCGATGCGCAATTCGGCGGTCGTGTTCAGGTGACGCATGGCCTCCAGCAGGGTCAGGATACCCTTGGTGCGCACGAGACGGCCGACGAAGATAAAGTAGTTCTCCGGCTCATAGTACGGCTGGAAGTTGTCGGGATTGATGAAGTTAGGAATGGTGACGATCGGCCGGTGCATGCCGTGTTCGCGCACCTTGTCGGCCAGGAAATCGCTGGGCGAGATGAACAGATCGACATTAGGACCGTAGAGGCGGAAAAGTTCGTGAAAATACATCTCCGCCCCGGCCAGAACGCTGGCCATGCGCGAACCGCGCTTGCAACTATGCAGGGCGACATTGTAGTAGCGGTGGCCGCGGCAGCGCTCGCATATCTCTTCATGCGAAATAAAGGTCGTGTTGGGACAAACAATCTTATAGTCATGGAGCGTCTGCACGACGGGTAGTCCGGCTTTCTTTAGAGCCGGCAGGATCGACGTGGACATCTCGTGGATAAAGCCATGAATATGGACCAGATCGGGCTGCGTATCGGCCACAAGCTGTTCGATCTTGCGCCGAGCCTCGCGCGAATACATGATGCGCTCGAGTACACCCAGCTTCGGCTCCAGACCATCCCGAGCCAACTCTGTGGGGAAGTCCAGGTAGCTCACGAAATAGTCGTCATAGGGCGACGGCAAATTCTGCGGGTGTTGCATGGCAAACGGGATAACCTGGTGGCCATGCGATTCGAGCAACGCCGACAAATCCAGGAAGCAGCGCTCCGCCCCACCTCGGACGTAGTTAAAGCTGTTGACCATCAGGATTTTCATCGGGTTGTTTTCCTGTCTTGAATGGGAGCCGGGACGGGAGTGCACGCCTAGGCGGCAACTGCCTCAGCTTTGCGATTGCGATAGAGATTGAAGTCAACCACTTCGGCCATTGCTTGAATGTCCAGGTCGCGGCCGAGGAAGCGACACATGCGATCGATCTCCCGCAGCGGGTCGGCCATCACATCACTGTAATGAATATAGAGCGTGTCGACGTGCGGCTGCCGCTCCAGCCATTTTTCAATCAGTTCGATATGTCTGTCAAACATGGCCGCTACCTGGGCATCATCCATCTGATTCGGGTCTTCGCCGCGATTGATGATCATCTTGCGCTGGGAGGCCAGGATCTCGTCCAGGTTGCGACGCAGGAAAATTACCTGATAACGCTCGTCAGCCGGTAAGTATTGCAGCAGAAAGGAGATGATTTTGACTACCTTGCCGCGCGCCATAGGCAGCCAGCCGGTGTCGCCTTTATCCAGTTGCTTCACGCGTTCGAATTCGTAGTAACCCTTGGGATTGTCGCCGTCGGCCACGCGCAGTTCGTCCGTCAGTGGGGCAATGCCGCCGGCGGCCAACATCTTCATCATCATCGAGGTTCCCGAGCGCGGCAAGCCGGAGACTACGACGATTGGTGCGGCGGGCAAAATGGAAGACGCGCGATCCTGGTTTCTCTTAAATGGATTCTTCATATTGCCCCCTACTCCACGTAACCAAGCTTGCGCAAATGCTCGGCCAGGCCGGCCATCTCCAGTTCGCTCATCTCGTCGGTCATATCCACCGCGCCCGTCTCGGCCTGCGCAATGTGGGCTTCGATTATCTGTCGCATCTCGATCGCCTTCTGGGGCTGGGCCAGGGCCAGGTTCCGGGTTTCTTCCGGATCGGCCGTCAGGTCATACAACTCCTGCGGCACATTCGGATCGGCCGCGTCATAGGCATACTTATATCCACCCTGGCGCACGCCATAGAACGACGAAGCCTCGCGGGAATTCTGACACGTCTCGATCAGGGCGGGCAGTATCGGCAGCGTCTCGCCGCGCATCATGGGCAGCAGGCTGCGGCCGTCGGCGGTTGCGGGGATGCTGTCCGCCAATCCGGCCAGGTCGAGGATCGTCGGCATGATATCGATCTGCCGCACCTGATCATCCACACGACGAGCCGTGGGCGCAGGGCCGCCGGCAACGACAAGCGGCACACGAACGAGAGAGTCGTAGACGTGGTAGCCATGCCCGGTGACGGTGGCCAGTGGGCTATCGACCGCCCCAACGCGGTAGAGGAAGCGAGAAGTCTTGAACCAGGCGGCCCGCATCGAGGCAATCGCTTTTCTTCTCTCGCGCGCCCAGCGCCCTGTGCCCTTATTGGCCCCCGATAGCGATTTCTTGAAGAACTCCACCTGATTTTCCAGATTGTTCTCCGGAATCTTCTCGCCGTGGTCGCCGGTCAGCAGAACAACAGTGTTCTCAAAGTCGATAGCGGCAAATAGTTCACGTAGGCGCGAGTCGTAGCTGGAGATGGCGCGGTCATATTGCGTGCGGCCGTATTCAGGCTTGTCGAACTCGGGTAATACCTGGCGCGGGCGATGAACGCCCCACAGATGCAGGTAGGCGAACCACGGCTCATCGTATTGACCCGATCGGAAGCGTTCGATGAGCTGGTCGCCCCACTCGCCCAACATAGCCGACTTCACACCGTCGCGAAACTCGTAATGGTCGAAGCCGCGATTCAGGCGATAGAACTCGCTCAGAGGGCCGGTGGCTTCGGCGTAGGTGTGATAGCCATGCTCGCGCAGTAACTCCGCCAACAGCGGCACGTTATCGGAAACACGCGCACCCACCATGGCTCGTACGCCGTGGTGGGCCGGATACATGCCGCTGAACATCGTGGTCATGCACGGAATCGTCATGGAGTTGGCGGTGATCAGGTGCGTGAAAAGCGTGCCCTGCTCGGCCAGGGCCTGCAGTCCGGGCGTCTGGGCGGTTCGGTCAGGATCGAAAGCCCGATCGGCGCGCAGACAATCAATTACGATAAGCAAAATATTAGGCCTTGTTGAAGGCATTCAACTATCCTCCGCATATTGGAGTTCGGAAGGCTCCGGGAATCCGGCTGCCGGCAATCGGGTATTTGCCACGAATTGGTCTCTACGGATACCATAGTAGCGTGCCCGGCTTACGATAAACCTGAAGAGAAAAAAGGGGGCCAGGCAGATATGATTCTCCACCCGGAGATATATCACAAGGCCGAAATCAGCGATCAGGTTGAGCGATCGGCGCGGTGGCCCACACGACGGCGACGGCCGGCCGCATACATCTGATTGAACACGTAGCCAATCGCTATCCAATAGAGGGTCATCATGGCCCCGGCAGTCCAGGCTTTGTGGTACCATTGCCATAACGGCCAGAAAAGCGTAAACAGCATCAGGCCATAGGCCAACGTGGCTCGGTATGGATCAATAGCCCGGCGAGCGTACTGGAACATTTTGCCGGCCATCCACAGACTGATGGCCATAAAAACGAGCATGCCTACCACGCCGATCTCCTGGATCCACGTCCCCATTGTCGTGACCCCAACGCCGTATACGTCTTCCTGGAGCACACTCCCGCGGATACCCAAAAGTTCGCTTTGCGAACGCGTGCCGATGCCGAAGCCGAACAGTGTCGTCGTCCAGTCGCGCTGGATCTGTTGCCATCCGTATGTAACTGCCAGCCCTCGGCCAATGTTGTAAGTGTAGTCGTTACTTCCCGTCAACCCATCGGTAAAAATGTAGCCTTCTATCGTCTCTACATTGAGGAATTCCTGCAACGGCCTTAGCCCCAGCGTATTAACCAGATAGGAATTATAAATGGGAATAAATACGGCCGCGACGCCGGCAATTAGAAAGATATAGATGAATAACTGACGTATTTGACCACCACGAATCAGGTGTATGATCAGCGTGGCAACCGCCAGGATTCCCGCACCAATCAGGTAAAACTTGGTTGCGTTCAGCGTGCTGCCCAGCAGACCGAGGGCAAGTATCAGCAATAAAGTCTTCCGCTCATACGTGGCAAGCCAGTGGCCCAGACCGAGAGCAACGATGAAGAACACCATCATCGTGAATTGCATAACGCCCTTAAGCCCAAACGTGCCGGCCAGACTATCGCCGATTGGGAACCCCACGGCCAGCATGATCAATTGAACGATAATCTGAAAAACCAGAAGCCCTATGCAAAATCGGAAGAACCACCGGGCAAAGTCAGGTGGCCAGCCCTGGATGAGAAAGGCAAACAGGGCCAGCAACGGATACTTGAACATCCCCCACCAACCCCAGGCTGTAGCCGCCAGGGATTGCCCCTCAATCATTGGCGATATGCTCCAGATAAGCGTCAATCCAATGATTAATAAAACCGCGCGGGGGATCCTGTCCTCCTTCAGCATGTAGGTGAAGGTGGTAAAGACCACGAGAGCAAGAGCTATCTCGACAATGCCTAAAACGGCGCGAGGCATGCGCAACGGCCAGACCAGAAATGGTGCGAATAACTCAGCCAGCAAGACAAACGCCAGCAAGAGAAACCAACCCTGCCGGGCCCAGCCGGGGCGGGAGCGCGCCTTCCTGGAAGGCTCGGCCGCAGGTGCTTGTTGATAAAGATACTCTTGTCGCGCCATGTTCGGATTGTCCGGAAGTCGGCCATTGTCTTCAACAGCCGACTTCGAACGAGATGCTAACAGATAATCTAGCCGACGGCCACGGCCTCGGGCAATTTCTCAGTCTCGCCTCTGGGGGCCATATATTCACGAATAGCGTCGGCTACATAGGTGACCTTTTCGTCGTCCAGCTCGGGGAAGATGGGCAAGGAGACGATCGTTTCCGCATAGGCTTCGGTGATCGGAAAGTCGCCGCGCTTGTAGCCCAACTCGGCATAGGCGGGCTGCAAATGAATGGGAATCGGATAATGTAGTCCCGTGGCGATGCCGGCTTTCTTCAGATGCTCCATCAGCGCTTCCCGATCGGAAACGCGGACGACATACAAATGAAAAATGTGCTCGGCATAATCGGCTGTCATTGGCGTGACGAGCGGCAAGTCGGCTAGCAAGTCGGCATAGGTTGCCGCGGCGCGCCGGCGACTCGCGTTCCAGCCGTCTAGATGGGGCAACTTGACGCCCAGGACAGCAGCCTGCATTGTATCGAGCCGGTTGTTGAAGCCTTTGACCTCGTGGAAATACTTCACCTTCTGACCGATATTGCGCAACAGGCGGATTTTCTCGGCGATATCGGCGTCATTGGTTGTCACCGCGCCCCCATCGCCATAAGCACCCAGGTTTTTGCCGGGGTAGAAGCTGAAGGCCGCTGCATCGCCCAGGCTGCCGGCCCTGCGTCCTTTGTAGCGTGCGCCGCTGGCCTGGGCCGCGTCCTCAAAAACGTACAGATTATGCTTGCGCGCGATAGCGAGGATGGCGTCCATATCGGCCGGCTGCCC
>Ga0073899_10003991_pt1 | contig 12960 bp, 9 predicted proteins | sample KloWWTmetaKNB5Ph_FD_88975 | JGI IMG/M metagenome (GOLD analysis project Ga0073899, IMG submission 88975) | Active sludge microbial communities from Klosterneuburg, Austria, studying microevolution and ecology of nitrifiers - Klosterneuburg... | ecosystem: Engineered > WWTP > Aerobic digester >... | reverse complement strand
GCGCAGTCTGGAAGACCGGCGACCCGAAGGTTGACCAGGACGGTACGCCGCGGCCCAAGGTCGACGGCGCCGCCGACTACGCAGGCGCAGACCGCCCAGTCCGCTGAGCTCGCTGGGCTCCCTCCGGCCAGGGCCGACAGGCCCTGATGTCGCCCTGATGTCGCCCAGATGTCGCCCAGATATGGCCCCACCGCTGGCCCACAGATCTGGCCGTCTGTTCAGAGACACGGACACAGCGGCGACGACCGCGTACATGTAGTCAGCGATCGTCGCTGTACATAGTGTCATCCAGTTCACAGAGCTTGCACATCCAAAGGCTCGCCGAATTGCTTCTGGCGCTTATCCCGACCCGGGTCCCGGCCGAGGCGCGGAGGCGGTTGTCTCCGCCGGAGGGCTCAGCGATACTGGCGTGGTGATGCCTCTCGCTCGCCCTCGCCTCGCGGTCGTCGCCTCGCTCCTGATGGCCGCCTGCCCAACCGTCGGGATGGGCACCGGTGACGACTCCCAGACCGAGACCGCGCTCCAGACCACCGACGAAGCATCGGGCACCACGCAGACCTGCCCGATCGGCTCCGACGGCTGCGCCTGTACCGGCGGGGGCGGCTGCGACCTCGGGCTCACCTGCAACCTCCAGACGATGCTGTGCGAGGGCGCGGGCACGACCGGGGGCGACAGCACGAGCGACACGCCCGACACCAGCATCGGCAACACCGACCCGAGCCAGGGCAGCAGCAGCACCACCGGGGGCACGGAGCCCGAGTGCACCGCGAGCGGCGACGGCAAGGAGAGCGCCGAGTGCCTGGCGATTGACGCCAACCGCCCCTTCTGCGTCGACGACGCCTGCGTCCCCTGCGGCGAGCTGGCGATGGACGCCTGCAAGCTCGGCACCGGCGCGGCCCGCCCGCTGTGCCTCGCCAGCGGCGCCTGCGGCCAGTGCGACGTCGCCGCGGCGGTCGAGGCCGGCCAGTGCAGCGAGGAGCTGCCCCACTGCAACCTCGACAACAACATGTGCGAGGGCTGCCTCGAGCACAGCGAGTGCCCGGCGACCGCCTGCAAGGTCGCCGCCCGCAAGTGCTTCCCGACCGACAACATCCTCTACGTGCGCCAGGGCTCGCCGAACCTGAAGTGCTCGGACAAGCCCGGCATGGGCGGCTCCAAGGACCTGCCCTACTGCGACTTCGCGCTGGCCACCCTCGCGGCCCAACTCGGCGGCTTCAACGCCGACTACACCTTCGTGCAGATGGGCAACGACGAGGCGCTCGGCTACCCCGGCGCGGTCAACATCAATGGCGGCGACGGGGCGGTCTCCTACGCCTTCGTGCACGAGCTCGGCACCCCCTTCGACAAGCACACTCAGCTCATCGGCATCGGCCCGATGGTCACCGTGCCGAACAACGTCACGCTCTACATCAACAACTTCGGCATCGTCGTCGAGAACGGCCAGGCCGACTCGTCGATCGGCGTCTCGTGCAGCGACGGCGCGGTGTGGCTCGACGACTCGCGGGTGCACCACGCCCGCGGCCCGGGCATCCGCGCCAACAACTGCGACATCCACCTGCGCCGCACCTCGGTCGCGTTCGGCAGCACCGAGGGCATCGACATGACCGGCGGCTCGCTGCACGCGGTCAACAGCTTCATCTCGGCCAACCTCTCCAAGCCCAACCTCGGCGGCGGCGGCCTGCACCTCCGCGGCGGCGCGACCGTCGACATGCTCTACAGCACGATCGCGGACAACGGCAACGAGGCCGGCAAGAACCTCGGTGACTCGATCCACTGCGACGACAAGGTCTCGATCAAGCTGCGAAACTCGATCCTCGTCCGCCGCCCGATCGGCGCCAACCCGAGCATCGCCTGCCCCGACAGCACCATCAACGTCACCTGGTCCGTCATCGACAGCAACCTCGACATCAGCCAGGGCAACAACAACCGCAAGTTCGCCGCCGAGGACCTGCTCAAGGGCCTGGTCCTCGACAACAACACCGGCGTGTTCCGCGTGAAGGACAGCACGGCCGCCGAGGAGTACTTCTGGATGGCCGCCCAGTGGAACACCGGCGACCCCCACCACGACTACGACATGAACGAGCGCAACGCCGTCCCCTTCGGCCTCGACTACGCCGGCGGCGACGTCTACTCCAACTGATCGGCGCCCCTCTCCGCGCTCCGGGTCGACGATCGCCGCTGCGACGACCCGCGCGGGTCCTCCGCGGATCTCGTGGACTCGATCACGAGGTCCGACAGCGAGGCGCGTGGTCGCGGGCGACGGCCGCGATCCGTCGCCCGCGGGGCGTGACCTGGGGTGTCGCCCCGCTCGGCTGCGGCCCGGGCGGCTCGCCTGGTGGCCGCGCGCCGGTGCGGCCCCCCGCTGCCGCAGTCGAGGGCGCTTGCGCGCATCTCCTGTGGCCGCGGGTGCACAGCCCGCGCGCGGAAGGTTGCATTGATTGTTGCGCGGCGCTTCTGGAATACTGCCGCGTGATGCGAATTCCCCTGATTCTCTGCGGTCTAGGGCTCTGTGTCGGGATCTTGGCCGGCGGCGCCTGTCAGCCCGCCGGCGGGCAAGACACCGAGACGGGGACCACCGCGGGGAGCGAGACTGGTTGCACGCCCGGATTCGCGAACTGCGCCTGCGCCGACGGCGACAGCTGCGAGCCGGGCCTGCTGTGCGCCTCGCAGATCTGCGTGCCCGACGATTCGGTGACGACCTCGGACACCCACCCGCCGGTGACGACCACCAACGACACCGGCGACACCGGGGTACAGACCACGACCAGCGGGGACTCGACGGGAGGCACAGAGACTGGGACCAGCGAGTGCAACGCCGCGACGCCGCTCGACCCGGCCTGCGACGACCCCGCGCTGCCCTACTGCGGCCCCGCGGGCAGCTGCGTGGCTTGCGACCAGATCGACTGCGGGGTCGTCACGCCCGCGACGCCGACCTGCGACGCCGTCTCCGGCCAGTGCGTGCAGTGCACGGCCGGGGCCGACGAGGAGTGCAGCGGCGCCACCCCGATCTGCAACGCCGCGACCTCCACCTGCGCCGCCTGCACCCGCCACGACCAGTGCGACAGCAAGGCCTGTCAGCTCAAGACCGGCGCCTGCTTCGCCTCGGTCCTCTACGTCGACCGCGGGCTGCCCTGCGACGGCGCCGACGGCTCGATCGACCTGCCGTTTTGCGAGATCAACGACGCCGTCGCCAAGATCGCCGCCGGCGACCCGACCGCCGTGCTCGTCAAGGCCAACGCGATCGCCTACTCCGAGCAGATCCAGGTCGCCGCCGACCGCACGCTGGCGATCGTGCGCAACGGCAGCGGCACCGCCAAGCTCGAGGTCGGCGCGCTCGACTCGCTGGTGGTCAACGACGGCTCGGTCGTCTACATCGACCAGCTGCAGATCAGCAAGGGCGACATCAGCAAGGGCGTCTTCTGCAACGGCGGCGAGCTGTGGATCGACCGCACGCAGATCGTCGACCGCAAGGGCCTCGGCATCGAGGGCCTCAACTGCAGCCTGCGGCTCCGTCAGTCGCGCATCTACCTCAACCTCGGCGGCGGGCTCAAGCTCACCGGCGGCGGAGTCCACCTCGAGAACAGCTTCGTCGTCAGCAACGGCGGCTCCTTCGCCACGGTGTCGGGGGTCGTGCTCAGCAACGGCGCGACGCTCGACGCCCTGTACGCCACCCTCGCCGACAACAACGGCAAGGCCGGCGTCGAGGACTCGCTCGACTGCAGCAACGCAGGCGAGGTGAAGCTCCACAACACGATCCTGTTCGGGCAGAGCGCCGCGAGCTCGGTCGACTGCGCCGGCGCCATCGCGACCCACAGCGTCGTCGACGCGGTGGCGCTCAAGGGCGAAGCGACCGAGGTCATCGACGCCCTCGACCCGGCCTGGTTCGTCGAGCCAATGACCGGCAACTTCCATCTCGAGCCCGGCATGCCGTTCGAGGACGTCGCCGTGTGGCAGGCAGGCTATCCAGCGGTGGACTACGACGGCGACCCGCGACCCAAGGGCGATGGAGACCCCGACTACGCGGGCGCCGATCGCCCGAAGTGATCGATCTACGGTCCCGCCGAGCACCTGTCCACGCGCGCTTGAGCCGCGCCGCGAGCTCGCGTGCATGCAGGCGCGCTCGCGCGCTCACGCGGTCCTTGCGGCCGCATTGTAAGCCTGCGGGCCTTCGGGCAATACTTGCCCCATCATGACGCGGTCCACCGATCGGCTCGGTCTGCTCTTCGCCGCCAGCGTCACCCTCGGCGCTTGCCCCGGGCCCTACGGCGACACCGACGGCGAGACCGCGAGCAGCAGCAGCGGCGCCGAGTGCCCGGTGGGCAGCCTCAACTGCCCCTGCACCACCGGCAAGTCGTGCGACGGCGGCCTGGTCTGCGCCTCCAACGTCTGCGTGAAGCTGGACGGCGACACCTCCACCAGCGACGCCAGCACCAGCCTCGACCCCACCACCGGCGAAATGAGCACAGGTGGCGGCGACTGCGACGCCAACGGCGACGGCGGCGTCGACCCGGCCTGTCCCGAGAGCCAGCCCTACTGCGTCGCCGGGGCCTGCTTCGGCTGCGCGCAGCTCGACTGCGAGGCGCTCTCGCCGGCGGAGCCGCTGTGCAACGAGGCCAGCGGCCTGTGTGTCGCGTGCCTGTGCACCGACGCGAAGCCGGTGTGCGACCCGGACACGCACAGCTGCCGCGTGTGCACGGCCCACAGCGACTGCCCCGACAGCGCGTGCGACCTGTGGACCGGCGCCTGTTTCCCGGCCGCCGCGACGCTGTGGGTCGACGTCAGCGGGGACTGCAGCGACGCCGGCCCGGGCGACCCGGGCGCGCCGCTGTGCAGCCTGGACGCCGCGTTCGTGCGGGTCAACGCCGCCAGCCCGGGCCACCAGGCGATCCGCGTCCGCCCGGGCAGCTACGCCGTCAAGAGCCCGCTGCGCGCCCCGTCGGACCACGTCGTCGCGCTCGTGCACGCCACCGGCCAGGCCGGCGCCCCCGCGGTCACGATCGCGGCCAAGAGCTCGGCCGCGATCGCTATCGACCCTGGCGGCAAGCTCCTGGTCGACGCGCTGCGCCTCGCCGACAGCGGCGGCGACGCGATCGAGTGCACGGCCGGCACGGCCTGGCTCGACCGCCTCACCGTGACCGCGTCGAGCCAGCGCGGCATCGCGGCCGAGGGCTGCGAGCTGGTCCTGCGCCGCAGCGTGCTGTTCGGCAACGTGATCGCCGGGGCCCGCCTGAGCGGCGGATCGCTGCGCCTGGAGAACAGCTACGTCAGCGTCAACGGCAACCCGCAGACCGGCGAGGGTGGGATCTACCTCGCCGACGGCGCCGAGCTCGACGCAGTGTACAGCACCTGGGTCGACAACCGCGGCCAGGCCGGCACGCCCTTCGCGGTGGCGTGCGCCGACGGTGATCCGAAGGAGAAGGTCGGCGTACGCAACTCGCTGGCGATCAACCCCGGCTTCAACACGCTGTGTGAGGGCGCGACCGTGGCGCACACCGGCTGGTCGACCGAAATGGCCGCCGGCAGCAACATGGCCATCGCCTCCGCGGATCTCGCCAAGTACCTCAAGGTCGACCTCGATCTGCCCGGTGTGTACCGCGTGATCGCCGGGGCCGGCCTCGACGAGCTCGGCGCGTGGGAGCAGGGCGACCCGGCGATCGACTTCGACGGTGATGCCCGGCCCGCCGCTGACAATGCCCCCGACTTCGCGGGTGCTGACCGCGTCGCCAGGTAGGCCCGAGCCCGCCTCTCGCGTGTGGGTTCACGGGCCTCACGGGCCTCAGCTGCGTCTCCGGCGGGGCGACGCGCCCCCATTCACGTCCTATCCTGACCAGTCCCCGGGGCCAGGTTGGGCGCGAGCCGCGAATCTCTGTGGGCCCGATCCGCAGACAAATCCGCAGGCACAGCGGCCGAAGAATCTGCAGACAAATCCGCAGACAAGTCCGCAGATTATCGCATCAGGACCGCTGTACGGCGGCGCCTGGACAAGCGAGGGGAGGCAGGGAATACTGCGCCGACCCCTGAGCCCCTAGGACGTAAAACCATGCAGAGAGTGCACCTTCATACCGTTACCGTCGCGACCCTGTTCATGCTCGCGGGCTGTCCGCCGATCGACAACACGACCACCGAGACAGGTACCGACAGCGAGAGTGCGGGTGGCACGACGACGACCGGCGACGAGGCGAGCGAGAGCACGCCGACCGACACCAACCCGCCGATCACGACCACCGCGGACACCGAGACCTCGGGGAGCAGCTCGGTCAGCGAGTCGGCCACCAGCAGCGACAGCACCAGCGGCGACCCCAGCACCGGCATGGTCGAGCCCGAGTGCTCGCCGGACAAGCAGTGCGGCGCGGGCCTCTTCTGCGAGGCCGAGAAGTGTGTGATCTGCGACCAGACCTCTGACGGCGACGTCGCCTGCGCCGGCGAGGACCCGGGCACGCCGGTGTGCGCCGACACGGCCTGCGTCGAGTGTACGACCGACAAGGCCAGCCAGTGCATGGGCAACACGCCGGTCTGCGTCGACAACGCCTGCAGCGCGTGCACCCAGCACGCCGAGTGTCCTGACAGCGCCTGCAACCTCGAGACCGGCGCCTGCTTCGGCCTGGACTACGTGCTCTACGTCGACCGCACGGCCCCCTGCGACGGCGCGCTCGGCACGATGGAGGCCCCGTTCTGCAAGATCGCCGACTCGTTCCAGGCGATGATCGACGGCGACGTCACCCTCGGCTGGACCGTGAAGATCAAGCCCGGCAGCTACATCGAGGTGCCGCTGGTGGTGCCGGACGGCGCGCTGGTCAGCTTCACCCGCTGGGGCGACGGCTCGGTCAAGATCCGCGCGGCCGACGACGCCGGCGACACGCTCACGATCCAGAACGCGAGCAAGGTCTTCCTCGACCGCCTCGAGTTCAAGAGCAACGCCGACTTCAACGGCGTCCTGTGTGCCAGCGCCGACGTGTTCGCCGACGACGTGCGCTTCACGGCCAACCGCCTGCAGGGCTACGAGTCGACCGACTGCAACACCACGATCAACCGCTCGGTGCTGTTCGACAACGACGGCGGCGGCCTGGCCTCCTACGGCGCCGGCACCACCCACGTCGTGAACAGCTACATCACCGGCAACGGCACCCAGAACTTCGGCGACTACGGCGGCGTCCGCAGCGCGCAGGGCAACGAGCTGCACCTGGTGTTCTCCAGCGTCGTGAACAACTTGAGCCAGACCGGCCCGCGCTCGCTGCACTGCGTCGACGACGGCGCGGTCGAGGTCCGCAACTCGGTGATCATCGGCTTCGCCCCGCCCTCCGTGGATTGCCCGCAGGCGATCATCACCACCTCGGCCGTCGACGAGGGCGCGATGGACGGTGACACCAACCTGATGGCCGTCAACGCCGACATCATGAACTTCTTCGACCCGCCGACCGCCGGCGTGTACCCGGCCAAGCTCGACTCGCCGATCAAGGAGCTCGCGGTGTGGAAGACCGGCGACTCGAAGACCGACTTCAACGGCACCGCGCGCGTCAACATGGACGGCGGCCTCGACTACGCCGGCGCCGACAAGCCTTGAGGGGGCCCTGAGGGCCTGACCTTCCGTCCGAGGCAGGTCCATCGATCGGGTACGGGCGCTCCCTCGCGGGCGCCCGTCGCCCGTTAAGCGGGGTGCGGCCGCGCGCCCGCCTGCGGTATACCGGAGCGCATCGGGATGGAACGCAGCGGGCACATGCTCGACCAGCGCTATCGCCTGGGCCGCCTGCTCGGCCAGGGCGGGATGGCCTGCGTCTACCTTGGCGAGGACACCCGGCTCGGCAAGGCGGTCGCGGTCAAGGTCCTGAACCAGGAGTACGCGCTGCAGCCGAAGGTGGTGCAGCGCTTCTCGCAGGAGGCGCGAGCCATCTCGCGGGTGCGCCACGCCAACGTCGTCGACGTCACCGACCACGGGGTCACGCCGGACGGCACCGTGTACCTGGTGATGGAGCTGCTGGACGGCGAGGACCTGTCCGCGACGCTCGAGCGCGAGGGGCCGCTGCCATGGTCGCGACTCGGGCCGATCGCGCTGCAGATCTGCGCCGCGCTGGCGACGGTGCACCGCGCCGGCATCGTCCACCGCGACATCAAGCCGTCCAACTGCTTCCGCGTGCGCGTCGCGGGCAACCCCGACGTCATCAAGGTGCTCGACTTCGGCATCGCCAAGGTGCTCGAGGGGCCGGCGGCGCCGGGCGCCCCGCAGTCGACCACCGGCTCGCTGCTGGGCACGCCCGAGTACATGGCGCCCGAGCTGCCGAAGGGGCTGCGGGCCGACGCACGCGTCGACATCTACTCGCTGGGCGTGCTGATGTACAAGCTGCTCACCGGCAGCGCGCCGTTCACCGGCGAGGGCTACATGGCGGTGCTGACCCGGCACATGTTCGACCCGGTCGAGCCGCCGCGGGAGCGCGCCCCGGAGCGGGCGATCGCGCCGGAGGTGGAGGCGATCGTGCTGCGCGCGCTGGCCAAGGAGCGCGACGACCGCTGGCCCAGCATGGTCGCCCTCGCCGACGCGATCGCGGCGAGCCTGCCCGGAGCGCCCTCGGCCCGCGCCTGGCTCGAGGGCTCGCGCGACGCGCCCGCGGCGTCGCCCCCGGCCGGTGAGGCACCGGCGCCGGCTGTGGCGCGTGAGCTCCCCGCGGAGCTCGCCCTCGCCGACACCAGCCCGCGCCACGGCCCGGAGACGGTGGCCCAGCGCCGCTGGCCGCGGGTCCCGCTGCGCACCGCGCTGCTGGCGGGCGGGGCGGCGCTCGCGGTGATCGCGGCGCTGCTGCTGTGGCTCGGGCCCCGCGCCGAGCCGACCGAGGCGAGGCGAGCTGCGAGCGCGAGCGCGGCACCATCGACGCCGGTGCCGGAGGTGAAGCTGTCCCCAGGGACAGTGTCGACCCACGCTGACATGTCCCCCGGGACAGCTTTTACCACCGCCAATGACCTGTCCCCAGGGACAGCTTCGACCGCCGCCAATGACCTGTCCCCAGGGACAGCTTCGACCGCCGCGGCCGCGATCGACGTGCCGGCCTGTCAGGCGGTCCTGCGGCCGCTGACGGAGCGGCTGCGCGGCTGCGTGGGCGCGGGCGGGCCGGACGACGAGGAGACCGGGAGCTTCGAGCTGCAGGTGCAGCTCGGCCCGTATGGGCGCGCGACGCTGGTGGAGGCCGCGCCTGGGTCGCGCAGGATCGGCGGCGAGGCGCTGACCTGCATGCGGGTGCTGATCGCCATGCAGAGCTTCCCGAGCAGCCCGGCTGGCGGCTGGTTTCGCATGCGTCTCTGACCGACTCGGGCGCTACTCGGGCTGCTGCGGGGGCCGCTTCGGCACGCGTACGCCGAGCTCGGTGAGCATGGCCTTCATGCGGATGTTGGCGTCCTCGAGCGCCTGGCGATCCTCCGCGCTGTGCTCGGCGTCGAGGGTCGCCGAGAGGGCCGCGAAGGCGTCGTTGGTGTTGCGATAGAGCTGCTCGCGGCGGGCCCGGGGCACCCGCTTGCCGGCGTCGCCGAGCGACTCGAGGGTCTGCATCATCGTCTCGAAGCTCTCCTCGGCGGCCCGGCGGGCGGCGGCAGGCGGCAGGCGCAGCTCGGGCTCGGGCGGGGGGAGCAGCACGCGCTGCAGGGCGTCGGTGACGCGGCGCTCGGGGTCGTCACCGACCGCCCGCGCCCCCGGGGCCGCGTCCGGGGCCACCGCCGCGGCAGGGCGACGCGGCGCGGGTCCAGGGCCCGGCATCACGGCGATCGCGTAGGCCGCGAGACCGAGGGCGACGGCGCCGAGGCCGATGAGGACGCGGGGCTGCATGCGTGCGCGAGGGTGACGCAGGCCCGGCGGCGAAGCAACCCTCCCGGCCCGGACCTGGGCCGCGATCAGGACAGGCGCGCGAGCAGGGCCACGACCGCGGTCTCGACGCGGAGGATCCGCGGGCCGAGATCGACGCAGGTGCCGAGCTCGGCCAGGCGCGCGACCTCGGCGGGGAGGAAGCCGCCCTCGGGGCCGACGACCAGGGTGACGGGGCCCGCGACGGCGCGCGGGCAGGCGACCGCGCCGGGCCCAGGGTGGGCGATGAGCACCTGTCCTTCGGGCAAGGTCGGCCAGACCTCGGCGAGGAAGCGGTGGAACGGCCGCGGGTGGACCTCGACGACCGGCAACACGGTGTCGCGGGCCTGCTCGAGGCCGAGGCGCAGCTCCTCGCCGATCCCGGGCGGCTGGGCGGCGGAGGCGGTGAAGAAGCTGGGCTCGACGCGGGCGCAGCGGAAGCAGACGAAGCGCTTGACGCCCATCGCCGTGGCCTGCTGCAGGACCTTGCGCAGCGAGTGCGGCCGCGGCAGCGCGACCACCAGGGTGAGCGCCAGCGGCGGCGGTGGGTCGTCGTGCAGCGAGACCGCGAGCTCGAGGGCGAGGTCGTCGAGGGCGAGCACGGTGCCGCGGCCGAGGCGGCCGCCGACGAGGCCGACGCGCAGGCTGTCGCCGACGGCCGCGCGGTGCACCTGCTGCACGTGGGCGCGTCGCCGGTCGCGCAGGACGACGCGGTCGGTCGCGACGAAGTCGGCGGGGTCGAGGAGGATGAGGTTCATCGCGGCGTCGGCAGGCGAGTATAGCCAGCGCTCCGGGTCGCGTTGCCCTTGACGCCCGATGTTCGCGGCCGCGGAGCTCGGCGGGTGAGCTGGGGGCGGCCACGAAGACAGCGGATCGCGGCCGGGTGAGCGGGCCGTGAAGTCAGCGGATCGCGGCCCGGGGGCGGCGACGGAATCGCGGGCCCTGGTGCGCATCATCCTCGCCAGCTACACCGGCGATCAGGTCGTCAGCGACGATCCGCTGGCGACGGCGGAGGTGATCGCCAACTCGCGCGCGGCCGGGTACTTCGTCACGCCGCTGCTGCAAGACGACCGCCTCGTCGAACGCTGGCTGCGCGACGAGACGGTGCCCCTGCAGACGCTCGGGCCCCGGCCCTGAAGCGGCGACGACGCGACCGCGAGCAGATCGGTCGCGTCCTGCGATCAGCCGGCCTGGCGCTGCTGCTGCTGCTGCTGGCGCTGGATGTAGGCCAGGGTCGTGGCGATCTGGAAGCCGAGCAGGCGACCGACCCAGGGCAGGGTCTCGGCGGACTCGCTGCTGCGCAGCTCGCCGGCGAGGGCCAGCACCTGGGCGGCGGGCTCGTCGTGACCGTTGAGCCACAGGCCGCTGGCGGCGTCCTCGAGCAGGTTGGCGACGATGCCCTGGAGCGCCTCCCGGACGACGGTGTCGCCGGCGACGGCGGACATCAGCGCGTCGTAGCGATCGGACTCCGGGGTCTCGGCACTCATGTTGGGGTGGGCGTCGTTGACCTTCTTGAGCGTCGGCTCGACGTCGAAGAGGGGCGGCCAGGCGAGGGCGCGGGCGGCCATCAGCGGGGCCTCGACGTTGTCGCGGGCGCCCGTGAAGTCGGTCGGCAGCTGACCGGCGAGGAAGCAGGCCGGGCGGGCGGCGGGGGCCGGGCCGAGGTGGACCAGCATGTCGTCGAGCTGGGTCGGGACGCTGAAGCCAGAGGACAGGGTCTGCTCGCGGGCCCAGCGGATGCGGGCGCGGGCCCACTCGGCGGGGACGCGGCGGCCCTTGAAGTCGCGCTCCCACTCGCGGGTGAGGCGGGTGCGCTGGCCGTCGGTCTGGACGTAGGCGGTGAAGTTGGCGACGCGGTCGTGACCGGTGAGGGCGGCGACCCAGAGGAAGCCGCGGCCCTCGGCCCGCGGCGCGGCGAGCATGAAGTTGGTGAGGCCGGGGCTCGAGGTCGGGTCGAGCATCGCCAGCTCGGCCTGATCGCGCTGGGCGTCGGGGTCTGGCGCGACCCAGCTGCGCGCCGCGCTGGCGGCGGGGATCGCCACGCCCTTGCTGCGCAGCGCGTGGATCGCCTTGCGCGCCGACTTGCGGACCTCGCGATCCTCATGGTCGTGGAGGGCGACGAGGGCGGCCGCGTCCCGGGCGGCGACGAGGCCGGGGATCGACTCGAGGATCTGGGCGGAGCTGTGGGCCATGGCGGCCGCAGCCTTACCCCACGATCGCGGCGGCCGACAAGGGGCCTCACGCGCCGTGGACCACGCCCGTGATCGCGGCGGCCGACACGGCGGCCTCACACGGCCGCGATCGCGGCCGCTGACCGGCGGCCTCACATGCCGTGGTCGACGGCGAAGGCGGGGCGCAGGTCGGCGCCGGTGCCCCAGCGGGCCCGCTTCCAGGTCTGCCCGGGCGCCGCCAGCTCCCAGGCCAGCGCGCTGCGGACGATGCGGAGGCCGACGCCGCCGCTGCCGAGGCGGTCGACCTGCTCGCCGGGGTCGAGGCCGAGGTCGTAGAAGCGCTGGCTGTCGCGGCCGCTGCCGAGGATGAGCTTGAGGTCGCCGACGATCGCCGCGCGCGAGCCGTCGCCGAGGTACGCAACGACCAGGCGCGGCGCGGGCTGGGGGTCGTCGATCACGGGGACCAGGGTGTCGCCCTGCCAGGCCGCGGGGGAGGGCAGGCCGAGCAGATCGGCGAGGGTCGGGGCGAGGTCCAGGAGGTCGACCGGCGCGGAGACGCGGCCGGGGGCCAGCAGCGCGGGGGCGCGGATCACCAGCGGCACGCGCAGGCTCTCCTCGTGGAGCGTGAAGCCGTGGCCGACGCCGCCGTGCTCGAAGAACTCCTCGCCGTGCACGCCGACGAGCACGACGATCGCCTCGTCGAGGCTGCCGTCGTCCGCGAGGGCGCCCAGCAGCTGGCCGAGGGCCGCGTCGACGCGCTGCAGCTCGCCGCGGTAGAGGCGGCGCAGGTAGTCGCGCTGGGGCGCGTCGGCGACGATCGCCCCGGTGCGCACGCGGCCGAGCCACAGGTGGGTGAGGTGCGGCAGGGGGGCGCCCTCCGGCGGGAGCAGGCCGGCGAGCAGCTCGCGCGGCGGGTCGTAGGGCGCTTGCGGGTCGATCAGGTCGGCATAGACGAAGCGCGGCGAGCGG
>Ga0073899_10003990_pt1 | contig 12961 bp, 14 predicted proteins | sample KloWWTmetaKNB5Ph_FD_88975 | JGI IMG/M metagenome (GOLD analysis project Ga0073899, IMG submission 88975) | Active sludge microbial communities from Klosterneuburg, Austria, studying microevolution and ecology of nitrifiers - Klosterneuburg... | ecosystem: Engineered > WWTP > Aerobic digester >... | reverse complement strand
TCGCGCAAAAGCCTGTTCGACATCAGCGTCGAGGATTTTCGCAAGATTGAGGAAGTGAACATCCACGGCGTGCTTTTCACCCTGCGTGAGGCAGCACGGCACATGGTCGAACGGCATAAGGCGGGGGACGGCGGCGGCTCATTGGTTGCGATCTCCTCCACCTCGGCGATCCACGGCGCGGCACGTAACGAACATTATGCCGCGACCAAGGGCGCGGTCGTTGCGATGGCGCGGGCGATGGCGGTCGAGTTCGCCCGTTATGGCATCAGCGTGAACAGCGTGCTGCCTGGCTGGACCCGTTCGGGTATGACGGCTGGCTTGCAGGAATGGGACAAGTTCAACGAAGCGGTGATCAGCCGCGTACCGACCGGCGACTGGCTCGATGGCTCCGATTTCGCGGCCATCGCGGTCTATCTCGCCAGCCGGGGTTCGCGCAACCACACTGGCGACACCATCGTCATCGACGGGGGCTACACCATCTACTGAGGTTCGCGAGGGAGAGAGCGATGGGCAGGATCAAAAGCGGCGAGCGCACACTGACAACGGCAGAGTTTGACGAACGCGCGCGGCGTGCTGCAACGGTCATCCAAGGGCTGGGGGTGGAAAGCGGCGACGGCATCGCGCTCTACCTGCGCAACGACATCGCCTATTTCGAGGCGGCTTTCGGAGCGGGGATGCTGGGCATCTACCCCGTACCTGTTAACTGGCACTACATGCCGGATGAGGCCAATTACCTGCTGACTGACAGCGGTGTGAAGCTGCTTCTGATCCATGCCGATCTTTATGAACCGATCAAGCAAGCAATCCCGGCTGGCCTGCAGGTCATCATCGTCGAAACCCCGCCCGAAATCCGCGAAGCTTACGGACTAACCGAGACCCCTCAGCCTGAAGGGCTGCCGCGCTGGCATGAACTGGTCAATGCGGCAGCCCCCTTTTCGGGCGAGGCCGAAATGGCGCCAAGCACCATCATTTACACATCGGGAACCACCGGTCGGCCCAAGGGTGTGCGCCGCGCGGCCTTCACGCCGGAACAGGCCGAGGCGGTCAACACGATGCTTGGCTGGTCTTATGGCTATACCGATGTGCTGGCCGGGAAGCGCGATCCGGCGACGATCACCACGGCGGTGATCGGGCCGGTCTATCACAGCGCCCCCAACGCTCATTCGTCCTTCTCGATCCGCGTCGGCGCCAATGTCGTCATCTGCCCGCGTTTTGATGCCGAGGCGCTGCTCGCTCTCATCGAAAAAGAACGCATCACGCACCTCAACATGGTGCCGATCATGTTCAACCGGTTGCTGCGTTTGCCCGAAGAGGTGAAGCGCAAATATGACCTGTCCAGCCTCGAATATGTCACCCATGCCGCCGCGCCCTGCCCGCCGCCGGTCAAACGTGCGATGATCGAATGGTGGGGGCCGGTGATCTGGGAATATTATGGCTCGACCGAGATGGGCAATGTCACCTGCCTGTCGTCGGAAGAATGGCTCGCGCATCCAGGTTCGGTCGGGCGGGTACAGCCCGGAGTGACTTTGCGCGTAGTCGATCCTGAGGGAAATGACGTGCAACCGGGAACAATTGGCGAAGTGATCGGAAAGGGCCGCCACGGCACCAATTTCACCTATCAGAACTCGCCCGAAAAGCGTGCTTCGATGGAGAAATACGGTCTGATTATGCCCGGCGACATGGGCTATTTCGACACTGACGGCTTTCTCTATTTGTGCGACCGGATCAACGACATGATCATTTCCGGCGGTGCGAACATCTATCCTGCCGAAATCGAAGCGGAGTTGCACAAGCTTTCGGGCGTCGCCGACTGCGCGGTGTTCGGCATTCCTGACGAGGAGTTTGGCGAAAGCGTGATGGCGGTCGTGCAACAGATGCCGGGCGTGTCGCTGACCGCCGAAGGGCTGCAGGCCGAACTCAAAAAGGTGCTCACCGGATACAAGGTGCCTCGCCGGATCGATTTTGCCGACAGCCTGCCGCGCGAGGATTCGGGCAAGATATTCAAGCGCAAGTTGCGCGAACCCTTTTGGGAAGGACGGGAGCGGAGGATATGAACGAAGCGATACTCGAACCGGATCTGCCGATCATCGATCCGCATCATCATTTGTGGGACTGGCGTTCGCGCCTGCCCTTTCTGCCTGCCGAAATGTCGCACCCGTTCGAGGCGATCTTGCGCCAGTCGCCGCGCTACCTGCTCGACGAGTTGCTCGCCGACACCGGCAGCGGGCATAATGTAGTCGGTACCGTCTATGTCCAATGCGGTGCCTTTTACCGCGCCGATGGGCCCGAAGCGATGCAGCCGGTGGGCGAGACCGAGTTCGTCAATGGTGTTGCTGCAATGGCCGCAAGCGGCGTCTACGGTGCGACCCGGGCGTGTGCCGGAATAGTCGGCCATGCGGACCTTGGTCTTGGTGATGCCGTGGCCGAAGTGCTCGACGCACATCTGGCAGCGGGTGGCGGCCGTTTCCGCGGCATCCGCCACATGATGGCGCATGATGATGACCGCGCGGTGCTTGGTCCCCTTGCCCATGCCGCCCCCAATCTGTGCGCGTCACCGCAAGTCCGCTCGGCGCTGAAGCATTTTGCCCAGCGTAAGCTCTCGCTCGATATCTGGGTGGTCGAACCACAATTGCCCGAAGCCGTTGAACCGGCTCGTGTCTTCCCCGAAGTGCCGATGGTGATCGACCATGTCGGCACGCCGGTCGGGTTGGGCCGCTATGCAGGCAAACGCGACGAGCGTTTTGCCGGATGGAAAGCCAGCATGGCAAGCCTTGCTGAGCTGCCCAACGTCCATATGAAACTCGGCGGGCTCGGCATGCCCTTCCCCGGCTTTGAAGGCATGGGGCCGGATGTACGTCCGTCGTCCGAAGCGCTGGCCAAGGCGTGGAAACCTTATATCGAAAGCTGCATCGAACTGTTCGGTGCGGACCGCTGCATGTTCGAGAGCAACTTCCCCGTCGACCGCTGGGGTGCCGACTATCCGACGCTATGGAACGCCTTCAAGCAGATCGCTGCGAGCGCTTCTGCAGACGAAAAGGCGCAACTATTTGCGGGCACAGCAGCCCGATTCTATCGACTGGAAGGATTGGCATGAAGGCCCTGCGCTATTTCGGCGAACGCGACATCCGGCATGATGACATGGCAGACCCGAAACTAGAATCCGATCGCGATGCCATCGTCCAGATGACCGCCTGCTCGATCTGCGGCAGCGACCTTCATATCTATCACGGCCATGGCTTTTCCGAAGACACCGGTTTTTGCGTCGGCCATGAAGCCGTTGGCGAAGTCGTCGAAGTCGGACGTGCTGTGACGCGGGTGAAGGTTGGCGATAAGGTAATGATGCCCGCTGCCGTCGGCTGCGGCGCCTGCCGGTCATGCCTTTCCGGCGTGGTGAACAATTGCGAGAACAATGCCAGCGGCTGTTACGGGCTGTCCGCCCGCCTTCAGGGCGTACAGGCCGAGGCCTTCCGCGTGCCTGCCGCCGACATGAACGCGGTAAAAATCCCTGACGGCATTAGCGAAGACCAAGCATTGATGATGACCGATGCGATGGCGACAGCCTGGTTCGGCGCGCGCAACGCCGATATCCGCCCGGGCAGCAGCGTGGGCGTGATCGGACTTGGGCCAATTGGCTTGATGACGGTCGAGGCCGCTTTCGTGATGGGCGCGCATGTCGTCTATGCCATCGATCCTATCCCCGAACGGCGGGCTCTGGCGGAGGCGGTCGGCGCGATTGCGCTGCATCCCGACGAAGCGATGGAGCGCATCAAGGAAGACACTAAGGGGCGTCGGCTCGATTGCGTCGTCGAGGTGGTAGGCAGCGACGCAACCGTCGATTTCGCGCTACGCTGTGTAAGGGTTCGCGGGACGGTGTCGGTGATCGGCGTGCAGCAATCCCGCCGCTTCCCCTTCCCGCTTGAGCGCGCCTTTGCGGGCGGCCTAACCTTCCGCGTCGGCACCTGTTCGGTGCCCGAGGAATTGCCCGCACTATTTCCGCTGGTGCAATCGGGCCGCCTAAAGCCCGAACGCTATATCAGCCATCGCCTGCCATTGAGCCAAGGTGCCGATGCTTATGACATGTTTGACCGCCGCGAGGCGGGGGCATTGAAAATGGTGCTGGTTCCTTAACGCAAAAGCCGCATTCGGGTGTTGCGCACTACCGTTTCGCTGAATAAGGCCAAGGACAGAATAAGGAGTTACCATCGATGAAGACCCGCGCTGCTGTCGCCTTTGAAGCCAAGAAACCGCTCGAGATTGTCGAGCTTGATCTGGAAGGTCCGAAGGCGGGCGAAGTGCTGGTTGAAATCATGGCGACAGGAATCTGCCACACCGATGCCTATACGCTCGACGGTTTTGACAGCGAGGGCATTTTCCCGAGCGTGCTTGGTCATGAGGGTGCAGGTGTGGTGCGTGAGGTGGGGGCAGGCGTGACATCGGTCAAGCCGGGCGATCATGTCATCCCGCTTTACACCCCCGAATGCCGCCAGTGCAAAAGCTGCCTTTCGGGCAAGACCAATTTGTGCACCGCGATCCGCGCAACACAGGGCAAGGGTTTGATGCCCGATGGCACGACACGGTTCAGCTATAAGGGCCAGCCGATCTTCCATTATATGGGCTGCTCGACCTTCTCCAACTTCACCGTCCTTCCCGAAATTGCGGTTGCCAAAATCCGCGAAGACGCGCCTTTCCAGTCGAGCTGCTATATCGGCTGCGGCGTGACCACCGGCGTTGGTGCAGTGATCAACACCGCCAAGGTACAGGTGGGCGACAATGTCGTGGTCTTTGGCCTCGGCGGCATCGGGCTTAACGTTATCCAGGGCGCTCGCCTTGCCGGTGCCAACGCGATCATCGGTGTCGATATCAACCCCGACCGTGAAGAATGGGGCCGCAAGTTCGGGATGACCGCCTTTCTCAACAGCAAAGGTATGAGTCGTGAGGATGTTGTCGCCAAGATCGTCGAGATGACCGATGGCGGGGCTGATTATACCTTCGACGCCACCGGCAATACTGAGGTAATGCGCACCGCGCTCGAGGCCTGCCACCGCGGCTGGGGCACCTCGATCATCATCGGCGTGGCCGAAGCGGGCAAGGAAATCGCCACCCGCCCGTTCCAGCTCGTCACCGGGCGCAACTGGCGCGGCACGGCTTTTGGCGGGGCAAAGGGACGCACGGACGTGCCGAAGATCGTCGACATGTATATGCAGGGCAAGATCGAGATCGATCCGATGATCACCCATGTTATGGGCCTCGAAGAGATCAACACGGCATTCGACCTGATGCACGCTGGCAAAAGCATCCGCAGCGTCGTGGTCTATTGAGTTTCAACCAAGGAGAGAGACTATGTTTAGCCATATCATGCTGGGGGCCAATGACCTCGGCGAAGCGAAGGCCTTTTACGATGCCACACTAGGCGCGCTGGGCCATGGTGCTGGAACGCAAGACGACAAGGGCCGGGTATTCTGGTTCACGCCCACCGGCATTTTTTCGGTCAGCATCCCAATCGATGGCAATCCGGCATCATGCGCCAATGGCGGTACGATCGGCTTCGCGGCCAAGTCGCCCGAAGAATGCGATGCCTGGCATGCCGCTGGCCTTGCGCATGGTGGCACAGCAATCGAAGACCCGCCGGGCGTTCGTGACGGCGGTGCCATGAAGCTGTATCTCGCCTATCTGCGCGATCCGGCAGGCAACAAAGTCTGCGCCATGTACCGCATGCCCTGAATTGGACGCGGAAACAAAGCTTTACAATAACTTGAAGCTCCTCGGCATTGCTTACGCAGTCGAGGAGCATCAAGCGGTATTTACCGTCGATGAAAGCCGGGATGTGAACGCCAGACTTGCGGGCGCACATACCAAAAACCTGTTCTTAAAGGACAATGGCGGTCAATTCTGGCTGGTCACTGTGCCCGGCGAAATTCGCGTCGATCTCAAATCACTCCCTGCAACTATAGGATCAAAACGCCTAAGCTTTGGAAAATCCGAAGACCTTTTGCGTCTGCTTGGCCTGACACCCGGGTCGGTGACACCTTTGGGCGCCATGAATGATATAGACGGTCAGGTACAAGTCGTGCTGGATCGCGAGCTGGCCGAGGCTGCAACAGTCTGGGTGCATCCGCTGCGCAACACGGCATCGTTGGCATTGGCTGGAGGCGATCTGGTGAGGACACTAGCGGGGTGGAACCACGATCCGCAGATTGCCGACATTCCTCGCAGCACAGAATCTGAAGTGGCATGAAGCGGCTTACCATCATCTGGCACAGCATGACCGGCGGCTCTAAAGTATTGGCCGACGCGGCTGCGGCTGGATCTGCGAGCGCAGATGGCGTCGAAACCCTGATTTTGCATGCCGAAGACGCAAGCCCGCAGACTTTGCTCGACGCTGATGGCTACATCTTTGCTTTCCCCGAAAATCTCGCGGCAATCAGCGGGGTGATGAAGGCGTTTTTCGACCGCTGCTATTATCCCTGTCTTGGGCGTATCGAAGGGCGGCCCTATGCCCTGCTCGTTTGCGCAGGCTCTGATGGCAACAATGCCGTTCGGCAGGCCGAACGCATAGCTGCCGGCTGGCGATTAAAACGCATTGCCGATGGCCTGATCGTTTGCACCCACGCGCAAACGCCGGACGAGATACTGGCCCCCAAAATAATCAATCAGACCGAGCTTACCAAGGCCCGTGAATTGGGCGCAATCTTGGCGGAGGGCCTGGCGCTGGGAATATACTGACCTCTTGCGGCCGAAATCACCAGCGCCCCGAAAACTGAGTTGAGATCGGTGCCACAATCACCGCATCAATCGGAAGCGAGAAGTACTTTCGAATTGGACGCATCGGTCGCTGCAAACGCGACGCGGCTGTCGCCGACATTGCCATTCACCTGCCCGTTTTTCACAGTGAGGCTAAAATTCTGGCTGAAGCCAAACTTCTCGCTTTTACCGACGATCATACGCTGACCATCCTTTTCGATCACGCGATAGGTGTAGGTCACACCATCACGTTTGAAGGTGCGATAGTCTCCCGCTTGGGCAGAAGTGCCCAAAATCGCGAACATGGTAACAGCAGCGACAACAAAACGATTCTTAAGCATGGCAGACGCCTTTCGTGGAGAGGATGCATTGTTTTTGTGCAACGCAACATAACTCCAGCCTTGCGGGCTACCAATTCAGTAATTTCACTGTAGTTTTGCAGTTTTTGCATCTGCGAAGGTATTACCCCCGCCGATGCTCGCTCTTCACCCAGCGCACTGTGCCCGATGAAGCACGCATCACGACGCTTTCGGTGGTGATCTTGCCGTCGCGGGTGCGCTTCACGCCTTCGAGCAGTGAACCGCTCGTCACGCCGGTTGCGGCGAAGATGCAGTCACCCTTGGCCAGTTCCTCAAGGTCGTAAATCTTGTCGAGATCCTCAATGCCCCATTTACGGGCGCGCAGCCGTTCGTCATCGTTGCGGAACAACAGGCGGCCTTTGAATTGGCCACCAACGCAGCGCAGTGCAGCCGCTGCGAGCACACCTTCAGGCGCGCCACCCGAGCCCATGTAAAGATCGATGGTCGTGTCGGGGTCAGTTGTCGCAATCACACCTGCAACATCGCCATCAGGGATCAGCATGATGCCGCATCCAAGCGCGCGCAGTTCTGCAATAATTTTTTCATGCCGCGGGCGATCGAGCACGCAGACGATGATTTCTTCAGCCGGAACGCCCTTTTCCTTGGCAACGGCGAGGACATTTTCTGTCGGCGTCTTAGCCAGATCGATAATGCCGGGGGAGTAGCCAGGGCCGACCGCGAGCTTTTCCATATAGACATCGGGCGCATTGAGGAGATTTCCTTCCTCGGCAACCGCCAGAACCGCCATAGCGTTCGGACCGGCCTTAGCCGTAATCGTGGTGCCTTCGAGCGGATCGAGCGCGATGTCGATTTTGGGACCTTTGCCCGGCGCATTGCCGACTTTCTCACCAATATAGAGCATCGGGGCTTCGTCGCGTTCACCTTCGCCGATTACGACAGTGCCGTCCATATACAGTTCGTTGAGCGCAGCTCGCATCGCTTCGACCGCAGCCGCATCCGCAGCCTTTTCGTCGCCGCGGCCGATCATGCCTGCAGCTGCCATGGCCGCCGCTTCGGTCACACGGACCATTTCAAGGACCAGGACGCGGTCCATGGTCTGGCTTTGCTCAGTCATCCAAATTTGCTCCCTAACCGGATTTGGGGCGACGATTAGACAGGCATGGGCACAATGTCGAGCGTGCTAATATGCACTAGCCTCGCATAATGTTTGAAATAGCCCGAACGCTCGCCGATTGCGGGGGCGGAGGTACCGATGACCTTATTTGCTTCGCTATTCTTATTTGCCGCGACCGGCGCACCGCAGTCAGGCGCCGGACTGCCGGTCGTAGATGAATCGGTCCGCGCGCGGCTTGATGATCGTGGGTTGAAATACACAATTGACGCCGATGGCGATTTCAAACTGACCTATGCTTATAAGAACGAAAGCCGTTCTCAACTGGTCTTTGTAAGGGGCAAGAGCGAGACCGTCAAGGTCTGGTCATCCGCGAGATTTTTTCCCCAGCAGCACGGCTGGGCAAAGATGGAATCGGATCCGAGCAGGCGCTGCTATTGCTCAACAACAGCCAGCGGAACAAGCTTGGCAGTTGGGAGGTGCAACTCGACGCGCTGTATTTCGTCATCAAATTGCCGGATACTTTGTCGGCAGAGCAACTTGAGTCGGTAATTGATATCGCAGCAGAAACCGCCGACAACATGGAAAAGCAGATCAGCGGCAATCGCGACGAGCTTTAGTCCGCCTGTTCATGACGCGTTACCTTTTCGGTTTCTAGTTTCGAACAAGGTTGCAAATACGGGACAATAGCTTGAATCTAGTTGTATATAGCGCGCTTGCGGTCGCTTTGGCCTTGGGCACGACTCCTGCCGCTTATTCGCAGCCGATACCGGACGCCGATATCGCTGACATGATTGCGACTTCGAAGCGCCTGACCGCGTCCGACAAAAATGGTTGTTTGAAGCCGGAAGATGCATCCATCATTGTCGTCTGCGGCGAAAGTGAAGACTCCCGACGCCAGCGCGTCTTCAAGGATGGAGCGGTTGATCCCGACCGCATCATTCGAGGCGAAGCCGTGTCAACCGAGCGCGCGGCGGCGTGTGTGCCGGGCACCGGCTGCATACCACCCTTTACTGGCGGAGTAAGTATGCCTTTCGGCTACGTTCCGCCACCAGCCATCCCCTTGGAAGAAGTACTGAAAGGTCTGCCCGAGCCGGACATGGTGATTCCGGAAGAGTGATTTTGGCGCGGCGCTTGGCTTGCTAATTCGCCAAGATATGCATGACCATCGGTTCGCCTTGCAGGCTGTCTGATCCGGCAAGCGCCGCCAGCGTATCGGAAACCGCCTGCTCGCGTGCTTCGTGTGTGACCATGGCAATCAGCGCCGAGCCGTCGGCCACTTCGCGCTGGATCAGACTTTCAATCGACAGGCCTGCATCGCGCATCGCCGCCGCAATTTCGGCAAGGACGCCCGGGCGGTCGGCCACGAGCATACGCAAATAGGTTTTGTTGATCCGGTGCGCAGCCGCAGCACGTGGCAGCTTTTCGAGCTCAGTCGTCGGCACGGAAAAAGCGGGGCCTGTTTCCTTACGCGCTATATCGACAAGGTCGGCAACGACCGCCGAAGCCGTAGGCCGGTCTCCCGCGCCCGCGCCCTGAAACAACAGGCGGCCCGAGAAATTGCCCTCTGCCACCACAGCGTTGGTCGCGCCCATCACATGGGCAAGCGGATGGTCGACCGGTACAAGGCAGGGCTGAACGCGCTGGAACAGCGAAGCTCCCCCGTTCTCGCCATCAACCTCGGCCAGACCAATCAGGCGGATACGATAGCCCAAAGCTTGTGCCTGCGCGATATCGGCTGCAATGATCTTGCGAATGCCGCGAATGTCGACGCCATCAAAATCAATCTCCGCACCGAAACTGAGCGATGCCAGAATCGAAAGCTTATGCGCCGCATCTACCCCATCAATGTCAAAGCTGGGATCGGCTTCTGCAAAACCCTTTGCCTGCGCATCGGACAGCACGTCGGCAAAGTCGCGGCCATCGCGTTCCATTGCCGACAGGATGAAATTGCAGGTTCCGTTGAGGATACCATAAACACGGTCGATGCGGTTTGCGGCTGCGCCATCGCGCAACCCCTGAATCACCGGAATACCGCCCGCAACCGCCGCCTCGAATTTCAGCGGCGCACCTTTAGCGTCTGCAAGCGCGCCCAGTTCCGCACCGTGATGCGCGATCATCGCTTTGTTGGCCGTTACCAGAGCACGGCCCGCACCTATTGTCTCGCGCGCCAAAGTCAGCGCGGGTCCATCCGAGCCACCGACCAATTCAACCACAACATCGACGTCTGCTGCGGTTGCCAGCTCGCCCATATCGTCGACCCAGCGATAGGGCGTCAGGTCGACGCCGCGATCCTTGGTGCGATCCCGCGCAGTGACTGCCGTAATTACAATCGGTCGGCCCGCTCGGCGCGCAATCAGCGCGCTATTTTCCTCGATAAGCTGGATGACCCCAGTGCCGACCGTTCCAAGTCCCGCCAGTCCGATGCGAAGCGCGTTTGCCATAGAAATCCCGTTATCCTTTTCGCCGCCGCGCCTAGTGCAAAAACGGATAGTTGACCAGCCTAAGCTTGCCCCATTTTGTGCGGATGCTAAGAGGCTGCGCATGACCGACCAACCGACCATCCTCATCCTCGCGGGCAAGCGCGACGGCAAGCTTGACCCTCTCGCCGAACGGGCTGGCGTCAGCCACAAATGCCGCGTGCCGATCAATGGCAAGCCGCTGCTTGAATGGGTGGTCGAAGCGGTAGGCCCTGCCTTTCCCCAAGCAAAAGTGTTGATTTCGATCCACGACCCCGCAGTCGTCGCCGACCTGCCTGCCGTTGCGGCTCTCGAGGCGAATGGAAGACTGGATCTGTGTGCGGCGCAGGCAGGCATTGTTGAAAGCGTCGAGCATGCAATCGCTCTCGCCGGGGGCGATGCAGCATTTCCACTGCTGATTACCACCGCCGACAATGTGCTGGCCGAAAGTGGTTATCTGCAAGGCGTGCACCGTGATGCGCTGGCGAGTGACGGCGATGCCGTTGTTGTTCTTGCAACCCGCGAGTCCATTCGCGCGGCGCACCCGGACGGACAACGCAAATTTTATGAGTTCAGCGATGTCGCAATTTCAAACTGCAACGTTTTCTGGCTGCGTAATGCAAAAGCGATCAAAGCAATAGAGGCTTTCCGCGAAGGTGGCCAATTCGCCAAGAACCGCGCGCGCATTGCCAAGGCCTTCGGCATCTTCAACCTGATCCGCTTCCGTCTTGGCTGGTGGACACTGGAAAAGGCGTTCAAGGCAATATCGCGCCGTTTCGGTGTGCGTGTTGTGCCGCAAATCACCCCCGATGGCGCGTTCGCCATCGATGTCGACAACGAGCGAACCTATGGCGTTGCCGAACTACTGCTCAAAGCGCGCAAGGGTTAGTCGCGCAACTCAACCTTGGCGCGCCACAGCGTCATCCAGTCGGTTGAACCGCGACACTCGTCCATCGCATAAGCGAGAACCAGCCGAAACATTGCACCGTCCCAGACATAGGTTTCAGCGCTGCCGCAATCGCCGATACCGCGACCTTTGGCATAGCTGCTTATCTGCTGATTTTCGGCATCCCAACTTGAATTGACGAGCAGATTGACGCCGTCTTTCCTCGTATTCCCGTCTGCCAGATAGTCAAAACGGGCAGGCGTGAAGCTCCATTTCTTTCCATCGGTCGACGTCCCGATAAAGGGTGCTGAGGAGAAGTTATAAGCGCCGTTACCGCAACTGAGCATCACCAGCGCCTGGTAAGTACCTTCATGCTTGCCAAGACTATAGGCAGAATTCTCTGTAACGACTGAGCTAGCTGCCGCGCAATCTGAGCCTTCGACAAGGCTGACAATGGCACCTGCATCAGGTATGATGTCCTGCTTGCCGATGCGCTTGGCAGATATCACGGGCAGCGGAGCTGATTTGGCGCGCAATGCCCTTTTGCCCACCGCAAACAATGCAGTGCGGGTGCCCGCGCGGTTCTGGACGCTATCAATATGTGTGAATGCGGCAGCCGTGCCGTTTAGACCCAGTTGCCCCAAAATTATATTATCTGTTCCACGTACAATCAGTTTTCGTCCGCGACCCATGGCCCGGGCCAGCTTCATCGCTGCCGCTCCTTCAAGGCGGATCGGAAACTCCCCCTTGGCGAGCATTCCGTTGTCGATCTGTCGGCCATCGACAAGCACACGATAACGGTCACCTTTGGGGTCGGCGATCGAGATTTTGATCTGTACCGAACCAACAGCATCATTTGCGCGAAACACGCTGATGGTCGGCATCGAATCATCTTGGCTGTCGTTCATCAACGATACGGCTTCGCATGACAGCGTATTGTCGCAGGCGGCGGCCCAGTCCTTATGGAAAAATTGTTTGCCAAGCTCGGTCGGCGCGGCTTGCAAAGGCATCGCCAGAAGCGAAATGGCAAATACGGCTCTGGCAACAGGCAAGGTCATGGCAAACAGTCTATCGTGAACCAGCCTGCTGCGCTAGGGGGGCGCCGAACATATTCGAAAGGGTCGTCAGCATGCGGTCAGTTGCAGTTATCGGGGCAGGTCAGATGGGTGCGGGCATCGCACAGGTCAGCGCGTCAGCGGGTTATCATGTACTGCTGTCCGACATCGATCTGGACCGTGCGAAGGCAGGCAAGGATGGCATCGCAAAAGCAATTCACCGCATGGTCGAACGCGGAAAAATTGGCGTTGCAGAGGCGGAGCAAATACTCGCCCGCATCGAACCGGTAGGAAGCTATGAACCGATGGCATCGGCCGGTCTGATCATAGAGGCGGCAACCGAGCGCGAAGAAATCAAGCGAAAGATATTCGAGGAGGTCGGTAAGGTG
>Ga0073899_10003988_pt1 | contig 12963 bp, 8 predicted proteins | sample KloWWTmetaKNB5Ph_FD_88975 | JGI IMG/M metagenome (GOLD analysis project Ga0073899, IMG submission 88975) | Active sludge microbial communities from Klosterneuburg, Austria, studying microevolution and ecology of nitrifiers - Klosterneuburg... | ecosystem: Engineered > WWTP > Aerobic digester >... | reverse complement strand
CGATGTGCGCATCTACGACCGGGTGCTTACTGCGTCGCAGATCCAGGCCATCTATGCGGTCGAGAACAACAACCTCGGCGTCAACGATGTCCTCGACAACGACGGCGGCGCGGTGCGCTTCACGCTGTCCGCGCACGACTACACCCAGCTGACGGTGGAAGGCGCCCCGGTCGGCGCCACGCTGACGGACGGCACGCACTCGGTGCTCATCTCCGCGCCAGGGCAGGCGGTGGATATCAGCGGCTGGACCCACTCGGAGCTGGCCGTAACCGGCCTGGGCAGTGCCTCCGCGCTGCTGGCCGTCACCGCCACCGGCTCGGCCAGCGGCGACACTGTCACCCAGTACGTGAACATCGTCACCGCTGGCACGGTGTTCAACGGCTCGGCCGGCAATGACACGCAAACCGGTAGCGCCGGCGCCGACTACCTGTCCGGCCTGGGCGGCACCGACACGCTCAGCGGCGGCGCTGGCAACGACCGCCTCCTGGGCGGTGCCGGCAACGACACCCTCTATGGCGGCGCAGGCAATGACGTGATGGCTGGCGACGCCGGTGCCGACACCTTCCGATGGGCGCTCGCCGACCGGGGCTCCGCCGGGGCGCCAGCCGTCGACCGCATCACCGACTTCGACCCGACCGCCTTCGCCTCGGGCGGTGACCGGCTGCATCTGAGCGATTTGCTGCAGGGCGAGAACGGGGTGAGCAATCTGCAGAACTACCTGGAGTTCGACACCACCAGCTCGCCCGGCAACACGATCCTGCACATCAGTTCGACCGGCGGTTTCACCGGCGGCAACTACGTGGCCGGCGCTGAAGACCAACGCATCACCTTCCAGGGTGTGACCAACCTGGGCGCCTCACTGGGTCTGGGTGCATCGGCCACCGATGCCCAGATCATCCAGGACCTGATCACCAAGGGCAAGTTGATCACCGACTGATCCGTCCGGCGCTTTCAATCGGGGCCGGCGGCGGCCCCGCTCTCAGTTGGCTGGCTTCTCGCGAATCGCCGGGCCGGTCGCCCCATCGAAGCCCAGCGTGGCCAGGGCCGCCAGTTCCGCCTCGGTCGCGACGCCCTCGGCCAGCACCTGCAGGCCGATGTTGTGGGCGATGCCGGTGAGGCCCTTGAGAAACGCCGCGTTGCCGGCGTTGGCGTCGACGCCGCGGATGAAGCTGGCGTCCACCTTCAGGTAATCCAGCCCCAATTCGTGCAATTGCCCAATCTGGCTGAACTGGTGCCCAAAGTGCTCCAGACCCACCCGACAGCCCAGGCGCTTGAGCTCGCGGCACAACGTACTGAATTGATCGAGGTGCCTCAGCGCCCCGCTCTCGGTCACTTCCAGCCACAGGCGCGGGGTGATGCCCGGTTGCGTCCCCAGCAGCGCCAGCAGGCGTTGCCGGAAATCGGCGTCGTCCAGTGAACTCGCCGAGAGATTGATGGCCAGACCGCGCAGGTCGCTTTGCAGCGCCAGCTCCTGCAGCCCCAGCGCCACGGCGGCCAGGTCCAGCGCCGGAGTGAGCCGCAGGCGCTCGGCGAAGGGCCAGAAGCGGCCCGCCGCCAGCCACTCGCCATGCTCGTCGGCCATCAGGCGCAGCGGGCATTCGCGATGCGAGAGTTGTCCCGACAACTCGATGACCGGGAACGAAATCAGCCGCAACCAGTTGTTCTGCAAGGCGCGCTGGATCATCGCGGCCCACTGCTCCGCGGTGCGCGGCAACTCGTCGCGAGCCGACAGCGCGGCTTCGCGAATCTGGTTGTCGCCGGCCGACTCGGCCTCGGCCAGCGCCGCATCAACCCCCGCCAGCAACTCATGCAGCACCATGCCTGGCTGAAAGCGCGCATAGCCGATCGATGCGGCCGGCCCTTCGTCGACAAACGGGGCCGCAGCCGCGACCAGTGCCGTCAACAGGGCGCCGCAACAGGAAGCGGCGTCCTGTTGGGGCGGCAGAATCAGCGCAAAGTCCGCACCATTGAGGCGTGCGGTGGCCCCGCCGCCGCATTGACCGGCACTGTGCGCGATCACCTCGGCGGTGCGCCTGAGCAATTGATCGGTCTGCGCGCGCCCCTCGCGCCGGTTGACGCCAACCAGATCTGCCAGGCGCACCAGCACCAGCGCGCCTGCGGTCGACTCTTCGGCCTCCAGTGCATGGCCCAGCTGGGCCATGAAGTAGCCGCGGTTTGCCAGCCCGGTCAGAGGGTCCAGATTGGCTTCCCGGCGCACCGCCTCCAGGCGCGCCGCCTCATCGTCGAACATCGACTTCAAACGCCCCACCATGGCGTTCATGGCCGAGACCATCTGCCGCAGCTCGGGCACCGCGGGCTCGCGCATGGTGACGAAGCGGCGCTGCGTGATGGCAGCGGCCTGGTCGATCACGGCCTGCAACGGCCCACGCAGCCGGCGCAGCACCAGCGAGCCGAGGTAGCCGCCCACCATACCCGCCAAGGACAGCGCCAGCGCTACCTCGTAGGCGCTCTTCCACAGGGCTGCGTAGGCGTAACGGCTGTGGCTGACCAGTGTCACGGTGCCCAACTGCTTCCAGCCGCTGCTGACCTGCGCATGCCCGGGCTGCGCCTTGATCGGCCACAGTGCCACAAACCAGCCCGGGGCTTGCAGCGCGGCAGGCGGTGCGATGCGCTCGACCATGACCTTGCCGTGCGGGTCCGTCACCCGAATCAGTTCATAGTGGCCGCGGTCGAACAGCGATGCCACGGCCAGTTCGACCATCACCGCGTCCGCATCCGTCTGGCTCAATGACAGGGCGAGCGCCGTTGCGTTGTCGGTGTTCTTGATTGACAACTGGGCCTCCAGGTAACTGCGCGCGCTGAGCAGCGAGACCAGCAGGCAGCCGACCATGGCAAGCGCGGTGCTGACGACGATGGCCAGCCATAGCTGACGGTACATGGACATACTGTTCTCCTGTTACTCAGTCGGGCGGGCGGTGCGCTGGTTGCCGGCGTCGGGTGGCATCGGGTTCATTGGAAACCCTCGGCTCGGGCGCGCCGCAGCAGGTCCTCCCAGCGCGACAGCCGCCCCAGGCCAGCCGGTGCACTGGCCTCTTTGCCGGGCGGACCGACGAACACGCCCTCACTATTGAAACTGAACACCGGCGAGAGATCCGGGCGTCGCGACGCGGGACGTATGTCGCCGATCAGATTGTCGAGCACCAGTGGTTCGGCATCGGGCTGTGGATAGTAGGCCAGCACCATGTGCGCCTGGGTCGGGGTGGCATCCGCCACGCCAGTGCGGGCCCGCACGTAGATCAGGCGCAGCTTGGCCGACTCGATCCCCGCCATGCGCAGCGTGAAGTACTTGGCGATCGCAAAGTCTTCACAGTCGCCCGCACCGCGGCCCAGTGTCTCCAGTGGAGTCGCCCAGTAGTCGGCTTGCCCCCAGATGGCCTGGTCTTCGCCAAACGTGATGGACCGGTTGAAGAAATCGTTGACCCGCTTGAGCCGGTCGGTCTCCGGGTTGGCGCCCACGGCCGCCACCAACTCGCGCCAGGCGGCAAAGCGTTGCGTCGGGGTCGCGCTGCCCCAGCGCTGGACGAAGCTGGCCAGCAGCCGATCGAAGTCGGGCGCGGCCGCCACCGCCGCCACGACTACCAGCGCACAGCCAATCACCGACAGCAAGCGTGCCCACCGTACGCGCGCCGGTGGACGCAATGGCCAGTTCAACGCATCCATCACACTGCAAGCCAGGGCATCCAGAATGTTCCGGTTCGTGTTTGACAATCCGCCAGCCGGTCAAACAAAGATTTGGCAAAACCGTGCATAAGTGCGCACTGGCGCACGAACACCGGTGTTACGAGTACTTACAATTTAAGGTTCGTATGGCTGACCGCGACCGTTATCGTCGATGGCGCAGCATCCTCAGCCCCATCCCGGTTAAACCCTCATGACCAAGCATAGCGCATACTCGCAGGCCCCCGGCAGTTCGCTTGTCGGCCCCAGATTCACCTCGCTCATGCTGAGCCATGCGCTCGGCATCGCATTCGCCGCCTTGGCGTTGACCAGCCCCGCGGCACACGCGCAAAGCGCCGCCACGCTCAAGGAGGCGGTGGAGCGGGCGGTGTTGCGCAATCCGGAGGTCAAGTTCAAGTACCACAACGTGGCGGCGGCCGCAGCGGAACAGGACGTCGCCCGGGGCGGTTGGCGCCCGAGCGTGGACTTCGAGGCCGGCAGCGGCCGCGAAAGCACCCTGACCCCCGCGATCAGTGCCTCCCGCAACTACACGCATTCGCTGGCATCGATTCAATTGCGCCAGACCCTGTTCGACGGTTTCGCCACGCAGCGCGAGGTTCGTCGGCTCGGCTACAACCGGCAGGCGGCCTACTACGATCTGCTGGCCACCAGCGACCAGATCGGACTGGAGGCGGCGCGTGCCTACATCGATGTGCAGCGCTACCGGGAGCTGGTGGTTCTGGCCAGGAACAACTACGCCAGCCACGCCGACGTGCACGCCAAGCTTGGCAGCCGAGTCGCCGCCGGCGTCGGCCGGCGCGTCGATCTGGAACAAGCCGCCGGCCGCATGGCACTGGCCGAGTCCAACTGGCTCACCGAAGTCAGCAACCTGCACGACGTCACGGCTCGCTACCAGCGCCTGACGGGCGAATTGCCTGCCGACACGCTGGCAGCCGTTCCCGAGCTGGACAAACTGATGCCCGAGCGCGCCGTGTTTCTGCCCGAGGCCATCCGCAAGAACCCCGAGTTCCTCAGTGCCGTGGCCAACCTGCGGGCCAACCGCGCCGACGCCGAGGTGCGCCGGGCTGAATACAGCCCCAAGCTGGAGCTGCGTGCCAGCCAGCGCATGGACCGTGACAAGGACGGCATTGCAGGCAACTACCGCGACAGCGCACTGCAGATGGTGCTGAGCTTCAACCTCTATCGGGGTGGCAGCGACAGTGCGCGCGTCAACCAGTACGTGGCGAAAATGAACGCCGCCTTCGAGCTGCGCGACAAGGCCTGCCGCGACATTCGCCAGACCGCCCAGATCGCCTTCAACGACGTCAGCCGTCTGCGCCAGCAATTGGGTTTCCTGGCCCAGCACGAACTGTCGACATCCAAGGCCCGCGAGGCCTACCGCCAGCAGTTCGATATCGGTCAGCGTTCACTGCTGGACCTGCTCGATACCGAGAACGAGCTGTACCAAGCCCGCCGCGCGCTGGCCGCTGCCGAGTTCGATCTGCACTTGGCCAGACTGCGCGTGCTGGCGGCTTCCGGGTCGCTGCTGCCAGCGCTGCAACTGCGAGCACTGGATGCCGAATTGCCAGCGGACGACTCCGACGCCCAACCGGATGACGCGCTATTGCAGTGCAGCACCGAACTGCCTCCGGTCATGACGCTGGAGAAAGACAAACTGCCACCGGTTGTCCTGACGCCGCCACCGGCGCCAGTGCCACGCAGCCCGGTGGCCGCCGTCGCCGATGACTGCAGCAAGGCCGCGGCGGCCGTCGAGGCGTGGTCCGCCGCCTGGAATCGCAGGGATCTGGCGAGCTACATGACCAGCTACAGCGACAAGTTTGTGCCGCCCCAAGGCATGAAGTACGCGACCTGGGCCAAGCTGCGCAAGCAGAGACTGTCGCAGAACAGCGCGTCCAAGGCGATCCTGAGCGACATCAAGACAGTATCGTGCGCCCAAGGCGCGGCCGAACTATCATTCACGCAGACCTATGGTTCGGTGGACCACGGCGACATCGTCGAGAAGACACTGTCCATGGAACTCGTCAAGGGCCAGTGGAAGATCACCTGCGAAACGGTGACCAAGGGCCGCACCTACTGAGCCCCCACGCTTGCCAACGCCCCGTCATCGGCGGGAGCCGATGACGCAAGTGCTGCGCTGCCCCCAAAGGGGGTGCGTTGCACCGTGGGTCGACCCAGCGGTGAAACTGAACTGGCCTCAGAACGGGATGTCGTCATCCATGTCATCAAACCCGCTGGCCGGCTTGGCTGCGGCCGGTGCCTGACGCACCGGCGCTGCAGCGGGTGCGCTGGGGCGCGATGCCGGCGCCGGCCGGGAGTACCCGCCACCGCCGGCTTCGTCGCCGCCGGGCCCACCCATGCCTTCGCGCTTGCCCAGCAGTTGCATCTCGGTGGCCACGATGTCCACCGTGTTGCGCTCGACACCCGCCTGATCGGTGTACTTGCCGTACTTGAGGCGGCCCTCCACATAGATCGGCTGGCCCTTCTTGACATACTCGCCGGCAATCTCGGCCAGACGATCGTAGAAGGTGACGCGGTGCCACTGCGTGTCTTCGATCGACTCCCCGGTGTTCTTGTCCTTGCGCCGGCTGGATGTGGCCACGCTGACGTTGGCAACGGCTTGGCCGGAGGGCAGGTAGCGGATTTCCGGGTCGCGTCCGCAGTTGCCGACCAGGATGACTTTGTTGACGGATGCCATGCTTGATTTCTCCAGAATTTGACCAATTATCCAGCGTTTGCCGCTGCCGCCCTGGACTTGGCGGCCACCGCGGACATCGGCCAGGCCACCAGCAACCACGCCATCATGCCCAGCAAGCCGGCCACGAACAGGCCGGTACTGCCGGTATTTTTCGCCAGCCAGCCGCCGGCCACACCGCCAACAAAGAAGCCCAGTGACTGCAGCGTGTTGTAGACCCCCATGGCCGTGCCACGCGCATGTCCGGGCGCCACGCGCGACACCATGCTGGGTTGGGTCGCCTCCAGCACATTGAAGCCGCAGAAGAACACAAACAACAGGACTGACAGCGAGGCCAGGCCGGCCTCGCCCCGGCCCACCAACAGGAAGCCGAGCTGCACCACCATGATCAGGCCAATCGAGGCCAGGAACACTGCCCGCAGATAGCCGCGGCGCTCCAGCGGGAACAGCGTGCCACCCATCACGACGATCGACGCCAGCAGGGCCGGCAGGTAGACCTGCCAATGGTGGTCGTGCGGCAGTCCGGCCTTCACCAGCATGGCCGGCACCACCACCCACATCGCCAGTTGCACGGCGTGCAGCACAAACACGCCAAAGTTCAGCCGCAGCAGGGGCGCATGCCGCAGCACCTCGGACAGGCGTCCGCGTGGCACTGTGACGTGCTGCGCCGGTTCCGCCGGCACCCACCAGATCACCACGGCCACGCCAAACAGGGCCAGGCCGCCGGTCATGGCGAACAGGCCGCTCAGCCCGGTGTGCACCACCAGCAGCGGCGCGGCCACCAGTGAGATCGCAAACATCAGGCCGATGCTGGCCCCGACCAGCGCCATGGCCTTGGTCCTGACCTCGTCGCGCGTCAGGTCCGCCAGCAGGGCCGTCACCGCCGCGGACACAGCCCCGGCGCCCTGCAGGCCGCGGCCTATGGCCAGCCAGGTCAGACTCGGGGCCAGCGCCGCGACGAAACTACCGGCCGCAAACACCAGCAGGCCGGCCACGATCACGCGCTTGCGTCCCAGATGGTCCGAGGCCATGCCAAACGGCAGCTGCAAGGCGGCCTGGGTCAGGCCATAGATGCCCATCGCCCAGCCCACCCGCGCCAGATCATCGCCGCCCGGGTACTTCCTGGCCTCGATGGCAAACACCGGCAGGATCAGGAACAAACCCAGCATGCGCAGCGCGAAGATGGTCGCCAGGGACACGGCGGCGCGGCGCTCCACCGGCAGCATGGCCGATGCGGGGGCAGGGCCAGCGGCTGTCAACGGTTGGTCAAGGTCCAGCGAAACAGGAGATGAAGACACACCACAGGCCGCGCAAGCAGCATCGTTTCAGAACCGACAATTGTCTCCGATCCGGCCTGGCCGGCGCCCCGGCCCCTGCCATGCCCCTGATCTTTAACTATCATGGTGGGTTCCCAATCCGTCGGGGACAGCGCTGAAGGTCTGTCCCCAAGGTTTCACGATTGCTCGCCCATTGAACTCCGACCTCAACCCCCACCACGGCACCTACCTGGCCGCCGCCCTGCAGCGCCAGACCATCAGCATCCGGGGCGCGCGCACGCACAACCTCAAGAACATTGACCTGGACATCCCGCGCAACCAGTTGGTGGTGATCACCGGCTTGAGCGGTTCGGGCAAATCCAGCCTGGCTTTCGATACGCTGTATGCGGAAGGGCAGCGCCGCTATGTGGAGAGCCTGTCGACCTACGCACGCCAGTTCCTGCAATTGATGGACAAGCCCGACGTGGACGTGATCGAGGGCCTGAGTCCGGCCATTTCCATTGAACAGAAGGCCACCTCGCACAACCCGCGCTCAACGGTGGGCACCGTCACCGAGATCCACGACTACCTGCGTTTGCTGTTCGCCCGGGCGGGCACACCCTACTGCCCGGACCACCACGCGCCGCTGCAGGCGCAAAGCGTCAGTCAGATGGTGGATGCCGTGCTGGCCCTGCCGGAAGATACCCGCCTGATGATCCTGGCGCCCATCGCACGCGAGAAGAAGGGCGAATTCACCGAGGTGTTCGCCGACTTGCAGGCGCAAGGCTATGTGCGCTTCAGGGTCGACGGCCAGACCCTTGAATTCGACGCCTTGCCACCGCTCAAGAAGACCGAAAAGCACGACATCGATGTGGTGATCGACCGTGTCAAGGTGCGCCACGAGTTGAAGCAGCGCCTGGCCGAGAGCTTCGAGGCGGCCTTGCGACTGGCCGACGGACGCGCCTTGGCGGTGGAAATGGACAGCCCATCAGCCCTGGAGCAGCCCGGTCAGCTTCCGAAGGAACACCTGTTCAACGCCAAGTACGCCTGCCCGGTCTGCAATTACTCGATCAGCGAGCTCGAACCCCGGCTGTTTTCCTTCAACTCGCCCATGGGTGCCTGCAGCGCCTGCGACGGCCTGGGCGTGCAGGACTTCTTCGACCCCGCCCGCGTGGTGGCCTTTCCTTCCCTCAGTCTGGCCAGCGGCGCGATCAAGGGCTGGGACCGGCGTAACGGCTACTACTTCGCCATGCTGGAGAGCCTGGGACGACACTACAAGTTCGACGTCGAGCAGCCCTTCGAGGCCCTTGATCCGATGGTCCAGGCGGTGTTGCTGCATGGCTCAGGCGAGGAGGAGATCAAGTTCAGCTATGTGATGGACTCCGGCGCCAGCCAAGGCAAGCGCATCAGCAAGAAGCATCCGTTCGAGGGCATCATTCCCAATATGCAGCGGCGCTTTCGGGAAACCGATTCGGCGCTGGTGCGCGAAGACCTCAGCCGCTATCGCAGTACCCAGCCCTGCCAGGAATGCGCGGGCACGCGCCTCAAGCGCGAGGCACGTCACGTCAAGATCGGTGAGGGCGCCCAGGCGCGTGCCATCTTCGAGGTCAGCCACATCACCTTGCGCGAAAGCCTGGACTACTTCAGCACCGTGCGGATGCATGGCGCCAAGGGCGAGATCGCCAGCAAGGTCATCCGCGAGATCGGCCTGCGCCTGAAGTTCCTCAACGATGTCGGCCTGAGCTACCTCAGCCTGGACCGCAGCGCGGAGACCCTCAGTGGTGGCGAATCGCAGCGCATCCGGCTCGCCTCCCAGATCGGCTCGGGCCTGACGGGCGTCATGTACGTGCTCGACGAACCCAGCATCGGCCTGCACCAACGCGACAACGACCGGCTGATCGACACCCTCAAGCATTTGCGCGACATTGGCAACTCAGTGCTGGTGGTGGAGCACGACGAAGACATGATGCGCGCGGCCGACCAGTTGATCGACCTCGGTCCCGGCGCCGGCGTGCACGGCGGGCGGGTGATGGCACAAGGCACTTTCGAGCAGGTCAGGGCCAACCCGAATTCGCTCACCGGGCGCTACCTGGCTGGCACGCTGCGCATCGACACCCCCGCGCGACGCCACGCGAGCGGTGATCAGGCGCCGGCGCAGTGGTTGCAGATCGTGCATGCCAGCGGCAACAACCTGCGCGAAGTGGATGTCGCGTTTCCGGTGGGTCTGTTCACCTGCGTCACCGGCGTCTCGGGATCGGGCAAATCGACCCTGGTCAACGACACCCTGTATCGCGCGGTGGCGCGCCAGCTCTACCGTTCGCACGACGAGCCGGCGGCGTTTGAATCGATCGAGGGCATCGAGCATTTCGACAAGGTCATCAACGTCGACCAGAGCCCCATCGGCCGCACGCCACGCTCCAACCCGGCCACCTACACCGGTCTGTTCACGCCGATCCGCGAGCTCATGGCCGAGGTGCCAACGGCGCGCGAACGCGGCTATGGGCCGGGGCGCTTTTCGTTCAACGTTGCCGGTGGCCGCTGCGAGGCCTGCCAGGGCGACGGCGTGGTCAAGGTGGAAATGCACTTTCTGCCCGACGTCTATGTGCCTTGCGATGTCTGCGCCGGCAAGCGCTACAACCGCGAGACGCTGGAAATTCTGTACAAGGGGCAGAACATCGCGCAGATTCTGGATCTGACGGTGGAGGCCGCCTTCGACTTCTTCAAGGCGGTGCCCAACCTCGCGCGCAAGCTGAACACGCTGCTCGACGTCGGGCTGTCCTACATCAAGCTCGGGCAGGCCGCGACGACCCTGTCGGGCGGGGAGGCGCAGCGCATCAAACTGGCACTCGAACTGTCGAAACGCGACACCGGACGCACGCTCTACATCCTCGACGAACCAACCACCGGCCTGCACTTCGCTGACATCGCCCTGCTGCTCAAGGTGCTGCACCAATTGCGCGACGCCGGCAACACGATCGTGGTGATTGAACACAACCTGGATGTGATCAAGACGGCGGACTGGCTGATCGACATGGGCCCCGAGGGCGGCGCCGGCGGCGGCCAGGTGGTGGGCGTGGGTACGCCGGAAACCATCGCCGCCAACCCGGCCAGCCACACCGGCCGCTACCTGCGGCGCTTGCTGCCGGACACGGCCCCGGCCGCGCCTGACGCCCCGACCTGATCCGGCGCCGGCACGCGCTTAGTGGTGCACGGCCACGCCAATCTCCGGCCAGCGGCGGCGTACAAAGAACCAGGCCAGCAAGCCAACGCACATCATGGCCAGGGACGATGCCGCCAACAGCACGGTGGAGTGCATCACCAGGGGTGCGATCAGGCCCGCCACCAGGCCGTTGGCCGTTGACCCGATAAAGGCCTGCAGCGAGGACGCCATGCCACGCCGCTCGGGGTGCAAATCCAGCACCAGCAGCGTCACCACCGGTACCATCGTTGCCCAGCCAAACGCAAAGATGGCGATCGGGAACAAGGCCCACGACGCGTGGGCCGTGAACACCAGGTTGGCGGCCAGGTTTACCACCGCGATCAGCAACATGATGGAAAAGCCCATCCGGATCTGCCGCTTGGGGGCGACCCTGCCCGCCATGCGCCCGCTGACCCAGGCGCCTGCCATGATGCCGCCAATCGTCAACACGAAGAACCAGAAGAACTGCGTGGGCGCCAGCGCCAGGTGCTCTCCGAGAAACGCCGGTGCCGACAGGACATACAGAAACATGCCGTTGAAGGGCACGCCGCTGGCCAGCGCAAGCAACAGAAAGCGCGGATCGAGCCCAAGTTGCCAATAGCCCTGCATCAGGTTGTTGATGTGCAAAGGCTGCCGGTGCGTGAGGTGCAGGGTTTCCGGCAGCAGGCGGTAGTTGGCAATCCACAGCACGATGCCTATCGCCGTCAGGAACCAGAAGATGCTGTGCCAGTCCATGTGCACGAACAACCAGCCGCCAATGATTGGCGCAATGGCCGGTGCCACGCCGAAGTAGATGGTGATCTGGCTCATCACGCGCTGTGCGTCCGAGGGCGAGAACATGTCACGCACGACAGCCCGCGCCACCACGATACCGGCACCGGTGGTCAGGCCCTGCATGGCGCGAAAGAACACCAATTGCCCAATGCTCTGCGACAGCGCGCAGCCCGCCGATGCCAGCGTGAACGCCGCCAGACCCCACAGCACCACCGGTCGGCGTCCCACGCTGTCCGAGATCGCACCATGAAACAGGCTCATGAACGCAAAGCCGAACAGGTAAGCCGACAAGGTTTGCTGCATCTGCACCGGGGTCGCGCCCAGGGAGCGCGCAATACCGGAAAACGCCGGAATGTAGGTGTCGATCGAGAACGGGCCCAACATGCCCAGCACCGCCAGCAAGACCGCCAGCGCCCAGCGCGGCGCGCGCCAGACGGTGTGTGCGTCAGGATTCATGCCCGTCGCGTCAACCCGTCACACCCAGCTGGGCAACCGCGACGGTCACGACGCCGAGCACCAGGTTGACCATCACCCAAGCGCGAATCACCGCCAGCGCGGCGGCGCCGGCAGGCCAGGCGCCGCCGGCCACCGCCCGCACCAGGCGGGGATAGAGCTTCAGGCGGATATAGACAAAGATCAGCAGCATCACCACGCCCAAGGTCGCCATCAGCATCCACTCCAGCGGCAGGTGGGTCGTAACGCCAGTCTGTCCAGGCTGCCCGGCGACGCGGCTCATCATCCAGCCACCAGTGGCCAGGGCCAGCACCGCGGCCCCCAGCACGGCGCTGAAGAAGCGCCCCAGCACCGCCTGCATCAGGTGCAGCCGCTGAGGCAGCTCCAGAAAGCCGAGCGCAGGACGCAGAAAGAAGTTGGCGAACACCATGCCGCCAACCCAGACGATGACCGACAGCAAGTGAAGGGTCTTGAGGGTGGCGTAGAGCATGGATAGGAAAACGGTGGAGCCCACGGGACGAAGTGGGCGTCTTTGATGACGCCACAGGCTTGCTTTTGCCGCCGACGCTTGAAAGTGCAGGAAAAGGCCTTATCATTAGCACTCGTAAGAGCTGAGTGCTAACAACGCAATTGTCTGGCAAAACTCTCTCTTCAAGTTAATGAGCGCCAACTTCAACCAGTTGACGCTCTTGATTCCAACTTACGTTTCTAAATCAAGGAGCTCCCATGAAACTGCGCCCTCTGGCAGACCGCGTGATCGTCAAGCGCGTCGAAAACGAGACCAAAACCGCCTCCGGCATCGTGATTCCTGACAGCGCCGCCGAAAAGCCCGATCAGGGTGAAGTGTTGGCCGTTGGTCCCGGCAAGAAGAACGACAAGGGCGAGCTCGG
>Ga0073899_10003986_pt1 | contig 12968 bp, 15 predicted proteins | sample KloWWTmetaKNB5Ph_FD_88975 | JGI IMG/M metagenome (GOLD analysis project Ga0073899, IMG submission 88975) | Active sludge microbial communities from Klosterneuburg, Austria, studying microevolution and ecology of nitrifiers - Klosterneuburg... | ecosystem: Engineered > WWTP > Aerobic digester >... | reverse complement strand
GGGTACCGCAACATTCGCTTCATCGACGCGATGACGGACCACATCGCCGATGACGCGCTCGAGGCGATCCTGCGCGAGGAGCGCCCCGACGCGGTGCTCTGCACGGCCATCACGCCGGCGATCTATCAGGCCCAGGCTACGCTCGAGATGGTGCGCCGTATCCACCCCGACGCCCTCACGGTGCTGGGTGGCATCCATGGCACCTTCATGTATGGCCAGGTGCTCACCGAGGCGCCGTGGATTGACTACATCGTCCGCGGTGAGGGCGAGGAGATCGTCGTCAACCTCATCCGGGCGCTCGACGAGGGCCGGCTCGCCCGGGATCGCGGCGAGATCCAGGGCATTGCCTACCTCCAGGACGGCGCGCCCTTCGCCACGACACCCCACCCGCCGATCCAGGACCTCGACTCGCTGGCCCCCGATTGGGGGATCCTCAATTGGGATCGCTACATCTACATCCCGCTGAACTGCCGCGTCGCCATCCCCAATTTCGCGCGCGACCTCGGCATCACCTGGGGGATCAACACCCGCGTCACCGACATCCTCCGCGACGAGGCGGAGCTGCCGCTCTATCGCAAGGCGGGACTGGTGCACGTGTCCCTCGGCACCGAGGCGGCCGCCCAGCTCAAGCTTGATCGCTTCAACAAGGAGATCAAGGTCGAGCAGAGCAAGAAGGCGATCCAGCTGCTTCGCGACGCCGGCATCGTGACCGAGGCCCAGTTCATCGTCGGCCTCGAGAACGAGACGCCCGAGACGCTGGAAGAGACGTACAACATGGCGCTCGACTGGAAGCCGGACCTGGTCAACTGGAACTGCTACACGCCGTGGCCGTTCTCCGACCTCTTCCAGGAGCTGGGCGACAAGGTCGAGGTCCGCGACTACGCCAAGTACAACTTCGTCACCCCGATCATCCAGCCCGACGTGATGACCCGTGACGAGGTGCTGAAGGGCGTGCTCAACAACTACCGTCGCTTCTACTTCAAAAGGCGACGGGCGGCTATCTCTGGGATCGCGATCCCTATCGCCGGAAGTACCTGCGCGGCTGCCTCAAGGCCTACCTCAAGAGCGCGATGGAACGGCGCTTCTACGACCTTGGCCGGATCAACTACTGGGGCCAGTCCACCGCGGACTGGAAGTTCGACGAGGCCAAGACCACCTCGAAGCAGGAATTGGTGCGGCTCAAGGTCAAGCGCGAGATCCAGCACGTGCACGGGGTGGCCCAGTGCTCGCCCCACCCGATGGTCTCGGTGGCGGGTCACGAGATTCCGGCCGACGACTTCATCGCGCCGAAGCGGTCGACCATGCGGGCGGCCGCCTCGTCCGACGCCACGGCATTCGAAGACGATGTCGGCGAGTCCACGCCCCCCGACGGCGGAGCGATCAGGCCATGCTGAGCGAGGGACGCCGGACGGTGCCGCAGGTGGGTCCCGTGCTGCTGTCGCGGTACGACGTGGCGATCCCGCGCTACACCAGTTATCCGGCGGTGCCGGACTGGACCGGCGGGATCGATGCGGCGGCGTGGCGGGAGCACCTGCATTCGCTCGACGGCAGCGCCGCGCCGCTGGCGCTGTATGTGCACCTGCCGTTCTGCGCCTCGCGCTGCCTCTACTGCGGCTGCAACGCGACGGTCACCACGCGTGCCGAGGTGGTGGATCGCTACCTGAACCGGCTCGAGCGCGAGATCGCCATGCTCGCGCAGGCGATCGGGCGCGGTCCCCGGGTGGCCGAGATGCACTGGGGGGGCGGGACGCCGAACTTCCTCGATGCGACCCAGTTGACGCGCCTGGTTGCCATGCTGCGCGCCGCCTTTGCCATTGACGCCGACACCGAGTGCAGCATCAAGGCCGACCCGCGACTCATGTCGCCCGGGCAGCTGCGGCAGCTGCGCGACCTCGACTTTTCCCGCATCTCGTTCGGCGTGCAGGACTTCGATGCCGACGTGCAGGAGGCCATCGGGCGGATCCAGCCGGCGGCGATGATTGCGGATGTCGTCACCGAGGCTCGGGCAGCGGGCTTTGAGGGCATCAACTTCGACTTGATCTACGGCCTCCCCCGGCAGACCGCCGAGGGATTCGAACGGACGGTGGCCGAAACCCTGGCCCTTTCCCCCGATCGTGTCGCCTGCTTCGGCTACGCGCACGTGCCCTGGATGCGGCCGCATCAGAAGCGGATTGACGCCGCGGAACTTCCGGTCAGTCATGCCCGCTTCACCCTCTTCCGGCGCGCCGTGGAGCAGTTCATGGCGGCGGGCTACGAGTGGATCGGGCTCGACCATTTCGCCAAGCCCGACGATCCGCTGGCCCGCGCGGCCGAGGCGGGCACGCTGCACCGGAACTTCATGGGCTACACCACGCGAGTCGGCGAGCATCTCCTGGGAATCGGCACGAGCGCGATCTCCGAGGTCAACGGCTGGTACGTGCAGAATCCTCCCGAGCTTGGCGACTGGCAACGCGCCGTGGATGCCGGCGAGCTCATGGTGGCGCGAGGGCACATCCTGAACGAGGATGACGTGCTGCGCGGGGCGGCGATCACGCACCTCATGTGCAACGGCGAGCTCCCCTATACGCTGTGGGTCGGTGGAGAAGCCGACTTGCGCGCGCGCTTCGAGGGGTTCGCCACCGACGGCCTGGTGACTTTCCAGGAGCAACGCGTCCGGGTCACGGCACTCGGCCGCTTCTTTGTCCGCAACCTCTGTGCGGCGCTCGACGCCTATCGCTCGTCGGCCGACGGCCCGTCGCGCTTCTCGCGCGCCGTGTGACGTGAGCGCGCCGTCGATGGCGACACGGATCGGACCCAACGCGATCATCCAGGTGGCCGCGGCGCTGCGTGCCCGCCTCGGTGACGCCACCGCCGCGCCGCTCCTCGAGGGTGCCACCGGCTACCGACTCGACACGCTCCCCAGCGCCATGGTGGACGAGGGCGAGGTCCAGGCACTCATGCACGCCGTGATCGGGGAACTCGGCGTGGCGTCGGCCGCGCCCCTGTTGCGCGACGCCGGCCGACGCACGGCCGACTACCTGCTGGCCAACCGGATTCCGCGCCTGGTGCAGCCGCTGATTCGTGCCTTGCCACCGCGACTCGGCTTGGCCGTGCTGCTCGCCGCCGTCTCCCGGCATGCGTGGACGTTCGCCGGGTCGGGACGGTTCCGCGTGGTGCCCAACGGCGACTGGCCCGATCTCGTGTTTGAGGACTGTGCGATTTGCCGTGGCATGCGGGGGGCAGCACGTGTCTGCGACTATTACGCGGGGACCTTTGAGGGGCTGTTCGTACACCTGATCGGGAGGGACCTGCGAGTCATCGAGTGCGAGTGCATCGCGCAGGGCGGGGCAACGTGCTGCTTTCGGGTGGAGCGGGTCGCCACCAGCTGAGTCGCTACGGGGCCTTGGAAGGGCGGCGCTGCATCCGCGTCAGGGCCCGATCGAGTGCGGAGGCGAAGGCCTGTTTGGCGCGGGCGTCGAATGGCGCTGGGCCACCGGTGACCACGCCGGCGCCACGGAAGGACTCCATCAAGTTGCGGATCGAGAGGCGCTCGCCAATGCTCTCCGCGGTATGCTCCTCGCCGCGTGGATCGAGCACCACGATTCCGGCTGGCACGAGCAGCGCCGCGAGCGGAATGTCCTGCGTCACCACCAGGTCGCCGGCCACGGCGTGGGCCACGATGTACTCGTCCGCCACATCGGGCCCACCGTCCACGCGGATGGCAGAGACGAGCGGGTTGCCCGGCGGCGTGTCGAGTCGCGAGTTCGCCACCATGACGGTCGCGAGCCCGAGGCGCTTGGCCGCTCGGAAGACGACCTCCTTCACGTCGCGCGGTGTCGCGTCGGCATCAATCCACAGCGTCATCGGTGTGCCGGCCACATCGTTCACCCGGCGACGAGTTCCGCGCGGCGTCCGTCCCATTCGACCATCCATCCCGGGAGGTCGGCGCCCACCATGGGGCGCGCCACGAAGTAGCCCTGCGCCAACTGGCAGCCGAGGCGCTTGAGCAGATCCCAATCCTCGCGGTCCTCGACTCCCTCGGCCACGGTGCGGATGCCGAGCTGGTGGGCCATGCCGAGGTTGGCCTCGAGGATGGTCCGATTGGCGGCATCGTGCAGTGCACCGTGGACAAAGCCCTTGTCGAGCTTGAGCTCGTCGAACGGGATGCCGCGCAGTTGCGCCAACGAGGAGTGCCCGGTCCCGAAGTCATCGATCGAGAGCCCGATGTGCTTCAGGCGCAGGCGGGTGAGGATGTCGAGCGCCGCGAGGGTATTGATCATCAGCCGGCTCTCGGTGACTTCGAGCACCAGCATCTCGGGGCGGACCCCGGCGGTGGCGAGTGCCCGGGCCACGAAGTCGGGAAAGTCGAGCGCGCCGAGGTTGTCCATCGAGACGTTCACGCCGATGTGCAGGTCGAGCCCGGACTCCGCCCAGGCACGGGCCTGGGCCAGCGCCTTGACCAGCATGGTGCGGGTCAGGTCGTCAATGAGGTGGTACTCCTCGGCCAACGGGATGAACTGGTCGGGGCCGATCAGGCCATCCTCCGGGTGCTGCCAGCGCACCAGTGTCTCCACGCCGGCGACCCGACCCGTGCCGAGTTCCACCTTGGGCTGGTACACGTTGCGCAACTCGCCGCCGGCGATGGCCTGCATCAGGCGCACCGGCGAGTAGCGCTTGGCCTCGGTGCGCGGTGTCCGCATCGGCGTCTTGGCGGCGCCGCCGAGCAGCCGCTGCAACTGCTCGGACGTCACCGGCTTGTGCAGTGCCCCCAGCACGTCGAGGGAATGGGCCTGCGCGAGCTTGCGCACGGTCTCGATGATGCGCTCGTCCTCGGCGCTCAGCAGGATCAGGCCGCCGGGGAAGCGAAGCGACGCCAGATGCCGGACAAACTCGACGCCATCCATTTCAGGCATCTGCAAGTCGAGCAGGATCACGTCGGCCGCGTGCGCGTCCGACTGCAGCATGGCGAGCGCGTCGGTCGCGCGCTCGTGAGCCACCACGTCGCTGAACCCCATTCGGCCCAGCTGGTGGGTCACCAGCCGGAGGGCGAAGGGTTCGTCGTCGACGACCAGGATCTTCATGAGGCGGCCAGGTGCTGCGCGATGGTGCGCTCGACCGAGGCGAAGGCGAGGTCGAAGCTCGGGAGCAACGACCGCACCGCCTCGGGCTGCTGTGCCCGCGCGGCCTGCTCGATGGCGGCCGACAGGTCGCCGAGGGCCAGGGCGCCGACGGCCCGCGAGGCGGACTTGAGCTTGTGGGCTGCTCCGGCGATCGCGGCGAGGTCGCCGGCGTCTCGGGCGGCGCGGAGGTCCGCCCCGAGCGATCGAGCGCTGGCGCGGTACTGCGCGAGGAAATCCGCGATCACTTCGGGCTCGGAGCCGACCAGCTCCTCGAGCACGCGAACATCCACCACGGGGCGATCGCCCTCGGCGTCACTGGCGAGGTTGAATGGCATCGGCGTCCCCTCCGGTGAGATGGGCGGCATGACGGTGTGCGGAAGATGGGCTGTGCGCGGGTGTGACTGGCCCCCACGGGCCTTGGGCACCCCGTAAGGTATACCCGTGGGGCAGGGTGCGGGTCCCGTGGCGAGTCTGGCTACTGCTCCGGCCCCAGTCGCTCCGGTGGCAGCATGGTACGCAGCTCGGAGAGCGGGATCCTTCCCTCGCGCACCAGCGTGAGGGCGTGGTCGCGCAAGGGCAGCAATCCGGCGTGCAGCGCGTGACCGCGCAGCTCGTCGACCGTGGCTCCACGGGAAATGGCCTGTCGGAGTTCCACCGAGGCTGGCAGGAACTCGATGACCCCGATCCGTCCGTAGCAGCCGGTGCCGCGACAGTGATCGCAGCCGCTGCCCTTGAAGAAGCGCATGGTCGCCGGAATGCCGTCCGGGAAGATCTCCGCGGTCAGTTCCGGATCGGGATCTGCCGGGGCGCGGCAGCCCTCGCAAATGCGCCGTGCCAGCCGCTGCGAGAACACCGCCAGCAGTTCGGAGCCGATCGAGTTGCGGTGCATCCCGAGGTCGACCAGACGCTGCACCGCGTCGACCGTGTCGTTGCAGTGGAGGGTGGAGAGCACCAGGTGGCCGGTCTGCGAGGCGCGCAGGGCCTCGAGCGCGGTCTCGCCGTCGCGGATCTCGCCGACGAGGATCACGTCGGGATCCTCGCGCACGAAAGCGCGCATCGCGTGCGCGAACTCGAAGCCAATCTCCGGTTTCACCTGCGTCTGCTGGATGCCATCAAGGGCGTACTCGATCGGGTCCTCGACCGTGATGACCTTGCGCGTGGGATCTGCGGCCAGGACCTGCAGGCCGGCATACAGTGTCGTGGATTTGCCCGAGCCGGTCGGCCCGACGACGAGCACCAGCCCACCCGGCGAATCAAGCAGCCGACGGTAGAACTTGGCGATTTCGGGCGGGAAGCCGAGCTCATCGATGCCGACCAGCGTGGTGTCCTGCGGGAGGAGCCGCATCACCACGTGCTCGCCGTGCAGGCAGGGCTGCGTCTGCGTCCGGATGTCGAAGGCCTGCTTGCCGGAGCGGGTCACGAACCGACCGCCCTGCGGCAGACGATGCTCCGCGATGTCGAGGCCCGCGCGGACCTTGATCACGTTCACCAACCCCATCCGCTGGAGGTCGGTGAAGTTGTAGTGCTTGAGGTCGCGGAGATCGCCGTCCACCCGGATGCGGATCCTCGTCCGTCCGCGGTAGGTCTCGATGTGAATGTCGCTGGCGCGCTCCGCCACGGCGTCGAGTAGCAGCTCGTCGAGCAACCGCTGGGCCGACTCGGTCGCGGCCGGATCCACGTCCAGCAGGTCGGCGGCCTGTCGCTGCACTGGCGCGGCGGTCTGCGATTGACCCGCCTGGTTGAGCGAGATGGCCATCCGCAGTCGCCGGAGGTCGGTCGGCGTGACCACCACCTGGCGCACGTGACGCGCGCCGAGCGCCGCCCCGAGCTCCGGCACGAGGATCAGCGGGTCGCTCGTGGCCACCAGCAACTCGTCGCCGGTGATGGCCACCGGCAGGACGTGGTGATACTCCTGGAATCGCTGGGGAACAGACTGCGCGAGGGCGGGGTCGATCTGGCGCAGCAACTCGTCGCTGCCGAGGAACGGCAGCTCGTGGAGCGTCGCGAGCGCGCGATAGACATCGCGCTCATCGAGCGTGCCCTGCTCGACGAGGACTTCGCCGAGGCGGTGGTGGCTCGCCGCGGCCTCGGTCACCGCGCTGGCGATCTCTTCCGTGGTGGCGAGTCCCGTGTCCACCAGCTCTTCGCCGAGACGCTTCCGCATGCAGCCTCCTCACCGTTGCCCGTGGGGTCGCTTCGCTGCATGCAAGATATGAGAGTCGGTGAGCGGCTGCTCCGCCCGGAATCTCCGCCCGAACGCTCGGGATTCAGCGACTCGGTGCCTTGGCGGCCGGGGCGGGCGGGAGGGCGAGGAGCCGACGGCGGAACGCCTGGAAGGCGGGGGTGTCCGTGATCAGGCCGCGAAGCGCTGTGGCCGACACCGTGGCAATCTGCCCCTCGGTGGCCGTCACGCGATCGGCGGCGAGCGGGTGGGTCAGGAAGAAGCCCTCGAGCACGCTCGGGTTCCGTTGCTGCTCCGCGAGGAGAATGCGGAACATCCCCGGAATCCCGCGTGGGTCGTATCCGGCCCGAATGGTGGTGCGGACGGCCTCGGCGTCGGCCTCGGATTCATCGCTGCGCGAGAACTTGGCGAAGAGCGCACTGCCCCCGACGTTGATCGCCGCCTGGCCCGCCCCACCCTCGCACACCTTGGTGAGGGTACAGAGCAGGGAGACGCCGGCGTTGGCACCCTGGGCTTGCTGCATCTGCTGCACCGAGTGGCGCTGCGTCACGTGGCCGATCTCGTGGGCGAGCACGCCCGCGAGCTGGCTGAGGTTCTCCGCTCGCTCGATCAGGCCACGGTTGATGTAGATCCAGCCGCCGGGCACCGCGAAGGCGTTGACTTCGCGACTGTTGACGATGGTGAAGTGCCAGGTGAGCCCGCGCGTGTCGGTAGCCTGCGCCAGCGCATTGCCGAGCGTGGTGAGATAGCGCTCCGAGGAGGCATCGCGCACCACCGGCAGCTCACGGGCGAGCTGCGCGGCGTAGTCGTTGCCGACCTGGACTTCCTGCTGCTGCGAGATGGCGCAGGCGCCGCTCAGGACGAGCGTCGCCCCGAGCGACAGGTGAGGCAGCCGACGCCATGTCGCGGCCCGCACTACTGGCCGCCGGCGGCAGCCCGCTCGCGCGCAGCGCGGCTGGCGAAGATGGCGACTTCGACCCGGCGGTTGGCCGCGCGACCCGACTCGCTGTCATTGGTGGCGATCGGCTCGGTCTCGCCGAGGCCACGCGTGGCGATTCGCGATCCGGCCACCCCCTGCATGCTCAGGTAGTTGGCCGCCGCCATCGCACGGCGCTCCGACAGCCCCTGGTTGTAGCTGCTCGATCCCACCTGGTCGGTATGGCCGATGATGACCAGGTCGGTGTCGGGGTACTTGGCCAGGCTGTTGGCGAGCTCGCGCAGGTTGGTGCGCGCGTCCGACTTCACCACGTCGGAGTCGAAGTCGTAGAGCAGCCCCGAGGCGAAGGTGACCTGGATCCCCTCGCCGACCCGTTCGACCGTGGCGCCGGGAATGCTCATCTCGAGCTCCTTGGCCTGCCGGTCCATGCGGGCGCCGATCATCGCGCCGGCCGTGCCGCCGACCACCGCGCCGATGATGGCACCCTTGGCGGTGGAACCAGCCACCTTGCCGATCACGCCACCGATGACCGCGCCGCCGCCTGCGCCGACCGCGGCACCGGTGCGCGCCTTCGTGGCGCAGCCGCCGACGGCGGTGGCCATCAGGAAGGTGAGGGTCGTGCTGCGAGCGATGCGGTTCATGTGGCCTCCTCGGCCGGGTGGTACATGGCTGCCGGGGCCGACCCGAGTGGTCGTCTCCCGACACTGCGATACAACCTTCGGCACCCGGTCAGCCTCGCTTGCGACTGCCGGCGACCACCAGCGCGATGCCGGCGACGAGGGCGATCCCGCCCGCGTACGGCGGGACCGCCTGCTCCTCGGTGGCGGTGACCTTGAGGTCCCCGACCTTGAGGACGTCACGACGCGACGTGAAACTCCCGCCGCGGATCAGGACCACGGCGCCCAGCACGATCAGGACGATGCCAACCAGGGACAGGGGGCGCACGAAGACTCCGGGGAAGACGGTGAGACTATGCCCGTCGCGGACGGAGGGCCCGCAACAGGAGCAACAGGACCACGGCGCCGATGAAGGCGACGAAGATGGTGCCGGCGAGGCCCGCGAACGGCGTCACGATGCCGAGCCAGCCGAACAACCAGCCACCGATGACGGCCCCGACGATGCCGATCACGATGTCGCCGAGGATGCCGAAGCCGACACCACCGACCGCGAACGAGGCCAACAGGCCGGCGAGCAGGCCGACGATCAACCAGGTGAGAAGATCCATGCCGAAACACTCCGTCGTGTGCGGTGATGCCCCCGAGGGGGCGGAACGGGGCAGGCTGGCGGCCGCCCACCGTGGCTCTGGTTCGGTGACGAATCAGCGAGGACGCAGGACACCCGGCGACCGGCGGTCGGCGGGGCGGTCGACGCGCGCGCCGAGGGGCTAGGGCTCGGCGTCGGGTGTCGAGCTGCGACGCTCGATGCCGCGCGTGAAGGCGGCCACCTCAAGGCGGGTCCGCAGTGCCAGCTTCTCCAACACGTTGTGCACGTGGCTCTTCACCGTGTGCACCGCGATGTGGAGTCGCGCGGCGATCTCCTTGTTGCTCAGGCCTTCGCCGAGGAGGTCGATCACCTGGCGCTCGCGCTCGGTCAGGCCGACCTCTTCCAACGGGCGCGGCTTCCCCTTGCGCACTGCCAGCATCGCGATCTGGGTGAACAGCGACGACGTGAGTTCGGCGGGGAGCACTGGCTCGCCCGCCGCGACGGCCCGGATGGTCGAAAGGAACTGCGCCAACGACGCGTCCTTCATGATGAAGCCTGCGGCGCCCGCCGTGACGAAGTCGGCGATGTCCTCCTGGGCCGGGAGGAGGCCCATGACGATCACCTTGGCTTCGGGGACCTCGAGGTGGACGGTGCCGGTGACGCGGAGCGCATCCTGATTCTCGAGGGAGAAGTCCAGCAGGACGACGCTCGGCTTGGCCTCGCGCACGGCCTGCAGCGCTTCGTCGATGTCGGCGGAGGCGGCGAGGATGGTGAAGCCGGGTTGGTCGCGGATCAGGCTCGCCAGGCCCTCGCGAAGGAGGCGATTGTCGTCGATCAGGACCAACGAGATGGTGGAATGCATCAGACCCGCCGTGGCTGCCCCGGCTGCCGACGCGGGTGCGTCGAGATGGCGGAGTGGAACTGGGAGGATAGTAACACTTGGCGTTAATAATAGCAAGCAAGATTATGGCAGGCATTAATAACGTTCCGTAAGATTACGTGACGTGCAATTATTGCGTCTCGTAATCACTTGTGGTATTATGTCGCTCCTTCATCGACCAGGTCCACGTGCTCCGATTCCGGCTGGCTGCGATTCTCAAGAAGAAGGGCTGGACTCCGTACCGCCTCTCCCAGGTGACGGGGCTCTCCGCCCCGACGGCGTACCGCCTTGCCGATCCCGACCAGCAATTCGGGCGCTTCACCGCCGACACCCTGGAACGGCTCTGTGCCGCCCTCGAAGTGCAGCCGGGCGAGTTGCTCGAGTGGATCCCCGAGCCCAAGTCCGCCAGGGCAAAGGCCGCCACGACGAAGCCCGCCACGACGAAGCCCGCCAAGCGCTGACGCTTGACGGGCTCCAGGTCCCACCGCGGGCAGGGCTACGCGCCGACGGCCGCGCGCACCTCGCGGAGATGGGCGTCGGTCAGTCCCCCCAGCTCGAACATCGCCACGCCACTCGCCCCACCGTCGCGCGCCGAGCGGATCGCCCGGCCCAGCGCCCCGGGCGGCAGGTCCGGCAGATAGAGGCCCGCCACGAGTGGCGTCGAGCGCGGCAAGACCGCAACACCCTCCGCCACACTCCGGCCGATCCATTCCACCGGTTCGCGATAGAAGCCCTGATAGAGCATGGGGAAGACGAGGTCGAGGGGCCAGCGATCCCATTCCTGGCGCACCAGCGCGCGGGCGATCGTCGGGGTGGGGAAGACCGCCGCCGAGATCGCCTTGCCGCGTGCGTGGGTCGTGCGGGCGAGCACCTCGACCGTCTCGGTCACCATCCGCCAGCGAAACCGCCGCCACTCCAGGTCTGACGCGGGATCGGTCAGGGCCATCGGATCGCGCCCCGTTTCCTTGCCGAATCGCTCGCGACACACCTCGCAATAGCAGAAATCGAAACGCGCCATCTCGTGATCCTGCACCAGGCCGTAGGTCTCCCAGAGATTGCGCGGCAGGATCACGTCGGGATGACGGACATAGTCAAGGTGCACCGCATCCACCCCCGGTGTGGCGGCGACGGCATCCATGAGGCCGGCCAGGTACTCGCGCACCGCCGGGCGAGTCGGACAGAGCCACTGGTAGTAGCCGACGTAGGGCGGCGACGTCAGCGAGCTCTTCCCCTCGCGACTGACCGAGTACCACTCGGGATGCTGCGTGCTGACGGTCTTGTCGCCGGGCCGATTGAGCGTCCACGTCCAACGGTGCAGCACCAATCCCTCGGCATGGGCGGCCTCCCCGTGCATCGCGGCATCGCCGTCTCCCACCAGCACGCCCGTCAGGCCCGCGGCGCGAATCCGCGCATAGCGCGTGCGCCACTCCGCGAGCGTGGTCTTCCCGCCGCCGTGCACCCAGGTCCACGCGCTGAACGGCGCCTGCGCCGCGACCCGGCGCGGCAGGGTGAGATCGTGTGCCGCGAGGGCACCCGCGCCGAGGGTGGCGAGAAAGTGGCGACGGTCGGTCATGGCGAGGCTCGGGGTGGGGGAGTCGGTGCGAGGAATTCGACGAATCCCCAGCGCTCCGGAATGTGCATGTTGATGGTGCCTTGCGGCGACCAGACCCAATTCTGTTCGGGCAGTGGCTTGCCGTCTGCCCCACGACGCTTGGCGTAGCCCCCGTCTCGCACGTCGAGCAGCCATTGCACGCGCGAGAAATTGATGCGCCACTGTGCCCCCGGTGCGGGAGGAACCAGCGTGCGTCCGCTGTCTGCGAAGGCCGCCCATGGCACGGCCATCTCCACCGTCCAGCCACGGTCGCGGTCACGCGGATCGTTGAGCGTGCCGTCGAGATGCACGGCGCTTTGCAGCCCGGCGATGTTCCAGCCGTTGTCGGCCTTGCCACCAAAGCGGTAGGGTCGATCGAGGAAGAGGTCCCACACCGTGCCGAGGGCGTTGATCTCGAGCTCGAAGTAGCGGTTGGTGTCGCCGTCGGGGTCGATGAACCACTCGAAGTCGTGGTCGTGGAAGATCACCGCATCGCGGGTGGTGATCGTGCCCCAGAGGTCGGGCTCCTCGAGTTCGGCGGCGATGTAGAGGTGCTGGCGGTCCCACGCCAGCTTCACCCGGGTGCGGAAGGTCGGCGCGGGGCGGGCCTCGCCCTCGATGTCCACGAAGGGGTCGCTCCAGGGAACCCCGCGCCAGGCCGGGTCGTCGAGACGCCCATCCACCGACGGGGCCGTGGCAACGTGGGGTGCCTGGTAGCGGCGCGGCGACTGCGCGATTCCGCAGATCGGCGCCGTTGCCCACAGCGTTGTGACGACGGTGAGGACACGCATGACCGAGCGATCCATGAGGGAGCTCCTATCTGCCCAACAGATGCCGCAACGCTGCTTCGAGCGTCGGATATCGAAACTGGTAGCCACTGCTCTCGAGGACGGTCGGCACCACCCGCGTGCTCGCCAGCAAGGTGGCCTCGGCCATTTCACCAAAGAGCAACTTGAGCGCGAACGCCGGGACCGGAAGGACCGCGGGGCGGCCGAGCACCGCGCCGAGCGTGGTGGCAAAGTCGCGATTGCGCACCGGTGACGGCGTCACCGTGTTGACAGGACCACTCACCTCGC
>Ga0073899_10003985_pt1 | contig 12969 bp, 9 predicted proteins | sample KloWWTmetaKNB5Ph_FD_88975 | JGI IMG/M metagenome (GOLD analysis project Ga0073899, IMG submission 88975) | Active sludge microbial communities from Klosterneuburg, Austria, studying microevolution and ecology of nitrifiers - Klosterneuburg... | ecosystem: Engineered > WWTP > Aerobic digester >... | reverse complement strand
GCTCGTGGACAATGCACGGCCGAACCTCAACAAGGTCCGGGCGGCGCCGGTTTTCAGCCGGTGATTCTAACCCCGCCAGCCCGTCGCGGCTCTGCTTTGAGCAAGCCTGGTGGTGGCGATTGACCGCAACGCCCGGCGGCGGGGGAACTGCTCAACTCTCGAACCACGCGTCCTGCATCTCGCGACAGGTCGGATTGCGAGCCGCCACGACCGCCAGCCAGGCAGCGATCTTCGGCAGCTCGAAATCGAAGAAATAGCGAGCTGCCTGCAGCTTGCCGCGCAGGAAGGCGTCTTCCTGGCCTGCAGCCGCGGCCACCGCGACGCGGGCGACGTCGAGCCACAGCCACGCCACGACCACGTGGCCGAACGCCTGCAGGTAGGGGGTCGCGTTGGCCAGCGCTTCATCCGGCTGCCGGGTGCTCCACGCGGCGCGGGTCGCATCCAGCAACGTCTGCAATCCCTGGGCGACCGCAGCGGATTCGGCTTGCAACTCCGCATACCCACGCGCCTGCTGCACGGTCTGGCCGATGCGCTGCGCCAGCAGATCGAGCGTCTTGCCGTCGTCCATCAGCACCTTGCGCCCCAGCAGGTCCAGGCCCTGGATGCCGTGCGTGCCTTCGTGAATCATGTTGAGACGGTTGTCGCGCCAGTACTGCTCGACCGGAAAATCACGCGTGTAGCCGTAGCCACCGTGCACCTGGATGGCGAGGTTGTTCGCCTCCAGGCACCACTCGCTCGGCCAGCTCTTCGCGATCGGCGTCAGGACCTCGAGCAAGGCCTTGATCGAGGGCACGATCTCGGCGGATCCCGTCCTTGCTTCATCGACCAGCCGGCCGCAATAGAGCTCGAGCGCCAGCCCGCCTTCGACGTACGCCTTCTGGGCCAGCAGCATTCGCTTCACGTCGGCGTGCTCGATGATGCTCACGGGGGGCGACGCCGGATCCTTGCCGGCTGGCGTCGACGGACGCCCCTGCTTGCGATTGCGGGCATAGTCGCGGCTCGCCTCGTAGCCCGCGTAGCCGATGCCCACGGCACCGAGCCCGACGCCGATGCGGGCCTCGTTCATCATGTGGAACATGCACTTGAGGCCGTCACCGGGGAGGCCTACGAGGTAGCCGATCGCGCCGGCGCGGCCGCTCACGGGGAACCTGCCCTCGCCAAAATTGAGCAGCGTGTTCGGTATGCCGCGGAAACCCAGCTTGTGATTCAGGCCCGCGAGCGCGACGTCATTGCGTTCGCCCGTGAGTTCGCCCGCAGGGTTGACGAGCCGCTTCGGCACGATGAACAGCGAAATGCCCCGCACGCCGGGGACGAGCTTGCCGTCCACGGCGGGAATCTTGGCCAGCACCAGGTGCACGATGTTTTCGGACAGGTCGTGCTCGCCGTTGCTGATCCACATCTTGTTGCCGGTGAGCCGGTAACGCGGGCCGAGCGGGTCCTGCGCAGAATCGTCGCCGTCGGGAGACGCGCGGGTCAGGATGTCGGACAGGCTCGAGCCTGCCTGCGGCTCCGACAGACACATGGTGCCGAACCATTTGCCGTCGATTTCCCGCTGCGCAAATACGGCCTTCTGTCGCGGCGTCCCGTGCGCCAGCAGCAGGTTGGCGTTGCCGACCGTGAGCATGCCGCCGCCACCGAGGCCGATTCCTGCCTTGGCGAAAAAGGCATTGGCGGCCAGTTCGACGACGTAGGGCAGCTGCATGCCACCAACGTCGTAGTCCTGCGTTGCCGCGAGCATTCCCGATTCGACGTAGGCACGCGCCGCGTCATAGGCACATTGCGGCAGGACGACGACCCCGTTCTCGAGGCGCGGTTCCTGCGCGTCGACCAGGCGGTTGAACGGCGCAAACTTTTCTTCTGCGATGCGCTGGCAGGCATCGAGTACCGACGCAAAGGTTTCGCGGCTGTGCTCGCTGTACCGCTCGCGCGCGGCGAGCGCGGCCACGTCGAGCCAGTCGTTGAGCAGGAAGTCGATCGTCTTGCGCATGCGGAATCCTCGCGGGCCCGACCGGCCGGCCATCCTAGTTTGACCGATTCGAGCCGCGCCTATGAAGCGCGTGCGCGTGTGCCCCGCTCGTTCGCGGACCGACAGCACAAAAGGCTAGAATCCCGCCGCGTGACAGAACCGCTCAAACCTCCGCCCAACACCCCGGTCATGACCCAGTACCTGCGCATCAAGGCGCAGTACCCGGACGTGCTCCTGTTCTATCGCATGGGGGATTTCTACGAGCTGTTCTTCGACGACGCGCGCAAGGCGTCACGCCTGCTCGACATCACGCTGACGGCCCGCGGCACCTCCGGCGGCGAGCCGATCCCGATGGCCGGGGTGCCGGTCCAGACGCTCGACAACTACCTCGCACGCGCGGTGCGCAAGGGCGAGTCGGTCGCGATCTGCGAGCAGATCGGTGACCCCGCCAAAGCGAAAGGCCCGGTCGAACGGCAGGTGGTGCGCGTCGTCACGCCCGGCACCGTCACCGACGACACATTGCTGGAGGAACGTCGCGACACGCTGCTGGCGGCGATCTCACCCGGTGTCGACGGCTTCGGCCTCGCCTGGCTCGAACTCTCGAGCGGCCGCTTTCACGCGCTGCAGGCCGCGGGCGACGAAGCGCTCGCTGCCGAGCTGGAACGACTGCGCCCGGCGGAGCTGCTCGTTCCCGAGAGCGCGCTGCAGCAGCTGCAGGGTCGAGGCGACATCTGCGTACGACAGCGCCCGCCGTGGCACTTCGAAGCCGGCAGCGCCGAGCGACAGTTGTGCGAACAGTTCGGCACGCGTGACCTCGCGGGCTTCGGCCTCGCCGGACAATCACTCGCGATCGGTGCGGCGGGTTGCCTGCTGCACTACCTGCGCGAGACACAGAAGTCCGCGCTGCCCCACCTGCGCGGCATTCGCACGGAGCTGCGCGAAGACAGCCTGTTGCTCGACGCGGCGACCCGACGCAACCTCGAGCTCGACAGCAGCCTGTCCGGCCGCAGCGACAGCACCTTGCTCGGCGTGCTCGATCACACGGCCACGGCCATGGGCGGGCGCGAACTGCGGCGCTGGATCCAGCGCCCGCTGCGTGGGGTCGAACCGCGCTTGCTGCGGCTGCAGGCGATCGAGACGCTGATCGATACGGGCTCGCAGTCGTCGTTGCATGCCCTGCTGCGCAAGGTCGGCGACGTCGAACGCATCCTCGCGCGCGTGGCGCTGCGTTCGGCACGGCCCCGCGACCTGTCGCAGCTGCGCGCAGCCCTGGGTTGCCTGCCCGATCTGCAAACCCTGCTCGCGACACTGGATGCCCCGCTGCTGCAGCGGCTTGCCGCGGGCGTCGCTACGCATCCGGCCATCCACGGGCACCTGTCCAATGCGCTGGTCGAGACCCCGCCCGCACTGCTGCGGGAAGGCGGGATTTTTGCCACTGGATTCGACGCTGCCCTCGACGAGCTGCGCCGCATCAGTGAACACAGCGACGAAGCACTGCTCGACCTCGAGGCTCGTGAACGCGAACGCACCGGCTTCCAGAACCTGCGCTTCGGCTACAACCGCGTGCAGGGCTACTTCATCGAGGTGAGCCGCAGCCAGGCCGATCGCGTGCCGGCCGACTGGGTGCGGCGACAGACGGTCAAGAACGCGGAACGCTACATCACGAGCGAGCTGAAGTCGTTCGAGGACAAGGTGCTCGGCGCACGCGATCGCGCGATGGCGCGCGAACGCGAACTCTACGAAGGGTTGCTCGACACACTGACCGATACCTTGCCGGCGTTGCAGGCGATGGCCGCAGCGCTCGCCGCGCTGGACGTGCTCGGCAACCTCGCCGAGCGCGCAATCACGCTGCGACTGGCGCGACCCGAACTCTGCGAGGAATCGCGCATCGACATCCATGGCGGCCGCCACCTGGTGGTCGAGCAGCACATCGATGGGCCGTTCGTGCCGAACGACCTGGAACTGCGTGACGGTCGCCGCATGCTGATCGTCACGGGCCCGAACATGGGCGGCAAGTCGACGTACATGCGCCAGGCGGCATTGATCGTCATCCTTGCCGGCATCGGGAGTTTCGTGCCGGCGGAGTCCGCGCGCATCGGACCGGTCGATCGCGTCTTCACGCGCATCGGCGCGGCCGACGATCTCGCCGGAGGCCGTTCGACGTTCATGGTCGAGATGACCAAGGCCGCGAACATCCTGAACAACGCCACGCGCAACAGCCTGGTCCTGATGGACGAGATCGGCCGCGGCACCAGCACCTTCGATGGCCTGTCGCTGGCGTGGGCGTGCGCCCGGCACCTCGGTCGCGAGATCGGCGCGTTCACGCTGTTTGCGACGCACTACTTCGAGCTGACCGCGCTCGCGGACGAATTGCCCGCCTGCGCCAACGTCCATCTCGATGCCACGGAGCACGGCGACCAGCTCGTCTTCCTGCACTCCGTCAGGGAGGGCCCGGCCAACCAGAGCTACGGACTGCAGGTCGCACGCCTGGCAGGCGTGCCGCAGACCGTCATCGGCGAAGCCCGCCGCTACCTGCGTGAGCTGGAACAGCGGGAGCACGCGACCCGGCCGCCAGCTCCGCAGCAGCAACTGGACCTCGTCCCGGCCCGCGACGGGGCCGAGGTCGCCGCCCTCGAGACACTGGCCCGGATCGACCCGGATTCGCTCAGCCCACGCGAGGCGCTGGCACTGGTCTTCAGGCTCAGGGAGCAGTTGCGGTAGGAACCGGTCGCTGCGTGGCAGACGACGGCGCCTGCGGCTGCAGATGCCGTTGCCAGGCCCGAATAGCTGACATCACGGGCAGAGGCTAGACTTCGAGCTCGGCAGGTGGAGCTGATCCTGAGTGACGGCTCCGACTATCCGCTGACCGGCCTCATCAATTTCGGCGACCGGGAGGTTGCAGTTCAGTCGGACCAGTTCGACCAGCTCGCGCTGGTACTCAGGGCTGTAACGCCTGCGCTTCGGCATGGACACTCGTTGAAGTCGGGGTTTGCGATCAGTGCGCGCTGCTGACCGGTCCAGGCGGGTTCCTTCATGGCGAACGAGTCGCAAGGTGATCCCATGAACTCTACCCCGTCGCCTCGCTTCGACGCTGCGACACTGCGGTCGATCCCGCCTGGCATCTGGGCGCTCGGCTTCGTCTCCATGCTGATGGACGTCTCGTCGGAGATGATCCACGCGCTCCTGCCCGTCTACCTGGTGACGGTGCTCGGCGCCTCTGCGACCACGGTCGGCGTCATCGAAGGCATCGCCGAGGCCACGGCGTCGATCACCAAGGTGTTCTCCGGCGCGATTTCCGACTGGATCGGCAAGCGCAAGCTCCTCGCCGTGCTGGGGTACGGCCTGGCGGCGCTCACCAAGCCCGCGTTTCCGCTTGCGCCGACGGTCGGCTGGCTGATCGCGGCACGCTTGGTCGATCGCATCGGCAAGGGCATCCGTGGCGCGCCGCGCGACGCGCTCGTCGCAGACCTTGCCCCGGCGCACCTGCGAGGCGCGAGCTTCGGACTGCGCCAGTCGCTCGATACCATGGGAGCGTTCATCGGGCCGCTGCTCGCGATTGCACTGATGTGGCTCACGGCGAACGACTTCACGACCGTGTTCTGGATCGCCGTCGTCCCGGCGTTTCTCGCACTTGCGCTGATCGTCTTCGCCGTGCACGAGCCTCGGCGCGAGCCCGCATTGCGCAAGGTGAGGTTTCCGCTGCATCGGGACGAGCTCGCACGCCTCGGCCGCACCTACTGGCTCGTGGTGGCGGTCGCGACCGTGTTCACGTTGGCCCGGTTCAGCGAGGCCTTCCTGCTGCTGCGTGCCAACCAGGTCGGGCTGGCGGTCATGCTCGTGCCGGGAGTGCTGGTGGTCATGAATATCATCTATTCGCTCGCCTCCTATCCCGCGGGCGTGCTGGCCGATGACGGCGGTCGCTACCGGGTCCTGGTCGTGGGCGTCGGATTTCTAGTGGCCGCCGATCTGGTGCTCGCATTTGCGCCGGGCATCGGCGGCGTCGCGGTCGGTGTCGCACTGTGGGGGCTGCACATGGGATTCACCCAGGGACTGCTGGCGACTCTGGTGGCCGACGTCTCGCCGCCCGAGCTGCGCGGCACGGCCTTCGGCATGTTCAACCTGCTGACTGGCGGCGCCCTCCTGGCGGCCAGCATCGTCGCCGGGCTCCTGTGGGACAACCTGGGTGCGCGCGGCACGTTCGTCAGCGGCGCGGTGCTCGCAGGCGCCGCGCTGCTCGGGCTCTTCGCGCTGCGTCGTCAGATCGGCGTTCGCGCCGCCTGATTCAGGAGCGGCTTGCAACGACTGCCGGCAGCGGGTTGGATGTACGGCCCGACCTGGTCGCGTCGACATTGACAGCGCCGTGCGAATTCCCGGGCTTTGACGAGAATTCGTTCAGGCGCGAGCGTTCAGGTGCTCGTCACGTGCGCAAAACGCCCATGGCGCAGGAAGTGCCCCACCTGCGCCGCGACGTCGTTCGCGAACAGCATGCCGACGTGACTGTGCGGCAGCACGACGTGGTCGTTGAGACCGGGAATCACGGTCTCGCTCACCGCGACGGTACCGTCATTTTCCTCGTCGAAATGCGCGAAGAACTGCCCGGTACCCAGGCGTCGTGTCCCGGCGATGGCACCGAGCGAGCGAGCGCAATCTCCAGGCCAGCAGCGACCGCAGGGTTCCGCCAGTTCGTTCAGCGCGTGCCGTCCGATCAGTGGACGCAGCATGGATAACCGCCCTACCCCGTTCGCAGCTCGACTGCCATTCAACGGTGAACCGAGGAACACGGCGTTACCGGGCAGATCGCGCATACCCTGCTGCTCGAGCGCGCGATAGACGAAGGCGCCGCCAAGGCTGTGGCCCACCAGGTGAACGCAGCCGGTGCTTGCGGCGCGCTCGTGCGCGAATGCGGCAAGCTCGGCGACGATCTCGTCGACGTTGCCGTGCATGGACGGGTACGAGAACACGTGCACGTCGAAGCCGTGCCGTGTCTGCAGGCGCTGCCGCAGCACCCCGAACTCCAGCCCGGTCATCCACAGGCCGTGAACGAGGATGACCGGATCGCGTGTGTCGGCCATCACTCCTTGATGGGCAGCTTGACGCGAATGTGCAGGTCGCGCAGCTGCTGCTCCGCGACCTCGGTGGGCGCGTCGGTCAGCGGACAGGTGGCGGTCTGCGTCTTCGGGAACGCGATGACGTCACGGATCGATTCGGCTCCCGCCATCAGCATGGCCAGACGGTCGAGCCCGAAGGCGATACCGCCGTGCGGCGGCGCACCGAACTTGAGCGCGTCGAGCAGGAAGCCGAACTTTTTCTCCGCCTCGTCGGCGCCGATGCCGAGCATTTCGAACACGGTCGACTGCATCTCGTTGCGATGAATACGCACCGATCCGCCGCCGATTTCCGAACCGTTCAGGACCATGTCGTAGGCGCGTGCGACTGCCTGGCCAGGGTTGGCCCTGAGCGCCGCCGGGTCGTCATTGAGCGGCGAGGTGAACGGATGGTGCATCGCAGCCCAGCGCTTCGAGTCGGGATCCCACTCGAACATCGGGAAGTCGATGACCCAGAGCGGCGCCCAGCCTTCGACCACGAGGCCGAGGTCCTGGCCGACCTTGAGGCGCAGCGCGCCGATCGCGTCGTTGACGACCCTGGCCTTGTCGGCACCGAAGAAGATCAGGTCGCCAGTCTGCGCGCCCGTGCGCTGCATGAGACCCGCCACCGCAGCATCCGACAGGAACTTGAGGATCGGCGACTGCAGGCCTTCGCGGCCCGTCGCCGCGTCGTTGACCTTCACGTACGCCAGGCCCTTCGCGCCGTAGCGCGACACGAATGCCGCGTAGTCGTCGATCTGCTTGCGCGACAGCCTCTCGCCACCCTGCGGCACGCGCAGCGCGGCGACACGGCCTTCCGGATCCGCAGACGGGCCCGAGAACACCTTGAACTCGCAGTCCTTGACCAGGTCGGCGACGTCGACCAGCTCGAGCGGGATGCGCAGGTCCGGCTTGTCCGAGGCGTAGCGTCGCATCGCCTCGGCGTACGTCATGCGCGGGAACGGCTCGGGCAACGCCTGGCCGAGGACGTCCCGGAAGAGCTTGCGCACCAGGCTCTCCATCAGCGCCATGATCTCGTCGCGCGTGAGGAACGACGTCTCAATGTCGAGCTGGGTGAATTCGGGCTGGCGGTCGGCGCGCAGGTCCTCGTCGCGAAAGCAGCGCACGATCTGGTAGTAGCGGTCGAAGCCCGACATCATCAGCAACTGCTTGAAGATCTGCGGCGACTGCGGCAACGCGAAGAATTTCCCTGGCTGCGTGCGGCTCGGCACCAGGTAATCACGCGCGCCTTCCGGCGTGGCCTTGGTCAGCATCGGCGTCTCGACGTCAATGAAGCCGTTGCCGTCGAGGTACTCGCGCATCGAGCGCGTGATCGCGTGGCGCTGGCGCAGGCGCTTCTGCATCACGTCGCGGCGCAGGTCGATGTAGCGGTACTTGAGCCGCGTCTCTTCCTTGACGTCCTCGTCGAGCTGGAACGGGATCGGCTCGGAGCGGTTCAGCACCTCGATGCCGCGTGCGAGCAGTTCGACCCGGCCCGAGGCGAGATTCGCATTGGCCGTGCCGGCGGGTCGCGGACGCACCGTGCCGGTCACCTTGATCACCCACTCGCCACGCAGGCGCTCGGCCCCGGCAAAGACGTCGGCCGCATCCGGGTCGAAGACGACCTGCAGCAGGCCGTCGCGATCGCGCAGGTCGACGAAAATGACGCCGCCATGGTCGCGACGACGATGGACCCAGCCCGCCACTTCGACCGTGGATCCGACGAGGTTCTCGTTGACCTCGCCACAGTAATGGGTACGCATGGACATGGGGAAAATCCCGTTCAAAGGGGTGCGGGGACCAGCCGGGGCCGGACCTCAACGCTGAGCCGGAGAATGTTACGGAGGGGGTTGCTGCGGCGCAAGATCGGCCACGACAGGCTTGTTGTTCCACTTGGGTACGACAACTCCCAGCGTCAGCAGCATCTTGACTGCTTCGTCCACCGTCATATCGAGGCGAACGACCTCGTCGCGGGGCACAAGAACGATGAAGCCCGTGGTCGGATTCGGCGTCGTCGGCACGAAAACGCAGACCACGTCCTGCTCCGTCTTGGCCTGGACTTCTTCCAGTTCTTCGGACGTGATAAACCCGATACTGAAGATCCCCTTGCGCGGGAACTCGACCATGACGACCTGCTTGAACGACTTGCCCTTGTCGGTCAGCACGGTCTCGCTGAACGTCTTGGCGCCACCATAGACGGCGCCGATCACCGGAATTCGCCGCACCAGGTTCTCGAACCCCTTGACGATCTGGCCGCCGAACAGGTTGCGGACGACGATGCCGGTCAGGACCAGCAGCAGGAACGACAGGATGATGCCGACGCCGGGGATGTAGGTGCCGAAGAGTGCCTCGGGGCGCCATGACGGTGGCAACAGCACCAGCGACTGGTCGAGGATGCCCGACAGGAAACGGATGACCCAGACGGTCACCATGACCGGTATCCAGATCAGCAAGCCCGCGATCAGGTAGTTGCGCAGCCGGCGCGCAAAACTGCGGCGACCGCCCTTGCCATCGCCCGCATCTGCGTCGTCGACGTCTCGATCGGTTGATGTCGGATCAGCCAATGGATTCACTCCGGCGCGGGCCACCTGCCCGCTCGATTCAGCGCTTGCGGGCGACTTTTTTCGCCGCGGACTTCTTCGCGGCGGGCTTTGACCTGACGACGGGCTTCGCGGCGGGCTTGTCGCCTTCGGCGCTCTTTTGGGTCGAGGCAGGTTCCGCCTTCGTCTCTACCTTGTTGTCGGCTTTGTCGCCCTTCTCGGACTTGGCCGCGGCAGAACTCTCGGCCGGAGGAGCTTCGTCCTTGCCGGCCAGGTTGCGCTTGCTCTCCTTGTCCGACTTGAAATCGGTCTCGTACCAGCCGCTGCCTGCGAGCCTGAACATCGGTGCCGACATCAGGCGCTGCAGCGTGTGCTTGCCGCATTCGGGACACTCCCGCAGCGGCTTGTCGGAGACCTTCTGCAGCGCCTCCAGGTGGTGGTGGCACTTCTGGCACTGGTATTCGTAAATCGGCATGTCGTCGTCTTTGTTCACTTGCTCCCTCTCCCGCGGGAGCGGGAGAGGGAGAGGGAGCGGGGCGGGGTGAAGGCAGTGACCGCGGATTATACCGGGGCGACGACGCGCTCGAACGCGAGTTCGCCCTCCTTGACCGTCACCCGGATCGCGTCGCCCGGCTCGAAGTCGCCGCGCAGAATGCGCTGTGCCAGCGGATTCTCGAGCTGGTGCTGAATTGCGCGCTTGAGCGGCCGCGCCCCGTACACCGGGTCGAACCCGGCCTCGCCGAGCAGATCGCGGGCGGCATCGTCCAGTTCCAGGCCCAGGTCGCGCTCAGACAGGCGCCGGCGCAGGTAGCCCAGCTGGATGTCGACGATCTCGCGAATGTGCTCCTTGCCCAGCGGGTGGAACACGACGACCTCGTCGACGCGGTTGATGAACTCGGGACGGAAGTGCTGGCCGACGATTTCCATCACGGCCGACTTCATGCGCGCGTAATTGGTCTCACCCGCCAGCTCCTGGATCACGTTCGAACCGAGGTTGGAAGTCATGATCACGACGGAATTGCGGAAGTCCACGGTGCGACCCTGGCCGTCCGTCAGACGACCGTCGTCGAGCACCTGCAGCAGCACGTTGAACACGTCCGGGTGCGCCTTCTCGACTTCGTCGAGCAGGATCACCGCGTACGGACGGCGGCGCACGGCCTCCGTCAGGTAACCGCCTTCCTCGTAACCCACGTATCCCGGCGGCGCGCCGATCAGACGCGCGACGGAATGTTTCTCCATGAACTCCGACATGTCGATGCGCACCATCGCCTCGTCGGTGTCGAAGAGGAATTCGGCGAGCGCCTTGCACAGCTCGGTCTTGCCGACACCGGTCGGACCGAGGAACAGGAACGAGCCGTTCGGCCGGTTCGGATCGGACAGACCGGCGCGCGAACGACGGATCGCGTCGGAGACGGCCTTGACCGCCTCGTCCTGGCCGACGACGCGCTTCGCCAGCGCCTCCTCCATGCGCAGCAGCTTTTCGCGCTCGCCCTCGAGCATCTTCGAGACCGGAATGCCGGTCCACTTCGAGACGACCTCGGCGATTTCCTCCTCGGTCACCTTGTTGCGGACGAGCGTCGGCGCCTTCGTCTCGCTGGCCTGCGCCGACTTCAGTCGCTTTTCGAGCTCCGGAATCCTGCCGTACTGCAGTTCGGACATGCGGGCAAGATCGCCGGCGCGACGCGCGGTCTCGAACGCCTGCCGAGCGTCTTCGAGTTGCTGCGTGATCTGCGCGGCGCCCTGCGCCGAGGCTTTTTCCGCTTTCCAGATTTCCTCGAGGTCGGCGTACTCCTTGCCGAGCTCGCCCAACTGCTCGTCGAGCGCCTCGAGACGCTTCTTCGACGCTTCGTCCTTCTCTTTCTTGAGCGCCTCGCGCTCCATCTTGAGCTGGATGATGCGGCGGTCGAGCCTATCCATTTCCTCCGGCTTCGAGTCCATTTCCATGCGGATGCGCGACGCAGCCTCGTCGATCAGGTCGATCGCCTTGTCGGGCAATTGCCGGTCCGTGATGTAGCGATGCGAGAGCGTGGCCGCGGCGACGATCGCCGGGTCCGTGATCTCGACCTTGTGGTGGACTGCGTAGCGTTCCTTCAGGCCGCGCAGGATGGCGATCGTGTCCTCGACCGACGGCTCGTCGACCAGGACTTTCTGGAAGCGACGCTCGAGCGCGGCGTCCTTCTCGACGTACTTGCGGTATTCGTCGAGCGTGGTGGCGCCGACGCAATGCAGCTCACCGCGCGCGAGCGCGGGCTTCAGCATGTTGCCGGCATCCATCGAGCCTTCGGCCTTGCCGGCGCCGACCATCGTGTGCAATTCGTCGATGAACAGGATGACCCGGCCTTCCTGCTTGGCGAGGTCGTTCAGCACGCCCTTGAGGCGCTCTTCGAATTCGCCGCGGAACTTCGAGCCCGCGATCAACGCGCCCATGTCGAGCGAGAGGATGCGCTTGTCGCGCAGGCTCTCGGGCACTTCCTTGTTGATGATGCGCAGCGCCAGCCCTTCGACGATCGCGGTCTTGCCGACGCCCGGCTCGCCGATCAGCACGGGGTTGTTCTTGGTGCGACGCTGCAGCACCTGGATCGTGCGGCGGATTTCGTCGTCGCGGCCGATGACCGGATCGAGCTTGCCCTGTTCCGCGCGTTCGGTGAGATCGATCGTGTATTTCTCGAGCGCGCCCCGCTGCTCCTCGACGTTGGGATCGTCGACCTTGCCGCCGCCGCGGATCTCGTCGATCGCACGTTCGATCGCGGCCTTCTGCACGCCCGCGTCCTTGAGGATCCGGGCGAGCGGCCCCTTGTCTTCCAGGGCGGCCAGGATGAAGAGTTCGCTGGTGATGTACTGGTCGCCGCGCTTCTGCGCAATCTTATCGGTGAGGTTCAGCAGTCGCCCGAGGTCGTTCGAAAGGTGCACTTCGCCGCCGGTACCCTCCACCTTGGGCAGCCGGTCGAGCGCTTCACGCAACTGCGACCGCAGCGTGTTGATGTTGGCACCGCACTTGTCGAGCAACGGCCGCACGGTGCCGCCCTGCTGGTCCAGCAGGGCCTGCATCAGGTGCACGGGCTCGATGATCTGGTGGTCGCGGCCGAGGGCGAGCGATTGCGATTCCTGCAGCGCGGCCTGGAGCTTGGTCGTGAATTTGTCTTGGCGCATGGGGGCTCTGTCCGTGGGACGGTATGCGCCCAGAAGTGGGGCCGGAGCCGCGAGATAAAAGGGGGAGGAAGGGGAGGAAGGGCGGAAGGCCCGGAAGGGCGGAAGGGCGGAAGGGCGGAAGGGCGGAAGGGCGGAAGGGCGGAAGGTGTCACTTCTTCCACTTCTTCCACTTCTTCCACTTCTTCCACTTCTTCCACTTCTTCCACTTCCTCCCCTTCCTGTCCTTCCT
>Ga0073899_10003983_pt1 | contig 12976 bp, 12 predicted proteins | sample KloWWTmetaKNB5Ph_FD_88975 | JGI IMG/M metagenome (GOLD analysis project Ga0073899, IMG submission 88975) | Active sludge microbial communities from Klosterneuburg, Austria, studying microevolution and ecology of nitrifiers - Klosterneuburg... | ecosystem: Engineered > WWTP > Aerobic digester >... | reverse complement strand
TTCCTCGCGCAGGATGCGCAGGGTGTCCTCCGAGGCGCTGCGGGTGTGGATCACCAGGGGCTTGCCCAGCTGCCGGGCGGCACGCACATGCACCCGCAGGCGCTCGCGCTGCCATTCCATGTCTGCCACGCTGCGGCCGTTGAGGCGGTAGTAGTCCAGCCCGGTTTCTCCCACCGCCACCACCCGCGCGAGCCGGCCGAGGGTCACCAGCTCCTCCACCGTCGGTTCATGCACCCCTTCGCTGTCCGGATGAACCCCCACCGAGGCCCAGAAATTGTCGTGCTGCTGCGCCAGTGCATGCACGCGGGGAAACTCTTCGATGGTGGTGCAGATGCACAGTGCCGCCTCCACCCGCGCTGTAGCCATGGCGGCGCGGATGGCTTCGACCTGGGAGGTCAGTTCCGGAAAGCTGAGGTGACAGTGGGAGTCGATGTACATCTTGGAGCAAAGTGGCGCAGGTGCCGCAGTCCAGCGCGATCGACAAACGAGCGCTGCCATGGATCCGGCCTGACCGGTCCGGTGGCAGCGCCCCTTCGATGAGGGCGACACGAACCGCTGCTGGGGAGGGAGGTCAGATGGTCTGGGTGGGCTTGGCCGACTGGATGGCGGTGCCCAGCATCTCTTCAATGCGCACCCGCAGCGCGCGGGTCTTCTCGTCACCTGGAAAGCGCACGCCGACGCCCTGGGTGCGGCCACCGGAGGCGTTGGGCGGCGTCACCCAGGCCACCTTGCCGGCCACCGGGTAACGCTGCGGGTCTTCCGGCAGGGTCAGCAGCAGGTAGACGTCCTCGCCCAGGCGGTACTCCCGCGTGGTCGGCACGAACAGGCCCCCTTCGGCGAACAGCGGGATGTAGGCTGCATACAGAGCCCCCTTTTCGCGAAACACCAGCTGGATCACGCTGGGACGGCCAGAGGAGCTGCCGCCGGAGGCCAGGTGGGTACGGGGGACGGGTTCGTTCATCTCGGGCAAGGGTCGCGGGTCGGACGGGCCGCCATCTACAAGGAAGCGCAACAGCGCTGCAAAACCAACGGCGCTGCGAAACCGTCAGTGTATCGGCAGCGTGCCTCTGGTCACGTGCAAAGCGCACCCTTCGGACCCCTCACTTCCCTGCTTTGGCAGCAGCCGACGGCCCGTCAGAACCGCCCTCCCAGCATCAGCGCCTCCACCGCCAGTCCTGCACTGAAGGGATGCTCCGCCACTCGGGCATGCCGGCGCAGCTGTGCGGCCCAGGCCGTGAGTTGGTCCAGGTCTCCTGCTGCCAGTTCCGACCGGGTGAAATATCGCGGCGCCAGTCCCAGACTGACCAGGCTGCGGTCATGGCAGAGTTTGGACAGGGCCTCCACCAGCACCGGCAAGGGCCAGCCCGACACTGCGGCCGACTGCCCGCTGGCGACCCATTGCGGGAACTGCCGCCACGCCTGGGCGTCCATCCCCTCGCGCTGGCGCTGCAGAGCCTCCAGCGGGCGGCCACCACAGGCGTCCAGCAGCACCTGCGCCTCCTGTGCGTCCCCCACCCCCTGCGACTGCAGCCAGACCAGCGCCTGTTCCCGCGCCGGCGGCAGCAAACGCACCGCCTGACACCGACTGCGGATCGTGGGCAGCAGGCTGTCGGTGGAGCCGCAGCTGAGCACGAATCGCAGGGCACCGGGCTCCTCCAGCGTCTTCAGCAGGGCGTTGGCGGCCACGGCATTCATTGCCTCGGCCGGGTGCAACAGCAGCACCTTCAGGCGTGCCCGGCCAGCGGTGAGTTCGGCAAAGTCCAGCGCTGCACGCACTTGATCGACCTTGATCTCCCGGCTGGGCTTGCGTTTGCGGCCCTCACCCTCGGCGTCGCTCCCGCCCTCCTCGACCGGGAGACCGGCTTCGGCACGCAAGGCCTCGGGGACCAGCAGCCGCAGGTCCGGATGGCTGCGTTCGTCCACCAGGTGGCAGCTGCTGCAGTGCCCGCAGGCCAGGCCCTCCCGACCCGGCACCCGGCGCTGGTCCTGAGGGGTCTCGCACAACCAGGCACGCGCCAGTTCCACCGCAAAGTCGAACTGCCCCACCCCCGGCGGCGCCTGCAGCAGCAGCGCATGGGCCTGCTGGGTGGCCAGGGTGTGGCGCAGCGGCTCGGCCAGCCAGGGCAGCAGCTCACGGGGTGCATCCGTCTGTGCACGCGGCTCCGCGGCGCGCGGGGTGGGGCTGCGGCGGGTGCTGCTCACCATCCGCGCTGCTCCAGCACCGCCCGGATCTGCAGAGCCACCTGCGCCGGTGTACCGCCGGCCTCCAGCCTCGCAAACCGGCCAGGTGCAGCCTCGCAACGCGCCAGGTAGGCGGCCCGCACACGGGCAAAGAAGTGAATCGACTCCGCCTCCAACCGGTCGGCCGCCCGGGCTGCGGCACGACGCCGGGCCGCCACCTGCGGATCGAGGTCGAACCACAGCGTCAGGTCCGGCTGGCGCCCCTGCTGTACCCAGGCCTCCAGTTGCCCGAGCACGGCCAGATCGAACCCCCGGCCCCCGCCCTGGTAAGCAAAGGTGGCATCGGTGAAGCGGTCGCACAGCACCACGGCCCCCCGCGCCAGCGCCGGTTCAATCACCTTGACCAGGTGATCGCGCCGGGCAGCGAACACCATCAGCGCCTCGGTGAGGGCGTCCATCTCCCGGTGCAGGAACAATTCGCGCAGCGCTTCGGCCAGCGCGGTGCCGCCCGGCTCCCGGGTGCGCAGCACCTCCAGGCCGCGCCCAGCCCAGCGTTGTGCGATGGCCTCCACATGGGTGGTCTTGCCGGCACCGTCGATGCCTTCGACCGTCACGAAGCAGCCCGCCGGGCCCGACCGGGCTGCGGTTGCGGTTGCGGTTGCCTGCCCCATCTGATCGGGGCCGTTCACGGCGAGGTCCTGCGTTGGTACTTGTCCACGGCGCGATTATGTTCGGCCAGGGTCTCGCTGAATTCGCTGCTGCCGTCGCCCCGGGCGACGAAGTACAGGGCCTTGCTCTCGGCCGGGCGCACCACCGCCCAGAGTGAATCCCGCCCCGGCATGGAGATCGGTGTGGGCGGCAACCCCTGGCGGGTGTAGGTGTTGAAGGGCCCGTCGGTGAGCAGGTCGCGTTTGCGCAGGTTGCCGTCGAAGCCGCTGCCCAGGCCGTAGATCACCGTCGGGTCGGTCTGCAGCGGCATGCCGATGCGCAGACGGTTCAGGAACACCGCGGCCACCAGGCCCCGCTCGGCCGCGCGGCCGGTTTCCTTCTCGACGATCGAGGCGAGCTTCAGCAGGTCGTCCGGCGACTTCAGCGGGCTGCCGGCGGGCCGCTGCGCCCAGGCCGCATCGACGCGCCGCTGCATGGCCGCGTAGGCCCGCTGGAGCACTGCCAGATCGCTGCTGCCCTTGGAGTAGGCATAGGTGTCCGGGAAGAAGCGTCCTTCCGGTAAAACGCCGGCAGCGCCGATGGAGGCCATCACCTCGGCATCGCTGAGGCCCTGGGTCTGGGGCTTCAAGGTGGGGTTGCGCTGCAGTTCGGCACGCACCTGCCGGAAGGTCCAGCCGTCGATCAGGCGGAACAGGGCCAGACTCTCGTCGCCCACCACCAGCTTGCGCAGCAGGCTGCGCGGGGTGACCCCTGCGGTGATCTCGTAGCTGCCGGCGCGGATGGCGCGGGCATCCCCCGACCAGCGGAACCACTGGTAGAGCCAGAACGGTGAGGTCTGCACCCCGGCTTCGTTCAGGTTGCGCACGATGTCGCGCGGTGTCTGGCCGGGTTCCACCTCGAATTCGATGACCGGCTGCGACAGCGACAGCGGTGCCTGCAGCCACCACCCCAGGGTTGCGCCCAGCGCCGCGATCGTCAGCACCAGGGCGAGCAGCCAGGCGGCGACACGCCCACCTTGCGCGCGCGCGGCGCAATGCGTCTTCACCCTTGGCTGCAATTCCCGACCCACATGCCGATCCATGGGGCCAAATCATAATGACTGCATGGACTCACCAGCCTCCCAACCCCTGGCCGGCGGCGCCTGCCGGCTGACCGACCTCGGCCTGATCCGCGCCACCGGCCCCGATGCCGTGGCCTTTCTGCATGGCCAGCTCAGCAACGACGTCAAGCTGCAGCCTTTGCATCGGGCCCGCCTGGCCGCCTTCTGCACAGCTCAGGGGCGCATGCTCGCCAGCCTGATCTACGCCAAGCAGGGCCCTGAAGAGGTCTGGCTGGCCTGCAGTCGGGACCTGCTCGACCCCACCCTGAAGCGCCTGCGCATGTTCGTGCTGCGCGCCAAGGCCCAGCTCGTCGACGCGGGCGAATCCCTGTGTGCCCTGGGCCTGGCCGGTCCACGTGCCGCCGAGTCAGTGGGCGCCGCCGCCCCGGGCGAGACATGGGACAAGGTGGATCTGGCGGGCGGTCAGCTGATCCGCCTGCCCGATGCGGTGGCCGCGCCGCGGTGGCTCTGGATCGGACCGCAGGAGCGGGCCGCTGAGGTGGTGGGCACAATGCCCGCCCTGGACCCGGAAACCTGGAACTGGCTGGAAGTGGCCTCCGGTGTGGCGATGGTGCGCGCCGCCACCAGCGGACAGTTCGTGCCACAGATGCTGAACTACGAGCTGGTGGGCGGAGTGGATTTCAAGAAGGGCTGCTACCCCGGCCAGGAGGTGGTGGCGCGCAGCCATTACCTGGGCAAACTCAAGCGCCGCGGCTACCTGCTGCGCAGCGCCGAGGCAGCTCAACCCGGCCAGGAAGTGTGGTGGAGCGGTGATGAGCGCCAACCCAGCGGCCAGGTGGCCGACGCTGCCGCGCTGCCTGCCGAAGCGGGGGGCGGATGGCTGCTGCTGGCCGAACTGAAGATTGCGGCCACCGCCGAAGGCAGTCTGCACCTGGGCAACCTGCAGGCGGCGGCAATGCGGCTGCAGCCGCTGCCCTATGCCCTGCCCCACGAGTCCGAGGCGGCCTGATCTGAATGGGCCCGATGGCTGGGCCGGGAGGACCCTCCCGCCCGGCCGGTCGGATCAGCTGAACAAACGACGCGCCGCAGGAGAACCGGCCGGCAGGTTCTGTTCCGCCAGCTCCTCGTAGAGACTGCCCAGATCGGTCCCCACCTTGCCCAGGGCGTCGGTCGGCAGGGGTTGGCCCTTGTCGTCGCTCACCCGCGCGTCCAGTCCCAGCGCCAGGGCCCGCCCGGCGGCACACCAGGCGTTGAACGGCTGATCTCCCGCGGGAGTCTGCGGCACGTCGAACACCAGCGACACCTCGTCGATGCGAGCCTGACGAGGGTCATCGGCGAGCGCGGCCTGCGGATCGAAGTGCAGGGCCAGCATGGCCGGCGCCCCCTCTTCGGCCGAAGGCAGCACCATCCGCCCGGGTGTGGCGCCGGCCACAAAACCGTGCCGCGCAGCATGGGCCTGCACAAAGGGCAACGGCCAGGGCCCGCGCTGCGGCTGCAGGCGCATCGCCAGCTGCGCATCGTGTGCGCCGGCAAAGGCGTCCAGCTCACGGGCCCGGGCCACCACATCGAGCATGTCCGGAAAATCCGGCAGGGCGGAGATCGCATCGGCAAAGGCCTGGATCTTCTGCACAAACTCGGAGTACTCGATCTCGTTGAGCGGTCCCATCCGGTTGGCCAGCTGCACACCGGCCTGCACCTCGCGGTACCAGCGGCCCGCGGTCGGCGCCTCCCATTCGCCGCTGCCCTGTTCACGGCCTTCAATGAAGAAGGGCTTGCCGCCCGCACGCCGGCTGGGTGGCAGATGGGCCAGCAGCGTTTCGCCGGACACCGGCGCTTCCACCGACAGACCGGCCAATGCATCGACCCGGGCGTCCAGCCGGGGCTGGCTGGGGGCACGCCGAACCGGGGGCACCACCAGCGGCGGCGCGGCAGGTTCCTGGCTACCTCCCGCGGATTCCGGCGACCCCGTGCCGGCATCGTCGAACACCGGTTCCATGTGGCGACTTGCCGGCGGCAGGGACTGGCGACGACCGCCCCCGGCACGCCGCGCCTGCCAGGTGCCATGCGCAATCACCGCCGCGAGCACCAAGCCCCCCAGCACAGCCAGCCACAGTTGCAGCGATTTCATCGACGCTTGCGATCCTCGGTTCCACTCAAGATGGAGATGATGCCTGAGTCAAGGACAAGGCCGGCTGACGAAGGCGGTCGGCAACACGGATTCAGGGCCTGCAACACCCACCCTGCAGTTCAAGGCGCTCCAGAACGGTCCAGGACCTTCAAGGGCGCCAGAGCAGGCAGACGGCGTGGGCCTCGATCGACTCGCCCCGGCCCACCGGCCCCAGCCGCTCGGCGGTCTTGGCCTTGACGTTCACTTGGCTCAGCGCCAGGCCGAGTGCCGCAGCGATGCGCTCGCGCATGGCCGGAATGTGCGTTGCCATGCGCGGCGCCTGAGCCACGATGCTGCTGTCCACATTGCCGATGCACCAGCCCTCGGCCGCCACCCGGCGCCCCGCCTCGGCCAGCAGCTGCAGCGAATCGGCGCCCCGGAAGGCTTCGGCTGTGTCCGGGAAATGCCGGCCGATGTCCCCCAGCCCGGCCGCACCGAACAGGGCGTCGGTGATGGCATGCAGCAGGGCATCGGCATCCGAATGGCCCAGCAGGCCCCGATCGAAGGGAATCTCCACCCCACCCAGCTTCAACGCCCGTCCCGGCACCAGCGCGTGCACATCCCAGCCTTCGCCGATGCGCCAGGGCGGCAGCGGGGAGGATGGGACTGCCACGGCCTCCACCACAGCCCCTACCACAGGCTCAACCACGGCCTGACTCTGCGGAAGCGGCCGAGCTGGATCCGGAGCCTGAACCTGAGACCGGACTGGACCCCGAACCGCCCCCGGACCAACCGCCGCTGGACGCCGGCTTGTCCTTGTCGATCGCCGGGTGCATGTCGTCGATCCACAGCACCTCGTCGGCATAACACTGCAGGTCGGTGGACAGGTTGGCCATCGCGCCGTGCAGCCAGAACTCCTTGTGCAGGTCCGACTTGATGTAGGTGATGGCGTCCTCGAAGTCGCCGTCACCGGCCGAGAGGATCAGCCGGTCGTACACGCCCTGGGCGGCCAGCTTGATGATCAGGGTGGCGATGCCCACGTCCACCCCCTTCTGCACCGAGCGGCTGAAGGCGTTGCCGCAGCTCGGGCAGGTGCAGTTCAGGTCCTTGAGCGAATACAGCTGCACCCGCATCTTCGGCCCCCGGGGGGCGGCGGACTTCAACCAGCTGTGGAAGGCGTTCTGGCTGTCGGTGGCAACGTCCGGCGCCGTGTTCAGGTAATACGCCTCGTGCAGCCTGCCACCGTTGGCGCGCTCGATCTCGGCCTTCAGCTTGAGGTAGTCAAAGGGCTTGCTGCGGCCGTGGTTGAACAGATAGGCGCCGTCGACGATCCAGACGGTCTTCTTGTCGGACATGGGTGGTTTCTCTCGGGGGAGTTGAAAAGGAAAACAAAGGGCCGGCGGTTGCCGACCGGACCGCGAGCATACGCTGCCCGGGCCGGTCGAACACCACCCGGAGCGTCACATCAGCTCGCCACGGTGGCCTGGATCAAACGCTCGGCCAGCACAAAGTCTTCCGGCCAGGTGAGCTTGAAGTTGCCGGCCTCCCCCCGCACCAGCAGCGGGGCATGACCCAGTGACTCCACCGCGCTGGCCTCGTCGGTGACCGCATCACCCGCATGGCGCAACGCCGGCATCAACAGGCCGAGGCGAAACATCTGCGGCGTCTGCGCCGCCCACTTGGCCGCCCGGTCCAGCGTGGCCACGGCCCGACCGGCCTGCTCCTGCTTGAGGGTGTCGGCCACCGGCAGCGCCAGCAGGCCGCCCACCTCGTCGTCGCGGCAGGCATTGATCAGCCGGTCCACCGCCTCCGGGGTGATCAGGCAGCGCGCCGCGTCGTGCACCAGCACCCAGTCGTGCGGCTGGGCGCCACGCGCCAGCAGCTCCGCCAGACCGTTGAGCACCGACTCCGCCCGGGTGGCCCCGCCGCAGCGGGCCACCCAGGCGCGTTCACCGGCAAATGCGGGCACCGCTGCCTCGAACTGCTCGTCCTGCGGCGACAGCACCACCAGAATCGCCTCCAGCCGCTGCACCTGCGCCAGCGCCGCCAGGGTGTGCGCCACCACCGGACGGCCTGCCAAGGGGTGGTACTGCTTGGGCCCCCCCACCCCGGCACGGGCGCCCACACCGGCACAGGGAACCAGGGCAAAACAACGGGGTGCGGATCCGATCAACATCACCGCATTGTGCCGCCGGGTCAAAGCGGGCCGCGCACAATGCCGCCTCCAACCTCACCCCGCAATGACCGCCCTGCCCCCCCATTCGCCCGCAATCTTGCCCGCCCAACCCTTCGATGCCCTGCTGGACCTGCCGGACGACACCCGGGTGCACACCCTGTCCAACGGCGTGCGGCTGCTGGTCATCCACCAACCGGGGGCGCCCGGGGTCAGCGTGAGTGTGTTCCTGCGCAGCGGCGGCCAGCATGAACCGGCACGCTGGGGCGGCATCAGCCACGTCATCGAGCACATGGCCTTCAAGGGCAGTGCCACCCGCAACTGCCAGCAGATCAACCTGGATGCCGAGCGCCTGGGTGCCGAGGTCAACGCCCACACCGACCGCGACCACACCGCCTACCAGATGCGCGGGCTGGCCGCACACACCCTGCCGTTGCTGCGCATGCTGGCCGACCTGGTGCTGCACCCCACCTTCCCGCAGGAGGAGCTCGATCGCGAGCGGCAGGTGATCCTGCACGAGCTCACCGACGTGGAGGACGATGCCTACGCGGTGGCCTGGCGCCTGTTCGACCAGGCCGCCTACGGCCGCCACCCCTTTGCCCGACCGGTGATTGGCAGCCGCAGCAGCATCGAAAAACTCACCCGCCAGGACCTGCTGGACCACCTGCAGCAGCGCTGCAGCGGCAGCAACCTGATCGTCGCGGTGGCCGGGCCGCTGCCGGCCGAAGCCCTGCTGGCCGAGGTGGAGGCCGGCTTCGGCCACCTGGCTGCCGGCGCCCCCAACCAGGTCGAGCCGGCCCGCTGGATCGGCGGTGTGCGCATCAAGCGCCACGGCGGCAGCAGCCAGAGCCAGGTGGTGCTCGGCTGGCCCATCGCCCGCCTCGACCAGCTGCAGCCGGCCGATGCGGTGGCCGCCGCGGTGCTGGGCGAAGGCATGAGCTCACCGATGCTCGACGAACGGCGCGAGCGTCGCGGCCTGGCCTACCACATCAACGTCGTGGCCGAACAGCAGGAACTGGGTGGCCAGTTCGTGGTGGAAGGCGCCACCAGCCCGAAGCAGCTGCCGGAGTTCCTGGAGGGCTCCCTGGCCCTGCTGCGCCGCCATGCCGATCGTGTGGAAGCCATCGACCTGGAACGGGCCCGCCACCAGTTGCTGGTGCGCAGCCTGCACGACCGCGAGCGCCCGATGCGCCGGCTGGAAGAAGCCGCGGTGGACCTGTTTGTGCTCGGCCGGCTGCGCGGGAACCGCGAGCGGCTGGAAGCCCTGCAGTCGGTCGACCGGGAAGCGGTGCGCAGCCGCATCGAGACCCTGCTGCTACAGCCCCCCGCCCTGGCCATCACCGGCCGGGCACCGGCGGGAACGCGGGAGCACTTTGCCGGGCTGTTGGAGCGCTTTGAGCTGCCACTGGATCCCGTATCACCTCCCAGCTCGTAAGAATCGCCTCGAGTCGCAACCCTTGGGCAGCGGTAAAGATCACAGCTCGCACCGCCCCACCTTGCGCTGAGGGCTGGAAGGCTGTACCGGCCCCCTCCCCTGCACAGTGCCAACACAGTTCCCCCACTGTGTACATGGTGGACACAGGCTTGTCACACCTACAGTCCGCACCGCTGAGCAGTGACGGACTGCACGGTGCGCCGGGTCGCATCCGGGCGCGAGGATGTTTCGCAACCGGATGACCTGACCCGACCACGATGAACAGCTCGCAACCGCTGGTGCGCTTCAAGGGCGTGCAGAAGACCTACGACGGCCTGAGTCTGGTCGTTCGCTCGCTGGACCTGGACATCCGGCGCGGGGAGTTCCTCTCGCTGCTGGGGCCGTCGGGTTCGGGCAAGACCACCTGCCTGATGATGCTGGCGGGGTTCGAGTCGCCCACCGCCGGGGAGATCCTGCTGGACGGCTCGCCCATCACGCGCACGCCGCCGCACCGCCGCAACTTCGGCATGGTGTTCCAGAACTACGCGCTGTTCCCGCACATGACGGTGGCCGACAACGTGGCCTACCCACTGACGGTGCGCAAGGTGCCCAAGGCGGACATCGCCAGCCGTGTCGAGAAGGCGCTGGGCATGGTGCAGCTGGTTGGCAAGGGGGATCGTTACCCCTCGCAGCTTTCTGGCGGGCAGCAGCAGCGCGTGGCGCTGGCGCGCGCGCTGGTGTTCGAGCCGCAGCTGGTGCTGATGGACGAGCCGCTGGGCGCGCTGGACAAGCAGCTGCGCGAACACATGCAGATTGAGCTCAAGGAGCTGCACCGCCAGCTGGGCGTGACCTTCGTCTACGTGACGCACGACCAGGGCGAGGCGCTGACGATGAGCGACCGGGTGGCGGTGTTCAACGACGGCGAGATCCAGCAGATCGACGCGGTGGAGGAGCTCTACGAGCGCCCCGCAAACCGTTTTGTGGCCGGCTTCGTGGGCGACAGCACGCTGCTGACCGGCACGGCCGGCGCCGCCGAAGGGCGATTCTGCGAGCTGGTGCTGCCCACGGGCGAGCGGCTGGCCGGCATCAACGTCAATGCCGCGGATCCCGGCCAGGCGGTGGTGGCCTCGGTGCGGCCTGAGCGCATCGAGGCGCTGCTGCAGCCGCCGCCGGAGGGCTCGGAGCTGAGCTCCAACGTCGTGCAGGCCGCCATCAGCGACGTGATCTATTTTGGCGACCACCTGCGGCTGCGCTGCGCGGTGGCCGGGCAGGCCCAGGCCACCGTGAAGGTGCCGCTGGGTTCGGACATGGCGCCGCACGCCGGTCAATCGGTGTGGCTGCGCTTCCCGAGCGAGTTCCTTCGCATCTATCTTTGAGAGCGGCGTTCAGCCGCCAACCCGCCCGACAGGTCCCACCTGGTTTATCCCCTCTTTCCAGCCCCTGTCCTTCACCCTGAGCCACCTTGAGGAGTCCGTTGATGAGCAAGCAAGTCCCCGTGTCCCTGGCCGCCGTCGCGCTGGCCGGCCTGATGTCGCTGCCGGCGTTGGCGCAGAGCCAGTTGACGGTGGTCAACTTCGGCGGCGCCAATGCCAACGCGCAGAAGAAGGCCTACTACGAGCCCTTCGAGAAGCAGTCCGGCAGCAAGCTGGTCACCGTGGAGTACAACGGTGAGCAGGCCAAGGTGAAGGCCATGGTCGAGACCAAGAACGTCACCTGGGACGTGGTCGAGGTGGAGAGCCCGGACATCGGCCGCGGCTGCGACGAGGGCCTGTACGAGAAGCTGGACTACAGCAAGATCGTCGACAAGGCGGCGCTGGCCCCGAAGGCCGCCGTCACCGAGTGTGGCGTGGGCATCTTCGTGTGGTCCACCGTGATGGCCTACAACGCGGACAAGCTCAAGGATGCCCCCAAGACCTGGGCCGACTTCTGGGACACCAAGAAGTACCCAGGCAAGCGCGGCCTGCGCAAGGGCGCACGCTACAACCTGGAGTTCGCGCTCATGGCCGACGGCGTGAAGCCGGAAGACGTCTACAAGACCCTGGCCACCAAGGACGGCGCCGACCGCGCCTTCAAGAAGCTGACCGAACTCAAGTCCAGCATCCAGTGGTGGGAAGCCGGCGCCCAGCCGCCGCAGTTCCTGGTCGCCGGTGACGTGGTGATGTCCACTGCCTACAACGGCCGCATCGACGCCGCCCAGCGCGAAGGCAAGAACCTGCGTGTGCAGTGGGTCAACCAGATCTATGACCTGGAGTACCTGGGCATCGTCAAGGGTTCGCCCAACAAGGACACCGCCTACAAGTACCTCAAGCTGGTGCTGACCGCCGACAACCAGGGCGAGTACGCCAAGAACATCGCCTACGGCCCGACCAACACCCACGCGCTGGCCAAGCTGGACGCCAAGACCCTGTCCAACCTGCCCACCGCGGCGGCCAACATGAAGGGTGCGGTCGAGTTCAACATCAAGTTCTGGGCCGACCAGGGTGAATCGCTGGAGAAGCGTTTCGCCGCCTGGGCCACCCAGTAATCCGCTGAACGACCACAGGGGCCTGCGCTCATGAGTACCTCCGCGGTGACCGCCCTGCCGGCGGTGGGCACACCTGAGCTGCGGCAATCGCTGCTGCGCGCCGATCGCCGTCGGCGCCTGACTGCGGTGGGGCTCACGCTGCCCCTGCTGGTTTTTCTGCTGCTGACCCTGCTGGTGCCGATCGGCGCCCTGCTGGGCCGGGCGATCGAAAACCCTGAAGTGGCCCGTGCCCTGCCGCGCACAGGTGCGGCACTGGCCGGCTGGGACCACAAGTCCGAGCCCGCCGCTGCGGCCTTTGCCGCCGTCGCCCAGGACCTGGGTGCACTGGCGGAAGGGTCGGATGCCGGCGCCCTGGCCCGCCGCCTGAACAGCGAGGTGCCCGGTGGCCGCTCGCTGATCATGGGCACCTACCGCGCGGTGCACGGCGACTGGAAGGACCAGCCGCTGACCGACGCCGCCGCGGTGCGCGAGCGCATGGTGACGCTCGACGAGCGGTGGAAGCAGCTCGAGTACTGGCACGCCATCGCCAAGAACGCCGAGCGCTGGACGCCGGACTACCTGCTCACTGCGGTGGACCTGAAGCGCGGCGTGGATGGGGGGTTGCTGGGCGGCATCGAACGCGTCGAGCCCGACCAGCGTGTCTTCACCGGCATCCTGCTGCGCACCTTCGAGATCAGTCTCGAAGTCACCTTGCTGGCCCTGCTGCTGGCCTACCCGCTGGCCTACTGGTTGTCCACCCTGTCCGAGCGCCAGGCCAACGTGCTGATGATCCTGGTGCTGGTGCCGTTCTGGACCTCCATCCTGGTGCGCGTGGCCGCCTGGATCGTGCTGCTGCAGCGCGAGGGGCT
>Ga0073899_10003982_pt1 | contig 12976 bp, 14 predicted proteins | sample KloWWTmetaKNB5Ph_FD_88975 | JGI IMG/M metagenome (GOLD analysis project Ga0073899, IMG submission 88975) | Active sludge microbial communities from Klosterneuburg, Austria, studying microevolution and ecology of nitrifiers - Klosterneuburg... | ecosystem: Engineered > WWTP > Aerobic digester >... | reverse complement strand
GACCGTCGTGTTCGGCGGCGTCAACATCAACCCGCAGATCGACCGCCTGCGTCGCGGCGTCGACATCCTCGTCGCAACGCCCGGCAGGCTGCTCGATCACGCCGGCCAGCGCACCGTCGACCTTTCGAACGTCGAGGTGCTGGTGCTCGACGAAGCGGATCGCATGCTGGACATGGGCTTCATCCACGACATCCGTCGCGTGCTGAAGCTGCTGCCGTCGCAGCGCCAGAACCTGCTGTTCTCGGCGACGTTCTCCGACGAGATCAAGGCGCTCGCCGATGGCCTGCTGAACAAGCCGGCGATGATCGAGGTGGCGCGCCGCAACGCCACTGCCGAAGGCGTGGCGCAGCGCGCGCTGCCGGTGGACAAGGCGCGCAAGCGCGAGCTGCTGTCGCACCTGGTGCGCGAGAACAACTGGTTCCAGGTGCTGGTGTTCACGCGCACCAAGCACGGCGCCAACCGGCTCGCCGAGCAATTGTCGAAGGACGGCATTCCGTCGCTGGCCATCCACGGCAACAAGAGCCAGAACGCGCGCACGCGTGCGCTGGCCGAGTTCAAGTCGGGCAGCCTGCAGGTGCTGGTGGCGACCGACATCGCCGCGCGCGGCCTCGACATCGTCGAACTTCCGCACGTGGTGAACTACGACCTGCCGAACGTGCCGGAGGACTACGTTCACCGCATCGGCCGGACGGGCCGCGCCGGTGCCGAAGGCGAGGCCGTGTCGCTGGTGTCGCCCGACGAGAACGGGTTCCTGCGCGACATCGAGCGCCTGATCAAGCACCAGATTCCGCGCCAGACGATTGCCGGCTTCGAGCTCGACCCGAACGCGCGCAACGAACCCGAAGTCGACGACCGGCCGCCGCGGCAGCAGCGCCGACCCATGCGCGGCGACGCGTCGCGCGGCGCAGGCTCGCGGCCGGGCGCGCCGCGAGGCGCGGGCAGCTCGCGCAGCCAGGCGGGGCAGGGGGCGCAGGGCTCGCAGCCGGCGCGCGCGCCTGCGCCGGCCCGGCAGTCGGCTCCGCAGTTCGCGCCTGCGGCGCCGGCGAGGCCGAGCGGCGTCGGCGGTTTCAGGGGGCGGTCGAGCCGATCAGGTCGATGAGCGCGGCGCCATAGGCGTCGAGCTTCTTTTCGCCGACGCCGCCGACGTTCGCGAGCTCCTGCAGCGATGCTGGCCGTTGCTGCGCGATGGCGCGCAGCACCGAGTCGTGGAAGATCACGTAGGGCGGGACGCCGCGTTCGGCCGCGGTCGCGCGGCGCCATCCGCGCAGGCGCTCGAACAGCGCCTCGGTCGAGGCGTCGGCCGCCGGCGGCCCGCGGCCGGCCGCACCCCTCTCTGCCGCCGTCTGCGCCGTCTGCCCGACCGCGCGCCGGGCACCGCGGCCAGGGCGGCGGCCCGCGTCGGCCTTCGGCCGGCGCATGCGCAGCGAGCCTTCGCCGCGTAGCAGCGCGCGGCTCGCGTCGGTCAGCACCAGCACCTGGTGGCGCGCATGGTCGACCGACACCAGGCCCAGCGCGATCAGTTGCCGCAGCACGGCGCGCCACTCGGTCTCCGTGAGGTCGGCGCCGATGCCGAAGGTGCTCAGCGTGTCGTGGCCGAAGCGGTGTACGCGCTCGCTGGCCTGGCCGCGCAGCACCGCGATGACGTGCTGCGCGCCGAAGCCGAATCCGCTCGCCTGTCGCACCCGGTAGATGCACGACAGCAGCTTGCGAGCCGCTTCGGTGGCGTCCCACGGCTGCGGGGGATCGAGACAGTTGTCGCAGTTTCCGCAGGGGCCGCTGGCCTCGCCGAAATACGCGAGCAGGCGCACGCGCCGGCAGTCGATGGTTTCGGCCAGTCCGAGCATCGCGTCGAGCTTGGCGGTCGAGACGCGCTTGTAGGCCTCGTCGGCCTCCGATTGATCGATCAGGCGACGCTGCTGGACGACGTCGGCGAGGCCATAGGCCATCCACGCTTCGGCCGGCTCGCCGTCGCGGCCCGCGCGCCCGGTCTCCTGGTAGTAGCCCTCGACGCTCTTCGGCATGTCGAGGTGCGCGACGAAGCGGACGTCGGGCTTGTCGATGCCCATGCCGAACGCGATCGTCGCGACCATCACCAGGCCGTCTTCGCGCAGGAAGCGCGCCTGGTTTGCGCTGCGGGTGGCGTTGTCCAGTCCGGCGTGATACGGCAGCGCCGCGACGCCGTGTGTCGACAGCCACTGCGCGATGTCGTCGACCTTCGCGCGCGAGGCGCAATAGACGATGCCGGCTTCGCCGGCGTGCGCCCCGGCCACGAAGTCGAGCAGCTGCCGCTTCGGATCGGTCTTCTCGACGATTCGATAGCGGATGTTGGGCCGGTCGAAGCTCGAGACGAACTGGCGTGCCGACTGCAGCGCGAGCCGCTCGACGATCTCTCGGCGCGTCAGTGCGTCGGCCGTCGCGGTGAGCGCGACGCGCGGCACCTGGGGCCAGCGCTCGTGCAGCACGGCAAGCTGCAGGTACTCGGGGCGAAAATCGTGGCCCCACTGCGAGACGCAGTGCGCCTCGTCGATCGCGAACAGCGCGACCCTGGCCTGGTCGAGCAGTTCGAGGCATCGCGGCGTCAACAGGCGCTCCGGCGCCACGTACAGCAGGTCGATGTCGCCGGCCACGACCGCGCGCTCGACCGCCGCGGCTTCGCGCGCGCCGAGCGAAGAGTTCAGGAACGCGGCGCGCACCCCGGACTCGCGCAGCGAGTCGACCTGGTCCTGCATCAGAGCGATCAGCGGCGACACCACCACGCCGACGCCGTCGCGCAGCAACGCCGGGATCTGGTAGCAGACCGACTTGCCGCCGCCGGTCGGCATCAGGACCAGAGCGTCCCCGCCGCGGGCGACGTGCGCCACGATCGCGGCCTGCGGGCCGCGGAACGCCGCGTAGCCGAACACGCGGTTCAGGGTCGCCAGCGCATCGCGATCGATCGAAGCGGTGTCGTCAGGGGTCATCAGGCGGCCGAGGGCGCGAGCCGCAAACCGCGCACTCGGGGTCGCGCGGCACCTTCACGTCGTGCCAGTGCATCGTCCGGGCGTCGAGCATCAGCAGCCGTCCCACTGCGGGCGTGCCGAAGGCACCGACCAGCTTCAGCGCCTCGGCCGCTTGTATCGTGCCGACGATGCCGGTCAGCGGCGCGAACACTCCCATGGTCGCGCAGCGCACTTCCTCGACGTCCTGCCCCTCGGGAAACAGGCAGTGGTAGCAGGGCGAGTCGTTGCGACGCGGGTCGAATACCGCGATCTGGCCGTCGAAGCGGATCGCGGCCCCGGACACCAGAGGCTTGCCCAGTTCGACGCAGGCGCGGTTGACGGCCTGCCGGGTCGCGAAGTTGTCGCAGCAGTCGAGGACCACGTCCGCGCGGCCCACCGCTTCGCGCAGCACGGCGCCGTCCAGTCGGCGCACGATCGCCTCGACTTCGATCCCCGGGTTGATCTCGAGCATCGAGCGCCGCCCCGACTCCGCCTTGGGCTGGCCGACGCGGTCCTGTCGGTGGAGGATCTGGCGTTGCAGGTTGGTGAGGTCGACGGCGTCGTGGTCGGCCAGCAGGATCCGTCCCATGCCTGCCGCTGCGAGGTACAGCCCCGCCGGAGAGCCGAGGCCGCCGGCGCCGACGACGAGTGCCGTGGCGTCCAGCAGCCGCTGCTGCGCGTCCACGCCCATCTCGTCGAGCAGGATGTGGCGGCTGTAGCGCAGCAGCTGTTCGTCGTTCATGCCGCGGCGGGCCGGTTGGCGCGATGCGTCGGGGCGGTTCCGATCCGGTCCCGTCGGCCGCCGCACGGCAGACGGGAAGCGGACCGGGTCACTTGGCGTCGGAGGTCTTGCCTTCGGGCGCGCCGGGCAGCGTCTCGTCCTTCGCCTTGGCGATGATGACCGGCTGGCCCTTCAGGAAGTTCATCGCCTGCTTGAGCTGGTAGTCGTCGGCCGATCCGAACTCGATCGGCTTGCGGTCCTTCGGCTGCTGCGACGCGTCGGTGGGCTTGGGCGTGTTCGGGCGGCCTTCCTGGTCCTTGTCGTTCGACAGGTGCCGGGTCAGGTCGACTTCGCGCAGCCGGAACGTGCTGAGGTCGCCCTCCGGGGTCTCTTCGACCACGTAGTCGGGCGTGATGCCCTTGGCCTGGATCGAGCGCCCGTTCGGGGTGTAGTACCGCGCCGTCGTCAGCTTGATCGCGGTCGTGTTCGACAGCGGCAGGATCGACTGCACCGACCCCTTGCCGAAGGTCTGCGTGCCGAGCACCACCGCGCGCTTGTGGTCCTGCAGCGCGCCGGCGACGATCTCCGAGGCCGAAGCCGAGCCGGCGTTGACCAGCACCACCATCGGTACCGTCTTCGCCGCAGCCGGCAGGCGCCGCAGCACGTCTTCGCGCGTGCCGCGCAGGTAATCCTCGGGGCTGGCGATGTACTTGCGGCGCGCGTCCTCGGTGCGGCCGTCGGTGGTCACGACCGTCGTCTTCGCCGGCAGGAACGCCGCCGACACCCCGACCGCGCCGTGCAGCAGGCCGCCGGGGTCGTTGCGCAGGTCGAGCACCAGGCTGTTCAGCGCATTCTGCTTTGCCAGGCCTTCGAGGTGCTTGACGAGGTTCTCGACGGTGTGCTCCTGGAACTGCGTGATGCGCACGTAGCCGATCCCGGGTTCGAGCACCTTGGACCTGACCGACTGGACCCTGATCACGTCGCGGATGATCTGCAGCACGATCGGCTGCGTCTCGCCCTTGCGCGAGATCGTCAGCGTGATCGGCGTCCTGGGCTTGCCGCGCATCATCTTGACGGCGTCGTTGAGCGACATGCCCTTGGTCGGCTTGTCGTCGATGCGGATGATCAGGTCCCCGGACCGGACGCCGGCGCGCGCGGCGGGCGTGTCCTCGATCGGCGCGACGACCTTCACGAAGCCGTCTTCGGTGCCGACCTCGATGCCGAGCCCGCCGAACTCCCCCTGCGTGCCGACCTGCAACTCCCTGAACGCCTCGGCGTCGAGGTAAGCGGAGTGCGGGTCGAGTCCGGACAGCATGCCGTCGATCGCGCCGTCGATCAGCTTGCGGTCTTCGACGGGCTCGACGTAGTTGGACTTGATCGCGCCGAAGACGTCGCTGAACTGGCGCAACTCGTCCAGCGGCAAGGTCGTGCGCTGCTCGCGCTGCGCGACTGCCGTCAGGCCGAGGCTGATGAGCACGCCGGCGATAGCGCCGGACGACAACAGACCAAGGGTTTTGAGCTTGCCCTTCATTGACGATCCCGTGGGCAGAGCGGCAGGCGATCGGCGTCGCGCCATGCACCGTCTGCCGAGCGACCCAGTATAAACCGCGGTCGATTCGACGGTGGCAAGTCTCCCCCCCGGCCGGCGGGAATCGCCGACCGCCGGGGCCGCCGGCGGCCCCGCGACGCCGCGGCCGGCCGGCTCGGGCGCACCCGATGTCAGCCGGCCGGTCGCGCCTTGCCCTGCGCGGCGACCGCCGCCATTGCTGCCTCGATCTCGGCCTGGTCGCCCAGGTAATAGTGCCGGATGGGCCGCAGCGAGTCGTCGAGCTCGTAGACCAGCGGCCGGCCGGTCGGGATGTTCAGGTGCACGATCTCGTCGTCGCCGACGCCGTCGAGGTGCTTGATCAGCGCACGCAGCGAATTGCCGTGCGCTGCGACGATCACGCGCTTTCCAACCGTGATCGCGGCCGCGATCGTCTCGTTCCAGCACGGCACGACGCGCGAGACCGTGTCCCTCAGGCACTCGGTGCGCGGGATCTCGCTGGCCCGCAGCCCGGCGTAGCGGGGGTCGTTCTCGGCGCCGCGCGGGTCGCCCGCCGGCAGCGGATCGGGGGCGATCGCGTACGCGCGGCGCCAGACCAGCACCTGCTGGTCACCGAAGCGGGCGGCGGTCTCGGCCTTGTTCAGCCCCTGCAGCGCTCCGTAGTGGCGCTCGTTGAGCCGCCAGTCGTGGACCACCGGGATCCACATCCGGTCCATCTCGTCGAGCACGCTCCAGAGCGTGCGGATCGCGCGCTTGAGCACCGACGTGAACGCGAGGTCGAAATCGAAGCCCTCGGCCTTCAGCAGCCGGCCGGCGCTCGACGCCTCGGCGCGCCCGGTTTCGGTGAGGTCGACGTCGGTCCAGCCAGTGAAGCGGTTCTCGAGGTTCCACTGGCTTTCCCCGTGGCGAAGCAGCACGAGCTTGTGGGGCATGTCTGGCGGTCGGCGATGTCGGTGGAGACGCTATTCTATAATTCCCCGTTTCCGCAACCGATCGACCATCCGTGGACTTCATCACCGAGAACATCGTCCTGATCGCGATCGCCTTCGTCTCCGGCGCGATGCTCGTCTGGCCGATGGTGATGCGCGGCGCTTCCGGGCCGTCGCTCGATACGCTCGGCGCGACCCGCCTGATCAACGACACCGGCGCGCTCGTGCTCGACGTCCGCTCGCCGGCGGACTATTCCAGCGGGCACCTGCCGAACGCGCGCAACATCCCGATGGCCGAGCTCGAGAAGCGGATCGGCGAACTGCCGGCGGACAAGCCGGTGCTGTTGTGCTGCGCGAGCGGCGTCTCGTCGAGCCGCGCCGCCGGCATCCTGCGCAAGGCCGGCCGCAAGGACGTGTTCAACCTCGGCGGCGGGCTTCAATCGTGGCGCCAGGCCGGGCTGCCGGTCGTCAAGTAAGGTCGGGAGAGGGAAACTGATGACGGCACGGGTGCTGATGTATTGCACGGCGGTATGCCCCTACTGCGTTCGCGCCGAGCAGCTGCTCCAGGCCCGCGGCGTGCGCGAGATCGAGAAGGTGCGCATCGACCTCGATCCGGCGCAACGCGAACGGATGATGAGCCGCACGGGCCGGCGCACGGTTCCGCAGATCTTCATCGGCGAGCGGCACGTCGGGGGCTACGACGACCTCGCCGAGCTCGACCACGAAGGCGGCCTGGTCCCGCTGCTGCAGGGCTAGGCCCCACACAGGCATTCGACCGGCGGATTGCCGGCACCTATCGAGGAACGCCCATGAGCGACCAGGCGCAAGCCCCAGTCTTTGCAATCCAGCGCGTCTACCTGAAAGACCTGTCCCTGGAGATCCCGAACGCGCCGCGCATCTTCCTGGAGACGCAGCAGCCGTCGGTCGAGATCCAGATGGACGTCGGCAGCGAGCAGCTGGTCGAGGGCGTCTACGAGTCGACCGTGACCGTGACCGTCACGACGAAGGTCGGCGACAAGACGGCTTTCCTGGTCGAGGCGAAGCAGGGCGGCATCTTCGAGATGCGCAACATCCCGGCCGAGCAGATGGAACTGCTGCTCAACGTGATCTGCCCGAACATCGTCTACCCCTACCTGCGTTCGAACGTCGCCGACGTGGTGCAGCGCACCGGCTTTCCGCCGATCCACCTGGCCGAGATCAACTTCGAGGCGCTCTACCAGCAGCGGCTTGCGCAGAGCCAGGCCGAACCGCAGGGGTCGGGCATCATCCTGCCGGGCAACACGCACTGAGCGTGGACGCCACCGCGGATTCGCCTGCGACCCATCGTCGAGAGCGGGAGCCTGCCATGACCGACCGATTCCGACTCGCTGCGGCCGCGGCGATGCAGCGGGCGACCGCGGCGACACGGTACCTGGCGGCCGCGACCGCACTGTGCCTGGCGGCCGCGGGGCTGCCGGCGCACGCGCAGGACGCGCAGTTCCGCGAGGTGAGCGCTGCGGCGGCGGTGCTCTACGACGGCCCCTCCGAGCGCGCACGCAAGCTGTTCATCGTGGTCCGCAACACGCCGCTCGAAGTGCTGTCGACGCTCAACCAGTGGGTCAAGGTTCGCGACCAGAGCGGCGACGTGCTGTGGGCGCAGCGCGGCGATCTCGGCCAGGCAAGGCACGTCGTCGCCGCGACGCTGGCGGCCGTGCGCCGCTCGCCGCAGCTCAATGGGGAACTCGTCGTGCAGGTCGAGCGCGGCGTGCTGCTGGAAGTGGTCGATGCGAGCGCGCCGGCCGGCTGGCTGCGGGTGCGCCACCGCGACGGCGCCAGCGGTTTCGTCAGTGCGGCCGAGGTCTGGGGCCGCTGACCGCGGGCCCGCCTCGCCGCCGCCTGCAGGGAGGGTCATGCGGATCGCGATCTTCGGCGCCGGCGCGTGGGGCACGGCGCTGGCGGTGCACGCTGCGCACCGGCATCCGGTCACGCTGTGGGCCCGCGACCGAGACCTCGTGGCGTCGCTGAGGGCCGCGCGGCGCAACGATCGCTACCTGCCCGGTGTCACGCTCGCGGCCGGCATCGACTTCACCGACGATGCCGCCGCGGCCTGCGAATGGCTGGCCGAGCCCGGCTCGCTGGCGGTGCTCGCCACGCCGGTGGCGGGCCTGCGCGAGACGCTGCGCGCGCTCGACGCGACGCTGCCCGGCGCGTGCGTGGGCGTGGTCTGGCTGTGCAAGGGCATCGAGGCGTCGACCGGCCGCCTGCCGCACGAGGTCGCTGCCGAGGCGTTGCGCCGGCACGCGGCCGGCGTGCTGTCGGGGCCGAGCTTCGCGCAGGAAGTCGCCGCGGGCCTGCCGGTGGCGCTGACGGTCGCGTCGGCGTCGGCGCCGCTGCAGACCGCCGCGGTCGCGGCCTTCCACCACGGCCCGGCGCGGATCTATCGAAGCGACGACGTCGTCGGCGTCGAGATCGGCGGCGCGCTCAAGAACGTCATGGCGATCGCCGCCGGCATCTGCGACGGGCTCGCCCTCGGCCAGAACGCGCGCGCCGCGCTGATCACGCGCGGCCTCGCCGAGACCGCGCGGCTGGGGGCGGCGCTCGGCGCCCGCGCCGAGACCTTCATGGGCCTGACCGGTCTCGGCGACCTGGTGCTGACCTGCACCGGCGACCTGTCGCGCAACCGGCAGGTCGGGCTCGCGCTGGCCGGCGGCGAATCGCTCCCGGCCATCGTCGGTCGACTCGGCCACGTCGCCGAAGGCGTGCTCTGCGCGCAGGCCGCCGAGGCGCTGGCGCGCGCGCACGGCGTCGACATGCCGATCGTGTCGGCGGTCAACGCGGTCGTCGCCGGCCGGCAGGGGGCGCGCGACGCGGTGCTGGCGCTGCTCTCGCGCGAACCCCGCAACGAGCAGGACTGACGCGATGACGGCAGCGGCGATGCCGCGCCCGGGGCGGCGGTGGATCTGCGTGTTCTGCGGCGCCAAGCCCGGCGCCGACCCGAAGTACGAACGGGCCGCGCGCGAGACCGGCCGCGCGATCGCGGCGCGCGGCTGGGGGCTGGTGTTCGGCGGCGGCCGCGTGGGCCTGATGGCCGCGGTGGCCGATGCGGCGCTGTCGGCCGGCGGCGAAGTGATCGGCGTGATCCCGCGTGCGTTGATGGCGCGCGAACCCGGCCATCCGGGCGTGACCCGCCTGGAGATCGTGTCCGACATGGCGATTCGCAAGCAGCGGATGATCGAGCTGTCGGACGCGTTCGTCACGCTGCCGGGGGGCCTCGGCACGCTCGACGAGCTCTTCGAGGTGCTCACGCTGCGCCAGATCCGCCAGCACGCCAGGCCGGTCGGCCTGTACAACCTCGACGGCTATTTCGACACGCTGCTCGCCGCCTGCCGCGAGTTCGTCGCGCGCGGTTTCGTGCTCCCGGGCGACATCGACTACGTGATCGATTCCCCGGGCATCGAGCCGCTGCTCGAGCGGCTCTTCGCGTGCTGAGTGTCCCGTCGGCGCGGCGGCGGCGCGCGGCGCGTCACGCGGCACCTTCGAAGCCGAACTGCCGCCACGCTTCGAAGACGGTGACCGCGACCGCGTTCGACAGGTTCAGGCTGCGGTTGTGCGGGCGCATCGGCAGGCGCAGCCGCTGCGACGGCGCGAAGTCGTCGAGGATCGCGTCGGGCAGGCCGCTGGTCTCGGCGCCGAACACCAGGTAGTCGCCGCGCTCGAACGCGACGTCGGTCGGCCGGTGCTCGCCGCGCGTGGTGAGCGCGAAGCGCCGGCGCGGCCGTTCGCTCCCGACGAACGCCTGCCAACTGGCGTGCACGCGCACGCTGGCGAACTCCCGGTAGTCGAGCCCCGCGCGGCGCAGCCTGGCCGACTCGAGCGAGAAACCGAGCGGCTCGACCAGGTGCAGCTGCGCGCCGGTGTTCGCGCACAGGCGGATCACGTTGCCGGTGTTGGGCGGGATCTCAGGGCAGACCAGGACGACGTTGAGCATCGGGCCGTGCTTGTGCATGAGCGGTGCGCGCGACGACGCAGTTAATCACATGCGCGGCGCCGGCGCCCCGGAGCGCGGCCGCCGCCTCGCGCAGCGTGGCACCGGTGGTCATCACGTCGTCGACCACGATCACCGTGCGCCCCGCGGCCGGACGCGGCGCCGTGAAGGCGCCCGCCAGCGCGAGCCGGCGTTCGCGCGCCGGCAGCGTGGCGGCCGGCGCGCCGGCCCGCGGCCGCTGCAGCAGCCGGTGCTCGAGCGGCACGCCAAGCGTCCGCGCCAGGGCGCGCGCGATCTCGAGCGACTGGTTGAAGCCGCGGTTGGCCAGCCGCGGCAGCGCAAGGGGAATCGCGGTGACGATCGGCACCGCGTCGCCGTCGCGCCGGTCCGGCGCGGCCCCGGGCTCCCGCAGCGCTTGCGCGAGGCAGCGCGCGAGCGCGCAGCCGAGCGGCGGCGCCAGCGACGCGTCGCGGCCGAACTTGAGCGCGTGCACGAGCCGGTCGAGCGGCGGCGCGTAGTCGGCCAGCACCACCGTGCGCGCGAACGGCGGCGGGTCCGCGGCGCAATCGGGGCACGGCGTCGACGCGAGGCCCGCCCGCAGGCCGCAGCACGGGCACCGCGTCGCCCGGTACCCCGGCAGGGCGGCTTCGCACGCCGCGCACAGCGCGCCGCGTCCGGTGTCGCCGCAGCCGACGCACCGGGCCGGCAGCCACGCGTCGAGCAGGCCGGCACCGACTCGGCGCAGCCGGCGGGCCCACCCTGCCTGCGCGGCTTCGGGGTCGATCTCCATGGCGACCATTCGAACCGATCGCCGTCCTATACTGCGCGCCATGCTTACCCCGCCGGACCTAGACCCGAGGGCCGTGCGCCGCCAGTTCTCGCGACGCGCCGCCGCGCCGCATCGCGCCGATTTCCTTCACGCCGAGATCGAGACGCGGATGCTCGAGCGGCTCGACCTGGTGCGGCTGCAGCCGCGCAGCGTGCTCGACGTCGGCTGCGGGGCGGGGCGGGGCCTGCTGGCACTGAAGAAGCGCTTTGCGTCGGCCGAACTGCTCGGGCTGGACGCTTCGGCGGCGATGGCGCGCGTCGCCCGCAGCGCGCTCGCGGCGCCGGCGCAGGGCCTGCTCGCACGGCTGCGCTCGGCGGCTGCGCAGCCGGTGGCGCGGATCGCGGTCGCGGACGCGCACGCGCTGCCGCTCGGCGACGCCTCGGTCGACCTGATCTGGTCGAACCTGGCGCTGCACTGGTTCGAGGCGCCCGAACGCGTGGTCGCGGAGTGGCACCGGGTCGCGCGCCCCGAAGGGCTGGTCCACTTCTCGTTCTTCGGCGTCGACACCCTCGCCGAGGTGCGCGCGCTCGGCGCGCGGACGATGGCCTTCCACGACCTGCACGACGTCGGCGACCTGCTCGCGGCCACCGGCTTCGCCGATCCGGTGATGGACAGCGAACGCCTGACGCTCTCGTGGGCCACGCCGCAGGCGCTGCTCGGCGACCTGCAGGCACTCGGCGGCAACGCGTTGCGCGCGCGCTTCCGCGGGCTGCTCGGACGCGGCCATCGGGACGCGTGGTGGCGCGCCCTCGAGGCCTTGCGCCGGCCCGACGGCCGCCTGCACGCGACGGTCGAAGTGGTCTTCGGGCACGCGTGGTGCCCGTCGCGCAAGCGTCGCGCCGACGGCCTGTCGACGGTCGAGTTCGTCGCGCGCCGGGGCGCAGGGGGCGACGGCGCTGCAGGAGGCTCGCGGAAATGACGCGAGCCGGGCCATTTGCTGGAGCGCCGTGACGGCCTCTATAATCCGGGGCCGCAAAGATGACCATGATTCCGATCAAGCCGCAGCGCGTGCCATGGCGTACCGGTGGATGTATGTGGCCGAGCCCGATCGGCATCAGTGGGTGCTCAAGCGCAATTGCGCACTCACGCCGCGGCAACTCGGCGGCTGCTTCGGCACGCTGGCGCTCGTGTCGCTGCTGATCGCAGCGGCGTGGGCCGCGGCCGGCGCGTGGATCGTCGTGCCGTTCGCGCTGGTCGAGGTGGGTGCGCTGGCCGTCGCGTACGTCGTGTACGGGCGCCACGCGGGGGATTACGAGCGGATCGTCGCGACGCGCGACCGACTGACGGTCGAGCGAAGCAGCGGTGCGCGGCTCGACCGGCTCGAGCGCGAGCCGGCGCGGGTGAAGATCGAATACGGCGGATCGTCGCATGAGCCGATCCGCCTGGTGACGGGAAGCGAGAAGATCGCGATCGGCCGCTTCGTGCCTGACGAACGCAAGGCCGAATTGGCGCGGGAACTGCGCGGCGTGCTGGCCGGATGGCGGGCGCGCTGACCGGATCGAAGAACGAGGACTGGCGGGGATGGGCAGAATGAACATGAAGCGGATGGCCGACGCACTGGCCGTGGCGGCGTTGGGCGGCTGGGCGACGATCGCGGCTGCGGTCTCGGACATGCCGGGCGGGCCGAAGGTCAACCAGCTGAACCTGTCCACGCCGGTCACGCGGATCGCCGAAGACCAGAACTGGATCCACTGGTTCCTGATGTGGATCTGCCTGGCGATCTTCGTCGCCGTGTTCGGCGTGATGTTCTATTCGGTGTGGAAGCACCGCAAGTCGAAGGGCCACGCGCCGGCGGAGTTCCACGAGAGCACGACCGTCGAGATCGCGTGGACCGTGGTGCCGTTCCTGATCGTCGTCGGCATGGCGCTGCCGGCGACCCGCATGGTCATCGAGCAGAAGGACACGTCGAACGCCGACGTGACCGTCAAGGCGACCGGCTACCAGTGGAAGTGGGGCTACGACTACGTCAAGGGCGACGGCGAGGGCATCTCGTTCCTCTCGACGCTGTC
>Ga0073899_10003980_pt1 | contig 12979 bp, 16 predicted proteins | sample KloWWTmetaKNB5Ph_FD_88975 | JGI IMG/M metagenome (GOLD analysis project Ga0073899, IMG submission 88975) | Active sludge microbial communities from Klosterneuburg, Austria, studying microevolution and ecology of nitrifiers - Klosterneuburg... | ecosystem: Engineered > WWTP > Aerobic digester >... | reverse complement strand
GTCCGCCATCTTCTCATTTGGCATCGGCACGCATTCGATCTAAAACAGGAAAACTGAAATGAAAAAATAAAAAGCACTTGCACTGAATGGGGAAGCCCTTGTAGTAGAGTTCAGCGGGCCGGCGGCGGCTTTATCGCCGGAGGCTCCGCTGGAACGCCGGGTTGGGGGTAGGCGGCCATGAGCGGAGGTTTTTTCATAGATGCGAACATACTGACGAAAGAAATGATCTCCGCTGGAGGAGATGAACTTTCTAGCATCCTTTGTGCGCTGGATGTTGATGGGGTGTGGAACGACCGCGATGTAATCCCTGACGTTTTCCGGGCAATGGTTGCAGTTGCGCCACGAGTTGCTTGTGGGTGTTTACAACAACAGCCAGAAGATCGACAGCAACATCAGACATCTGCCGGAGAGCCAGACTGTCAATTGGAGCGGACGCAGGAATGATCTTTCTTTCGATCTTAAGGTGCGAGCCTCTCGGCTGCCACGTTCCACTGGTGATTTGGAGCCTAAAGACGTTGCCTTCCTTTGACCAGACCCCGTGCGCAACCCAATCTCGCATTTCTTCGAGGTCTGTTATCTCGCCCGCCAATGCTTTGAGATCGTGCGTTACAGATATTCCGTTGACCTTCATGAGGAGCGTGATGAGATTGAAGCGACTGCGAACGTTCTGGCGTGCGACAGCTAAACGGCCCTCGGCCGGCGAAAGCCGCAGCAAGGAAAACGTAAGCAGGTTTATCTCATGTTCGATGCAAGAGAACAGCGTTATTAGCCGCCCAACCTCACGCAGAAGGAGCGCGGGCAATTTGTGGGTGCGCATGGCAATAGCAACTGATGGAAGCGTCACTGTGAAGACCCCCAACGTGATGTAGACGTCACATTTTCATGTGAACAGAATATACGACAGTCGAATAATTTTGGAATGCGGAGCAGCACCTTGAATATCCTACTGAATTATTTTGAGTACGTAATGATATGTCGAATATCTCTTCTGAACTTGCCGTATCGTTTGGTTCACCGCATTTGTTCGATCAAGTGCGGGTTCGCCTGCATCTAAGTATTGTATGCCTGCAAACAGAGACGGCTTATATTGGGCAGATTTTGCACTTTATTAATTTTCATGACAAGCGCCATCTGAAAAGGATGCGCCATATTGTGGCTTTGCTACAGAACCAGGCCGGGCCGGTGTTGCGGATTCTTTATCGGAGGGAGCGCTGAAAGTCGAGTTGCCGTGACTGAAGCTTCACTCAGTCGAAGACACCGAAGTGCGCGTAACGCGCCAATGCCGCCAACGTTTGGGCGCATGCGACAGCAGCACTGAACCGACCAGCACTGCCCAGAAAATCGCTGCCTGGATACCGACGAGCCAGATGCTGGCGGTGAGCAGAAGCAGTTTGAGGATGATCGCCAGACCGCTCAACTGCCGGAAATATTCTGGATTGGCCCACAAATCCAGGAGGACGATGCCGGTTCCCGAAGCGATCAGCAGCAGCGCATACGCCTCGGTTTCGGCACTCGGACGCACGCCGAACAATGCAGCGCCGCAGCCGACGACGCCGACGATGTGCAGGGCACGCAGTACGGTGATCAGGAAAACCCGGCCGGCGAAATCGCGGCGACCTGGTTCCAGACCACTGTCGCAATCCTCGTCCGCTTCCTTATCCTTATCCTGATCTTCGTCGAGATGGGGATTGCCGCTCATCGCGGCCTTGCCAGGATTCTGATGTCATCGCCGAGACGGCGCACATCGGTGATCCGCATATCGCGCCGCGCGCCAAGATCATGCAGCTCCGGCAGATTGAACATGCCGCACGCCGCATCACCGAGCAGCGTCGGCGCCAGATACAGCAGTAATTCGTCGACCAGACCTTCATTCATCAGCGAACCGTTGAGTTTGAAACCCGCCTCGCCGTGGACTTCGTTGATGCCGCGCTGCGCCAGTTCGGCGAACAATGCTGGCAGATCAACCTTGCCTTGAGGGTTTGCCAGCACGACAACATCGACACCCTGCTGACGCAGCGCGATGATTTTTTCTGCATCCCCACTGGCGCAGGCAATCAGTGCCTTGCCACCAGCCAGCGCGCGTGCGGTCAAAGAAATTTCCAGCCGGCTATCAACGATCACTCGCAGCGGCTGGCGTGGCGGCTGATCGCCCCAATCGACATCGCGCACAGTCAGGCGCGGATCATCGTCGCGAACCGTGCCGATGCCGGTAAGGATGGCGCAGGCGCGCGCACGCCAGCGATGTCCATCGGCGCGTGCGGCGGCACCGGTAATCCATTGGCTGCGGCCATTGTTCAGGGCAGTTTTGCCATCGAGACTGGCGGCGAGTTTGAGGCGCAGCCAGGGCCTGCCGCGCGTCATACGCGCGACGAAGCCGATATTGAGTTCGCCTGCCTCATCGGCAAGCAGGCCGCATTCGGTCACGATGCCGGCGCTGCGCAAGCGGGCCAAGCCCTGGCCGGCCACCAGCGGATTCGGGTCTTCCATGGCGGCGACAACGCGAACCATGCCCGCCTCGATCAGTGCGTCGGTACAGGGCGGCGTGCGGCCATGATGGCTGCACGGTTCGAGCGTGACATAAGCGGTTGCGCCACGCGCATCGCCATGCTGCGCACGGGCATCGGCGAGCGCCTCGATTTCAGCGTGATTCTGTCCTGCCGGTTGCGTGAGTCCTTCGCCGATGACTTTGCCGTCGCGCACCAGCACGCAACCGACGCGCGGATTTGGTGTTGTCGTGCAGAGGGCGCGCTGTGCCAATTGCAGAGCGCGTGCCATGAAGGCATGATCGACGGCAGTAAATGCGCTCATGACATCCTGTCGAACGTCAGCGTGACTCACGCTTCGCCTCGCCCCGTCTCGCCGTCAGGACTTCTGGGGAGACCGCGGCGCGCGCGGTTTGCGGACTTCGCGGATAGCGTCGGAAAATTCCTCGACATCCTCGAAGTTGCGATATACCGATGCAAAGCGGATGTAGGCGACCTTGTCGAGTTTCTTCAACTCACGCATCACCAGTTCGCCGATCTTGTCGCTCGGCACTTCGCGCTCACCCAGCGTCACCAGCCTTTGTTCGATGCGGTCGATTGCGGCATCGAGATTCTCAGTCATGACCGGGCGCTTGCGCAACGCCAGCATCATGCTGGCCTGAACTTTTTCGCGATCGTATTCGCTGCGGCTGCCGTTTTTCTTGACGACATGCGGCAACTGCAATTCGACCCGCTCATAGGTTGTGAAGCGTTTGTCGCAGCTCGGGCAACGCCGCCGCCGACGCACCGTGTCGCCGTCTTCGTTGAGGCGGGTGTCGACGACCTGGGTATTAAGCTCGGCGCAGTAGGGACATTTCATTTGTCAGGAGTAGCGAGGAGAGTCAAGATTCGGGAGTAACGCCACAGTAAGCGCGTCGCTCACAGCTTGCGCTTCGTGCCGATCAACCATATACCGGGAAGCGCTTGCACAGTTCGCCGGCCTTGATGCGCGTGGCGGTGATGACGCTTTCATCGGTGGGCGCATCGAGTACGTCGGCGATCAGATTGGCGACTTGCTCGGCCTCGATTTCGGTGAAACCGCGTGTGGTCATTGCCGGGGAACCGATACGGATGCCGGAAGTGACGAAGGGTTTCTGCGGATCGTTGGGGATGGCGTTCTTGTTGACCGTGATATGCGCCTGGCCAAGTACCGCCTCGGCTTCCTTGCCGGTGATGTTCTTGGCGCGCAGATCGACGAGGAATACGTGCGACTCGGTGCGCCCAGAAACAATGCGCAGGCCGCGTGAAATCAGTACGCGTGCCATGACCTGGGCATTGGCGATGACCTGTTCCTGATAGTTGCGGAACTCCGGCGTCATGGCTTCCTTGAAGGCGACTGCCTTGCCGGCGATCACGTGCATCAGCGGGCCACCCTGCAGACCGGGGAAAATCGCGGAGTTGATGGCCTTCTCGTGCTCGGCCTTCATCAGGATGATGCCGCCGCGTGGACCGCGCAGCGTCTTGTGCGTCGTCGAGGTCACCACATCGGCATGCGGTACCGGATTCGGATAATAGCCTGCGGCGATCAGTCCGGCGTAGTGCGCCATATCCACCCAGAAAATCGCGCCGATTTCCCTGGCGATCTTGGCGAAGCGCTCGAAGTCGATACGCAGCGCATAGGCCGAAGCACCCGCGATGATGATGCGCGGCTTGTGCTCACGCGCCAGCGCTTCCATCTTCGGATAGTCGATCTCTTCTTTCTCGTTGAGACCGTAGGCAACGACGTTGAACCACTTGCCCGACATGTTGAGCGGCATACCGTGGGTGAGGTGGCCGCCTTCGGCCAGACTCATACCCATGATCTTGTCGCCCGGTTTGGCGAAGGCCATCAGCACTGCCTGGTTGGCCTGCGAACCGGAGTTGGCCTGAACATTGGCGGCATCGGCGCCGAATAATTTCTTCACCCGATCGATGGCCAGTTGTTCGGCCTGATCGACAAACTCGCAACCGCCGTAATAGCGCTTGCCCGGATAACCCTCGGCATATTTGTTGGTGAGCTGCGAACCCTGCGCTTCAAGCACGGCGTAGGAGACGTAATTCTCGGAAGCGATCAGCTCGATATGATCTTCCTGGCGGCGGTTTTCGCCCTGAATCGCCTGCCACAGTTCAGGATCGATCTTGGCAAGGGTATTTTGTCTGGAGAACATGATGGCGGTAGGAATGGAGTGGTTGGAGAACGAAACGAAGCGCGATTTTACCACCCTAGCCCTTGGGCACGCCAATCAGATACGTCACGCTCACCCCGGGTACGCCGCCAGGCGCCATGCCGCTCTGCCATTCGAATTTTTCCTGGCCGGGCACACGGCTGACCAGTTCGAGCAGTTCGTCCGGCGCATAGGCGCGCAGGTTGGAACCAACGCCGTCGAAAGCAATACAGAAGGGGATCACCGGAATCACGTAAGTCCAGAAAAAACGCTGCCAGGAACGTGGCTTGAAAAACGGGGTGAGGAACAGGATCGACAGCGGCCCGCCCAGCAATACTTGCAGGAAGGCACTCAGGCTGCGGTTGGAGAGTTCAAAGATGCCGATCGGTGCGCGCTTGTCGATGCAGTCTTGCAGGATGCCGCTCGCCAGCGCTGGCGGAAAATGATGAAAGGCGGAGAACAGGGTACGAAATCCATCCGGATGGTCGGGCACGTTGGTGGCATCGACAGAAGCCGTTGCGTAGCTGATATCGCCATGCATCGTGCGCGCTTCGCCGACGATTTTTTCGAATGCCGGCAGATTCGGATATTTGTCGGTGAGTTGTACCGGCACTTCAAGCCCGTGTTGCTCACGCAATTGCTGCTGTACCAACACCAGAGGGCCGGAGCCACCGGAACACAGATCAACGATGTGCCGTCGGCCGGTATGGCGCAACGCCTGCGCCAGTAACCCGGCCACCGGGCGATACAGATCGAACGTCTTCATCTGGTAATGAAAGAAGTCCGTCATGAAGTTGCGCCACTGACAGGGAAACCATGCGTAGTCTTCAAGTTCGATGGCTTGAAAGCGTTTCACCGTTTTACCTTTTCACCTTGAAATACCCGGCTTGCTGGTGGCGGGTCGTATGCAGATTGTCTGGCGCCGCAGATGTCAGTCGACCGGCACGGCGCGCTGATACGGCAACGGCCAGGTAGCGCTCTGTTTCAATGTATGGGCGGCGGCCATCGGCCAATGGGGATTACGCAGGATTCCACGGCCGATGAGCACCATGTCGGCCTGCTCGCTGCGAATGATGTGATCCGCCTGTTCCGGTTCAGTGATCAGGCCGACCGCCGCGACGGCAATCCCGGCCTCGTTGCGGACGCGCGTGGCAAATCCGACCTGGAAATTTGGAGCAACGGGGATCCGCGCCGTGGGCGTCGACCCGCCGGAAGACACATCCACCAGATCGACGCCAAGACCTTTCAACGCACGACACAACTCGACGGTTTCGTCCGCCGTCCAGCCGCCCTCCTCCCAATCCGTCGCCGACAGGCGAATCAGCAGGGGCAGGCGTTCCGGCCATTCGGTACGGATCGCGGAAACCACTTCACGCGTCAGGCGGGTGCGATTCTCGAAGCTGCCGCCATAGGCATCGGTGCGCAGATTGGACAATGGTGACATGAACTGGTGCAGCAGATAACCGTGCGCCGCATGGATTTCCAGCGCCTTGAAGCCGGCCTCGCGCGCACGTGCGGCGGCAGCGGCAAACTGCGAGATCACCTGATGGATTCCGTTTTCGTCGAGTGCCTGCGGCACCGCGAAACCTTCACCGAATGGCAATGCCGATGGCGCTACTGTCGGCCAGGCGCCGACCTTCAACGTGCGCTGAGATTCCCAGCCCAAACCGACACTGGCTTTGCGGCCGGCATGTGCCAATTGGACAGCGGCAACACAACCATGTTCTTCGGCGAAACGGGCGACGCGCGCCAACGGCTCGATGTGCTTGTCGTCCCAGATACCAAGATCGCCCAGACTGATACGGCCCTCCGGCACAACCGCCGTTGCCTCGATGATGATCAGGGCCGCGCCACCGATGGCACGGCTGCCGTAATGCACAAAATGCCAGTCTGCGGCGACTCCATCGTGCGCCGAATACTGGCACATGGGCGACATGCCGATGCGATTTTTCAGGACGATGTCACGTAATTTCAGGGTGTCAAATAGTTGGGGCATGATCGGCTTTCGATTGTGATATTCGGGCAAGGTGTCGGGCAAGGTCGACATACTGCCGTGCAGCGAGCTATATTAATCCACCGCACAGCAATTTGACCGGTCATTCCTCATGAAGAACATTCATTGGCATCATCCCGCAGAACCCTGCCGTTGCGATACTGATGGACGAACCGCGCAATGACTACCGGTGCAGCCAATCTCGAAAGCCGCATCGACCGCCTGGAGTCGACCGAAGCCATCCGCCAGTTGGCGGCCCGCTATTCGCTCTCGCTGGACATGCGCGACCTCGATGCCCACGTCAATCTTTTCGCACCGGATATCCGCGTGGGAAAAGAAAAGATCGGACGCGCCCATCTGAAGGCCTGGGTCGATGACACCTTGCGCCATCAGTTCACGGGAACCTCTCACCACCTCGGCCAGCACATCATCGAATTTCAGGATGCCGATCATGCCATCGGCGTGGTCTACTCGAAGAACGAACATGAGTGCGGCGATGAATGGGTGATCATGCAGATGCTCTATTGGGACGACTATGAGCGCATCGAGGGTTGCTGGTACTTCCGCCGCCGCCTGCCCTGCTATTGGTATGCCACCGATCTCAACAAGCCGCCCGTCAGCGACATGAAGATGCACTGGCCGGGACGGGAAACCTATGAGGGAACCTTTCACGATCTGTTCCCTTCCTGGCAGGCGTTCTGGGAGAAGGCTCCGACGCGTGACCAGCTTCCCGAAGTTTCAGCCCCTGCTCCGCTGAATGCCTTTCTGCAAACCATGCGGCGCGGCACACCGGCACCGAAAATGAAAGTTCGCTGAAGCAGCGTTGCGACGCCGCAATGATGTAACGTTGCAACCAATCATTCGTCATTCCCGCGAAAGCCGGGATGGCAGTTCTTCAATCTAACGACTAGCCGCCCAGATACGCCTCGATGACGCGTGGATTGCCCAGCAGATTGGCACCACTATCGGTCAGCACCATCTCTCCGTTTTCCAGCACATAGCCGTGACGCGCAAGCTTCAGTGCCTGACGCACGTTCTGTTCGACGAGCAGAACGGTAATGCCGCTGCGGTTGATTTCGTCGATGACCCGGAATATTTCGCGCACCATCAGCGGTGCCAGACCCATTGATGGTTCGTCGAGCAGCAGCAGCCGTGGCGCAGCCATCAGGGCGCGACCGATGGCCAGCATCTGCTGCTCGCCACCAGAGAGATTACCGGCCAGCCCACTGGCGCGCGCCTTGAGCACCGGGAAAAGCGTGAATACGCGCTCCAGTTCATTCGCGACAGCACCACGATCCTTGCGAGCCCGCGTGTAGGCACCAAGTTCGAGATTCTCGCGCACCGTCAACGTAGTCAGAATTGCGCGGCCTTCCGCTACCTGGACCAGGCCACGACGGACGATCTCGTGCGGTGCCAGACCACGGATATCCTCACCGGCGAATTCGATCTTGCCGCCCGTGCCACCCGTGCTGCGATTGGTTTTGAGCAGCCCGGACAGCGCCAGCAGGATCGAACTCTTGCCCGCGCCGTTGGCACCGACCAGCGCAGTAATTTCGCCTGCATTGAGATGAAAGTTAACACCTTTCACTGCCTCGACATGGCCGTAGTTCACCACCAGATCATGCACGCGCAGCAGCACACTCATGCGGCAATCTCCGCATCTGCACCTTCATCCTCGTCGCGGCCCAGATAAGCCTCGATGACCGCAGGATTGCTGCGGATATCCTCTGGCTTGCCGTCAGCAATAATGCGGCCGAAGTTGAGCACAGCGATGCGCTCGCAGAGATTCATGACGAATCGCATATCGTGCTCAATCAGAAAAATGCTGTAACCGCGCGCCTGGATATTGCGGATCTCCTCCATCAGTTCGATTTTCTCCGCCGGATTCATGCCCGCTACTGGCTCGTCGAGCAGCAGCAGCTTCGGCTCGGTGGCCAGCGCACGGGCGAATTCGAGCTTGCGCTGATCGCCATAGGAAAGATTGTCGGCAAGCAAATCGGCCTTGCCGTCGAGACGCATCCATGAGAGCAGTTCCATCGCCCGCTCGCGTGCCCGCGCCTCGGCGCGTCGGTAGCCGGGCAGATTCAGCAGCAGACCTGCCACACCGTAAGACAAATGTGGATTCATACCGACGATGACATTTTCCAGCAGCGTCATCTCACGAAAGATGCGGATGTTTTGAAAGGTGCGCGCAATGCCGCGCCGCGTGATGCGATGCGGTGGCATACCGGCGAGGTTATTGCCAGCGAAATGAATGCTGCCGCTGGAGGGCTGCAACAAGCCGGTAATCAAATTGAACACCGTCGTTTTGCCCGCACCGTTCGGCCCGATCAGGCCGAAGATGCTACCAGTCGGCACCTCGAAGCTGACATCCTCCAGCACATGCAAGCCACCGAAATGCTTGCTGACATGGGAAAGGCTCAACATCACTTGTTGCGGCACCAGACTCGCCAACCCTGCCAACCGCGCCAACGCAGGGGATCCACAATTCCCTTCGGCATGAACAACACCACCAACACCAGGATCAAGCCATTGGTGGCCAGCCGAAAATCCTTCAACGAACGCAACAGTTCCGGCAGCAGCGTGAGAATCATCGCACCCACCACCGGGCCGGCGAGATTGGACGTACCGCCAAGTACTGCCATCGTCAAAATGTCGACGGCATTCTCGAAACCGTATTCGCGTGGACTGAGAAAGAAAGTGAAGTGCGCATTCAACGCGCCAGCCAGCCCGGCAATCGCACCACCGAGCGTAAATGCCAGCAGCTTGCTGGCGGTAACGTCGATGCCCATCAGCCGTGCTGCAATCTCATCCTCCTTGATCGCCTCGAAGGCGCGGCCGATCTTCGAACGACGCAGACGCGCCAGCACATAGAGCACCAGCAGCAAGGCCAGACCGACATGCCACCACTCGGTCTTGAGCGGAATATCGTTGAGGCCGAGTGGCCCGCCGGTGATCTCCATGTTGAGAATCGCCACGCGCACCACTTCGCCAAAGCCGAGTGTCGCCATCGCCAGATACACGCCGGACAGGCGCAATGTCGGAATGCCGATAAGCAACGCCACCAGCGCCGGCAGCGCCGCGCCACCGGCCAATGCCACGGCAAACGGGGCATCGACTTGCAGCGTCAGCAACGCTGCCGCATATGCGCCGATACCCATGAAGGCCGCATTGGCCAGCGAGAGCAGACCACACGACAGCGTCAGCCAGATCGACAGCGCCAGCAAGGCATTCACACCGAGCGACAACACCAGGGTGCTGTAGGTCGCCCAGAAGCTGTCGAGAAATTCGCTCATGCCTTGCGCTCCAGCACCCGGCCAAATAGTCCGGAGGGTCGCACCAGCAGGATCAGGAAGAGCAGACCGAATGACACCGCATCGCGATAATCGCTGGACAGATAAGCGACGCTCATCACCTCGACCAGGCCGAGAAACAGGCCGCCAATCAAGGCACCGCGAATGTCACCCATGCCACCAAGGATGATTACGGCGATGCCCTTGTGCAGCGCCGGCTGGCCCATGAACGGCGAAATGGCATTGAACGACAAACCGATCAGTACGCCGGCAATGCCGCCCAGTGCCGCCGCGACGAAGGAGGTCAAGCGGAACATGCCCTCGACATCGATGCCGAGCAGATACGCCGCCTTCGGCGATTCGGCGATGGCGCGCAGGGCGCGTCCGATTTGGGTGCGCCGCATGATGAACAACAGCAGCGCCATCAGCGTAAAAGAAATGAACACGATCATCAGTTGCAGCAATGTGACATGCAGCGGCTCACTGTCGGCCGCCTGCCAGGGCAGCAGGAAATTGAAGCTGTCCTCCGGCACGATACCGAAGGGAAAACGCTGAACCTCGGCACCGAAGAACCCCTGCATCAGACTGGTGATCAGGATGGTCACACCGATGGTGGCGATCATCGGAATCAGGTGCGGTGCTTCGCGGGCGCGCAGGGGCCGCAGCACCAGCCAGTCGATCAGCAGACCGGCCACACCAGAGGTTAGTGCTGCTGCCAGCATCGCCAGCCACAATGGCCATTCGAGATGGCCGACCAGCAGCAATGCTACGTAACTACCAAGCATGAAGACCGCGCCATGCGACAGATTGATGACGCCGAGCACGCCAAACACCAGCGTGAAACCGAGCGCAAACAGCGCATACACGCAGCCGAGCGAAAGGGCGTTAATCAGTTGCTGCTCAAACATGGGGCAGGAGTTGTTCTCGACAAAAAGACAAGTCCGTCATTTTAACCGGGCATTGCGTCTGGGCCCGTCTGGCGCGGCGTTTCCTTCGGCAGGCTTCTTCCGGATATTTCAATGCCAGGATTCCAAGTCTTGGTGCAATGGAGTACTCTGACCAAAGGCAGATGAGGATATCGATAAAGAACGGAGGTACATATGCTTAACAATGAAAAGTTAAGAATAATCAACGCCAACTTCCCCGAGATTGTTGAGCGGCTCATTACCCTTTATGGCAGCGCCAGTTTCAGTGAGTATTTGGGCAGTCTGCTGCGTGGCGCAAAAAATGGTTCGATGCCGCATCTGACCGAGGAAGTTACCTCGGCGCTATCCACCATCAAGACGGATCACGACACAGCATTCCCGAAACACATCGAGCAACTCGATGCGATTTATCCGGAAAAATGTGCGCAAAATGCACAATTCAAAATGATCAATGAGCGGTTCCCCCGCATAGGCAAGCAGCTTGGCGAAAGATGGGGGCACTTCACTTTTCCTGAATACATTAATGAATTATTAACGGATGCTCGCGGCGGAAGGCAGGGATTTCCATCGGAAATTCTGTCCGCCCTGTTTGCGCTGATAAGGGCTCATGAGCAGGAATTCCCCGAGCTTGCTACCAAAATAAAGGATGTGTGGACACTGCAAATGAAGGAATAGGAAAGTAGGAGTCGGCATCGTCGATAATGTGGATGTGGGCTGATCACTGCGCAGCAGGTTGACCCCTTTCATTTTGGCAGCACCACAATATTAGCCGACTAGGATTTGCGAACAGGCACCGCTTTTTTTGTCGCTGACTTGCGCCTGGTTGCCGCTACCTTTGCTGGCTTTTGATCAGCTAAAGGTCCAATACCTGCCTCTTGTGCTGCAACCTTGATGAGTAGCCGTGGCCCGACGATTTCGCCTTCCTCGGTATCCGCCATCAATCGCAACGAAGTCGGCTTCTCGATGAAAAATGGTGAAAATATCAATGCTGTGCTGATGGATTTGCGTGTGGCGGTTTCATCCTGAACTTCGGGAAATGCGGATAGCGCCTCGGCAGGAATTACTAGTCGCGCTAACTCGGTTTGGCCATCAAGAACTACCCGCAGAGTCAGCGACTTGAATGGCCGGGCAATTGGCGTCAATACGGTGGCATACACACACAACCTGGACAACGCAATCGGTGTCTTAAGAACAAACAATTCACTTTCATAGCATCCCATGAAAGACATTTTGTTGCCTATTTCATGGCGAATGTCATCGCAGAAGATGGCAGTCAGGATTCGGTCGGTGGTTGCTTTCATGCCTTGGCCTCCGGCGAAAGTGCTTGTGCAAAAACTTCGATCGATACACCCAGCGCTTTGGCGATTTTCTGTGCGGTGCTGATCTGTGGATCAACCTTGCCTTGTTCGAGGCGCGCAATATAAGGCTGGCTTGTTTCTGCGCGCCTTGCCAATTCCGCCTGCGACCATCCATTTCTCAAGCGCAGTTGGGCAATGCCGGGGCGATCCGCGTAGAAAGTCCTGGCAACCCACTGCCTGCCTTTTGCAATCGCTTTGGCGTTCTCCGCAGACTGGCCTTCAAACTCCGTCACCAGGTCGTCAATATCGATCGCGCCGGGAATGGCCAATGGTTTCGGGGGAACCGAAAACTCGGCGAAAATCACCTTGCCCTTGAGTGTGCCCGTCTGCGGGTTTTTATCAACCAGCTTAGTGAATGGTAATGCCAAGGTCATTGTAGGCTTTACGGATACGGTTTGTGATTTCATGGTCGCTCTTGTAATCGAAGTCTCGATGAACAACGGCTAGGACATGGTATTGAAGGGTTTGCGGCTGATAGGCATAGACGATGCGATAGCGAAGACTACCCTTCGGTTCCATCCATATCTTCAACCGCCAAATGTTGTATCCAGCATTCCAGAACTCGAACCATTTACTGACGTGATACGCCGCCGTGTGGTCGTCCCCAAAATCGTGGTCAAGTAACGACTCAATGATCTTGGGGTCATGCTTGGCCTGTTGCAGCAAAGCCAAGACCTTCCCGCCTGCGAACTTGTCAGTCTCCATCAGCCCGCGCAAGTCTGCGGCAGCATCAGGATGAATCG
>Ga0073899_10003979_pt1 | contig 12984 bp, 8 predicted proteins | sample KloWWTmetaKNB5Ph_FD_88975 | JGI IMG/M metagenome (GOLD analysis project Ga0073899, IMG submission 88975) | Active sludge microbial communities from Klosterneuburg, Austria, studying microevolution and ecology of nitrifiers - Klosterneuburg... | ecosystem: Engineered > WWTP > Aerobic digester >... | reverse complement strand
GCTTCCTCGACCCGCGATCCAGCGCCGTGCGATCCGCGATGCGGTAGTGCATGCCGTGCGCCGACGCGATCAGCAGTGCGCTGCCCGGCAGCCGGCGGATGTCTTCCTCGGCCTTGAGCACGAACTCGGTGTCGCCGCGGTCGGTCTCGACGAACCAGGTGCACGGCGTGACGACGCTCGACACGCGCACCAGGCGGCGGATCTCGGGCACCAGCTCGCGCGGCGCGAGTTCTTCGTCGACGAGGCGGCGCGTCGGCGCGTCGAGCTGGTCAAAGCGGTCGACCCAGGCCAGCTCGCGCCCGGTCGGGCCGACGATCGCGAGGCTTTCGTCCGGCGCGGCGAGCGGAAAGGCGCGCACCGGCACGACGCCGACGTGCTCGACGCCCGCGTCGTCGGTCAGCACGAGCCGGCCCGCTGCATCGCGATGCAAACGCAGCCTTGCGCTGGTACTGCCGCTCATGCTTGCATCCGCTTTTCGTGGTGGTTGTCGGGCAGCAGCGTGCCGGCCTCGGTGTCGGGCGCGACCTCGTCGCTCTCGGCCAGCGCCGCCTCCTGCTCCTCGATGCGCGCCTGCGCCTGGTAGAGCCGCCAGTAGGCGCCCTGGCGCAGCATCAGCTCGTCGTGGTTGCCGACCTCGACGATGGCGCCGCGGTCCATCACCACCAGCCGGTCGGCGCGGCGCAGCGTCGAGAGGCGGTGCGCGATGGCGATCGTCGTGCGGCCGCGCACCAGATTGTCGAGTGCGCGCTGGATCTCGCGCTCGGTCTCGGTGTCGACGGCCGACGTGGCCTCGTCGAGGATCAGGATGCGCGGGTCGATCAGCAGCGCGCGCGCGATCGAGATGCGCTGGCGCTCGCCGCCCGAGAGGCCCTGGCCGCGCTCGCCGACCAGCGAGTCGTAGCCCTGCGGCAGGCGCAGGATGAACTCGTGCGCATGCGCCGCGCGCGCCGCGGCGACGATCTCATCGCGCGTCGCGTCGGGTTTGCCGTAGGCGATGTTCTCGGCGATGCTGCCGAAGAACAGGAACGGCTCCTGCAGCACCAGCCCGATGTGGCGGCGGAAGTCGGCGATGGCGTAGCGCCGCACGTCGACGCCGTCGACCTCGATCGCGCCGCCCGAGACGTCGTGGAAGCGGCAGATCAGGTTGACCAGCGTGCTCTTGCCCGAGCCGCTGTGGCCCACCAGGCCGATCATCTCGCCGGGCCGGATCTCGAGGTCGACGCCGGCGAGGATCGGCCGGCTGCCGTAGCGGAACGCCACGTTGCGCAACGCGATGCCGCCTTCCATGCGCGCGATCGGCACCGGCTGCACCGGCTCGGGCACGTTCGACTCGTGGTCGAGGATGTCGAAGATGCGTTTGGCGCCGGCCGCTGCCTTCTGCGTGAACGACACGATGCGGCTCATCGAGTCGAGCCGGCCGTAGAAGCGGCCGATGTAGGCGATGAACGCCGTCAGCACGCCGACCGTGACCTCGTTGCGCGACACCAGCCAGACGCCGAACGCCCAGACGACGAGCACGCCCAGTTCGGTCAGCAGCGCGACGGTGGGCGCGAACAGCGACCAGGTGCGGTTGAGCCGGTCGTTGACCATCAGGTTGTGGTCGTTGGCGGCCTTGAAGCGCGCCGACTCGCGCGCCTCCTGCGCGAACGCCTTGACGACGCGGATGCCTGGGATCGTGTCGGCGAGCACGTTGGTCACCTCGGCCCACACCCGGTCGATGCGCTCGAAGCCGGTGCGCAGCCGCTCGCGCACCAGATGGATCATCCAGACGATCAGCGGCAGCGGCAGCAGCGTGGCCAGCGCCAGGCCGGGGTGGATCGAGAACAGGATCGCCGCCGTCATCACGATCATCAGCACGTCGGTCGCGAAGTCGAGCGCGTGCAGCGACAGAAAGACGTTGATACGGTCGGTCTCGGAGCCGATGCGCGCCATCAGGTCGCCGGTGCGCTTGCCGCCGAAGTAGTCGAGCGGCAGCTTGAGCAGGTGGTCGTAGGTCGTCGTGCGCAGGTCGGCGCCGATGCGCTCGGACACCAGCGCCAGCAGGTAGGTGCGCGCCCAGCCCAGGCCCCAGGCGAGCAGCGCGGCGCCAAGCAGGCCGCCGAGGTACAGCGCGACGCGGCTCCAGTCGATCGGCTGGCCGCCCTGGAACGGGATCAGGATGTCGTCGATCAGCGGGATCGTCAGGTAGGGCGGCACCAGCGTCGCCGCGGTCGACGCCAGCGTCAGGGCAAACCCGAGGAAGAGCTGGCCGCGGTAGGGATGGGCGAAGCGGCCGAGCCGCAGCAGCACCCAGGTCGAAGGCGGCGGGCCGGCCTCGGGGTGGCAGGTCGGGCAGACGTCGGCGTCGTCGGGCAGCGGCGCCTCGCAGGTCGGGCACAGGCGCTGCGCCGGCGGGGCCGGGGCCACGGCGCTGGCCAGCGCCGATCGCGCCTGCTCGTAGCGCTCGGCGAGGCGCAGCGCGTCGGGGTGCTGGCGCACCGTGAAGCGCCACAACTCGAGCCGGGTGCCGGCGGCGTCGAGCAGCTCCAGCGCGGCCACCCCGGCGTGGTCGGATAATCGCAGCCGCGCGCCGGCGGTCAGGGGCCACTCGCGTCGACCGCTCCGGGCGGCAGCCTGGTGGACCAGGCGCTGCGGCGTCAGGGTCAGGCTGTCGTCGGTGAAGTGCAGCGCGTCGTCCAGGTCAACCGACAGCCGGGCCAGCACGTTGTCATCGCGAGGCGGCGGCAACTCGGCCGCGGCCGGCCCCGGCGACGGACTTCCAGCCGGGGGCACTGAACGATCGGATGGCATGCGCAGCGGTATGAGTCGGCCCCTGGCGGGGCCATTTGTTTGGGTGCGGCTGGCATTGTGCGCCAGCGCCCCGGTGGCATTGGGAAGAAGCGACGACGCAATGAGCCGCCGGGCCGCCCCAAGGCGAATTCCGGAGGCTGCCAAGCCGGAGGATGCCTGTTGAGCCCCAGTTCCGAACTCCAGATCCTGCGCGTGCAGCACCTGCGCGGCCCGAACGTCTGGACCTACCGCGCCGCGCTGGAGGTCTGGCTCGACCTCGGCGACCTCGAGGACTGGCCGTCGAACCGCCTCGCCGGCTTCAACGAGCGCCTGACCGGCCTGCTGCCGGGGCTCAACGAGCACCATTGCGGTGTCGGCGAGCGTGGCGGTTTCCTGCAGCGGCTGGAGGAGGGCACCTGGTTCGGCCACGTGCTCGAGCACGTCGTCATCGAGCTGCTCAACCTCGCCGGCATGTCGACCGGCTTCGGCCAGACGCGCAGCACGTCGCGGCGCGGCGTCTACCGCATGGTGGTGCGGGCGCGCGACGAGCACGTCACGCGCGAGGCGCTGCACGCCGGCCACGGCCTGCTGCAGGCGGCGATCCGCGGCGAAGGCCACGATGTCGAGTCCGCGGTGCAGCGCATCCGCGACAAGGTCGACCGCTGCTACCTCGGCCCCAGCACGCAGAGCATCGTCGCCGCGGCCACCGAGCGCGGCATCCCCCACCTGCGCCTGAACGACGGCAACCTGGTGCAGCTCGGGCAGGGCGCGCGCCAGCGCCGCATCTGGACCGCCGAGACCGATCTCACCAGCGCCATCGCCGAAGGCATCTCGCGCGACAAGGGGTTGACCAAGCAGCTGCTCGCGGCCTGCGGCGTGCCCGTTCCCGAAGGCCAGCGCGTCGACAGCGCCGACGAGGCCTGGGAGGCCGCGCAGTCGGTCGGCCTGCCCGTCGCCGTGAAGCCGCGCGACGGCAACCATGCGCGCGGCGTCACGCTCGACCTGACCAGCCGCGACGAGATCGCTGCGGCCTACGAACTGGCCGCGACGCAGGGCAGCAGCGTGATGGTCGAGCGCCACATCCGCGGCGATGAGCACCGCCTGCTCGTCATCGGCGGCAAGCTGGTCGCCGCGACGCGCGGCGAGTCGGCATGGATCACGGGCGACGGCCGCTCGACGGTCGCCGAGCTGATCGACAGCCAGATCAACAGCGACCCGCGGCGCGGCGAGGGCGAGGACTGTCCGCTCGGTCTCATCCGCCTCGATGACCCCGAGTCGCCGGTGCGCATCGAGCTGCAGCGCCAGAGCCTCGCTGGCGACGCCGTGCCGGCCGCCGGCCGGCGCGTGCTGATCGCGCGCAACGGCAATCTGTCGATCGACTGCACCGACGACGTCCACCCCGAGGTCGCGCACGCGGCGGCGCTCGCCGCGCGCGTCGTCGGCCTCGACATCGCCGGCGTCGACCTGGTCTGCCAGGACGTCAGCCGGCCGCTGGCGGCGCAGGGCGGTGCGATCGTCGAAGTCAACGCCGGGCCGGGGCTGCTGATGCACCTCAAGCCCGCTGTCGGCACGCCGCGGCCGGTCGGCCAGGCGATCATCGATCAGCTGTTCCCGGCCGGCGACAACGGGCGCATCCCGCTGGTCGGCGTCGCCGGCTCGCACGACACCGCCATCGTCGCGCGCCTCGTCGCCTGGCTGCAGCACCTGGGTGGGCGCAAGGTCGGCCTGGCCTGCGGTGACGGCCTCTACGTCGGCTCGCGCCGCATCGATCGCCGCCCGGCCGTCGACTACGCTGCCGGCCAGCGCGTGCTGATCAACCGCGAAGTGCAGGCCGCGGTGATCGAGACCAGCGCGCGCGCCATCCTGCGCGACGGCCTGCCCTACGACCGCTGCGCGGTCGGCGTCGTCACCGACCTCGGCGGCGCCGAGCAGCTCGCCGAATACGACGTGCACGACGCCGAGCAGATGGCGCGCGTGCTGCGCACGCAGGTCGACGTCGTGCTGCCCGACGGCGTCGCCGTGCTGCACGCCGCCGACGAACGCATCGCCGCGATGGCCGAGCTGTGCGATGGCGACGTGATCCTCTATGCCGCCGACGCAGCGCTGCCGGCACTGGCCGCGCATCGCGCACGCGGCGGCCGTGCCGCCTTCGTGCGCGGCGGCCGCCTCGTCTTCGCCCAGGGCGCCGACGAGAGCGTCGTCGGCCCGATGCCCGAGGCCGACGGCCCGGCCGAGGCGCGCCGCCGTCGCGGCCTCGCGCTGCTCGCCGGTGCGTGCGCCGCGTGGGCGCTGGGCATCACGCCCGAGCTGGTCGCGAGCGGCCTGCAGACCTTCGAACCCGTGCCGGCCGACGGCAGCGGGGCCCTGACGCAGTTGGCCTACTGAAGAAGAGGCAAGGACCTTCCCCATGAACGTGATCCGTGTTCGTGCGCTGCGCGGCCCCAACCTGTGGAGCCGCCACACTGCGATCGAGGCCATCGTGCAGGCCGAGGCCGACGACGCCGCGCCGGCCGGCATGACGGCGCTCGAAGCCGACGTGCGCCGCCTGTTCCCCGCGCTCGGCCCGCTGCGCAGCGGCGTGCGCGCGCCGCGCTACGGCCGGCCGCACCTGCTCGAGGCCGTGGCGCTCGCGCTGCAGGCGCAGGCCGGCTGCCCGGTGAGCTTCAGCCGCACCGCGGCCACCGGCGACGCCGGCACCTACCAGGTCGTCGTGCAATACAGCGAAGAGGCGGTCGGCCGCCTTGCGCTCGAACTGGCGCAGCAGCTCATCGGCGCCGCGGCGCGCGGCGAGGGCTTCGACGTTGCCGCAGCGATCGCGCAACTGAGCGAGCTCGACGAAGACGAGCGCCTGGGTCCCAGCACCGGCTGCATCGTCGAAGCCGCCGCGGCGCGCGGCATCCCGGCGCACCGCCTGACGCGCGGCAGCCTGGTGCGGCTGGGCTGGGGCAAGCGCCAGCGCAGGATCTGGGCCGCCGAGCTCGATTCGACCAGCGCCGTCGCCGAGTCGATCGCGCAGGACAAAGAACTGAGCAAGCGCCTGCTCGAAGCCGCCGGCGTGCCGGTGCCGATCGGCCGGCCGGTGGCCGACGCCGAGCAGGGCTGGGCCGCGGCGCTCGAGATCGGGCTGCCCGTCGTCGTCAAGCCGCGCGACGGCAACCAGGGCAAGGGCGTCACCGTCAACATCTCGGGCCGCGAGCACTTCGACTGCGCGTTCCGCGCCGATGCCGAGCACGGCGCCGTGATGGTCGAGAAGTACCTGCCGGGCGACGACTTCCGGCTGCTCGTCGTCGGCGACCGCCTCGTCGCCGCGGCGCGCCGCGACCCGCCGCAGGTGATCGGCGACGGCGTGCACACGGTGCGCCAGCTCGTCGAGCGCGTCAACGCCGACCCGCGGCGCGGCGACGGCCATGCCACCTCGCTGACCAAGATCCGCTTCGACGACATCGCCGTCGCGCGCCTCGCGGCGCAGGACCTGACGCCCGAGTCGGTACCCGTCAAGGGGCGCCGCGTCGTGCTGCGCAACAACGCCAACCTGAGCACCGGCGGCACGGCGACCGATGTCACCGACGACGTGCACCCCGATGTGGCGGCGCGCGCCGTCGCCGCGGCGCGCATGGTCGGCCTCGACATCTGCGGCGTCGACCTGGTGTGCGAGACGGTGAACCGGCCGCTCGAAGACCAGCACGGCGGTGTGGTCGAAGTGAATGCCGCTCCGGGGCTGCGCATGCACCTGTCGCCGTCGTTCGGCAAGGGCCGCGCCGTCGGCGAGGCGATCGTCGACCACCTGTTCGGTCGCCACGACAACGGCCGCGTACCCGTCGTCGCCGTCTCGGGCACCAACGGCAAGACGACGACGGTGCGGCTGGCCGCGCACCTGTTCGCTGCCGCCGGCCGCTGCGTCGGAATGACGAACACCGACGGCGTCTATGTCGACGGCCGCCAGATCGACAGCGGCGACTGCAGCGGCCCGAAGAGCGCGCGCAACGTGCTCGCGCATCCCGACGTCGAAGCCGCCGTGCTCGAGACGGCGCGCGGCGGCCTGCTGCGCGAGGGCCTGGGCTTCGACGCCTGCCACGTCGCCGTCGTCACCAACGTCGGCGAGGGCGACCATCTCGGGCTGAACCACATTCACACGGTGGAGGAGGTCGCGGCCGTCAAGCAGGTCATCGTGCAGAACGTCGCCACCGACGGCTGGGCCGTGCTCAACGCCGCCGACCCGCACGTCGCGGCGATGGCGTCGGTGTGCCCGGGGCGCGTCATCTACTTCGCCGCCGACCGCCGGCTGCCGGTGATGGCGGCGCACCTGGCGCGCGGCCAGCGCTGCGTCCATGTCGACGGCGATGCCATCGTCGCCGTCGAAGGCTCGCGCCGCGAGCGCCTGCCGCTTGCCGACATCCCGCTGACCCGGCGCGGCGCGGTCGGCTTCCAGGTGCACAACGCGATGGCGGCGGTGGCCGCCGCCTGGGCTTGCGACGTGCCGTGGGACGCGATCCGCAGCGGGCTGGCGAGCTTCGTCAACGACGCCGACAACGCGCCCGGCCGCTTCAACGTGATGGACCACCAGGGCGCCACCGTGATCGCCGACTACGGCCACAACCCGGATGCGATGCGTGCGCTCGTCGCCGCGATCGACGCGATGCGTGCCCCGGGCCGCGCGCGCCGCAGCGTCGTGATCAGCGGCGCCGGCGACCGGCGCGACGAAGACATCCGCGCGCAGACCGCGATCCTCGGCGACGCGTTCGACGATGTCGTGCTGTTCGAGGACGCCTGCCAGCGCGGCCGCAAGGACGGCGAAGTCGTGCGCCTGCTGCGCGAGGGCCTGCAGCGCGCCAAGCGCACGCGGCGCGTCGACGAGGTGCGCGGCGAGTTCGCCGCGATCGACCTCGCGCTCGGCCGGCTGCAGCCGGGCGACGTGTGCCTGGTGCTGATCGACCAGGTCGGCGCGGCGCTGTCGCACCTGGCGCAGCGGCTGGGCCGCGCGCCGCTGGTGCGCGCCAACGCGCTCGAACACGCGGCCTGAACGCCGGCGCGCGCCGGTGTCCCACGGACTTGCGTTCGATCGACAAGAACACCCGTTCGCGGTGAGCCTGTCGAACCGCTCCCGCGGGGGCTTCGACAAGCTCAGCCCGAACGGTCTTGCTTCAGATCTCGGGCACAACAAGATCGCCCGTGCCCGGCCGCACGTGGCGCGGGAACTCGCGCGTGCGGTCGATGCAGCCGCCGCCGGCGTCGACGCCGGTCGGGTCGCGCAGCCGCAGCATCTCGGCCAGGATGCGCTCGACTTCGGCCGGGTCGCGCGTCGACGCGGCGACACGCTGCTCGACGACGGATTCGTCGATGCGCAGGTGACCGTCGGAGTCGGTCCAGGTCGCGTGGCGCCAGTGGTACAGCTCGACGCACTTGCCCGCCATCGTGAACGGCCGGTCGCGCTTCCAGAAGTTGTTGAACAGGCCGCCGCCGAGATAGAACAGCCACGAGCCCTCGTAACCCGATGCGTCGGACGAATGCGGGTCGGGGTTGCGGAACCAGATGCGATCGCCGGGCACGTACCAGCGCGGCGGCAGCGGCGCGTCGTTGGTGCCCAGCTCGCGCAGGAACACCTCGTGGAAGCGCCCCGACATGATGGCGCTGCGCTCCCAGCGGCGCTGCAGCGCGGCCAGCAGCGGCGCGTTGCAGCGCTCCAGCTCCTGCGCGACGGCGAGCACGATCACGTATTCCGTCGCGCGGTAGCACGAGAACGCGTACAGCTTGCCCGAGACCTCGGGCTGCGTCGCGCGGCGCAGCGCCTCGATCAGCGGCTTGCCGGGCAGCACGGTGAAGCTGCTCTCGGGCGCATAGGTCCACCAGCCCTCGGGCCGCTCGGCGGCGGCGGTGCCGAAGGCCAGCGCCGTGCGCTGCGCCGCGTCGACGATGTCGCGGCGGATGCGCAGCGCGCTGTCGAACTCGTCGGTGCTGGGGAATTCGAGAGCCAGCGGCGCGGCGAGCATCGCGATCGCGATCTCGCGCTCCAGGTCGGCGGGTCGCGCGGCCGGATCGAGGCTGCAGCGCTCGCGCAACTGCAGCGTGTCGTGGCCGGGGGTCCACTGCGCGAAATGGTCGTCGTCGAGCCGCCAGCGCAGGCCACCCTCCGTCGCCTGCACCGTGACGGCGTCTTGGAGGCCGAGCGCGGCCAACCGCGCGTCGAGCGCGCGGCGCTCGCGGGCGAGCGAGGTCGCATCGCCGTTGCGCAGCACGATGCCGCCGTCGTCGCTCGCCGCTCGCTGCATGGGTGGATCTTCTCCCTCTCGGGCGGCGTCGGGCCCGCCGCCTGCAGGCCACTCTATCGCAGCGCGGCATGACGGCGAACCCGCGACAACCCCCGGTCGCATCGGCGCGCGCCGGCGCGGCACCGATCGCGGCACCGATCGTCGCCGTCGACTGGCTCAAGGCGATCGCGTCGCAGCTCATCGTCTGGCACCACCTCGCGCTGTACGGCCCGATGTCGGACGCAGTGCAGCCGCATGCGCCGGCGCTCGTCGGTTGGCTGGTCGAACACGCACGCATCGCGGTGCAGGTGTTCCTCGTCGTGGCCGGGTTCCTCGCGGCGCATTCGCTGCTCGGTCGCGCCGGGCCGTTGCCCGTCGCGCGGCTGGTGTGGCAGCGTTACCTGAGGCTCGCACGACCGTATCTCGTCGCGCTCGTCCTGGCCGTCGCGGCGGCGGCGCTGGCGCGCGCGCTGATCGCGCACCCGACCATTCCGGCTGCGCCGACCGCGGCGCAGTTCGCCGCGCACGCGCTGCTGCTGCACGATATCGCCGGCGTCGATGCGCTGTCGGCCGGCGTCTGGTACATCGCGATCGATGTGCAGCTGTATGCCGTGTTCGTCGTGCTGCTCGCGCTGGCGCAGGGCCGCGCCGCGCCGGCGCTGGCGCTCGTCGCGGCGCTCGCCGTGGCGTCGCTGTTCTGGTTCAACCGCGACGCGTCGCTCGACCGCTGGGCGCTGTACTTCTACGGTGCCTACGGGCTGGGCGTCGGCGCATGGTGGGCGTCGCGCCATTCGAGGCGTGCGGCGTGGGCGGTGGCGCTGGCCGCCGTCGTGCTGCTGGCGCTGACGCTCGACTGGCGCAGCCGCATCGCGCTGGCCGGCGCGACGGCGCTGCTGCTCGTCGTGGCGGCCGAGTTGCGCGTGCCCGAGAACCGCGTCGTCGCGTGGGCTGCGCGCATCTCGTACCCGCTGTTCCTCGTGCACTACCCGGTGGCGCTCGTCGTCGGCGCCGTCGTGCACCGGCTGTGGCCGGCGCATGCGGCGGCCAACGCTGCCGGGCTCGTGCTGGCGTGGCTCGCCAGCCTGATCGCCGCGGTGGCGCTGCACCGCGCTACCGAGCCGGCCACGGCGCGGCGACGCGACGCAGCCTGACGACTCAGCGGCGCCGCATCGCGAACAGCGGCCAGGCGAACGCCGCCGCGAGTACGGCGAAGCCGAGCGCGACGCCGAACAGGTTGACCCAGTCGACCCAGTAGCGCAGTTCGCCGAGCGACGAGCGCGTCAACCCGGGCACGAGCAAGAAGGCCGCAATCGCGACCACCACCGCGACGAGCACCGTGCCGGCCAGCCCCGAACGCCAGCCGACGCCCGGCCGGCGCGATGCGACGACCATCAGCGCGAGCCAGACGGCCAGCGCGACGATCAGCCACGGCGCCGCGCCGAGCGCGAGTTCCCACAGGATGTTGAGCACGAGCCAGATTTCGTACATGCGACTCTCCCGGATCGTTTCAGACGCGGCCCTTGAGCACCGCGAGGTAGGCGGGCTTGAGCAGCCGGTACTTCATCAGCCACGCGAAATAGCTGTCCTGCATCGGGTCGAGCCCCGGCAGCGACGGCTGCAGCTTGCCGTCGTAGTCGAACTCGATGAGCATCGCCGAGCCTTCGCGCACGATCAGCGGGCACGAGGTGTAGCCGTCGAACGCGGCGTCGGGCTTGCGTCCGGCGACGGCCTCGGCGAGGTTGTGCGCGACGATGGGCGCGCTCTTCTTGACGGTGGCCGCCGTCTTGCCGCGCGGCGTGCCGTTGATGTCGCCGATGCCGAACACGTTCGGAAAGCGCCGGTGCTGCAGCGTCGACTTGTCGACCTCGAGCCAGCCGCCGGCGGCGAACGGCCCTTCCTTCCACGCGAGGTCGCTGTTCTTGACGGCATCGATCGCGCGCATCGGCGGCACGACGTGCAGGAAGTCGTAGGGCAGCTGCTGCTTGTCGCCCTCGGGCGAGGCGAAGGTGGCGCGGCGCGCGCCGATGTCGACGGCGACGAGCTTCTGTGTCGTCTCGACCTCGATGCCCAGCGCCTTCCAGCGCTCGAGCACGTTGTCGTTGATCGCCTTGATGCCGAACACGTTGCCCAGCGCCGACTGGAACTGGACCTTCGACTTGTCGAGCGTGCCGGCCTGACGCAGCCGGTCGCGCAGCATGAACGTCATCTTGAGCGGCGCGCCGGCGCACTTGAGCGGCGTCGCCGGCAGCGTCATCAGCGCATTGCCGCCCTTGGCGGCGTAGGTTTGCATCGCGGCCCAGGTCGCCTCGGCAGCCTGCGGGCTCGCGTAGACACTGGCCAGGCCGTCGCGGCCGATCGCGGCGACGTCCATGCCCTCGATCTGCGCATAGTCGAGGTGCAGGCCGGTCGCGACGACGAGGAAGTCGTAGCGGATGCGCTGGCCGCCGGAAGTGACGACAGTGTTGGCCGCGGGGTCGAAGGCGGCGACCGCGTCCTTGACCCATTCGACGCCGGCGGGCTGCAGCTCGGCGTTGCGGTCGCGCACCTTGTCGACCGGCCAGACGCCGGTCGCCACCAGCGTGTAGCCCGGCTGGTAGTTGTGCTCTTCCTTGCGGTCGACGATCGTGATCCTGGCGCCGTCGAGAAGGTGGCCGAGGCGGTGCGCGACGGCGATGCCGCCGAGCCCGCTGCCAGCGATCACGATGTGCGCGTTCGTCTTGACGGCGGCGGCGCGCGTCGGCGGCGCCGCGGCAGCCACGGCGACGGGCGCCAGGCCGAGCGCGCGCAGCCAGCGGCGGCGCGCCGGATCGGAGGGGTCGCCGGCGCGCGGCGCGGCAGGGTGCGGACCTTGCATGCTCGTCTCCTCGAGGTCATGGCCGGCGGTGCCCGATGGCTTCGGGGTTCTGCGGTCGATGGGAAGTTGAATCCCGCCGGCCCGTGTGCGCTTTGACCTGTCGCAACCTTCCTGCACGATATCAGCGTGGAATGATAGACGGATGAACAGGGCAGCGCCGCGGCCCGCCGCGCGGCGCAGTCAGTTTGGCGTCAGTCCCGCGTCAGCGCGTGGTCAGTCGCGTCCTGCACGATCGCGCCCTTCGGTTCCGGCCAGGAACCGCGAGTCGCATATCTGCAGCACGAGGAGACGACATGGACGACGACCTGGTTCGGCGCATCGCCAGCCACCCCGCATACCAGGAGCTCAAGAGCAAGCGAGCGACCTTCGGCTGGTGGCTAACCCTGGCGATGATGCTTGCCTACTACGGCTTCATCCTGCTGGTGGCGTTCAACAAGCCGCTGCTGGCCACCAGGATCGGCGGCGGCGTGATGACCTTCGGCATGCCGCTGGGCGTGGCGGTCATCGTCTTCACCATCGTGATCACCGCCTTCTACGTGCGGCGAGCCAACCGCGAGTTCGACGCACTGAACGAGCAGATCATCAAGGGAGTCATGAAATGAGTCTGCTCACCCAACGCACGAAGGTGCTGCTCGGCGTGGCGCTGGCCCTGGCCGGCACGGCCGCGCTGGCCGCCGGAGCCGACCTGGGCCAGGCCCAGAAGCAGGCCACCAACTGGACGGCGATCGGCATGTTCGGCCTGTTCGTCGTCGCCACGCTGTTCATCACCAAGTGGGCTGCCGCGCGCACCAAGAGCGCGGCCGACTTCTACACCGCCGGCGGCGGCATCACCGGGTTCCAGAACGGCCTGGCGATCGCAGGCGACTACATGTCGGCAGCGTCGTTCCTCGGCATCTCGGGCCTCGTGTTCGCCAACGGCTTCGACGGCCTGATCTTCTCGATCGGCTGGCTGGTCGGCTGGCCGGTGATCACTTTCCTGATGGCCGAACGGCTGCGCAACCTGGGCAAGTTCACCTTCGCCGACGTGGCCGGCTACCGCTTCAGCCAGACTCCGATCCGCATCTTCGCGGCTTCGGGCTCGCTGGTCGTCGTGGCCTTCTACATGATCGCTCAGAT
>Ga0073899_10003978_pt1 | contig 12987 bp, 15 predicted proteins | sample KloWWTmetaKNB5Ph_FD_88975 | JGI IMG/M metagenome (GOLD analysis project Ga0073899, IMG submission 88975) | Active sludge microbial communities from Klosterneuburg, Austria, studying microevolution and ecology of nitrifiers - Klosterneuburg... | ecosystem: Engineered > WWTP > Aerobic digester >... | reverse complement strand
GTCGACAGCGGCCAGCGAGCCGACGTCGTGACAGACGCCGCAGGACTCGCGCGGCTCGATCTTGGCAACTCCCGTGGGACCCGTGGGACCCGTGGGACCCGTGGGACCCGTGGGACCCGTGGCACCGTCAGTGCCGTCCGTGCCCGCAGGACCTGTTGCCCCGTCCCTGCCATCGTCACCGGAACAGCCGGCCATGCCGGCGCCCAACGCCAACAGCGCGATGAGCGGCACGAATCCACGTGCGCCTCGAAGCCTTGCAAGTCTCATTTTTGACTCCCTCACTCGGCTTGCGCCGAAACGAAAGAACTGGGCAGTGCGTCCAGTCCGGAATTTGTCGGGAGCCATAGTAGGACGGCGAACGCAGGGCAATTACTACGGATAACCGAAGTTCTGCTGCGAGTTAGGGAACTTTTTCGGCGGCACAGGCGCCATGGGCGGCGAGATGAATCCTGTTCGCATCCAGCACGAGCGAAGGCAATTCGAGCGATGCATTGCCATTGGGTAGAGTACCTACGCATCACGTCGAAATACGGATACAGACCGACTGGTCTATTGATCAGCCGCGCAGCGCGCCAGCCGCTGACTCATTCCGCACTGCATGGCAAGATTCCACGTCACGGCCATTCCGGCCGCTCCAGGATCACGACGCATGCCGAGCAGAGACTGGTGGAGTTCGCTGTTTGCCACGATCGACGGCAAGCGCGCGCAGGAATTCGCCCGGTTCCTGACACCCGACGGTGAATTCCGCTTTGGCAGCCAGCCTGCCGTGCACGGGCAGGCCAACGTCGCCGCGTACGTCGATGCGTTCTTCGGCATGATCGGGAGCAGCCGGCACGAGTTGCTGCGGACCTGGGAGGCCGAGGGCTCGACCGTGTGCGAAGGACTCGTCACCTACACGCGACTCGACGGCTCGCAGGTCACGATTCCGTTCGTCAACGTGTTCTACCTGCGCGGCGACCGGATCGCCCGCTATCTCATCTACATCGACAACGGACCGCTCTTCGCCGGCTAGCAGATGCGCGGCAGCGGATCGTCCTCGAGTTCCTCGATCACGCGCTCGCCGCCCAGCGGCGTGCGCAGGATCAAGCGCCGCGGCTGCTCCTGGACGCGGCCGATGATGGTCGCGTCACGGCCGGAGGGCAGTCTCCGCAGGGCCGCAAGCGCCGCCGCCGCCTCGTCTGCGGCAATGACCGCGACGACACGGCCTTCACAGGCCAGGAAATACGGGTCGTAGCCGAGCATCTCGCACACCGAGCGCACGGAATCGCGCACCGGCACCTGCGTCTCGTCGAGAGACACGCCGAGCCCCGCCGCGTGCACGATCTCGTGCATCACGGTGGCGATCCCGCCGCGGGTCGGATCGCGCATGAAGCGCAGCCCTCTGCAGCGGGCGAGTTCGAGCGTGATGGGCAGCACGCTCGCCGCGTCGGACTGCAGGTCGCCGCGCAGGCCGAACTGCTCGCGGGCGAGCATGACCGCAATGCCGTGATCACCGACCGGACCGCTCACCAGGATGGCGTCACCCGCGCGGATCTCGCGCATGCCGAGCCGCAGGTGCGGATTGCGCACCCCGATGCCGCTCGTGTTCAGGTAGATGCCGCCGCCTTCGCCGCGACGCACGACCTTGGTGTCGCCGGCCGCCACCACGACGCCGATCTCCCTGGCGGCCTGCGCGATCCCCGCGACGACGCGCTCGAGCACGGCGAACTCGAGACCTTCTTCGAGCAGCACGCCGAGACTGAGATACTTCGGCACCGCGCCGGCCACGGCCAGATCGTTGGTCGTGCCGTGCACCGCGAGCGAGCCGATGTTGCCGCCCGGGAACTCGATGGGTTGCACGGTGAAACTGTCAGTCGTAAAGGCAAGCTCGCCATCGGCAGCGTTCCACGGCAGCACCGCCGCGTCGGATTCCGTGTCGAGCAGCGGATTGGCGAGGTGGCGCGCAAAGATCTCGTGGATCAGTTCACGCATGTAGCGGCCGCCGTTGCCGTGCGCCAGGGAAACGTGTGTGTCCTGCATCGTCATCGTCCATCCTCGCGCGCGGGCGTGCGGCCGATGGCCGACAAGGGCACCTTCGCGTCTTCGTTCCAGGCCTCGAGTTCGGCGCGGATGTGCTCGCGCATCTGCTCGCGCACCGAGTTCACCGAGTTGAAGAACTCGGCCATCATCAGCACCCAGCAGTACATGCCGCGTCGGGTCAGGCGGATTGCGTCGGCGTCGTGGCGGGTCGCGCCGATTGTCCGCATCGCCAGCAGTTCGGGCGCCAGGCGCAACCAGAAGGCCTTGCCATAGCGCCGCTCGACGTAGTCGCGCCGCAGTTCGCCGCCGAAGAGCCGTACCAGGTAGTCGTAGCGCATCTGCTCCCTGATACCGACCGGCCGGCGCTGCGTGATGCCGCTCTGCCCGCCCTCGATACGGCGGCAGTAATGATTCAGCGAAAACGTCGTCGAGTAGTAGGCGCCGCCCACGTAGCTGAACGCACCGCTGCCGACACCGACGTAATCGTTCTGGTCGATGATGTACTCGTCGAACATGCCCTGGTTGCGCGAGAAGCACCAGGCCGACGACGCCTGGTACTCGCCGAGCAGCCGCTGCAGGATCCGCTCGTACATCGGGTGGCGCAGCGCCGGGTCGCTCAGCCCCATGCTCCTTTCCATCTTGTGCCGTGCGGTGGGCGCGGTCATCAGGGGATAGAAAGAAACCTGGTCGGCCTGCAGCGCCTGCAGCACGTCCAGATCGTGCTCGAGCATGGCCAGCGTCTGCCCGGGCAGGTTGAAGATCATGTCGACGTTGAGCGTCGGGAAGATACCCTGCACGGCGGCGAGACGGCTGCGGATCACCGCACTGCTGCCGTACTTCTCCAGCCGGTCCATGCCCGCGAGCAAGCCGTCGTCGAAACTCTGCACGCCAACGGAAAGGCGCGTGACGCCCGCGTCGCGATAGCGCCGCAGGTCGTCCGGGTCGAGGTGGTTCGGGTTGGTCTCGATCGAAACCGCGCGGACCGGCGACAGCGAGCGCACAAGTTCGAGCGTGGCGATGAGTTCGTCGGCATTGACCGTCGGCGTGCCGCCGCCGACGTACAGGTCGCTGAAGCGGAAACCCCGGTCGTGGTAGAGCCGGATCTCCCGCCGCAGCGCTTCGAAATAGCGGCCCGTCTTGGACGGGTTGTAGCGGACGCGATGGAACGAGCAGAACGGGCACAGCACTTCGCAGAAAGGCACGTGCACGTAGAGCTGGCACGGCGCTGCCGGCGCAACAGGCATCACCTCGGCCGCCTCGTCTTCCGTGAAGCGCATCGCCTGCGAATACTCGTGTCGCAGGACGGCAAGGAACGGGCGTTCGAACCAGAGCATGAGACGGAGTCTAGTCGTTTCGGCCGACGAAGTCGGCGACCTGCCCATAGCTCAGGCCACCGTCGTTGCACGGCAGTTGCACGGGCAGCAGGACCTCGAAACCGCGTGTCGACAAACCGGCAAGCGCGGCTGCCGTCAGGCGTCGATTCTGGAACACGCCACCGGTCAGACCCACGATCGCCGTGCCGGACTGGTCGCGAACCCGTTCCGCGACCTGCACGATGCCATCGGCAAGCGACGCGTGTACCGCGCCGGCGCGGTCTGCCCTGTCGGCCGCTGTGGTCGGGGGAACCTGCAGCAGCCAATCGACCAGCGGTGCCCAATCGAGATCGAGTCGCCCCTCCGCGGCCGAGCGGAGCTCCAGGCGCGGAAACGCTACGGGATCAAGTGCGATGGCCTCAAGCCACATCGGCCCCTGCCCTTCGAAGCTCGTCTCGCCCAGGCCGAGGATGATGGCCGAGGCGGCGTCGAAGAGACGGCCGGCAGCACTCGACTGCGGCGAATTCATTCGTCGTTCCCAGGCAGTGCGGACCATCGGATCTGGAACGCCGATGGGACAATCGCGGCCCAGTTCCCAGCAGACCGCAGCCGCGCTGCGCCACGGTGCGCGGCCGGCGCGGTCGCCGCCCGGCAGGCGGAATGGCCGCAGACTTGCGGCACGCTGCCATTGTCCTGGCGTGCCGACAAAGGTTTCCCCGCCCCAGAGCGTGCCGTCGTCGCCGAGCCCGACTCCGTCCCAGGCGAACACGATCGCAGGTGCGTCCATCCTGCCGTGTTCGACGGCCAGTGCGGACGCGTGCGCACGATGGTGCTGCACCCGCTCGTGCACGAGACCGCTGGCGCGTGCCCAGCGCGTCGTCGCGTAGTCGGGGTGCGCGTCGCTCAGGACGATTTCCGCGCGCACGTCGTAGAGGTGCTGCAGGTCCGCCGCCACTTGCGCGAACACCTGCTCGCTGCGCAGCGTGCCCATGTCACCGACGTGCGGCGAGACGACGATGCGACTGCCCCAGGCCAGCGCCACCGTCGTCTTCAGGTGGCCACCGACGGCCAGCACGGGTCGTGGCACGGGACGCGGCAGTTCGAGTTCCAGCGGCGCAATGCCGCGCCCCAGGCGGATGGGACGGGCACGGCCCGCAATGACGCGCACCACGGAGTCGTCGGCGGGCCGGGCGATCAGGCGATCGTGGTGCAGAAAGGCGTCGGCAACCCCGGCCAGACGCTCCCGTGCTTCCGTCGCCGACGTCAGCACGGGTTCACCGCTGACGTTGCCGGAGGTCGCGACCAGGGGTCCGCCGAAGTCGCCCAGCAACAACTGGTGCAGCGGACTGTACGGCAGGAAGACACCGACCTCAGCGAGACCTGGTGCGACGTTTGGCGCAAGTCCTCCTGGCGAACCAGCACCCAACAGCACGATCGAACGCGCCGGATCGAGCAGTGCGTCACGCGCGGCAGGCTCCGGATCGAAGTCGTCGCGGACGTCATCCAGTCCGTCCGGGCCGCGCCACGGATACATCACCGCCAGTGGCTTGTCCGGGCGGTGCTTGCGCTCGCGCAATCGCGCCACGGCCGCCTCGCTGCGCGCGTCGCACAGCAGGTGATAGCCACCGATTCCCTTCACGGCCAGCACGCGACCGTCACGCAATACCGCCACGGCGGCGGCGAGCGCGCTGTCATCGCCTTCCCCGGGATTCTCTGCATCGGGGCCCACGAACTCCAGGTGCGGCCCGCAGACGGGGCAGGCCACGGGCTCGGCATGGAAGCGGCGATCGAGCGGGTCTTCGTATTCATTACGACACGCGTCGCACAAAGGGAACGCGCGCATCGTCGTGTTGGGGCGGTCGTATGGCAGCGCCTCGATCAGCGTGTACCGCGGCCCGCACTGCGTGCAGTTGATGAAGGCGTACCGATGCCGGCGATCACCCGGGTCTGCCAGCTCCGTGAGGCAATCGGGACAGCAGAAGAAATCCGGCGGCACCGAAATCTGCGGCTGCAGCGCGGCACTGCTGCTGGCGATGTGAAAGCCGGGTTCGGCAGGCGCATCGACCGCGGCCTGTCCGACAAGCATCGGACGTGCGAGTGGCGGCGCCCGGTCGATCACTTCACGCGCAAAGCGCTCGATGGTCGCGACCGGACCGTGCAGCACGACTTCGACCTCGCCACGCAGGTTGCGCACGAAGCCGTCGAGGCCGAGCTCATGCGCGAGCCGGTAGACAAACGGACGGAAGCCCACGCCCTGCACGCGGCCCGACAGCAGCAGCCGTCGCGTGACTGCGGCCGGTGCCGGTTGCGCCATCCTGCGGTGCCGCCGTGCGCCGTCAGGCGTCTTGAGCCTTGCGGCCAGCCCAGACGTTCTCGCGGACGCCGTCGGCCCACCAGATGCGGCACGCGCCTTCGTCGGACACCATGCACGGCCCGATCGGATGTCGCGGCGTGCACGCGGCGCCATACAACCGGCACTCGTTTGGATAGATGCGTCCCAGCACGACCCTGGCGCAGTCGCAGCCCGGTGGCATTTCACCGGCGCGCTTGCGCGACATTTCCGTGTACGAAGGCAGCTGCACGCGCGAATCGTGCACCGCGTACTGCGGCTTGAGCACGTAGCCCGACGCCGGGATCGGCCCGATGCCGCGCCAGTTGCCGTCGTTGATGTCCATCGTCTGGTCGATATAACGCTTCGCGGTGGCGTTGCCGCCCGGCCGCACTACTTGTGGATAGCAGTTGTCGAGGAAGCACTTGCCCTCGAGCTTCTGCCGCAACACGGAATACAGGGCGGCGAGCAACGACTCCGGCGCAAAGCCCGCGACCGCGGTCGGAATGCCGTGCTGCTGCGGGACGAACTCCCATTCCTCGGGACCCATCACCGTGGAGACATGACCGGGTGCGATCAGCGCCTCGAAGCCTGGCTGCCCGGAACCGAGCAGCATCTCGACCGCGGGCCAGGTGCGGCGCCCGGACATCAGGAACAGCAGGTTCGCAGGCGCACCCTGCGCCAGCAGCGCCGCTGCCGGAGCCGTCGTCGTCTCGAAACCCGCGGCCAGGAACACGACCTTGCGCGTTGGATTCTCGCGCGCAATCTTCGCGGCCTCGAGCGGGCTCGCGATCGCGCGCACGTCGGCACCCGCCGCCTTGGCCTGTTCGAGCGAGCGCGGCTCGCTTTTCGGCGCGTTGACCGGGACGCGCAGCATGTCGCCGTAGGCCACGAGGATCACGCCCTCGTGCAGGGCCAGCTGGATCGCCTCGTAGATGTCCTCTTCAGGGCAGATGCAGACCGGACAACCCGGGCCGGGCACGAGTTCGATGTTCGACGGGATTGCCTTGCGCAGGCCCGCGGTCGTGATCGAGCGCTCGTGACCCCCACAGACGTTCATGACCTTGATGGTCGGCGGCAACGGCAGCGCACGGATGCGCTCGAGCCATTCGGCGGCAGTGGACATCTTCTCCCCCTTGCGGCTCAGGCCGCGGCTGCACGGCGCGCGGTAACCTCACCGCGCAGCCAGCCGAGCCAGGCTTCGAAACCCGGCCCGCCACGTCGCGTGAGTTCGATGATGTCGCCACGGAATCCCACCTGGCGCAGCGAGTCACGCGCGCGCTCGACGCTGAATTCCTCGATGTGAGGCAGCAGGTCGACCTTGGTGATCAGCGCGAGGTCCGCACCGCGGAACATCACCGGGTACTTGGCCGGCTTGTCGTCGCCCTCGGGCACCGACAGCAGCGTGAGGTTGCGGTGCACGCCGAGATCGAAGCTCGCGGGGCACACCAGGTTGCCGACGTTCTCGACGAACAGCACGTCGAGGCCGTCGAGCGGCAGGTCGTCCAGTGCGTCGTGCACCATCTGCGCGTCGAGGTGGCACGCGTTGCCGGTCGTGATCTGGACGGCGGGAACGCCGCAGGCACGGATGCGCGCCGCGTCGTTCTCGGTCGCCAGGTCGCCTTCGATCACGGCGAGCCGGAGCTCGCCCTGCAGCGCCCGGATGGTCGCCTCGAGCAGCGAGGTCTTGCCGGAACCCGGCGAGGACATCAGGTTGACCGCGAGCACGCCGTGACCGTCGAAGTGGGTGCGGTTGTGCGCCGCGATCCTGTCGTTCGCGTCGAGGATCGCCGTGATGACCTCGATCGATTCGATGTGGCCCTTGGTCGCCGGCTGCGCCGCAAAGGGCGCGCGGGTGGCCGCAGGACCGAGTGAACATCCGCAATCACGACACATCAGCGTGACCTCGTCTTCATGCTTTGACCGTCTTCAATGGACGGGTTCGTCGGCCGTCTCGATCTCGACCCGCTGCAGCAGCATTTCTTCGCCAGCGATCACGTCCACGTGCCAGTCGTTGCAGCTGCCGCAGAGCAGGCGGTTCGACGCAGCCTCGGTCTCGGCCCTGCAGCTGCGGCAACGCACGCGCACCGGCACGGTCATGACCACCAGCCTTGCCTCCTCCGCCACCGTGCCGGCAGCCGCGAGCGGATAGGCGTGTTCAAGCAGGCTGGCTTCGATGCCCGACAACGGCCCGACCGACACGGTGATCGACAGGATCCGGCGCGCCGCATTGTCGCGGGCCACGCGCTCGACCTGTTCGATCAGGGCCTGGCAGACCGCGAGCTCATGCATGCTCGAGTATCTCGTCGAACAGATCCCAGGTGGACCGGGCTTCCTCCTCGCTGATCTTCTGGATGGCATAGCCGACGTGGATGAGCACGTGGTCACCGACAGCGACGGGCTCGCCCTGGAGCATGAACAGGCTCACTTCGCGCTGGATGCCCTTGGCTTCGCAGGTGGCGTTGAAACCGTCGATGCCCGTGATTTTCATTGGAACGGCCAGGCACATGTCGACTCACCCCGTGCTGCGGACCCGACGACGGGTACGAGAGGCTCGCAAACGTCGCACGCCTATAAGAATAGGTATTTGCACTGACAGCGGCGGCGCCGCATCAGAACGGCCGCCGAGCGGCGCGTCACGCGGAGCATAGACCAACCCTGCCGGGCCGGTCGATTCCGACCGCCGCCGGAGCGGAGCGCTCTGGGGAGCGGATGGCAGCGCCCCGCCCCCGGTCTGGGAAATCCGCGATCGCATTTCGCCCGCCTTGTGACATTCTTCGCCAGCCCCGCACCGGGGTCACAGCATGAGTGTGCGTAGTAATGATGAACCGAACGGCCTGGTTGGGATTGGTTGTGCTGGCCTTGCTGGCAGCGTGCTCGAAGCAGGCGCCCCCGCCGGCGCCCGTCATGGATCAGGAGTCGACGCCGGCGGCCGTGGTGCCACCGCCTCCGGCCCCAACCTACGACAGTGCCAAGGTGGCCGAGATGGCGACTGGCATGCTGGTCATGATCGACGACGCGCCGCAATGCCAGGCCTTCCGCGACCAGCTGCAGGCCCTCGCCAACGCTCCCGCGGACGCGCCGCCGTCGGTCGCGCCGAGCGCAATCGTCGCGCAGGCGAACGCGGCGGGTTGCGCGAAGAAGTACGGGAAGTAGCGACCGCTCGACTCAACGCCCGCCTGGCGTGGCGACGTCCACCGCCAGGGTGAACGTGCGGGATTCGGTGCTGCGCAGGGCGCCAACGCCGACGACCTGCCGCGAGATCTCCTCGCCGCGTTCGTTGCGGATCGAGAGCACCACCGAGTATTCCCAGTCGCCGCCGCGCGCCGAATGCCGCAGCGTGCCTTCGACGTTCAGCGCTGAAAACTTCGGTGTGGCATCGGACGCGGCCTTGGAGGCCGCGCCAAACTGCAGGTGATGGCGGCACTGCGGGCAGATCAGGGCGCTTTCCAGGATCGTTGCCTTGCAGTGCGGACAAGAACGCGTCCTGCCCACACTGCCAGACAATCCCGTACGTCCCGTGATCATCCGCTGGCCGCGCAGCGCGCGGCTACTTTGCCGATTCCGGCCAGCCGAAGTCGGCGTTGCCGCGCATGCGCGAGCCCGCCGCAACGGTCAGCACGGCCGCCTTCACGTCGCCGTTGATGACGCCCGTCTCGAGCAGTTCGACGCGCGAGCTGGCCTGGATGTTGCCGTGCACCTCGCCGCTCACCATGACGGTGGCGGCAGCGATCTGGCCGGTGACGTGCGCACCCTGCTCGATCGTCACGTTGCCCTGCACGTTGACGTCGCCCTTGAAGCGGCCGGCGATGCGGACGTGGCCGGCGCCTTCGATCTTGCCTTCGATGGTGACGTCGGCCGCGATCAGCGATTCCTTCGCGCTGCCCACGGCAGCCGGGGCCGCACGCTCGGCACGGCGCGGCGCCGGCTCGCCCGCAGACGAAGCAGCGGGGACCGGAGTCGCCACGGAACGCATGGCCGGTTCGGCGGCCAGCGTGGCTGCCCCATCGGAACCGGGCAGCGACGGATCTTTAGTCGGGTCTTTCCAGAGCGCCATGGCCTTTCCTCGTGTGTGTCTGCTCGATGTGGTGCCGGCTGAGGGATTCGAACCCCCGACCCCCTGATTACAAATCAGGTGCACTACCAGCTGTGCTAAGCCGGCCCGGTCCGCCAGGGGAACGGGATTCTACCTTAACCGGCGCCGCCTGCTCCGGCCGGCACACCTGCCGGGATTGCGGCGGGCGTCACGTCGCCAGCCGGGCCGGTGACCGGGCACGCCCGCATGTCGTACGGCAGGCCGCCCTCCGGCTGCGTGCCCAGCGCCTCGAGCGACGGCAGGCCGCCGTTCGCCTGCCGGTCGATGTCGAGCCAAAGTACTTCCAGCTTGCGCAAGCGATCGCTGGTTGCCGGAGTGAAACCAGCTTTCAGCACCAGGGCGGAGACCTCCGCCGCACGACGCGGGTCGGAGAACACGCCCACCGAAACCGTATTGTCCGGCTCGCCCTCTGCCAGGACGTAGGCGTCGCCGAAACCGGCAGCTCGCAACGTGGCCAGCGCATTGGTCGCATCGGCGGGAGTGGCCAGGTTCGGCACGCGCACCCAGTAGCCGACTCGTACTTCGTCCTGCGACACGCGTCGGCGGCTGGTGAACCCGAGCCGCTCGAGTTGTGCGTTGGCCGCGGCCGCGTGGGCTGGATCGACGAAGGGGCCCACGCTCACGCAGGCAGCGGCGTGCAAGCCAGCGCCGGACGAGTCAGCGGCGGGGGTGGCCGTCGCATTCGGCGCTTCGGCGCGCAGACGGATGGGCTGCAGTTCGCGCCCGCCGGCTGCCGGCACGTTGATCGTCGCCGGCGTCTGCGGCACGACCCAGCGGGTCCAGGCCAGGAACAGCACGTTGGCAAGCAGCAGGACCAGGAACAGAACGCGCACAGGACCGCCGGTTGGATTCGATTGCGGCGGATGTTAGCAAATCAATCAGAAGGCCCGGCCACACGGCGACCGGGCCCGCGTTCGTGTGCCCCGCGCGTTACTTACCGGCGGCCATGTAGGCGGCGAGATCGGCGACCTCCGCATCGGTCAGTTTCAGCGCCTCCTTGTGCTTCTGCGTGCCGGCCACGATCTTCTTCAGCGATTCGGTCAACGCCGCAGCGCTCTCGCCCTCGAAATCCGCCACTTCGTGGCATTCGGCACAGGCGGCCGCGAACTTCGCCTTGCCTGCCGCAGCGTCGGCACTCGCGACCGTGCTGAAGCCGGCAACGGCAAAGGTGGCGACGGACAAGGCAAGAGTACGCAGAATTTTCATCGGATCCTCCTCTGGAAGCACCGGGAATCGGGGCTGGATGACGCAGAAATGATAGCGGTCCGGGGACGAAAATCAGACCGTGTATACCGCAATGCAACAAATGAGAAGCCCGGCCTCCGACTGGGACGACAGGACCTCCTGTCACCCCGATTGGACAACAGCCACGGGTCACCGTTCAAGCGTTGCCTCCACGATACGCGCCAGGCCACGCAGGACGAGGTCCGGCACCCGCTGGTAAGTGGCAAGTACGTATGGCAGCACCTCGTCCACCGCCCCTCCGGTGCAATACAGGCGCGGCGCGGTTTGCGTTCGTCGAGCCAGCTCCGCGCAGGTGCGATCGACGAGCGCCGCCAGCGCAATGCGGCAGCCGCGCTCGATGGCATCGCGGGTATTGTCGGCGAACAGTCGGGCGCCGGCGGCAGGGCTGGCGGCCGTGAACGCAGCCAGGTTGTTTGTCCCGGCATGCAGCGATCGCACCATCAACTGCGGCCCGGGCACGATGAATCCGCCGAGATGCTGGCCGGAGGCGTCGACGGTGTCGAGCGTGGCGGCGGTACCGACGTCCACGACGCAGCACGCGCCCTGTGCGAGGTGATAGGCGCCAATGACTGCGACCCAGCGATCGACGCCGAGCAGCCCAGGGTCGGGATACGCATTGCGCACTCCCGCCAGCGCCGCCGTCGACGCGACGAAATCCACGCGCGTCGTGCCGGCCATGCGGGCAGCCGCTTCGAGCGCGCGCCGGCTGTCGTTGCCAGCGACGGTCGCCGCGAGCACACGCGCGACGGGCGGTCCGTCGAACAACTCGTGCCGCCAATCCACCGCTGACCACTGCGCGTACCCGGCCGCACGTTGCGGCGACAGCCGGCCGTCGACCTGCGTCGCCCACTTCACGCGCGTGTTGCCGATGTCGACGAGCAGGATCATTCGAACCCCGCCTGTGCCGGCAGCAACCGGCGCAGGCTGACGTCACCCGCGTGCACTCGCTCGATGGCACCGCCCAGGACTTCAACTCGCAGCGCACCTTCGGCATCTGCTCCGCGGGCGATGCCTGCCAGCGGGCCGTCGTGGCGCAGCACCGTGACCGGCGCATCACGCAACGAATCGAAGGCCGTCCAGTCGCCGGCGAACGACGCGAAGCCCGACCGCGAGAATTCGGCCAGGCCCGCGAGCATGCGGCCGGAGACGCGCGCCGCTGTGTCGACGCGAGGCGGCGGATTGCCGCCGCAGGCCGACGCCAGGTCAGTGACTGGCGTCGCGCAGGGACTCTGGATCACCGCGCGAGCGGATTCTGGCAGCGCCAGGTTCAACCCCAGGCCGGCGACCACGTACGCCGGCCCGCCCGCTTCGGAGCGCATCTGCAGCAGCAGGCCGCCGAGCTTGGCGTGGCGATGCACGATGTCATTGGGCCATTTCAGCTGCACGTCTGCCGCCCCGAGTGCGCGCAGCACGCGCACTGTGCAGACGCCCAGCGCGAGACTGAGCGCCGACAGGTCCGCCGGCATTTCCGCAAACGTCCAACCGATCGAGAATGTGAGTCCGGATCCGAACGGCGCAAGCCACTCGCGGCCGCGCCGCCCGCGTCCCGCCGTCTGCAGTTCCGCGAACACGAGGCGCGGCGCCATGGGCGGTGGCGCCACGGCCGCATGCAGGAATTCGTTGGTCGAACCGAGTTCGAAGAACACTGCGGTGGCCGCCGGCAGTTCGATGCCTGCGGCAGCTGCACTCCGCCGCAGCGACTGCAGATCGAGCAATTCAACGGACTGTTCGAGCTGATAACCGCGGCGCTCGTGGCTCGCGACGGCGATGCCACGTTCGCGCAGTTCAGCCACAATTTTCCAGACTGCCGCGCGGGTGACGCCGAGGTCGGCCGCGAGCCGCTCGCCCGAGTGCATCTCGCCATCCGCGAGCAGGCGCACCAGGCGCTCGGCGCTTGGGCTCATCGCGGCCGCAGCAGCCAGAGACGGCGCGCGCGGCTCTCGTTCCCGTCGCGCATCCGCTGCACGTTCGAGCGATGGGTGAAG
>Ga0073899_10003977_pt1 | contig 12992 bp, 10 predicted proteins | sample KloWWTmetaKNB5Ph_FD_88975 | JGI IMG/M metagenome (GOLD analysis project Ga0073899, IMG submission 88975) | Active sludge microbial communities from Klosterneuburg, Austria, studying microevolution and ecology of nitrifiers - Klosterneuburg... | ecosystem: Engineered > WWTP > Aerobic digester >... | reverse complement strand
GTTCGGTCTCTGGGTCTTCGGGCTCGTGCTCTGGGTGATCTGCACGTACACCGTCTTCGTCGCGCTGAGCATCCGCGAAGACAAGCCGTCGCTGGGCGAGGGCATCAACGGAGGCTGGCTGATCGCGGTGGTCGCCACCCAAGCCATCTGCGTCCTGGGGTGCCAGGTCCTCCCCGATCGTGTCGCCAACCGGGACGCGGCGCTCTTCTTTTTGACCTCGTTCTGGCTCTGCGGCGGGATGCTCTACATCTGGATGATCTCGCTGATCTTCTACCGGTACACGTTCTTCCGCTTCTCACCGTCGGACCTGATGCCGCCCTACTGGATCAACATGGGGGCAGTCGCGATCTCGACGCTGGCGGGAACGGCGCTCAGCGCCGCTGCCGGCGACTCCCCCCTCTTGACCTCGCTGCAGCCCTTCGTCAAAGGCTTCACGATCCTCTACTGGGCCACCGCAACGTGGTGGATTCCGATGCTCCTGGTGCTCGGGATCTGGCGCCACGGCGTGCGGCGGGTGCCCTTCGCCTACGACCCGCTCTACTGGGGCCTGGTCTTCCCGCTGGGAATGTACTCGGTCTGCACCTACCGCCTGGTCGAGACCTTCGACCTGCCGTTCCTGGGGTGGATCTCCAGGGGCTTCAGCGTCGTCGCCATCCTCGCTTGGATGTTCACGTTCTTCGGGCTGGTCACCCGGTTCATCTACCTGACACTGCTCGCGGCGAGAGCGCGGGTGCGTCCGAAAGAGAACCAAGCCGCAACGGACCGTCTGCCGGTGTTCGAGCGCACGAGTGCATTTCAATCTGGAGGTCAATCATGAGCACGTCTCATCCCACGTCAGTCGATCAACATCAGGCGTGGATGCCGATCCACGAGAGCCAGAGTCGCGACGGCGCGCCCCCCATCGACTCCAGGGCCACGCGCGCGGTGTCGTTGCAGAGAGCCGGCCGGGCCATGGTGATCGCCGGCTTCGTCATCACCGTCGTGGGCATCGTGGCCTATTGCATGGTCACCTTCGCCGGTGGGCTGGACGTCGACATGGGCGACCTGTTGCTGCACAACGCCGTGCCGTTTGCCCGCGCCACGCTCGGGGTGCTGGGCCTCGGGACCCTGGTGTGGCTGGTCGGGTCGTTCACCTACCTCCGCGGGGCGATGGACGCGGACGAGGACACGAGTGAAGCGGGCAAGCCCAGCGAGCCGTAGGGGTCTCCGAGCGCTCGTGGCCGAGGCCGGTCCAACCGAAAATCGAGGTGACAGCGTGGAGGTTCCGATTCCGCTGGGGCTGATGGACGCGCTCCAGGCGGCGAGTCACAAGAAGGCTGGCCTGCGCGTCCGCAGCATGCTGCTCCGAGGCTTCCTCTCCGGCGCGCTGTTGGCGTACGCCACGGCCTTCGCCTTCAAGGCATCCGAGGGCTTCAAGGACGGCGCCGCCGCACTGGTTGCGGGGGCGGTGTTCCCGGTCGGCTTCGCCATGATCGTGTTGCTCGGCCTCGAGCTGGTCACCGGCAACTTCGCCGTGCTCCCCATCGGCATCGCCCGCGGCAGGACGAGCTACGCCGAGATGGTGCGGAGCTGGGGTTGGGTCTACCTGGGGAACCTCTTGGGAAGTCTGTTCGTGGGCTTCCTCTTGGCGCTGTCACTGACCGAGGCCTTCACTCAGCCCACGGGGTCCCTCGGCGCGAAGTTGATAGCGGTCGCTCAGGCCAAGACGCTGGTCTACCAGCACGCAGGGGCCCACGGATGGCTCACCGCGCTCACCAAGGGCGTCCTCTGCAACTGGATGGTCGCGATCGGCACCGTCCTCGGGCTGAGCACGACCTCGACGTCGGGCAGAATCGTGGCGGTCTGGCTGCCGGTCATGACCTTCTTCGGCCTGGGTCTCGAGCACTCGGTGGTGAACATGTTCGTGATCCCGACGGCAATCCTGCTGAAAGCCGACATCGGCATCGGGCAGTGGTGGTTCTGGAACCAGATCCCCGTGACGCTCGGGAACATCGTGGGCGGCGCGGGCCTCACGGGCCTCTTGCTCCACTACATGCATCCGGAGCCGTGAAGTCAGGCGCGGGCCTCGCTCACTCTGCCGCGCGCTGCGTGAGATCGATGCTCACCACCGTGGTCGTGGCCATCTCGAGCGGCGGCTTCTTCTGGATGGGGTGCGCCGCGTAGAAGGCCTCCGCGTCGGCCTCGGTCCATGGCGTGAGCGGCACCGTCTCGAGCTCGGCGGCCAGTGCCCGCGCCGAGGCCGGGCGCGCGTCGGGCTTCTTGGCCAAGCACCCGAGCACGATGCGCTCGAGCTCGGCGGGCACGCCGCGGCCAAGCTTCACCGACGGCGGCACCGGGGCCTGGTGAACGTGCTGGCTGCACACCTCGACCACGCTCTGGCCCTCGAACGGCGGCACACCGGTCAGCAAGAAATAGGCGACCGCGCCCAGCGCGTAGAGGTCGGCGCTGGGACCCACGGCCTCGGGCGCGGTGACCGCCTCGGGCGCCATGTAGAGCGGCGTGCCGATGATGGTCGCCACCGTGCTCGAGCTGACGTCGGTGCTGGTGATGTCCTTCACCAGTCCGAAGTCGAACACCTTCACCGTGTCGCGGACGCCCCCCCGATCGCACAGCACGATGTTGGCGGGCTTCACGTCGCGGTGAACCAAGCCCAGCGAATGCGCCTCGGACAGGGCGCCCGCCACCTGCTTCAAGATGTGCACCACGCGACGCGGGTCCTGGGGTCCGGTCTGATCGACCAGATCCTGAAGGTCGACGCCGTCCAGGTACTCCATGGCGTAGTAGAAGACGCCGTCGGGCGTGCGCCCATAGTCGTAGATCGAGACGGTGTTGGGGTGGGTCAGGCTGCTGGTGTGCTGCACCTCGCGCTCGAAGCGGAGAATGGCCTGAGCCCCGACCTTCTCCATGGGCAAGAGCTTGATGGCAGTGGGGCGCCGCAAGAGCGCGTGCCGCGCGCGATAGACGGTGCCCATGCCGCCTTCGCCGATCTTCTCGCCCAGCAAGTATTGCCCCAGCCGCCGGGCTTCGGCGGCGTTGCGGCGCAGGCCATAGATGATGCGCGAGGTCAGAGTGGACACCACGATGATGGTCAGCGACCAGAGCACCGAGTTGATCTGGGCCGTGAAGATCCAGACCCGCTCGATCGCGCTTCCGACCACCGCGCCCACGACCAGCGCCGGTACGACGCCAATGGCGCTGACGACCAAGGTCTGGAGGGGTGTGCTGGGGATCAGCACTGACCGCAGGGTCAAGACCACCATGGTGATCAGCAGCATGGTCATGTCGACCCGACCCGGCCGGCGGGAGAAGTCCGTGAGAACCATGCCGCCATAGGCCGCAAGGATCGACAGGGTCAGGGTCAGATCGGCGCCGACCAGCGTGAAGAGCCGCGGGCGCCCCCGGCGAAGCAGCGCCCAGAACAGGAGCCCGATCGCCACGGCGCCGGCGTGCAGCCGGTTGCCGGCGCTGCCCAGGAACTCGGCCAGCGTGTATTCGGGGATGACCGTCAGGCCGACGCCGTTGCCCACCACGAAGAAGCCCAGGCCCACCAGCGCCCCGACCAACGCGAACAGCGCCACCCGCTCTTGAAGGAACGAGTGCTCGTCCGTCGAGTCGCCCGAGTCGCTGCCGAACCGCAGCGCGCCGAGCAGGGTGGGTCGAGGGGTGGCAGGCATGGGATTCACGTGCGCGACAGCGTGAGCCGCGTGCGAGACCGGAGCACCATCGTGTCGAGCGGCTTTTCGCCCGGCAAGACCACGGTGACCACCGCGCCGCCCCCGTCCCGATTGGCAAGGCACAGGCTACCACCGTGGGCGTCGACGATCTCGCGACAGATGGTCAGGCCGATGCCCGACCCCTTTTCCTTGGTGGTGTAGAGCGGCAAGAGCGCGCTCTCGAGCGCCTCGCGCGAGAGCCCGCGGCCGCGGTCGGCGACCTCGAAGCGCGTGCTGCCGTCGGCGTCGACCCGAACCGAGACGGTCACGTCGGTGGGCGAGCTGCCCGCTTCGATCGCGTTCTTGATCAGGTTGATCAGCACCTGCTCGATCTGCGCCGAGTCGAAGTGGCCCTCGAGCGCAGAGGCACGGGGCAAGACCACGCCCGGAAAGAGCGTGCCCAGGTGTGCGATCAGCGGCTCCAGGCTGACGTCGGCCTGACGCGGCAGAGGCAAGCGGGCGAGCCCCGCGTACCCGCTCAAGAACGCCTGCAGGTGGCGCGCGCGCTCTTCGATGGTGTCCAGCGCTTGGCCGAGCTTCGGCAGGTGCTCGGGCTTGTCCAGCATCAGCCGCGCCGTGCCCACCAGCGAGGTGATGGGCGCCAGCGAGTTGTTCACCTCGTGGCTGACCACCCGCACGACCGTCTTTAGCGTGTCGATCTCGCGCCGCGACACCTCTTTGGTGAGCAGCTTCACGATCAGCATGGTGTACAGCTCGCCTTGCATCGGGACCGTACAGCGACAGACGTGATAGGTCTCGCGACGCCCCTCGATCTCCACCGTGAACAGGCGCTCGGTCTCGCCCGAGAGCGCCTCGCGCAGCGCCTCGGGGGCGGCAGCCAGCATGCGCAAGAAGTTCTTGCCCTCGGGCGCGGTGCCCTCGAAGAACAGGTCCCGCGCCGCCGGGTTGGCATACAGAATGTCGCCGGTCTCGCCGAACAGCACGATGGCGTCGGGGTTGCTGTCGGCCGCCATCCGCGCAATGGCCTCGTGCTCTTTGGCGCCGCTGCGCAGCCGCTCCAGCTCTTGTGCACAGGCCCGGCGCCGCAGCGCCTCGCGGTAGAGCACCAGCGCGAGCACGCTCACGGTCACAGACAGCGCGATCACCAGCAGGGCAGAGGCGCTCATGCCGACCGCGAGGATAGGCTGGGTGCGCCCGAGGCTTCCACCTCCAGGGCCTGAAGCTCGCGCTCGCGCGCCAGATCCGCGGCAGACCGGGCGAAGCGCCGGCGCAGCCAGGCCGAGAGGTCGTCCAGCAGCGAGTACGCCACGGGGGTGGCCAAGAGGGTGAGCAAGAGCGAGAGCACCTGCCCGCCCACGATCACCCCGGCCGTTGCCCGGTTCATCCCGGCGCCGATGCCGGTCGAGAAGGCCAGCGGCAGCATGCCCGCCACGAACGCCAGGGTGGTCATCAAGATCGGGCGCAGGCGGTCGCGGTTGGCGACCAAGATGGCCTCGAGCCGCTCTTTGCCCGCCCGCCGCAGCTGGTTGGTGTGGTCGATCTGCAAGATCGAGTTCTTCTTCACCACGCCGAACAGCACCAGAAGGCCTAGCATGGAGTAGATGTCGAGCGCCTGCTCGAAGAGCAGCAGCGACACCAGCGCGAAGGGCAGCGTCAGCGGCAGCGCCAAGAGAATGGTGAGCGGGTGCAGCCAGGACTCGAACTGCGCCGCCAGCACCAGGTACATGAAGACGAACGAGAGCAGGAACGCTAGGGCGAAGCCCTGGCCGGTGCGGCGCATCTCGCGGGACTGACCCGCCGCCGAGGCCTTGTACTCGGGCGGCAGCTTCAGTGCGGCGATCTCCTTCTCGACCGCGGCCATCACCTCGCTCTGGGCGGCGCCCGGCGCCAGGTTGGCCAGGAACATGATCTGTCGCTTGCGCCCCAGGCGCGTGATGCTGGCGGGGCCCGCGCCGTCGCTGGCCTGGACCACGTCGAGCACGGGCACGCTGCCCAGCTTGGCCGAAGGCACGCTGAGCTGCGACAGCCCTTCCATGTCCGCGCGCTGGCCGGCAGCGCCGCGCAGAAACACCGCGTACGTCTGGCCGTCCTCTTCGTAGCTCGAGACCTCGAGGCCCCCGACGAACAGCCGCAGCGTGGCGGCCACGTCGGCCACGCTCACGCCCAGATCGGCGGCCTTGCCGCGGTCGATGCCGAAGGCCAGCTCGGGCTTGCCAGAGACGTGCGTGCTCGACACGTCCACCGCTCCGGGGATCTGCTTCACCCGTTCCACCAGCTGGTTCGAGTACCGCTCGAGCTCGTTCAGGTCGGGCCCACTGATCTCGTACTGGATGGCCGCCCAGGCTCCGCCGCCGGCGAACATCGGCACCTCGGACACGTCGATCCGCAGCTCTTTCGGCTGCCGGGGGACTATCTCGCGCCGCGCCAGGGCCATCAGCTCGTCTTGGCTGGGCTTCCGGGTCTCGGGGCTGGTGAGCTTCACGAACACCTTGGCCAGGTTCGGCGTGCGGTCGTTCGAATCGCCGATGGTCACCACCGTGCCGGTCACGTGGGGCAGTGCGCGCACGTCCCGGGCGATGCGCTCGGCGATCAGCGCCGTGGCCTCGAGGCTCTGCCCTTCGGGGGCTCGCACGTTGATCTCGAACTGGGCGTCGTCGCTGCGAGGCAAGAAGCCCTTGGGCACCTTGGCGATCAGCGGAACGGTGGATGCCAGGGTGAGCACCGAGGCCACCACCACCACCCAGCGCCGACGCATCACCCAGCCCAAGAGGGCGACGTAGGCGCGCTCGATGGGGGCGTAGACGGCGTCGACCAGGCGCTCGAGGGCGGGCCTGCCGTCGTTGCCCTCGGCGTGGGGCCGCGCCGCGCGCAGCCAGCGGGACGAGAGCATGGGGGTGAGGGTGAAGCTGACCAGCATGCTCACCAAGATCGAGAACGCCATGGTCATGCCGAAGCTCTTCAAGAAGCGCCCGACGATGCCGCTCATGAATGCCACGGGCAAGAACACGGCCACCAGCGAGAGCGTGGTGGCGAGCACCGCCAGCGCGATCTCTTTGGTGGCCACCACCGCTGCCTGGACCGGCGAGAGCTGCTTCTCTTCGATGTGGCGGTGGATGTTCTCGAGCACCACGATGGCGTCGTCGATCACGATGCCCACCGCCAGCGCCAGCGCCAAGAGCGTGATGGTATCGAGAGAGAAGCCCTGCCACTGCATCAGCGCAAAGGTGCCCACGATCGACACCGGAATGGCCAGGGCCGCGATCACCGTGCTGCGCACGCTGCCCAGGAAGATCAGCACCACCGCCCCCGCGAACAGCGCACCCAAGACCAGGTGCTCTTTGACCGCGCCCACGCTGGCGCGGATGGTCGCGGTGTTGTCGCGAATCACCTCTAGCCGGTACCCAGCCGGCAGCGCCGGCTGGATCTCGGCCAGGCGCGCGTTCAGCTCGTCGACCATGGCCACGCTGTTCTCGCCCGACTGCTTGCGAATCGAGAGCACCACGGCGGGCGTGCCGTCACGCAGTGCCACGGTCTCGGCGCGCTCCGCGCCGTCTTCGACCTGGGCCACGTCGCCCACCGTGACCCGCTGCCCGTTCTGATCGCGTAGCACCAGGTCGGCGATCTCGGCGGGGCTCTTCACCCGACCGCGCACCCTGAGCACCTTCTGGTCGGGACCGGACTCGAGCCGACCGCCGGGCACGGTCAGGTTCGAGCCGCTGATCGCCCGCTGCACGTCGACGGCCGTGAGGCCATGGGCTCGCAGGCGCTCGGCGTCGAGCGCCACGTTGACCTGACGCTTGGTGCCGCCCAGCACGCTGACCTGCCCCACGCCCGTCACGCTCTCGATGCGCCGGCGCACGACCTTGTCGGCCACCTCGGTGATCTCACCCAGCGGGGCGGCGGCGTTGACGGCGATGAACAGCACCGGCGTGGACTCGGCGTCGAACTTCATCACGGCCGGCGGCTCGACCCCGGCCGGCAAGGCCCCCATCGCGGCGTTGACCTTCTCTCGGACCTCTTGCGCGCCGACGTTCACGTCCTTCTCGAGCGCGAACTGCACCACCACCTGCGACACGCCCTCGTTCGAGACCGAGCGCAGCTCGTCGATGCCGCTGATGGTGTTCACCGCCTCTTCGATCTTGTCGCTGACCTCGGTCTCGATCTCCGTCGGCGAGGCACCGGGCAAGCGCGTGACCACCACCACCGTGGGAAAGTCGACCTTGGGGAAGCGGTCCACGCCCAGCTGGGCGTAGCCGGCAATGCCCAGCACCGCGATCACCAGCACGATCACCGTGGCGAACACCGGTCGCCGCACGCTGACGTTCGATAGCCACTGCATCGCTGCCTCCTCACTTCACCCGGGTGCCGTCGGCCAGCGCGCCCGTGGGCTGCGCCACCACGCGCTCACCCGGCCTGAGCCCCTTGATCACGGCCACCCGATCGGCGCTCTGCTCACCCAGCTGGACCACGCGCTCGTGCACCACGCCGTCGACCACCAGAAGGACGCGCGGGCTTTCGCTCTTGCCGGTGACCGCCGACCTGGGGATGGCCGCGGCGCGCTGCTCGCCCGCCGGCAGGCGCGCGGTGGCGAACATGCCCGGCAAGAGCCGCGGGTCGTCGCTCTCGACCAGCGCCTCGATGGTCAGGTTGCGGCTTCGAGGGTCCAGCACCGGGCCCACGTATCGAACCCGGGCGCGGAAGCGCTCGCCCGGAAGTGGGGCCACGCTGAACGCGATCTCTCGATCGCGCGCCACCTTGGCCACCGCTGCTTCGGGCACCGAGAGCTCGACCCTGAGCGGGTCGCGCTCTACCAGCACCACCACCGGCCGACCCGGCGCCACGAAGTCGCCCTTCGACACGGATCGCTCCACCACCACCCCGCTGAAGGGCGCGACGATTCGGCCGTCGCTGACCTGCTTGCCGGCGCGTGCCGCTCGCGCCGCCGCCGCCCGCGTCGACGCCACGCTGGCCTCGCACGCCGCCTGCTGGCGATCGTGCTCCGAGCGGCTGATCACCCTCTGGGCCAAGAGCTTCTCCGAGCGCTGGCACTCGAGCCGTGCGTGCTGCTCTTGCGTGCGCGCCGCGGCCAGCGCGGCGCTTGCTTCGGCGGCACCCAGGGCGCTGTCGCGCGTGTCGAGCCGCACCAGCAGTTCGCCCTTCTTCACCACCTGCCCGCGCTCGACGCGGGCCTCGAGCACCTTGCCGGCGGTGTCCGCGGCGACCTCGGCGCGCTGGTGCGCGACCACCGATCCGCTGAGCAGGGTGGTCTTCGGGAAGAGTTGCTCGGTGACCTCGACGGTGGTGACGGCCACGGGATCGGCGCTTGGGGCGGGCGACGGGGCAGCCTCGGCCCGGGCGCAGGCCACGGCGCCGGCGAGCGCCACGATCGAAACCAGGTGTCCGGGGATCTGCATGCCGTGGCCCACTGCATGCCCCGCGCCAGGCCGTTCGCACGGAATTCTGCGGGCTGTCCGCCCTCGTGGCAGGACGGGTGTCCGGCGGCCGGACAGGTGTCCGGGGGGCGCTACTGCCCGGCCGGCGGGCGCGATTCAGAGTCTCTCGACCGTCACACGGGGGAAGTGCCGGAAGAACAGCGCGAGGTCTCCGGGGTCACTGGTGAGCACGGCGCCCCCACCGCGAAGGGCTGCCGTCGCCATGACTTGCGCATCAATCGTGAGCGAGGCCGTCACTTTCACGCGGCTCAGGCTTCCGAGGGCTTCGCCCGCCGCGCACGCGATCGGATCCGTGAGCGGGACCACGTAGGGAACGATCGCGCGACGCACCTCGACGTGCGCAGCCGACTTTCGCCACCACTCGGACTCGCAAGACGCCGGAACGAGGATCGGAACGCCCCGCTCACGCAGCCGGCGGAACCGGTCCCAGGTCGCCTTCTCCCGACGCTCGAGCGAGATGAGCACGCCGGTGTCGAAGGTGATCAAGCGGCCTTCTTCTTGCGTTTCCGCGGTTTGACGACGCTGTCGATCCAGGCATCGATCGCGGCCGTCTCCTCGTCGGAGGGCGGAGCTCCGCCGTACCACTGCCACGCGCGCTCGAACGCGGCATCTTCGGTGAGACGCCGCGCAACGGCTGTGAAGAGGCGCGACATGTTGCCATTGTGCAACCGGTCAGCCGCCGCCTTGAGCTGCTCCTTCGTCGCGGCATCCACCGAGACGCTGAAGGTTTCGGTCTTCCCTGCTCGCTTCTTGCGCGCGGCCATTGTGCGGACAAGTTAAGCACAATCAGAGGACCCTCGCGAGCCGAAAGGCGCCAGTGGTCCTCTCAGGTGGCGCGTCCGTTCGGGGGCGACGCGTGTCCGACAGCCGGACGCGTGTCCGCAGCTCGGAGCGCGCGCACGCCGAGAAAGATCGCCTGGCACGGCGCGTGAAGGGGTCCGCCGGCGATGAACCCCAAATGGCTCCTTCTCGTCGGGCTCGTGGCTCTGCCCTCGGTCGCGATGGCCGAGTCGAGCTTCGATCACGACCTGGCCCGCGAGGTCGCCGTGCCCGGCGGGCTCACCGCGCGCCAGGTCACGAGTCGCGCCTCCAGCGCCAGCCACACCGTGAGCGCGCGTCGCGCCGAGGTCGAGGCCGCCGCGGCCGGCGTCGACCGCGCGCTGAGCGCATACATGCCGCGCGTCACCCTCTCGGGACGGTACGCGCGCCTCTCGGATCCTGGAACCTCCGAAGCAAGCAACATCGTGGTCGCGCCGGGCTCGCCAGCGGGGCCGCTGCCACCTGGCGCGCCGCTGGTGAACGCGCCGCTGAGCTTCCCGGTGCTCAGGAACCAGTGGTCGTTCCAGGCCAGCCTGGGCGTTCCGCTCTCGGACTACGTCACACGCTTCGGCGACCTCCACGCGGGTGCGCGCCTGGGTCGAGAGGCCAGCGAGCACGGCCTCGCTGCCAGCGAGCGGGCCGCGCGCGCCGAGGCCGCCATCGCGTACTTCACGTGGGTGCGCGCCCGGCTCTCGGTTCTGGTCGCTGGCCGGGCCCTGGATCAGGCTCGGGCGCACCTGGCCGACGCGAAGGTCGCCGAAGAGGTCGGCTCGGCCTCTCACGCGGACGTGTTGCGCGTGAAGTCGCAGGTGGCCCGAGCCGAGCTGCTGGTTGCCAGCACCAAGAGCCTGAGCCGGGTGGCCGAAGAGCAGCTCCGGGTGTTGCTGGGGGATCCCCCCGACACCCGGTATCGCATCGGCGACGACCCCCGCGCCCTCCCCACGCCCATTGCCAACGCGAGCACGGCGACGCTCTTTGGCCGCGCCCTGGCACGCCGGCCCGAGCTCGCGGGGCTCCGAGCCGCGGCCACCGCCAAGCGCAGCGCCGCCCGGGCCGAACGCGCGGCGTACTTGCCGCGGATCGACGGCTTCGCGAACTACTACTACCAGAACCCGAGCAGCCGAGCCTTCCCCCAGCGCGATCGCTTCCAGTCGAGCTGGGACGCAGGGCTCGTGGCCACCTGGGTGGTGAGCGACATCCCCGGTGCGCGCGCCGCAGCGCAGGGCGAAGAGGCGGGCGCGCGGGCCCTGGACGCCGAGCGCGCCGCGCTCGAAAATCGCGTGCGCCTCGAGGTGACCCGGGCCCGGCAAGACGCGCTCGAGGCCGACGCTGCCCTCGCCACCACGGCCGAAGGGCTGGCCGCGGCCGAAGAGGCCCACCGCGCTCGCCGCGCCGCGTTCCAGAGCGGCAAGGCCACCAGCACCGAGCTTCTCGACGCCGATACGGATCTGACTCGAGCCCGCTTCGAATCGCTGGGCGCGCGCATCGACGCCCGCATCGCCCGCGTCCGGCTGGCCTTCGCGCTGGGCGACGATCTGGACCGGTGAGCGTCATGGTAGAACCGCAGGGGATGAAGGTTCTCGTCGTCGACGACCAAGAGCCGGTCCGCCTGGCGCTGTCGATGCTGTTCGAGCTCCACGGCCTGGGCGTGATCACCGCAGCCACCACCGCCGACGCCCTCTGCGCCGTGCGCGAAGCCGACGTGGGCGTGGTGGTCCAGGACATGAACTTCTCGCACAACACCACCAGCGGGGACGAAGGCATCGCGCTGTTCCGTGAGATCCACGCCCTCGACCCGGATTTGCCGGTGGTGCTCATGACGGCGTGGTCGTCCCTCGAGACTGCCGTGGCGCTGGTGCGCGAGGGCGCCGCCGACTACGTGGCCAAGCCCTGGGACGACACCAAGCTGCTGGTGACCGTGCAGAACCTCTTGGGCTTGCGGGCTGCGCGGGACGAAAACGCCCGCCTGCGCCGGCAAGCCGCTCGCCAGCGCAGCGAGCTTTCGGCGCGCTTCGACCTGTGCGGCCTGGTGTATGCCAGCGCCGCGATGCACGCCGTGGTCTCGCTGGCCACGCAGGTTGCCCGCGCCGACGTGCCGGTGTTGATCACCGGACCGAATGGCTGCGGCAAAGAGAAGCTGGCCGAGATCGTCCACGCCAACTCGGGGCGCAAGGGCAAGCCCCTGATCAAGGTCAACGCCGGGGCCATTGCCGAGAACCTGATCGAGGCCGAGCTGTTCGGCGCCGAGGCGGGCGCCTTCACCGGTGCCACCCGGGCGCGCGCCGGCTTCTTCGAGGCGGCCCACGGCGGCACCTTGTTCTTGGACGAGATCGCCACCCTGGCGCCCCACAGCCAGACCAAGCTCTTGCGCGTGCTGCAGAACGGCGAGATCCAGCGAGTGGGCAGCAGCTCGCCGCGAACGGTGGACGTGCGCGTGGTGAGCGCCACCAACGCCAACATTGCCCAGGCCATCGCGGCGGGCGCGTTCCGCGAAGACCTCTACTTCCGCCTGAACGTGGTCGAGCTTCGAGTGCCGCCGCTCAGCGAGCGCAGCGAAGACCTCCTCCCTTTGGCCGAGCACTTCGTGCGCCTGCATCACGGCTCGGTCTTGCCGCTCTCGGGCGACGCCGTGGGCGCGATCGAGGCCCACGACTTCCCCGGGAACGTGCGCGAGCTGGAGAACCGCGTGAAGCGCGCGCTCTTGGTCTGCAATGGCACGGCGATCACCGCCGCGGATCTCGATCTTGCCTCGCGCCCGGGCGACCCGCGCCCGGCCCCCGCGGGCCCCGGGGCTCCGCCCGATCCGCTCGCCGACGCCGAGCGCCGGGTGATCGAGAGCGCGCTCTCGGAGGCCAAGGGGGTGGTGAGCAAAGCAGCCGCCGAGCTGGGCCTGAGCCGGCAGGCGCTCTATCGCCGCATGGAACGGCTGGGCATCGAGCTCGAGCGAAGGATGAAGGGGTAGCTAACCCTTCCGCAGCCGATCCACCGCCGCGACGAATCGCACGATCTCTTCATCCGTGTTGTAGAAGTGCGGGCTGGCCCGGAT
>Ga0073899_10003974_pt1 | contig 12994 bp, 13 predicted proteins | sample KloWWTmetaKNB5Ph_FD_88975 | JGI IMG/M metagenome (GOLD analysis project Ga0073899, IMG submission 88975) | Active sludge microbial communities from Klosterneuburg, Austria, studying microevolution and ecology of nitrifiers - Klosterneuburg... | ecosystem: Engineered > WWTP > Aerobic digester >... | reverse complement strand
CGGTGCAAGGCGGCCCGCTTCCACAACCGCACACGTCGAGCAGCGCCGAGTTCACGCTGATCAGGTTGTTCTGAGCGTCGTACACCACGTTGGCGTCGGTCAGGCCGGTGGGCATCGGCGCCATCAGCGCCAGGAAGAAGTCGTTGAACTGGCTGCACACGTAGCTCGGCCACTCGTAGGTGTAGAAGCTCGAGTCGAATGAGTAGGCCACGGCGTTGGTGGGGGCGCGCACCTCGACCTCGAGCGCTACGCCGTCGTGGGGCGCACCGGTGGTGACGTTCGGACAGGCCGGCGACTCTTTGGGGAAGCCGGGCGGGCTACCCGAATCGTAGCCCTTGTCGAATCCGCTCACGTCCTGATAGCCCAGGTCCGTCGGCTGCCGCGCGGTCCCGCTCGAGAGCCCCAGCATGCGCTTGCCGGCCTGCACCTTGCCGTTCTTGCCGAAGGCCGAGAGCGCGCCGTGGCCCAGGTGATAGTTCGCCTCTTTGCCGGCGGGGATCGGCTGACCGTCTTGCATCACCCACTTCGCGCTGACCACGCCCCAGTCTTTCGCGCCGGTGGCCTTCTTGCAGAGCTCGATGCTCTTGGCCACCGTGACCGGATCGGCCTCGTCCAGCAGCACCAGGTCGTCGCAGGGCGCCGGCGCGTCGTCGGTCTTGCCGCTGCAGTCGTCGTCCTTCGGCGTGGCGGCCGACTCGATCGCGCCCGGGTTCACCAGCGGGTCGCAGTCGTTGCAGTCGCCCTCGGCGCCGGTGAAGCCATCTTTGTCTTGATCGTCGGTGGGCTTGCTGGTGCACGCCGGCCCCGTGCCGCCCGCGCCGCCGGAGCCGCCCCCGCCCACCGCACCGCTGCCGCCCCCGCCGCTGGCGCCCGCCGCTCCGCCGGTGGTCGCGCCGCCGGTTCCGCTGCCCGCGCTTCCGCCCGAGCCGCCCCCGGCGCCGCCGCTACCACCGGTTCCGGCGCCGCCCGTTCCCGGGAAGCCCCCCGCGCTGCTGTCGCCACCGCATGCGACCAGAAGCCCGACCCCCAGAGAACACACCAGCCCCAACCCGATAAGCCCCGTCTTGCCCATGGTCGGACGCTAGCACGGCTCGGCGCCGCGCGCGGCCGGTCAGAAGCCGGTGGTCTTCGAGACCAGGGTGCGCACGATCTCGACCGACTCGAGCTGGACGCTTCCGCCCAGCGCCAAGGCCGGCGCCTGCGCCTTGCCCGCGAGCTGCTCGAGCTCGGCCAGCGCGGCCGGATCGTCGCTCACGTTCTTCACCTGGACCGCGGCCTCGAGGTGCAGATTGGTCCGCGCCAACAGCGCGGTGCGGGAAAACCCGCAGCCATTCTTCACGAACAGCGTGGCCCCCGAGATCCCCGGGGGCGCTTCGGCGGCGGGCAGCGTGCCCGAGTGGTTCCGGTTCACTGCCTCGCACAGGGCTGCCAGCTCGGCGATGTCACGACTGCCGGCCGGGGTCACCGACGAGGCGTGGCGCACCACGCCGTCGGCGTCGATGATCACGGTGGCGCGGTCGGTGATGCCCTTTTCGGCCAAGTACAGGCCGTAAGCGCCGGCAACGGCGCCCTTCGGGTGGAAGTCGGCGAGCAATGGAAACGAGATCCCGCCCATGCCCGCGGCCCAGTTGGCGTGGCAGTGCACGCTGTCCACGCTGATGCCCAGCGGCTGGGTGTTGGCCGAGGCGAAGCGACTTGCCAGCGCTTCCAGCGCTGGTACTTCGCGGCTTCAAGTCGGGGTGAAGTCGAGGGGGTAGAACAGCAACATCACGTGCCGCGTGCCGCGGAACTGGGCCAGGCTCACCTGGCGGCCCAGGTGGTCGGCCAGCTTGAAGTCGGGGGCGCGGTCGCCAATTTGAATCATGCGCCAAGTTCTGGCGTCGCGACCCAGCGCCGTCAAGGACTACAATCGGTCAGATCGGGAACGACCGAGCGGCAATGCATGCTCGCCGCGTCCGGCTCTTTCCCTGCCCGGGCGACGCCGGTGCAGAACATGTCGCAGACCTCGGCCGAGCCGGCGCAGCCCGATTGCACCGAGTGGCCGCAGCGCTCGGCTTCGACCCAGTCCCACCGACCGTCGCCGTCGAGATCCACCTGCAGCGTGGGCTGCCAGGCCGCGGTCGGCGAGCGCCCGCGGGCGCCCCGCCCGAGCCGGGCCTTGGGCGAAGGCCCCTGCACCGGGCCCACCGCCACCGCGCCCACTGCCGCCGGCCCTTGCCCCGCCTCGAGCTCGGCCTCGACCAGCGGCCCCGGGCAGTGATCGCAGTCGATGCTCGCCTGGCGCCGCGTGCGCACCAGGCCGCGGTAGCCGTTCTCGTCGAGCACCGCGAAGAGATCGCCCATGCGGTGCACCTCGCCGTGAAACTGCAACAGCACGACCCCCGCACGCTGACCGGGATCGGGCTGGACGGCGACGATGTGCTCGATCACGCCGGGCTGCGCCTGTTTGGGCGAGGGCAGGGGCGCGCAGGCCGCCGTCACGATGCACAGGACCTGGCTGAATCTCACGGCCGGGTCAACCTGACTGCAAGCGGCGCGGGGCGCAACGGAAAACACGACCGCGCCGCCCCCGGAAGCGGGAACGGCGCGGATCGTGGTCGACGGCCTCAGCGGCACTGCTGCTGGGTCGCCCCCTGGCTCTGCGGGGTGGCTGCCGCGCACGTCAAGCAGCGCTTGAGATCCGCCGAGCCGCCGCAAGGCACGTCGGTCACGAAGCCCTCGGTGGTCTTGGGGCCACCGCAGTTGCCGGCAGCGTTGCACTCGAAGCCCATGCTCTCGAGGGTGCCGGTTCCCCCGATGATCGGGAAGCCGCAGTTGATGCCCGAGCTGCAGAGGTCCACGGAATAGGCGTGGCAGTCCACGCACTGCAGCGTCCCCACGTTCTGGAACTTCTTCTCCTCGCCGCCGCTGCAGTCATAGTCGTAGCTGCCGTCGCCGCCGCGGGGCGTGGCGAAGAACGCCGTCTGGCCCGGGAAGGCGTTCTTGTTGGCGTCGTAGCAGTCGGTGGCGTCCTTCACGTACGTCTTGCCGACTGGCGCCTTGCTCGAGCACCCCTTCACGCTCTTGGTCTTGTCGCCGAAGCCGTCGCCGTCCGCGTCTTCGTACCAGGCGATGCAGCTGTCGCCGGCCGCACACACCAGGCCGTTGCACTGGCACACGCCGGTCGAGCACGAGAAGCCCGTGCCGCAGCTCGCTGCCGCGCAGCATGCGCCGTCGACGCAATTGCCGCTCTTGCACTGGCTGCTGGCGGTGCAGGCCACACCCAGCTCTTGCTTTGGCGCGCAGCTGCCCGCCTTGCAGAAGTTCCCGCTGGCGCAGTCGGCGTCCACGCTGCACGTGGTCTTGCAGGCGGTCGCCCCGCACACGTAGGGCGCGCACGCTGCCTGCTGCTCGGCGCAGCCGCCGTTGCCGTCGCACGATTTTCCGGTCTGCTTGCCCGCCGAACAGCTGCTGGCTCCGCAGGTCTTCTCGGCGCCGGGCAGCGCGCACGCGCCCTTGCCATCACAGGTTCCGGTGCACGCGCCGCTGGTCTTGGCGCTGCCCAGGCAACCGTTCTCGGGGTTGGTGTCGGCCGCGTGCGGCGTGCAGGTTCCGGCCTTGCCGGTCACGTTGCAGCTCTGGCATTCGCCGTCGCACGAGGTGCCGCAGCACACGCCGTCGGCGCAGATCCCGCTGGCGCACTCGCTGGCCGCCACGCACGGGCTGCCGTTGGCTTCTCCGCTGGGGTTGCCCCCCGTGCCGCCGCTGGCGCCAGCCTCGCCGCCGGTGCCGGAGGCCCCTCCGGTGCCGCCTGACCCGCCGGTGCTGGTCGCGCCGCTGCCGCCGCTCGCCGAGCTGCCGCCCCCTCCGCTGCTCTTGCCGCCCGAGGCGGAGGCGCCGCCCGTGGCGTCATCGTCGGACGGGTTGAAATCGTCGCCGCCGGAGCAGCCGACGGCAGTGGTGATGAACAGCGCAAAGAGACCGGGAACGACGTGATTGCGTGACATGGAAAATGGCAAACCTCCTGCTCGATGTGAGCGGCGCCCCTTCGGCACCTCGTGGGATGGAGTTGCGGGTTTTCTTCGCGCGGACTTCCGGTCGGTGCTTGCTGTGCTATGTGCTGCCCCTCGAGGCCCGCCCATGGACATGCGCAAACTCGCCGAAGACGACCCCCTGATCCGCAACGTGGAGAAGGACCCGGGGGGCGACGAGCTTTCGCCCATGGACCCGCCGGACGCCTATGCGCCCCCGGCCACCGAAGCGGTGCCCTACGAGAAGCTGCACCCGTTCTTGAAGCGTCTGGTGGACGACCATCGGCGCATCGTCGAGCGCCTCGATGCGCTCGACGCCACCGTCGCCCAGGTCGAAAAGAGCGGGCTCAGCCCCGAAGCGGGCGCCGCGATCACCGGGTTCTTCGCCTTCGCCGACGCCGAGCTCGCGGCCCATCACCGCCGGGAAGAGCGTCGGCTCTTCCCCCTGCTGCGCGAGCGCTTGATCGCCGCCGGGGAGCACTCGGCGTCGGACCAGAAGCGCACCGGCGTGGACGTGATGGAAGACGATCACCTGACGGCGCTGAAGCAGGCTGCGGTGGCCGTGGCGTTCATCGGGCTCTCGACCCGGCTGCCCGATCAGAAGTCCGGGCTCGTGGCCCTGGCCTCGGGCGTGCGCCAGTGCAAGACCATGAGCGAGGCCCTGCGGCTCCACATCTTCCGCGAAGAGAACATCATCTTCGGCCAGGCGCAGAAGCACCTGAGCGGCGCCGAGCTGGACCGGATCACCGTCGAGCAGGGCTGAGCCCCGAGCCCGGTTCAGTCCCGGGTGTAGATCGGCTCGGCGGGCTTCTTGGGCGCTGGACCCTTGGGCGCTGGCTTCTTGCCCGGCGGCGGCGCAACGGCTTTGGCACTCGGCGACGATACCGACGCGGAGGGCAGTGGCGTCGCCACTGGCGGTGCCGGCTCGGGTGCGCTGGCACTCGCGCTCGGCGGTGGGCTGGGCGCCACGACCGGTGCCATCGCGGTGGTCGCCACGGCGTCCGTCACCGGGCTCTTCCGAGTCGCTAGCGCGATACCTCCGACCACGGCCACGATCAGTGCCGCGCCGCCCAAGAGCGGAACGAACCATCGCGAGCGCGAGCCGGCGGCCAGCGAGTCGCGCGCTTCGACCACCGAGCCCACTTGCGAGCGGCCCGTTCCCGAAGCGGGCAGCGTTTCCATCGACGCCTGGGTCGGGCGGGGGGCAAACCGCGCGAGCACCTCGGCGGCCTTCGGCTCACCCTGGACCTCGATCGCCGACGACGAGCGCTCGATCTCGGCGATCCGCAGCGAGCGCTCGCTCAGGCGCTCGCCCGCGCAGGTCTTGACCCACGCGCCGACGTCGCGGGGCGACACCAGGCCCATGGCGGCATCCAGGGCTTCGGCCATCTCGAGCGCCGTGGCGAAGCGCTGCTCGGGATCGCGGCTCAGCCCCTTGAGCACGATGTCATCGAGCGCCTGGGGCACGTCTGGAACGGAGCGGCTGGGCGGTTCGATCGCCGCGTTGAGCACCTTGCCCACGATCTCGGCCGGATCGGCGCCCGGAAACAGGCGCCGGCCCGCGAGCGCCTCCCACAGCACCACGCTGGCGGCGAAGATGTCGGTCCGAGCGCTCACAGCCTGGCTCGAGAGCTGCTCGGGGGCCATGTACGAGAGCTTGCCCTTGATGCGCCCCTCGTCGGTGGTCTGAAGCCGACCGGCGGCCTTGGCCACGCCGAAATCGAGCACCCGCGGAACGCCGTCGCTTCCCACCAAGATGTTGTGCGGCGACACGTCACGGTGGACGATGTGCAGCGACTCGCCCTTGTCGTTGGTGGCCTCGTGCGCCGCATGCAGCCCCTGCAACGCGCCGGCCACCACGTGCACGGCGTAGCGCACCGGCACGCGCCGCTTGGCGCGGAACGAGGCGCCGAGCAGGGCAGCCATCGATTCGCCGGCGATGTACTCCATCACCAGGAACACCTCGCCGGCGGTCGCGACCACGTCGAGCGTGGCCACCACGTTCGGGTGGCGGATGCGCGCGGCCAGCCGGGCCTCGTCCAGAAACATCGCGACGAACTCGGGATCTTTCGCGTGCTGCGGGTGCAGGCGCTTGATGGCCACGGTGCGCGCGAAGCCCACGGGGCCGAGCAGGCGGCCGAGATGGACCGTGGCCATGCCGCCCGACGCCAGCTCGTCGTACAGCGCGTAACGCCCCAAGAGCAGCGGCGCGGCGCCGGTGAGCGAGTCGGTCACAAGGCCCCTCGGACGCCGAGCCATGCGCCGCGCTCGGTCGCGACCACCACCGGCAGGGCGCGCGAACCGCGCTCGCTCTTCGCGCCGCCATCGCTCAGCCAGAGAGCCGTTGCCACGCCCAGCCCGACCACGCCGACCCCGAACCCGGCGGTGCTGATCCAGCCCAACGTCTGCGCGGCATCTGCCGCGTCTTTGCCCTCGGCGTCGCAGACGCGACCGTCGCAGTGGTCTTCGATCGTCCGCTTCTTGCCGAGCACCATCAGGCCGGTGACCGAGCCGACACCCAGGCCCACCACGCCCACGCCGCCGATCACCCAGGGCCACGCGCTCGGCCCGCGTTGACCCGCCGTCGGCGCGCCGCGGGCCGGGGCCACCGGCGGGCCCGCGGGTTCGGTGCTCGCCTCGGCCGGCAGCTCGAGGGTGACTTGCTGCTTCGACCCCTTGGTGAGCGTCACGGTTTTCCGTGACTCGCGGCCGTCGGCCAGTCGGAGCACGATCTCGTGCTCGCCGGGATCGACGGGCAGGGCAACGCCCAAGGCAGCTCGCCCGAGCGGCTTGCCGTCGCGGGACACGCTGGCGTCACGCGGGGTGGCCTCTGGGATCACGATGGTGAGCTGTGGCACGTCGGGCCTGAGCTTCTCGAGCGCCTCGAGGGCGATCTTGTCTCGGCCCCGCTGCTTCTTCTGCTCTGCCTGGCTCATGCGAGCGAACTGCGAGAGATAGTCGCCATAGTGCCCGACCGCCGACGCGAGCAAGCCGGCTCGTGCTTCGCACTCTGCCAAGGTGAACAGCGTCCCGGGGCGGGGGTCGAGCCGCTGGCTCTCGGCGAACGCCGGGCACGCTGCGTCCAGCCGTCCCGCATCGAAGTCGGCCAGCGCCTTGTTGAACAAGGCTTCGGCCGCCGCCGAATCCTGCGCAAAGCACGGCGCGGGCGCGCCAAGCGCGCCGCTCAGGGCCACCAGGCAGGCCGCCCGCCGTGCGATGGAGCACACGAAGTCGAGGGTACAGGGCTCCCGCTGGCACGTCGATGTCGGATAGCCGCGCACTCGACGACAGCGTTGCGGATCGGCCGGATCTCGGAAAAGGTAGAGGGTGGTGCGATTCGAAGCGCTCATCTTGATCTCGATCTGCGCCGGGTGCACCACGCTGCTCGGCATCGACGAGGACTATGTCGTGGGTGACGCCGGCACCGGCGGGTCGAGCGGGAGCGGTGGCGTGGCCGGCGGCGGCGGCGTGACCTCGGGTGGCGGCAGCGGTGGCAATGCGGGCAGCGGCGGCGCGACCTCGGGCGGCGGCGCGGGTGGCGGCGGCGGCGCGGGCGGTGGCGGTGGCGCAGATGGCGGCGGCGCGGGCGGTGGCGGTGGCGCAGACGGCGGCGGCACCGGCGGCAGCGGCGGCGCGGGCGGCGGCGCCGACGCCGGAGGGTGCCCCGCGCTGACCGGCGCGTTCCCGTCCACCCCGGTGCTCGACGATTTCAGCGCGTCGACCATCGACATCACCAAGTGGCTCGGGCAGCTGGGCGACTACAAGCTCGAGAGCGGCGCGCTGGCGAGCTTGCCCAAGAGCGCTGGCGACGCGGTGATGCTCTGGAAAGACGTCCGCTGCGCAGCGCAAGAGGCCTACGTGACCGTGAAGAAGGTCGACGCCGCCGCGGACGAGCTCTACCTGAGCATGAAACGGCAAGACGCCATCAACGGCTGCGAAGCCCTCGAGATCCTGTACCTGCCCAAGTCGAAACAGCTCAGCATCGACAGCTGCGAGAGCGGCACGTGGAGCACGCACGGGTCCACCGCGCTGACGCTGAACGATGGCGACGTGCTCGGCGCGCGCATCCTGGCAGACGGCACCGTGGGCGTGTATGTCAACGGCACCATCAAGCTCAGCGGCAGCATTGCGTCGTGGTCGCACTCTGCCAAGCCCGGATACATCGGGTTCGGGTGGAGCACGCCCAGTGGCGTCGGTGTGCTGGACGACTTCGGCGGCGGGTGAGCCGGGACGCAGAGCTGGCCTGCGGGCTCACGGAGCCTGGCGGTTGGGTTTGCCGTTCGGCAAGCTGGGCCAGAGCGCTCGCGATGCGCCCAAGAGCTCGCGACACTCGGGCACGTCGAATCCAAGATCGTCGCGCCCGCCCTCGAGCTCGACGCAGCGAAACCCGCTGTCCCAAACCTGGCTCACCAGCGCGTGTCGCTCACCGAGCACCCCCCAGTTCTCGAGCGGGCACGGGAACAGCTCGGTGCAGTTGGTCAAGGGTAGGGGCGCGCGGGGACGGGTGAACGGGCGCAACAGGGTCCGGCCCTCGGGCGGGCGCGCGCTGCCGTGAGCGCGAAGGCGTCCCAGACCCCCCAGGCGTCGAGCAGCGTCGGCAAGAGGTCGAGGTGCGAGAGCGAGTGCTCTGCGTGCGACGCCAGCGCACGGGCCTGCTCGGCGTCGAGGGCGCCGTTTCCCCAGGCCACGAACCCGGGCACGTGGATCTGCTCGGGGTAGGTGTTCTGTCCGTGGTGAATGGCCTTGTGCTCGCCGAACGCCTCGCCATGGTCGCTGGTCAGCACCACCAACCAGGGCTCAGCCCCCACGCGATCGAGAAACGCGCGCACCACCCGCGCCACCTGCGCATCCTGGGTGAAGATGGCGTTCTTGTACGCGTTGTGTAGCTCGTGCAGCCCCGCCCACGACGCGGCGTGGCGAGACGGTTGGAAGGGAGCGTGGTCGGGGTCGACCCAGTACGGCGCATGCGTCCCCGAAAAATGCGTGAGCACGAACAGCGGCCCCTCCGCGCCCGGGAGTCGCTGGCTGGCCAGATCGGCCAAGAGCGCGTCGGGCTGGCAGTCGCGCACTTGCTCGAGGCTGTCGACCTTGCGGCCCACCAGCTGCTCCAGCGTCACGAACGAATCCGTCGCGCTCCGCACGTCGCTCCGCTCGAACAGCGAATCCACGTGCGCCGACCAATAGTGAACCCGAAGCCGAGTGCCGTCCGCGCGCAGCGAACGTGCAAAGTCGAAGACCAAGGGTGTCGCCGCCACGGTGTCGCGAGCGCCGGTGGGAACGCGCCCGCCGAGCAAGGCGTTGACGGCGATGGCCGAGTAGCTTCCCAGACTGTAGAGCCGGCGCAGCGCAACACGATCGGGAAGCGCGACGGCGGTCTCGGGCGCCGCCGGGCACGGGGCCTGGGGCGCGGAGCAGTAGTCGGTGGCGCGAACGCTTTCGGTCAAGACGAAGAGCACGTGGGGCAGCCGTGGCCGCGAGCTCGGAAGCTCGGGCAGGTGCACGTTGCCCGACGCGCGCGCCTCGGGTGCGCGCACCAGCGCCGACAGCGCTCGCGCGGCGCTCGCATCGGGAGTGGTGCCGAGCAGCGGCAAGAGTGCGCCGCCGAGCAGCGCGGCACGCAGCCCAGGGCGGCCGTGGCCCGTGGGGACCCAGCTCAACCCAGCGAAGTGGAGCGCGCCCACGAACAGGCTGAGCGCGAACGCGGCCGGCAGGTTGGCTGCGACCACCGGTGCGACGTCGGCCCACATTCGCTGCGCGCACCGCGCCGCGTCGAGGTCGATGAAGGTGTGGTAGCCCCGGAAGAAGGCGAGCTGCACCGCGATCACGCTGCTCGAAACCCACGCCACCGCCGCCCGGCTGATCGGGTGCTTCGCCCACAGCGCCAGGCCGCCCCAGACGGCGACACTGACGGCCCCACCTACCAGAGTCCAGCGCGGCCCGCGCAGCACCCCGTCGACCAAGGTCGGCTCTAGCGCGAACAGCGCCAGCACCGCCCACTGCCCGAGCGCGCGCGGCGTCATCCGAAACGCGTCAATCCCCGCCGGCGTCCGCCGCCCCGCCGGTTCCCCCGGTGCCCCCGCCGGTGCCGCCGCCGCCGTCCGTTCCGCCTGCCCCTCCGGTGCCGCCGGTACCCGCGGGTGCGCACACGTAGATGGGCGCCGAGCTCGGTGCGCTGACCAGGGTCAGCGCGGTGCACAACGCACCGCCCGAGCACGCCTGGTTCGGGGCGCAGAACGGCTGGCACGTTCCACTGGCCGAGCCGGATTGGCCCGGGAAGCACGAGAGCCCCGCGTTGCACTGCGCTTGCCCCACCACGTTCTGGCACGCGGCCCCCTGCGCCTTGTCCGTCGGGGCGATCAAGCAATCGAGGCGGCCGGTGTCGATGTCGGCCAGCCAGCAGGTCTTGTCGGCGCCGCAGCTCAGCGGGTCCGACGCACACGACGACGCGCCGCCGCCGCCGCCGTCCGAATCGTCGCTTCCGCCACACGCGACCGCGACTGAAACCCCCGCCACCACCACTGCCAACGATCGAATGCGCATGCTGAGCTCTCCCGCGTCGGGGCGAGACGCTGCCACGTGCCGGAGAGCCCGGCAAGGCGGGTCACGGCGGCCGAGAGCTGGGGTAGCCGGCAGGTGCTATCCTGGCGCGAGCATGTCGTTCGAGCGTCCCGGGTTCATGCTGCTCACGGTGCTTGCGGCGCTCGCGGGCACCGCGGCCATCGGCCTGCTTGCCGAGCACGCTTACGATCCGCGGGTGGCCCACGCCGAGATCCTGGCCGACGCCGATCGCGCTGCCCGGGACGAGCTGGTGGCGCTGGGGCTCAGGCCCGTGGCTCTGCCGGCAGCCCAGAGCCTTCGTGCCGAGCGCGGAGTCGAGGTGCTCGAAGTGGCCCGACCCATCGAGGTCGGGCTCGGACACGGCCTTGCCTCGGCGCAGCCTCCGTCCGAAGTGGCGCGCGCCCGCGGGCTGTCCATCGTGCGCGAAGAGCTGTCGCGCTATCCGGCGGGGCTGCTCGCCCGCGCGCGGCTCTACCGCGTCGTGCTCTGCGAAGGCCTGCGCGAGGCGGGCACGCGCATCCCGTCGCTGCCGAACGTCCAGCGCTCGCTATTGCTCGACGTCGATGCCACCCCCGAGTTCCTGCGCCGGCTGGTCCATCACGAGGTCTTCCACTTCGTGGACTATGCCGAGGACGATCAGGTGCAGACGGACCGCGACTGGTCGGAGCTCGCGGAGCGCGAACGGGTCTTCGGCTCGGGCGGGCGCTTCTTGCGGGACCCGGCCGGCGCCCGGCTGGGGAGTGGCCCGCCGGGCTTCGTCACGCGCTATGCCACCAGCGCGCTGGAAGAGGACAAGGCGGAGACGTTCTCGTTCTTGATGGTGGCACCGGCGGCGCTGGCCGAGCTCTCGAATCGGGACGCCGTGCTGAGCGAGAAGCGCCAACGCGTTTAGCGCCAGATCCAGCGACTCTGGCCCGCGCTGGGCGACGAGCTGTGGCGCTGACGGGTGACGCGCGGGGGGCTCAGAACCCGTAGGTGTACTTGGCGACGCCGACCGCGGTCATGAACAGATCGCGTGCGGTCTCGGGTGGCGTGGGCTCGTTGCAGCGCAGGTACATCCGGCCGCGCATCTCGTAGGTGCTGCCACCCATCAGCTTCGGGAATTTCACTTGCCGCTGGCGGGTCAGGTCGACGTAGCCCGCGTCCTTGGCGAGTGAGCCGGCGCGGACGTCCAGGAAGTGGTCCGAATGCTGGGTGCTCGGCAGTGGCCCCGAGCCCGAGTCCTTCGTGGTGTTGGCGACGTCGGTGAGGGTGTCGCCCCCCCCTTGGCAGGGCGCGAGCGCCGCGGCCCACGCCGCGTGGCGAGCGTCGTCCATCGCGCGGAGCTTGGCCGCTTGGTAGCTCACCGCCGCCCACAGGCTGGCGAACATCATCAGCATGAAGACCGCGATGACCGCCGCCTCGACCATCGCCGCGCCGCGCTGGCGGCGTCGCTTCGCTCGCTGCATGGCGCGTCGCAAGTGCAAGGGGCCTGCCAGCTGCAAGCTGCCGTTTGCGCCGCGCCGCGCCGCACCGCTCCTGACACCGGAGCACGAGCGCCTGGCTGATTTCTGCCGATCGGGGCCCGTCGAGTGTCATGACATGTCACGGACACCGCGTGCGCGCTTCGCGCGGGGTCGCGGGCTCGCACCCGCCGAGCGCGCTGTTCGGCGCGACGCAGGTCGAGCGGGGCAACCCCGTGGTACTCTTCCACATGGAACGCCTCCTGCTTGGGGGCCCGGGCTTCAGATGGCGTCGGTTTCATTGCGCGCGGCACTGGGCGTCCTGCTCTTGGGCGCCGGGGCGTGCTCGTCGCCGGACCGCGCCGATCTCGACTCGGCCGCGCTGGGCATCGAAAGCCCGCAGCTTCGCGCCAGCAAGTGGGTGAAGCTGTGGAGCGACTTGCCGAAAGACCACGGCACCAAGGCCCACTATCGCGCGTGCGAAGGCGAGGCATTTCGATTCACACTCTCGTTTCGCAACATGGGCAGCGCCATCTGGCGCGACGAGCCCGGCCGCGGCGACGCGGTCGGCAGCGACGTGTTCCTCGAGACCGCCAGCGGGAAGCCCGACCGGCTGACGGGCAAGCCGCGCTACAGCCTGCGCTGGAACGCCAACGACTGGGTGCGCGGCGATCGCAAGGCCAAGGAGTGCACCATGAACCGCGGCTGTCGGCGCACGCGGGCGATCCACGATGGCATCGCCGCTCGGGCGCCGGCCGCGCCCGGCGTCTACAGGTCGCGCTGGCGGCTGCGCGATTACAGCAAGGCGTGGAGCTCTGCCCAGGGGTTTGGGCCCAAGGCCGAGCTGCGCGTGCGCGTCGAGCATTGCCCGGGCCCCGGTGAGTGCGCGTGCAAGGTCGAGTGCTCCGATGGAAGCCGGACGACGCTCTGGCTTTCGGGCGGCAGCGACTCGGCGTGCAAGTCGCAAGCAGATCTCTTCTGTTT
>Ga0073899_10003972_pt1 | contig 12999 bp, 14 predicted proteins | sample KloWWTmetaKNB5Ph_FD_88975 | JGI IMG/M metagenome (GOLD analysis project Ga0073899, IMG submission 88975) | Active sludge microbial communities from Klosterneuburg, Austria, studying microevolution and ecology of nitrifiers - Klosterneuburg... | ecosystem: Engineered > WWTP > Aerobic digester >... | reverse complement strand
GGGGTTAGTGCGATTATTGAGCCTGTCATGATTGTCATCATGGGCGGCATGGTTGGCCTTATTGCGGCTGCAGTCATGGGTCCCATTGCAAACATGTCCCAAAACATCAAAAACTAGCCCATTGCCATACTGCTTATGGTATACTATTAACAGATTAAGGTACGGGCATCCATTCAGTGTCAAAATTATTTTATAGCAACAAACCAGTCATCGGACTCGACATCAGTCTTACCGGCATTAAGGTCATGGCCATCGATGCCAATAAGTGGCGTGTTTTAGGTTACGGCTCGCTTGACCTTGACCCAGCAGCTGTCCAAAAATCACTCAATGATCCAGAAGATACATACCTTGGCGAAAGCATTACTGCCCTTTTGAAAGATCATGTCATTGGCACACTCGGAAGCGACTATGCAGTAATCGGCATTCCAACTGGCAGGACTTTTTCGCGCACCTTCACTATTCCCACTAAGGAAGTCGCCCGCATTAAAAGCGCTCTTGAAATCGAAGTTGAACAATACATCCCCCTTCCAATTAGTTCACTGTATGTTGACTACCGTATCGTCGAGCGAACCAAAGATCTCGTAACCGTTATCATGACGGCAGTCCCACAAGTGTTAGTAGACGCCTGTACGCATGCCGCAGAAATTGCCGGCCTCACGCCAGTGATGGTTATTCCCAGTATCGATGCCGTCGCACGAGTCCTTGAAGCTACCGAAGAAGGCAAGCTTTCAACACTTATCATCGATGTTGGACCCGCCACCACTGATATAGCCGTCCTTGAAGGCAGTGCCATTCGAGTAACCGGCAGTGTTGGTATTGGCGGCAACACCTTTACGCTGGATATCGCAAACAAACTTGGAGTGTCACTCGAAAATGCGCATCAATTTAAGGTCATCAATGGCCTATCGCTCAGTCCACGGCAGGCTAAAATAACCAAGGCGCTACACCCTTCACTTGAGCGTATTATCACTGAATCAAAAAAGGTTATCCGTTACTATAACGAGCGCCTCAACGAAGAAAAAACCATCGAACAAGTTCTCATCGTCGGCGGCGGGAGTAACATCCCTGGAATGGGTGATTACTTTACAAACGCCCTTGTTATGCCCGCACGCATTGCGAGTCCATGGCAAAAACTAAACTTTGGTAAACTCAAAGAACCGAGCAAGCAGTTCAGGCCTCGCTACATATCAGTCGCCGGCCTAGCGAGTATCGCCCGCGAAGAGGTTTTTCTATGATAAACCTATTGCCACCCGCCACTCGACAGCAGTTTATAGCGGGCAGGGTTAACGCACTTCTCATCCGTTATATCTGGATTGTGTTAGCGCTATTCGCATTACTGGCCCTATTATCTGGCTTGACTGCTTTCATGCTCGAAAACGTCAAACAATCCATTCAAAATGAAATCTCTTCAAACAACACCAATGCTGCAAGCCTACAAGAGGTCCAGGTTCGTGCTGATACATTTAGGACAAATCTCGAAGTCGCTAAGTCAATCCTAGATCAACAAACTCACTACAGCGAGACGATTCTAAAAATCAGTAGCCTCATGACACCTGGCACAGCCATCAGCAGCCTCTCCCTAGACCAAACTACCTATGGAACGCCCGTCACACTACAAATTAGCGCCAAAAGTGAACAAGCAGCGGTCATGCTAAAACAAAGCTTTCAAGAATCCACCCTATTTAGCGACGTACACTTCCAGTCAATCTCTATTGGGTCTGGCACCGAAACCGGAAACGCTGACTATCCAGTCAACGCACAGCTTATCGTTACAATAAATAAGGCGGGGGCATAAGCCATGAAACATAAACTAACCGCCTCCATGCTTCGTATCATCCTAATCATCATCCTAATCTTACTCATTGCCGGCGGCGTTACGGGGTTCATTTTTCTCCGAGACGCGCTCGTTAAACAGGCACAGGAAGCAGCAAAAATTAGCGCCGAAGCATTGAGCAGCCAAGACAAACTACAAAATCTGAAAGACGCTCAAGCCATGCTTGCCGCCAATGAAGACGTCGAGCAAAAAGTCTCCAGAATGCTCGCCACGAGTATTCAATATACCTACCAAGACGAGATTATCCGTGAATTAAAAAAACTTGGGGACTCCGCTGGAGTTAAGGTGACGAACATTGACTTTATGAGTACAACCCCAGTTACTACGCCAACGCCCACCAACCCTAGCACCGCTGCGCAACCGGATGGAGCCACCACCGGCACGCCCGCGCAAGGCACGAGCATTCCATCTAACGTTAAGTTAACGCAAGCAAATATCACTATCAGTACGCCGCTACGTTATGACAATTTATTACGCTTTATTCGCTTCGTCGAACAAAACACCATGACCATGAAAGTATCAAAGCTTGGTCTATCGAGTGCAGGCGAGTCCGAAGGTGACCAGATACTTGTTAACTGTGACGTCCTAACCGTGGGAGTATACACACGATGAGCAAAGGGAAAGATAACGCAGCCGCACTAAATATTGATATCGTAAAGCGCTTTTTATGGCGACACCATTTGACTATGTTTATTGTTGTCGCGGTGAGTGGTATAGCTTTTGCAGTATTCTCACTCATTAGTGTCATCACACAATCATCAAACACATCAGGAATTGACGTGTCTGTTAAGGCAACCTTTGATCAAGATGCTATAGAACGGGTCAAGGCCCTGAATGACACGCCAAGCTACACCTTTACCTTACCAACTGGACAGCGTAATAATCCATTTACCGAGTAACGGCCTATGATATTGCTTGGATCAAACCTCATCAAATCATCTGTCGTGGGTATCCAAACAGGTAGTGTCATTGGCACTATTCACCGCGCCATCATCGATCCGGCTAAGCTGAATATTTTTGCATACGAAGTAATTGGACCTCTTGTCACTGTGCGACCAACATACCTCCTAGCCAGGGATATTCGCGAACTCAGCGACATGGGGGCTATTATTGATTCGGTGGACGAGTTTATCATTGCTGGCGACGTCATAGCCTTAGATGAGCTTGAGGCGCTGCGATTCAACCCAGTAAGCATGCGTGTCCAAGATGAAAAGGGTAAAAAACTTGGCAAAGTAGCCGACTTTACTATTGATATGGGTAGCTACTACATCCAACAACTTGTCGTTAAGCGCCCGCTCATGAACAGCCTAGGCGACACAGAGTTACTTGTTCACCGCACGCAAATCATTGAAATCAATAACGACGCAATTGTTGTACACTCACAGGCAGCAGCTTTCGAGCCGGAGCGCAATCAGGTTGTTGGTAGTTATATTAATCCATTCCGTAAACCAGGCGAGTCCGTCCCCGAGCAGTCTACTGCCCACGGTCCTTCACGCTAACAACGTACCCGTACCAAATTGGCATAAAACTAGTTTGTACTATTCTGCTTCAAGTGCCGATTTGATATCGTCGTAGCTAAATCCCTGACGCGCCAGATATGCCATGAATTTTTGATCATCCGGATATCTTGTGCGTTTTTTGGTTACTACTTTAGCTAACTCGTCACCGTCGTTACGTTCACTTTCGCTCAGCACCTGCTCTATAATCTCGCCCGCAACGCCCTTGGCGCGCAGCTCGGCAGTGATTTTGCGCAGGGAAGAGCCTTTGGCGCGATTACGGTTTTCAACCCAAAAGCGCGCAAATTTCTCGTCGCTAATGTATGCTTTTTCTACCAGTCGGTTATAAACTCGCTCCGCCAGGGCAGGGGAGTAACCTTCCCTTTTCTGCCCTGTTTTATCAATGGTTTGCCTGGTCTTACGATACAAGTAGTCGCGTACTTCACGCCCACTGTGAGGCCTCAGCATGACGTACTCCAAAGCTCTCATATACAGCTTGCCAAACTTACTCTCCGCTTCAAGCACTGTCAGCTCTTCCTCTGAATACTCCTTCCCCACCTTAATGCCAAGTTCGCCAACCTGAAACATATCTAAGCTAAGTCTATATTTGCCATCGACATTCACATTTACCCTATCGGGGTTTCGGGTTTGAGCAGATATGCCTGTTATTTTCATTATAGGACTTCATCCTTCAACATCGTTTCAATAATCACCGGGAGCTCTTTAAGGCCAGACGCGACGCCAAGATGTTGTCCGTTCGGCACGACAATAAAGGTTGCTCCTAATTTTTCCGCGAATTCTTTCGCGTCATCGTAGGAGCAATACGGATCATCATCACCATGAATGATATATATGCGTCCTGCTTTTTGCTTAATTACATCAACATTAAAGCCATTATCAGGAAACAGCTTATCAAACTGACCGTTTACGTACCAATCCGCTGATTTGACGAGTCGTTCATTCAGAAAGACCCCAACCAGTACAACCGCCCTCACGCGTGGAAACCAATCTTGCATAAGTAAATTTAGGGCCGTTGTAGCGCCCGAGCTATACCCTACGACAAGACTACCTTCGTAGTCCCACATAAGCGACCGCAAATAGGCATCGTATCTATCTTTGTTCGGAGCATTATTACCGGGCAAGCTAGGAGCTAGCACGTCGTAACCAGATGCCTGCAGAGCGTCCTTAAGCCATGGAAACCAATGATCCGCTACAGACCCACTCGTTCCATGGAGCAATATAGCTCTTTTCGACATAGTCTACTCTGCTTGCTTTTCGGCAACAGCGGCGCGAACCTTTTCGTCGATTTCTGCCAAAATACCCTGGTGCTCCTCTAGGTATTTTTTGGAAGCTTCGCGGCCTTGGCCGATTTTTTCGCCGTTATAGGCAAACCATGCACCTGATTTTTCCACGACGTTGTAGAGCACTGCTAAATCAAGGGTGTCACCAGTCCTGCTAATGCCCTTGTTATACATGATGTCGAATTCAGCCGTCCTAAATGGCGGAGCAATTTTATTCTTAACAATCTTCACTTTAGTGCGATTGCCAATAATCTCCTCACCGTCCTTAATTTGACCAGTGCGGCGAATATCCGCGCGAACACTCGCGTAAAACTTTAAGGCATTTCCGCCGGTAGTCGTTTCCGGGTTACCAAACATCACACCAATCTTCATACGGATCTGATTAATGAAGAATACTGTCGTTTTGCTTTTATCAATAATGCCCGTTAGCTTACGGAGCGCCTGGCTCATTAGCCGCGCCTGCAATCCCATGTGTGCATCGCCCATATCGCCATCAATCTCAGCCTGTGGCACGAGTGCGGCCACGCTGTCTACAACAATCATGTCGACGGCATTACTGCGCACTAGCGTTTCTACAATTTCGAGCGCCTGCTCGCCATTATCTGGCTGGCTTACGAGTAGGTTTTCCGTATCAACGCCAAGGCGTTTGGCATATGCAGGATCAAGTGCGTGCTCTGCATCGATAAATGCAGCCGTACCACCCTTACGTTGAACTTCTGCGATTGCATAAAGCGTCAGCGTTGTCTTACCGCTGCTTTCCGGGCCATAAATTTCAATAATGCGGCCTTTAGGGTAGCCGCCACCCAGCGCCAGGTCGAGGCTAAGCGCACCACTGGAAATCATTTCAACATCGACATGTTTAGCCTCGCCTAGCTTCATAATGCTACCGTCGCCAAACTCTTTGGTGATTTGCTGCATAGCTAATCCAAGTGCTTTTAATTTGTCTTCGCTGGCTGTCGGCTTAGCGGCAAGTGTCTTTTCGTCAGTCTTCTTCGCCATATACTCTCCCTCTCTTACATTACTTTCAATTATAGCCTAAAACGCCTGCGCAATACTATGAAATCTGTTACAATAAATTTAATGAAACACGCTAAAGGTTTTACTGTCATTGAGCTATTAGTCGTTATGGCGTTTATTATCGGTGCAGGTGTGCTATTTTTTGTCGAAAAAAACCAAATCGAGCAAGCCCGCCGCGACACACAACGCAAAGTATCTATCAATGCCATGTACTACGCCCTCGAAGAAGTCTATTACCCACAGAATCGCTTTTACCCGAGCGCTATCGATAGCAAGGTTCTCCGCTCAGTCGACCCGGAGCTATTCCAGGACCCGTACGGCACCAAAATCGGCACCGAAGGCTCCGACTTTCGCTACGAGCCAACGGGTTGCTCAACCGACGGTAGATGTGCTAGTTACACCATCAAAGCCACAATGGAGCGTGAGGGTGAATACGAAAAAACAAGTCGCAATTAGCGCTAGTGCTAATCATCATTCGGATCGTCCTTAATACCACCGCTACTGCCTAATTTCTTCAGGTCACCCTTGTCTTTGATTCCTTCTTCCACCGAAAATCCTACAGGACGCCCATTTTTAAAGGCCTCTACTGCATTATTTAAGATTGAAATATAGTACTTTGGGTTAGCAACATAATTATAGCGATAGCTTGTCTCATCACCTTCGGTGCTCAACCTAATTGAGCCATAATTTAAAATTGTCTGGACTGGACCCGTTTGGTTATAACTCGCATCTTCAATGTTCGCCAAGCTTACAGTTTGCTCTTTATGGGTGAACAGACCGGTTTGAATTTCCTGGATCACACTTTCATTAGTTAAGAAGAATCGGTTACTCAGGTAAATCCACAGCGCAGCGTATCCACCGATTAAAAACAACACCGCCAGGAGTACCCCGATAAACACAACATTACCAAAGCTAGACATGGGCAAGCCAACCGCTGCAGCAATAAATGGGTAATTAATGACAATGATAATTGCAATTGCCACGCAGAACGACGTAATAATAGCCGGGATAAATATACCAATAAAATGACGTGGCACAGATACCACAACATACTCATGAGGCGAAAGGTTTAGATCAGGAAATTTTTTGATTGACGCCTGGTGTCTATGCTGGACTTCTACGGGTACGTCAACCTCGGCGGGGTCAACTGCTCGTGCCACATGAACAAACTGATGAGGCTGGTGTGACTGCTGTGTCACAGGCGTGCTTGCGGCGCCAGCGGGCTGCTCTTTTTGCACCACTACCTTAGCAATTTCAGGGCTTGCATATAGCGGCTTACCATCTGCCCCGTAGGCCACTGGTCGCAATTCGTCATTTTGATCCTGTTCCATGCCTTTAGTATAGCAAAACAGGGGTAAAACGTGTATTAATTATTGCTTAAATGCCGTTTTGCCTTGGCAGTTACTTTGCGTCCGCGTGGCGTTTTTTCTATAAAGCCTATTTGCAGCAAATATGGCTCATAAAAGTCTTCAATCGTCGTCACTTCGTCGCCGGTCAAGGCGGCAATCGTCGTGACGCCCACTGGATTATCTGCATAGTTTTCTAGCATTGCGCTCAACATATTGCGATCAGCCGGGTCTAGTCCAAGGCTATCAATTTCCAACATTTCAAGCGCCGCCAAGGTGTGGGCCGTGTCTATGATACCGTCACCGTTCACGTCGGCGTAATCACGCACGCGCTTTAATAAACGGTTCGCAATACGCGGCGTCAACCGTGCGCGCGTACTCAACATATCTGCGCTCTCCTGATCTATACGTGCCTGTAAAATGTTAGCGCTACGAACAATAATTTTGGCAATTTCATTGGGTGCGTAAAATTCCAGTCGGTAAATATGACCAAACCTATCTCGGAGCGGTGCGGCCAAGCTTCCGGTTCGGGTCGTCGCACCAATCACCGTGAACTTAGGCAAATCAAGCCTCACACTGCGTGCCGCCGGTCCCTTGCCAATAATAATATCCAGCTTGTAATCTTCCATCGCACTGTACAGGACCTCCTCGACAACCCGGCTTAGGCGGTGAATTTCATCTATAAACAAAATATCGCCGTCTTGTAGGTTGGTCAGAATGCTCGCTAGGTCGCCAGCTCGTTCAATAGCCGGCCCGCTCGTCACTCTAATCCCCCTGCCCATCTCATTAGCAATCACCGTTGCCATAGTGGTCTTTCCAACCCCTGGCGGACCATATAGCAATACGTGATCAATCGGTTCGCCACGTTTTTTTGCCGCCTCAATAGCAAGGCCTAGGTTTTTTTTCAACCGCTCCTGACCCACATAGTCAGCAAAAGATTGTGGCCTAAGAGTCAGTTCAATAATCTGCTCCTCCGAGTCAGCGTCTAAACCAGTATCAACTATCCGTTCAATTGCCATCGTAAATTAGTTCCTTAGTGCCTGCGTTACACGCTGGGCTGTCGGAAGAGTTACATCTACTCCCTCAAGCGCCTTACTTGCATCCGCTAAGCTATATCCGAGTGCCATCAGGGCTTCTAGTGCTTCATCATTAGTATTCAGCTCAACTTGTACGGGCGAATCCTGCTTGTAATATACCGGCAAGCCGACTTTATCATTCAATTTCACTACCACGCCTTCAGCGGTTTTTTTACCCACACCAGTGGCCTTGCTTAGGTATGCGCTATCGCTATTTGCAATGGCATTGCGTACCTGCTCGGCGGTGCCCAAACTTAAAATAGCTAGGGCGGCCTTTGGACCAACACCCTGCACCGTTATCAATAGTTCAAATAGTTTTTTAGCCGCAAGCGCACTAAACCCAAAAAGTTCTTGGGACTGCTCCCTGATATGGTGATACGTATAAAATTTAACATTTTTCTCCAGCAGGGCATCGTCGTAGTCATTGGCGGCTACCTTAATTTCATATCCAACACCGCTCACATCAACAATGACCGAGCCGTTAAATTTTTCTGCTACAACACCTCTTACATGTGCAATCATACTCTACCTATTAAACCACAATTACTCTGCGGCGGGCGGATCCGCGCTGGCCGAGCATTTTGTTAAATCAGTTGTATAACGCCCCTGGGTATCATTTGCATACTGAGCAGACGTAATCGTCACCAGCTTTGGGGGTTGCGTAGATGTGTCGCACGCCTGTATCGTCCCAGATATTGTGCCGCCATTATCGTTGGATTGTTTTTTACAGTTTTTTGTATCAGTTGAATAGTCGTCTTCATTATCGTCATATTGATCTTCGCTCACCTCAACCACCTGTCCGGTTCGTAGGTCGCATACGGTTATCTTTTGCGGGCAGTCAGACAAGTCCTTGCTATACGTCATTTCGTTGTAATCAGTATCATCAATGGTGTCGATTTTTTTATTGGTTAGGTTACATACCTGAATGAGCACCGGCTCGGCATTACAGGTGTTCGTCGGCAAGGCGCCCGCCATAAACAACTCACTGTAGGTATTGCTACCAGATTTAATAGCCAGTCCACCATCGCTCTTACAGACACTCCGCTCCACAATGCTGCTCGGCTTTACAAACTGGTCATTCTTCACGCCATTCAACATCTTAGTCATGGCCGTTCGCCAGATTGGCCCCGCCATGCCAACACCACCATTATACATTTCGGTATTATCATTATTGCCCACCCATACACCCATGACTGCGTTTGGCGTATAGCCGATTGTCCATGCGTCGCGATTATCATTAGTCGTACCAGTTTTAACTGCTGCCGTATGTCCGCTAATTGTCAGTGAGTTTCCAAAAATAGCTACACGAGCAGTATTATCGCTTAATATGTTAGAGATCAGGTAGGCACCCTCTTTGCTAATAGCCTGTTTTGGTTTGTTTATGGGGGTATATATAGCCTTTCCAAACTTGTCTTTAACTGCAGATATATAGCTGACAGCATATTGCTGGCCCTGGTTAGCGAACGCAGCGTATGCGTTTGTCATTTCCTTCAGTGGCACTTCAGCGCTACCTAGCGACAGTGATAATCCATAGTTCTGGCTACTGTCAAGCGTCGTGATACCTAGGGCTTTGGCAGCCTGTATTGACTTATCAATCCCATATTGTTGCATTATTTTAACGCTTGGAATGTTCAGTGACATCGCAATGGCATTGCGAGTACTGACATCACCGTGCCATTTTCTATCTGCATTGAGCGGCTTATAGCCACCTCCAAAATCCGTCAGCTCATCTTTCCACATACTACTAGCGGTTATGTCGCCGTCTGCCAGCGCCGCTGCGTAATAAATCGATTTAAAGCTTGAGCCCGGCTGCCGCTTTGTTTGCACCATATCAACCTTACCCCATTGCTCATTATTCCAGTCTGCACTACCAACATATGCACGCACTTCGCCCGTCTTAGGGTCAACCACTACAGCCGCAGCGTTTGAGCCGCCATTGCGCGTAATGTTAGCAATGTTACTGGCCACACTGTCGCGCACAATTTGCTGCGTATCAAGATTCAATGTAGTTTTAACTTGATAGCCACTACGTAGGGCTTGCTCTTCACCATATTTATTAATCAGTTCGTTTAGTACAACCTGGGCAAAGTGCGGCGCCTGGTCGCCGAGCGTGTTCTTTTGCGGTGCGTATGACAACTCCACTCCAAGAGCAGCTGCTTTTTCTGCTTCTGTAATATAGCCATTTGTGACCATGCGCGACAACACGGTCGTTTGGCGCTCTTTTGCATATTCTTTTACGCCACTAATTGGCGAGTAGGTCGTTGGCGCTGGCAATACCCCTATCAACATAGCACTCTGGGGTAAATCAAGGTCTTTAGGCTCAATGCCATAATAGGTTTCAGCAGCATCTTTAACGCCAAACGCGTTTTCGCCAAAATATACTGAATTTAGATAAAACTCTAAAATCTGATCTTTATTGTATGTCTGCTCAATAGCAATCGACATGGCGAGCTCCTGCCATTTACGCAAAAACGAACGTTGATCGCTTAAAATAGTATTTTTTGCCAGCTGCTGAGTAATGGTGGAGCCGCCACCAACACGAGTAAACGCCGCCCGTAATATACTAAATACATTAAACCCTCCATGCTTATAAAAGTCCTTATCCTCACTAGCAATCACGGCATTTTTCATGTCTTCAGAAATATCTGCTAATTTTATAAGCTCACGGTGTTCGGCTTTACCTGTGCTATATATGGATTTTCCATTTATATCTGTGAGTACAATGCCGGTATTATTACGGTTCATAAGCCGTTCAGGGTCTTTAATATCGTTAGCGTACATTATATAGGTGCCAACGGCGATAATAACCAGTAACAAAGCGCCGATACCAGCCAATAGGCCAATGCGGCGTGGCCATGACAACCGTAAAAACCATGCTATTGGCGCCGGGTAGTGGCGTGCTTTCTTGGGCTTATGAAAAGCAGGCTTAGTATGAGTGGCTTTTGCACCAACTAAGTTAGTATACCGACCCATGCGTGCAGGTTGCTTTATTTTTCGCATAATACTATTATAGCGCGAATTCTCCAGTTAATCACGGTGCAAGGCGGCGCACATGATTGCTGCAGCAAGGGCATCGGCGGCGTCATCCGGCTTTGGAACAGTTTTTAAGCCAAGCTGTAAACGAACCATTTCTTGCATCTGTTTTTTCTCCGCCTTACCATACCCTGTAATGCTCTGTTTAATCTGCATAGGCGTATATTCTTCGATCGGCATTTTGCCTTTTTGGCCTGCTAATAATGCAACGCCACGGGCCTCCGCCACACTCATGGCCGTAGTGACGTTTTTCGCAAAAAAGAGTTTTTCGATCGCCATAACATCCGGCTTGTAATCGCTGATTAACTGAGTTAAATTATCATAAATGTCTTCAAGGCGCACATTAATGGGTGTATGGGCAGGCGTCGTAATAATGCCCGCATCAACCAATGTTAGCTTGCCTTTATTGGCGTCAATAATGCCAAAACCAAGCCTGCCTGTTCCTGGGTCTATACCAATAATCCTCATATACGCTTTATTTTACTTGGTGCGCGTGAATATGCCTAGCGCCCGGTGCGTAAGAGTACCAAGCTCTGACCGCCACTCCCACACACCATACCCTACCGCCATTGCAAGTACTATGCCAAACGCCCACCAACCGGCAGTGTCACTAGCAGCGAGCTTGACTGGCGCAACCGGAAAATCGGCAACTGGCATAGTTGAGTCGGTTAGCTTACGACAACGATGCGTATCAGGATTGCGCTCATAACCCTCTTCGCAGGGCAGCAACTCAGCCACGGCACTCGCTATTGAGCGGCAGCGATTGGTTGTCGGGTTACGCTCTTGACCCTCAAGACATGGCGTCAATGTGGCGCTTGACAGGGTGGCGATTTTGCGACAACGATTTGTCACCGGGTTACGTTCGTACCCCTCTTCACACGTACTCAAAGCATTAACTGCCTCCTCTATCGTGCGACACCTACCCGTGTCAGGATTGCGATATTTTCCCTCTGAACACTCAGCCACTACAACTACCGGTTGACTAATAACATTTCCACTCGCTGGTTGTGGCGTGGTCGTCCACGCCCATTGACTATCATGCGACAGTGCATACGCATAGCCCTGCTCATCAACACTAGCTGACTCATATCTCGTTATTGTATTGTCGTAGCGCGCCATATCCCATGCGTCCTCAAGCCACACATACCCACCGCTATTTGTGAGTGAAATCCTAGCACCGGCATCGGTCCTTGATATTGTTATGTATTCCCCGCCACCAAGTTGCCCACCAAGCACAAAGGTATTGGCGGATGTACGGCTGGCGGAACTACTATCAGTACGTAACACTAGGTGGTCCAGATCTATTGGCTTGGTGCCTGTGTTCAATAGCTTAATGTAATCGCCACATAGCACACTTTCATCATTCGGTGCGCAATCGATACCGTATGGATATATCTCCACGATACGTATATCACCAGGCGTAGTGAGTGGCTGATACAAACCGTCATCATAAAACTCACGCAGGGGCGTTGCCGCAAACGGTTGCGCAGCTGCACTGTAGCCAGTCGTCGTATATGTCCTAAAAAATGGCACATCCGTCAGGTCCTTTATCGGTGCAATCGCCGCCCTATAGCCTAGACCACTGCCAACATATCTCGCTTCAATCGAAGCAATGGCGCTCATCTGCTTATGGAGTGCGATTTGAAAAGTCGTGCTGTCGCTGGGCGAATACACCACATGCTCACCCGGCAAAAACCAACCATTATATTGAGAGGCCGCGCTTATTAATTGACTTGAAGCATCTTTTAAGACAGCAAAGAGCGCCCATTCCGAAAGATTCACCGGTATATCGCTCGAGTTGTATACCTCCACTGCCACAACATTTTGTGCAGCTTCAGCCGTTTGATAGCCGGTAATTAAGACTGGCGCAGTGGCCACAAACTCACTATCCGGCGT
>Ga0073899_10003971_pt1 | contig 12999 bp, 10 predicted proteins | sample KloWWTmetaKNB5Ph_FD_88975 | JGI IMG/M metagenome (GOLD analysis project Ga0073899, IMG submission 88975) | Active sludge microbial communities from Klosterneuburg, Austria, studying microevolution and ecology of nitrifiers - Klosterneuburg... | ecosystem: Engineered > WWTP > Aerobic digester >... | reverse complement strand
TTGCCTGGCGCTCCCCCGCCATGCGCACGTTTCGCTGGCCGGAGCTCAACTCGGGGATGCGTCGACGACGGCCGAACACCGTCTCGGTGGAGCCCCGGTCGCGGGCCTCGGCCACGGTGCGTTCCATGAACTCCTTCACCGACGGAAACGCCGCGAAGTAGGCGTCGAGGATCACCTGGGCATCCGCGGTGGGGATGTTGAGGCGCTGACCGAGCCCGTAGGCCTCCATGCCGTAGGCCAACCCGTAGGAGACCATCTTGGCCTTGGACCGCTGCTCGACGGTGACGTCACCCGACTCGACGCCGAAGACCCGCGCCGCGGTGGTGTCGTGGATGTCCTGTCCGGTGCGGAACGCCTCGATCAGCCCCGGGTCCTGCGCCAGGTGGGCGATGACACGCAGCTCGATCTGGTTGTAGTCGGCGACGAGCAGCTCGTAGCCCGCCGCGGGCACGAACGCCTCGCGGAAGCGCCGCCCCTCCTCGCTGCGCACCGGGATGTTGTGCAGGTTGGGGGCGTCGGAGGACAGCCGACCGGTCCGGGCGACGGTCTGGTTGAACGTGGCGTGGATCCGACCATCGGCGGCGACCTCGGCGAGCAGGCCCTCGCCGTAGGTGGAGCGGAGCTTCTCGACCTCGCGGTAGCGCAGGAGGTGGTCGATGATCGGGTGCTCGCCCTGGAGCTTCTCGAGCGTGGCCTGGTCGGTGGAGTAGCCGGTCTTGGTCTTCTTCTGCGGGGTGAGCCCGAGCCGTTCGAACAGCACCGTGCGCAGCTGCGGGGTGGAGTTCACGTTGAACTCCTCGCCCGCGGCGGCGACGATCGCGGCCCGTTCGGTCTCGCACTCCTCGGTGAGCGAGGTGTTGAGCGCCCGCAGGACGTCCACGTCGACGCCGACGCCGAGGTGCTCCATGCGGGCCAGCACCCGCACCAGGGGCACCTCGATCGTCTCGTTGAGCGAGGTGAGCCCGTGGGCGTCGAGGGAGTCGATCAGCGGAGCGGCCACCCGGGCCACCGCCAGCACCTCACGGGCGACCCGCTGGGACTCGGCCACCGCGGTGCCGTCGAGGTCGAGCTGTCCCTGCGTCGCGCCGTCGCCCGCCGACTCGGCTCCGGCCAGCTCCATTCCGGCGTGGCGACGCAGCAGGTCGACCAGCGAGTAGGCGGTGTCGGCCGGGTCGAGCAGGTAGGCGGCCAGCTTGGTGTCCAACGTCAGGCGGGTGAGGTCGAGTCCGAGGCCGAGCAGGGAGCGGATCAGCGGCTTCACGTCGTGGCCCGCCACCGCGGGGTCGCCGCTCAGGACCGATCCGAGGGCGGATCCGAGCGCCGCGCCGGGCTCTGCTCCGGGCGCCCCGACCAGCAGATCGGCGGGGATCCACACCACGTCGCCGGCGTTGGAGTCCTCGACCAGCGCGATACCGGTCAGCTCCGACCGACCCGGTGTCCCGACCCAGCCGGCGGCGACCGCGACCTGCGGGAGCGCCGCCAGGCGACCCAGAGCCGCGGCAGCGTCGGCCGCGGTGTCGACGACGGTGGTCTCGGCCTCGAGCACCGGCGCGTCGGGCACCGCCGCGGCCCCGTCGCCGAACAGCTCGGGCCACGCCTCGGCCAGGCGCGGGACCAGGCTGGGGAACTCGAGCAGGCCGAACAGCTGCAGCACGTCGTCGACGACGATGTCGCCCTGGTCGAGGTCGCCCAGGCCGACCTCCAACGGCACGTCGTGCACCAACGCCATCATCTCGGCGTTGGTGCGGGCCTGCGCCTCGTTCTCCTCGAGGTTGCGGCGCAGCGCCGGGGTCTGCTCGGCGGTGTGGGCGAAGATGCCGTCGAGGTCGCCGTAGGTGCTGACCAGCCGGGCGGCGGTCTTCTCGCCCACCTTGGGCACGCCGGGCAGGTTGTCGGACGGGTCGCCGCGCAGAGCGGCGTAGTGGACGTACTGCTCGGGCCGGACCCCGGTGCGTTCGAGGATCCCCGCCTCGTCGTAGAGGACGTAGTCCGACACGCCGCGACGGTTGTAGAGCACCTTGACGTGCGGGTCGCGCACCAGCTGGTAGCTGTCGCGGTCGCCGGTGACGATGACGACGTCGTCGCCGCGTGCCACCGCCTGGTCGGTCAGGGTGGCGATCACGTCGTCGGCCTCCCAGCCGGCGATCTCCACCACCGGCAGAGCCAGGGTCGCCACGACCTGGCGCACCAGGCCCATCTGCTCGCGGAGGATGTCGGGAGCGGAGTCGCGGTTGGCCTTGTAGGTGTCGAGCCGCTGGTGGCGGAACGTCGGTTCGGGCCGATCGAAGGTGATGACGACCTGATCGGGTCGGTGGTCGCGCACCAGGTTGAGCACCATCGACGTGAACCCGAACACCGCGTTGGTCACCTGACCCGAGGCAGTGGCCAGATCGGTCGGGAGGGCGAAGAACGCCCGGTAGGTCAGCGAGTTCCCGTCGACGAGCATCACGGTCGGCACCGGCGCGACCCTAGGCGGTCACCCCGATCAGCTCGACTCGGCGGCGCGGGGGCTCAACGACCCGTCGAGCACGTCCTGGGCCACGTCACGCATCTGACGTCGGTCGGCCATGGCCGAGCGCTGGATGAACGAGTAGGCGTCGGCCTCGCTCAACCCGTGGCCGTCCATGAGAACTCCCTTGGCCCTGTCGACCACCTTGCGGGCGGCCAGGCGGTCCTCGGCCGACGCGATCTGGTCGACCAGCAGGCCCTCGGCCCGGAACCGCGAGATGGCGACCTCGATGGCCGGGGCCAGGTCGTGGCGCTCGAACGGCTTGACGACGTATCCGTGCACGCCGGCGTCGCTGGCCTCCTCGATGAGCTCGCGCTGGGAGAAGGCGGTGACCAGCACGACGGCGGACAGGCGCCCGGCGGAGATCTCACGGGCCGCCGAGATGCCGTCCTGGCCGGGCATCTTGATGTCGAGCAGGGCGACGTCGGGCCGCAGCTCGCGCACCAGGCGGACCGCCTCGTCACCACGGCCGCACTCACCGACGACGTCGTAGCCCTCTTCCTGGAGCAGCTCGGTCAGGTCCATCCGGATGATGGCCTCGTCCTCTGCGACCACGATCGTGGTTGGCACCGTTGCCCACCGTCCTCGTCTTCGTACCGGCCGGCCGGGTCGCCGGAGACTGACCCGGCGACGTTCACACCGGGAGGCGTCAGTGTAGGCGGTCGAGCAGGTCGTCCTGCTCCCGCTCCAGCCGGTCGATCTGCTCCACCAGCTCGGCCCGGTGCCGGGCCATCGCCGCGGTCGTCCGCTCCGCGTCGCGGTGCTCCTGGTCCGCGAGCGGCGTCTCGGACACCAACGAGCGGATGCGGGAGTCGTCGGAGATGTCGGCGAAGTGGGCCAGCTGCTCGTCCGCGATCGCCAGCTCCTGGCGGAGCGCGCCCAGCCGTCGACCCACGGCACGGAGGCGGCGTTCGACCAGGAACGGCATGGGAGCAGTGTAGAAACGCCCGGGTGCAGGGACGTGACAGCTACGGGATCGCGGACGGCTGGTGGGGCACCGACGGCACATGGCACGACGCGTCCGAGGCCACCCGGGCGGCGCTGCGGGAGGCGATGGGCGGCGACGAGCACCCCGACGGGCCTCCCGACGCTCCAGCCGGCTCACCGTCGCTGTGGTTCCTGCGTCCCGGCGAGGACCGCTCGATCTGGTCCGCGGGCGTGCTCGAGCTCGAGGACGGGACGTCGGTGCCGGTGCACGACGCCCTGCCGGCGGACCTGCCGATCGGGACCCACACGCTGCGCTCCGACGGCGGCCACGTCACCCAGGTGTTCCGCCTTCCCGGTCCGCTCCGGCGCGTCGATCGGGGGTGGGGGCTGTCGGTTCAGATGCCGACGACCCGGTCCCGCGCCAGCTGGGGCCACGGCGACCTGGCCGACCTGGCCGACCTGGCGCGGTGGACAGCCCGACACGGCGCGTCGGTGCTGGCCCACAACCCGCTCGGGTCGACCATCCCGATGCTCCCCCAGCAGCGCTCGCCGTACTTCGCCTCGTCACGACGGGCGCTGTCGCCGCTGTACCTGCGCGTCGAGGACATCGCCGGGGCGGAGCGCCTCGGCGATCGCCTGAGCCGGGCGGCCACCGCGGGCCGCGCCCTGCTCGAGCATCCGACCGTCGACCGCGACGAGGTGTGGGCCATCAAGTCCGAGGTGCTGCGGGAGCTGTGGGCGCTGGTCCGCGACGATCCGGCGACACCGCCCCGCGACGCCGGGAGCACCGGGACCGACACCCACCCGTTCGAGCTCGACCACGCCCACTTCGCGGCCCTGGCCGAACGACACGGCGGAGGGTGGTCGCGGTTCCCGCCGTCGGCCCGACATCCCCACAGCCCCGCTCTCGCCGAGGCCCTGGTCGGACTGCACGACGACGTCGAGCGGTGGCGGTGGATCCAGGCCACCTGCGACGGCCAGCTGGCCGCCGCGGCCGAAACGGGCGCGCGGGTGGGCGTCGAGCTGATGGCGGACCTGCCCGTCGGCTTCGACCCCGACGGCGCGGATGCCTGGATCGACCAGGACCTGCTCGCATTGGGCTGTCGGATCGGGGCACCGCCCGACGACCTCGGTCCGTTGGGCCAGGACTGGGGACTGCCGCCGTACGTGCCGTGGCGGTTGCGCGCCGCGGGCTACCAGCCGTGGATCGACACCCTGCGTCGGCTTCTTCGCCACAGCGGTCTGCTGCGCATCGACCACGTCATGGGCCTGTTCCGGCTCTACTGCATCCCGCCCGGCCACGACGCCCTCGACGGCGCGTATCTGTACTCCTACGGTGCCGAGCTGCTGGACCTGGCGGTGATGGAGGCGGCCCGGGCCGGAGCGGTGCTCGTCGGCGAGGACCTGGGCACCGTCGAGCCCGAGGTGCGCGACGCCATGGCCGAGCGGGGCGTCTACGGCTACGCCGTCGGTTGGTTCGCCGACGAGGACCCGTCGAAGTGGCCGGAGCGCACCGTGGCGATGCTCAGCACCCACGACCTGCCCACCGCGGCCGGTCTGTGGAACGGCACCGACGCCGCGGATCGCCGCGCCGCCGGCCTGCCGGACTCACCCGAGGAGGACGCCCGCTTCCGCAGCCGCCTGGCCCGCCTGGCCGCCATCGGTGGCTGGGACAGAGGCGGCTGGGACGGAGGGGGCTGGGACGGGACCGAGCCGGCGTCCACGAGCCCGACGGAACCGGACCCGAACGGATCGACGGTGGAGCTGGCCGCGTTGACCGGAGCCGCGTACCGGGCGTTGGCCGACGCGGGCAGCGACCTGGTGGTGGCCTCGCTCGAGGACGCCGTCGGCCAGACCCACCGCCCCAACCTGCCCGGCACCGTCGACGAACACCCGAACTGGAGCCTGGCGCTGCCGGTCCTCATCGAGGACCTCGACCGCACCGACCCTCGGAACTGGCTGCGGTCCGGGCTGCCCCCACGTCCTGAGCAGCAGCCGGAGCGCTGACCAACACGCCGGATACCCGACCGGCAGGTCGGGTTCAGTCGAAGTCCCCCGCACCACGGCGCAGCTTGCGCAGGATCCGGAACAGGTCGCGGAGGTCGCGCTCGCTCCAGCCCAGGTCGCTGAACACCGCCTCGTTCAACACCGCGGTGGCACGGCGGACCCGGCGCCGCCCTGTCGAGGTGATGGTGGCCAGTGTGGCGCGGCCGTCGTCGGGGTGCGCGACCCGCTCGACCAGGCCCTGCGCCTCCAGGCGGTCGACCGCGTTGGTGACGCTGGCGGGGTGCACCTGCAGGCGGGCGCCGAGCTTGCCCATCGGCAGCGCGCCGGCCCGGGAGAAGTCGAGCAGGACGAGCAGCTCGTAGCGGGCGAAGGTCAACTCGAACGGCGCGAGCTCCTCTTCTACCCGGGCCATGAGCAGCTGCTCGACCCGGATGATGGACGTCAGCGCGGCCATTCCGCCCGCTGCGTCCTGCCACCCCCGGTCGATCCACTGGCGCCTGGCCTCGTCGATCGGGTCGAAGCCGAGGGTCCGCCGCTGCCGCATCTCCGGGACGCTACCGCCCGTCGCCGCTCGACGCGGAGGCCGTCGCCGCTAATATGTGGACGTCCAAACATCTGCCGGGGGGACCACACGTGGCCGTCGAGCTCCACCGACCGGTTCACCCGGTCCGCTTCATCACCGCCGCGAGCCTGTTCGACGGCCACGACGCCGCGATCAACATCATGCGGCGCATCCTGCAGTCGCAGGGCGCAGAGGTGATCCACCTGGGCCACAACCGCTCGGTCGACGAGGTGGTCGAGGCCGCCGTCGCCGAAGACGTCCAGGGGGTTGCGGTCAGCTGCTACCAGGGCGGCCACGTCGAGTTCTTCGGCTACCTGGTCGACCGGCTCGCCGCCGCGGGCGCGGGACACATCCGGGTCTACGGGGGCGGCGGCGGCGTCATCGTCGCCGAGGAGATCGCGGCGCTGCGATCCCAAGGCGTACGCATCTTCTCCCCCGAGGACGGCCAACGCATGGGCCTGGCCGGCATGGTCAACACCCTGATCGCCGAGTGCGACCACGACCTGACCGACCAGCCCGCCCGCTCGAGGACCTGCTCGGCGGGTCCGTCCCGGCGCTGGCCCGCACGATCACCATGCTCGAGGCCGACCGCCTCGACGCGTCGACCGTCGAGCAGATCGCCGCCGCGGCTCGGGCGCGGACGGTGCCCGTGCTCGGAATCACCGGCACCGGCGGCTCGGGCAAGTCCTCGCTGACCGACGAGCTCATCCGACGGGTCCGCCTCGACCAGGACGACAAGGTCAACATCGCGGTGCTCGCCGTCGACCCGACCCGGCGCCGCGGCGGCGGGGCGCTGCTCGGCGACCGGATCCGCATGAACGCCATCCACACCCCCGCGGTGTACTTCCGGTCCCTCGCCACCCGCGACGCCGGCGGAGAGGTCCCCCGACACCTCGACCGGATGGTCCAGGCCACCGTGGCCGCGGGCGCCGACCTGGTCATCGTCGAGACCCCCGGCATCGGCCAGGGCGACTCGAAGATCACCACCATCTCCGACGTGGCGCTGTACGTGATGACCCCCGAGTTCGGCGCCGCGTCGCAGCTGGAGAAGATCGACATGCTCGACTTCGCCGACGCGGTGGCGATCAACAAGTTCGAACGTCGAGGCGCCCAGGACGCCCTTCGCGACGTCGCCCGCCAGATGGTCCGCAACCGCGAGGCGTTCGACCGGGACCCGGCCGACATGCCGGTGTTCGGCACGATCGCGTCCCGCTTCAACGACGACGGCGTCACCGCCCTGTACCAGCACCTCCGCCGGGAGCTCGCCGGCCACGGCTTGGGCGTCGGCGAGGGATCCCTGACCCCGGTCGACACCCGCTCGTCGACAAGCCTGGACCCGATCGTCCCCGAGGCCCGTGCGCGCTACCTGGCCGAGATCGCCGAGTGCGTCCGCAGCTACCACGACGCCACCGCCCGCCACGCGGCGACGGCCCGACGCCTCCAGCAGCTCGAGGCCACCGCGACCATGCTCACGGACGCCGACGGCGCCGGCGCCGGCGGAGTCCCCGACGCGGTGACCGCCCTCGCCGAGGCCGCCCGAGCCGAGCTCCCCGACGCGGACCGCGAGCTGCTCGAACGATGGCCCGAGCGCGTGGCCGAGCTGACCGGACCCGACCGCCCGACCCGCGAATCGCTGGCGGGCACCGCAGTCCCCAAGCTGGCGCTCCCCCGCTTCGTCGACCACGGCGAGCAGCTCCGGTGGCTGCGCTCGGAGAACCTGCCGGGCTCGTTCCCGTTCACCGCCGGGGTGTTCCCGTTCAAGCGCGAGGGCGAGGACCCGGCCCGCATGTTCGCCGGCGAGGGCGGCCCGGCGCGCACCAACCGCCGCTTCCACCTGCTGTCGGAAGGCCAGCCCGCCACCCGGCTGTCGACCGCGTTCGACTCGGTCACCCTCTACGGCTGCGACCCGGCCGAGCGGCCCGACATCTACGGGAAGGTCGGCAACTCCGGCGTGTCGGTCGCGACGCTCGACGACATGCGGGTCCTCTACTCGGGCTTCGACCTGTGCGACCCGACGACGTCGGTGTCGATGACCATCAACGGCCCGGCTCCGACCGTGCTCGCCATGTTCCTCAACACCGTCATCGACCAGCGCCTCGACCGCTTCACCGAGGAGCAGGGTCGGCCGCCCACCGACGACGAGGCCGCCGAGCTGCGCTCCTGGGCGCTCGCCCACGTCCGAGGCACGGTGCAGGCCGACATCCTCAAGGAGGACCAGGGCCAGAACACCTGCATCTTCTCCACCGAGTTCTCGCTCGGACTCATGGCGGACGTGGCCGAGTGGTTCGTCGCCGAGGGGGTGCGCAACTTCTACTCGGTGTCCATCTCCGGCTACCACATCGCCGAGGCGGGCGCGAACCCGATCAGCCAGCTGGCGTTCACCCTGGCCAACGGGTTCACCTACGTCGAGTCGTACCTGGCCCGCGGCCTCGACATCGACGACTTCGCACCCAACCTCAGCTTCTTCTTCTCCAACGGCATGGATCCCGAGTACACGGTGCTCGGCCGGGTCGCCCGACGCATCTGGGCGATCGCCATGCGGGACCGCTACGGCGCCGGCGAGCGCTCCCAGAAGCTCAAGTACCACGTGCAGACCTCGGGCCGGTCGCTGCACGCCCAGGAGATGGCCTTCAACGACATCCGCACCACGCTGCAGGCGCTGTGCGCCACCTACGACAACGCCAACAGCCTCCACACCAACGCCTACGACGAGGCGGTCACGACCCCCACCGCCGAGTCGGTGCGTCGGGCGCTGGCGATCCAGCTCGTCATCAACCGCGAGTGGGGCCTCGCCATGAACGAGAACCCGTTGCAGGGCAGCTTCATCGTCGAGGAGCTCACCGACCTGGTCGAAGCGGCGGTGCTGGCCGAGCTCGACGCCATCAGCTCGCGCGGCGGCGTGCTCGGAGCGATGGAGACCGGCTACCAGCGGGGCCGCATCCAGGACGAGTCGGTCCTCTACGAGCACCGCAAGCACGACGGGAGCCTGCCGATCGTCGGGGTCAACACCTTCCTCGACCCGGCCGGCGAACCCGAACCGCCGGTGCTGGCCCTGGCCCGCTCGACCGACGCGGAGAAGGACGACCAGATCGCCCGCGTGCGCGACTTCCAGGCCCGCCACGCCGCCGAGCGCCCCGCCGCGCTCGAGCGGCTGCGACGGGCCGCGCTCGACGGCGAGAACCTGTTCGCGGTCCTGATGGACACCGTGCGGTCCTGCACGCTCGGCGAGATCACCGACGCGCTGTTCGAAGTCGGCGGTCAGTACCGCCGCAGCGTCTGAGCCACCGGCGACGATCCCGCGGGTCGGGCGACGCGGGTTCTCAGGCGACGCGGTGCAGCGTGTTGTGGTCGGTGTGGGGGAACAGCTCGGGGAACTGGTCCATCCGCAGCGTGGTGGTCTCGTGGTAGGACCACGTGTCGGGGCCGTCGATGGTGATCGTGACCTCATAGGCCCGCGTCGAGGCGTGCTGGGCCAGGTACTTGTTCTCGCCGATGCTGTAGGTGTCATGGCCGGCCGAGGCCGACAGCGTGAACTCCGTCGCGTCCGCCGCCGCGGTGCCGCCGGCGAACGTGGTGATGCCCCGCGGCACGACGAAGCAGCGCATGACCTCACCGGTGGCGGCGTCCCACAGCCAGTACCCGACCTCGGTGTGGAACGGGATGTCCTCGTTCCCGCGCCACATGGCGCTGTGGTAGTCGAGGCCGTAGAGCGACTGGCTGCCGTTGTCGACCGGACCGAACGGCTTGAACGTCGCCTTCTCCAGGTACGGCGTGTCGAGCACCTTCTCCTGCGAGTGCGAGTAGGCGGTGTCGAGACCGCCCTCGCCCTGCCACTCGCCGGCCAGCGCCGCCAGGGGTCCCCATTCGTTCGCCATGGTCCACTCTCCTCGTTCGGGGCTCGTCTGCGGGGCCGGTCCCTGCAGACGGGCCCTCTGGTCGGATCGTAACCCCCGCCGACGCGCCGATGTCCCCGGATCCGACCCGTTCCTGTCGTCGCCGCCACCGGTCCGTCCGAACCCCTCGGCCCCGACGAGGGGGACGAAGCGGACGTCGCACAGATGGGCTCGCTCGCTGTGCTCTCCCCGACGTGTGACCCGCACCAGCTCCTGGGCGTGGCCGTCGGGCCCGATCGGGATCACCAGGCGACCACCGTCGGCGAGCTGGGCGACCAGGGCCTCGGGGACCGCTGGAGCGGCTGCGGTGACGACGATCGCGTCGAAGGGCGCCGAGTCCGGAGCCCCGAGCGAACCGTCGCCCACATCGACGTGCACGTTGCCCGCCCCCGTCGCCTCGAGCGCCTCCCGTGCTCGGCGGGCGAGGTCCTCGTGGCGCTCGATGGTCCACACCTCGGCAGCCAGCCGGCCCAGCACCGCGGCGCCGTAGCCCGAACCGGTCCCCACCTCGAGCACCCGGTCGGCCGCTCCGATCCGGGCCTCCTGTGCCATCAGAGCGACGATGTAGGGCTGGGAGATCGTCTGGCCCACACCGATGGGCAGGGGACGATCCTCGTAGGCGGCGTCGGCCAGGTCCTCGGGGACGAAGCGCTCCCGAGGCACGGACTCCATGGCCGCCAGGACCCGTTCGTCGTGGATGTCCCGGGCGATCAGGTCGTGGACGACCATGCGACGGCGGGCCCGTCGGGTCGCGTCGTCCCGGTCCGGGACCCGGGCCGAACGTCGACCACGGCGGCGACGTCGACCGGACGACGGTGCGGCCACCACGACATCAGGCTAGGCCCGGCCACGTCGCGGGTGACGGCTCCCGATCGCTCGGAGCTCGGCGTGCCCGGGGTGGGACTCGAACCCACACGCCCTTTCGGACAGCGGATTTTGAGTCCGCCGCGTCTGCCATTCCGCCACCCGGGCCGGCCCCGGACTCTAGCGGGATGCCGTAGCGTGTGGCCCATGAGCGACACGACTGACACCGGTTCCGAGGACTCCGCGGGCGGCGGCTCGCACTGGCTGCGCTGGATGGTGCTGATCGCCATCGCGATCGGCGCGATCGTCGCCGGCCGCAAGATCGCCCTGAACTCCGCCGACAAGGACTTCGAGGAGCGCCTGCGCGAGCTCGACGCCGAGCGGGGCTGACCCCCGCCGCCGAACTTGTAGGCCACAGGTCGTCGGGCGACCTGCCAGCTACAACAACGCCAGCAGCCCCCGAACTTGTAGGCCACGCGTCACCGGGCGACCCGCCAGCTACAACAACGCCAGCAGCCCCCGAACTTGTAGACCACGGGTCGCCGGGCGACCTGCCAGCTACAACAACACCAGCGGCCACCGAACTTGTAGGCCACAGGTCGCCGGGCGACCTGCCAGCTACAACAACGCCAGCCGCCCCCGAACTTGTAGGCCACAGGTCGCCGGACGACCTGCCAGCTACAACAACGCCAGCGGCCAGGGCGGCCGATACCGCTCAGACCTTCAGGGCGGCGAGGAGCTTGAGGGGAGTGTCCTTGGGGCTGATCTTGTACCAGGCCTGCTCGACCTTGCCCTTCTCGTCGATCAGGAACGCCGAGCGGATGATCCCCATGAAGGCACGCCCGTAGAGCTTCTTCTCGCCCCACACCCCGTACGCCTCGGCGACCTTGTGCTCGGGGTCCGACAGCAGCGGGTAGCCGAGCGAGTACTTCTGGTCGAACGCGGCCTGCTTGTCGGGCATGTCCGGGCTGATGCCGACGATGGCGGTGTCGCCCACCTGGTCGGCCACGTCGCGCAGACCGCAGGCCTGGTTGGTGCAGCCCGGCGTGTTGGCCTTGGGGTAGAAGAACACCAGCACCTTGCGCCCCTTGAACGACGACAGGCGCACCGTCTCGCCGTCCTGGTCCTTCAGTCCGATCGCGGGGGCTTTGTCACCGATCTCGAGCTTGGTCATGGCCGGGAACCTACCCCCGACCCGAACCGGGACGCGACAGAGCCGCCCCGACAGGGCGGCTCCATCACTGACCCCAGCGGGTCCCCAGCGAGCGGCCGGCCCGGAGGCCGGCCACAGATCACTTGCCGGTCTTGGCGCGGTTCTTGAGCTTGGCGCCGGCCGACACCTTGGCGGCGTTGGCCGCCGGGACCTGGATGGTCTCGCCGGTCTGCGGGTTGCGACCGGTGCGGGCCGCCCGGTGCGTCTGCTCGAACTTCAGGAAGCCCGGGATCGTCAGCGCATCCTTGCCCTTGGCGACGATCTCACCGGCGATGTCCTCGAAGGTGTCGAGAACGGCCTGGACGTCCTTCTTGGCGATGTCGGTCCGCTGGGAGATGGTCTCCACCAGTTCGGTCTTGTTCATGGTTCCTCCTGGTCGACCCCCCGGAGGACTGGTCGACGATCACGATTGAATTACCACGATGTAACTATCACGTCGGAGGGGTCCGAAGCGAGCTTTTCCCTTGGAATTCCGGGCCTCGCGCGCTTCGCGCGCAGATGCTCACACGCCTGGTCGGGGCTCTCAGCCGCGATCGAGGGCGTCGCGGAACGAGCCGATGAGCTCGCCGGCGGCCTCCGGTGAGCGGGTCTCGAGCACCCGGCGCACCAGGGCGGTGCCCACGACGACGCCGTCGGCCACCTCGCAGACCTCGACCGCCTGCTCGGGCGACGAGATGCCGACCCCGACCAGAACCGGCACGTCGGTGACCGCCTTGAGCCGCGACGCGATCACCGTGGCCGAGTCGGCCAGCGCAGCGCGCTCCCCCGTGACCCCCATCAGCCCGACGGCGTAGACGAAGCCGCGGGCCCGGGCCACGATCCGTTCCAGGCGCTCGTCCGGAGCGGTCGGCGCGGCGAGCATCACGGTCTGGAGGCCGGCCCCGTCGGCGGCCGCGCACCACTGCTCGGACTCCTCGAGCGGCAGGTCCGGCACGATGGCGGCGGCCACCCCGGAGCGACGGGCGGCCGCCGCGAAGCGCTCGTAGCCGAACCGGTAGACGAGGTTGACGTACGTCATCACCGCCAACGGCACGCCTGCGTCGACCCCTGCGAGATCGTCGAGGATGCCCGGAGGGGTCGCCCC
>Ga0073899_10003969_pt1 | contig 13000 bp, 14 predicted proteins | sample KloWWTmetaKNB5Ph_FD_88975 | JGI IMG/M metagenome (GOLD analysis project Ga0073899, IMG submission 88975) | Active sludge microbial communities from Klosterneuburg, Austria, studying microevolution and ecology of nitrifiers - Klosterneuburg... | ecosystem: Engineered > WWTP > Aerobic digester >... | reverse complement strand
TATTTACCATGAAGGTTACCGATAGCTGCCGCATAGGTATCTATGCCGGTTGCTTCGACAAATCGCTTTGAGCCTTCAGGCGTAGAAAATGTCTTTTTGATTTCATCATAGTCGATAGCTTCAGTATGAACGTTGCTTGAGCCGCCAAAATAGTGTGGCTCGCTTTCGACGAGAGCACCTGTAAACTTTGCGTACTCGACAACTTCGCGTGTCCTTTCGACGATTTCCTCTTCCGTCGCGTCGTGATTTGCTTGGGATATATCGATATGAATAAATTCGAATCCAACATCAATTGCCTTTTTGCACGCATCGACAGTAGGACTGTGGTCGAGATTGATGTATATTTCGATTCCGTACTCGTCACGGTAGTTATCTACCATGTCTCGGATATTTTCGAGGCCAAGCGCCTCTACTTCGCCATCACTGACCTCCACCATAACTGGTGCATTCAGCTTTTGAGCAGCCCGGGCGACCGCTATCAATGTCTCTTGATTGTCGATATTAAATGCGCCAACTGCAAACCCTTGCGCGCGTGAACGCTGCATGAGGTGACGTGCCCTAATCGTACGATCCCGTATCTCACTGATGGTGAGTCCCATATGCCCCCTAAAAGTCGTTATGCTTATCTGCTGTTTAGTATATCATCTCGTGACCTAAAATCCAGGCTTGTACTGAGGCCGAGCATTGACGAAATTTTTTGTCTTCTCTGCGATACCTTTATCGTCAAATCCGAAGTGAGCGATTAACTCGAGTGGCGCGCCGGACTCGCCATAGCGATCAGGCATGCCAATTCGTAGGAGCGGAGCTGGGAATTCGTCACCGAGTAGTTCGGCGACGGCGCCACCGAGTCCGCCGGCAGCTTGAGCATCCTCACAGGTGACAATTCGGCCAGTCTTTTTGAGACTTTTGAGTATCGTCGCCTTGTCCAGCGGTTTGATGGTTGGGCAATGAATAACTTCTGCATCGATGCCGGCTTTTTTGAGAATTGTCACGGCTCTAAGCGCATATGGAGTTAAAATTCCCGTCGAGACGATCGTGACGTCTTTGCCTTCATGTAACACATACGCCCTGCCTACTTCAAACGGTGAATCAACAGTCGAAAAGATAGGCGTCTTTTCACGCGCCAGCCTGAGGTAGCATGCTGAGTCGACGCCGACGATAGCTTGTGTGGCTTTTTCGGCCTCGACGCTATCACCAGGGCAGATGACAACCATGTTTGGCATGACTCGCATCAGCGCGATGTCTTCTAGCATCTGATGCGTCGCGCCGTCAGGGCCCACCGTTACGCCGCTATGTGCGCCGATTATCTTCACTGGCATTTGATTCAACGCTGTAGTGGTCTTGATTTGCTCCCAGTTGCGTCCCGGGCTAAAAGCTGCATAGCTCGCGATAAACGGAATCTTGCCAGCTCTTGCAAGCCCTGCGCCGACGGTAACAAGGTTTTGCTCTGCGATACCAACTTGTATGAAGCGATCTGGAAGGGCATTCGCAAACAAGTGCATCTGCACGCTTTCTGTTAAATCGGCACAAAGTCCGACGATATTAGGATTTGATTCTCCAGCAAGTTTGAGCCCTCGACCAAATCCAGCACGTGTTGGTTCGACATCTGGTGTGTCAGAAAAAATCTTTTCGTTCAATTGGTATGCTACCATTATTCGTGCTCCCCTCGTACTTTACCGCGCATCGTTCGAAGCTCGTGCAGCGCTTCGCGCGCTTGATCGGCGTTTGGCGGTACACCGTGCCATTTGTAGTCATATTCCATGAAGTCGACGTGCTTTCCAGGAATTGTATGCGTGATGATGACACTCGGACGGTTTTCGATCGCCTTTGCCATGTTTACCGCGTCGATGATGCTATCGATGTTATGTCCGTCAATTTCCTGGACATGCCAGCCGAAGCTTTGCCATTTTGCATGGAGATCCTCAAGTGGCATGATTGCTTCAGTTGGACCATCAATCTGGATATTGTTTCGATCAACAAAGACGATCAGCTGCGAAAGCTTATACTTGCCAGCAAACATCGCCGCTTCCCAGATGTTACCTTCGTCGAGCTCACCATCACCAGTGACGACATACACCCAGCGTCTGTGACTGTGGTCAAGATATTGGAGTGAGTACGCATAGCCAGCACCCTGACTGATGCCGCACCCGAGAGGTCCACTGGTATTCTCCAGTCCTGGCAGCTTCGTTCGCTCAGGGTGCCCCTGGAGCCGGCTGCCGAGTCGACGAAGTGTCATCAGTTCTTCTTTCGGGAAAAATCCTCTTTCTGCCATTGCAGCGTACTGCACAGGAACGCAATGACCGTTTGAAAGCATGAAGATGTCTCGATCTTCCATCTCGGGATTTTTTGGATCAATATTCATAATCGAGAAGTATAGCGTCGTGATGAGGTCTGCAAGGCCAAGAGGGCCAGCACTGTGCCCGCTGCCGGCATGCTCGAGCATCGTGATGATGTCACGACGAACTTCATTTGCTTTTTTCTCTAGCTGCGAAACTGTCAAACCACTCACAAGCGCTCCTATATCACACTATGTTTATTAATTTCAGCGACCATCAGATTGTATGCTGCTGCAGGATCCTCGGACTTGTTGATTGCACTGCCGGCATTTATAACATCAACTGACCCCTGAGACAGACTAAAGACATTTTCAACATTTGCACCACCGTCCCAGCCGACTTCGACTTCGGGATGGATATTGCGAACAAGCCGTACTTTTTCAAGCTGCATGAGACTCGCGGTCCCGCCATAATGGCCGAGGTCGCCACTAAAGACAAGCACATGATCGGCAAGTTCTATGTACTCCTGAACGGTACTTGGAACGGTAGTTTTGAGCAGAGCGATACCGACTTTTATACCTGCCTGTTTGATGGCGGTGATCGAAGGGGTCAGGTCTTCTCCAGCTTCGGCATGCATGATAATCGAATAAGGCTTAAGTTGGATAAGGGTCGGCACATACTGGCTTGGATTGTTCACCATGGCATGGATATCGACAACCCACTCTTGAGGCCACCAAAGCTTATTAACGCCGACTGTGAATGTCGGCGCAAACTGACCATCAGTGAGATCGATATGCACGCGCTTCGCAAACGGATGGAGACGCTCAATCGTCGCCTTATATTCATCTTCGGTTTCTGCAAGTATCGTAGGGGCTATAACGGTCATCTATAGTTCATCCAGTTGGTCATTACGTCGTTTAAATCGTGCTGCGCCGGCAAATTCGGTTGAGAGCCATGTGTCGATGATACCCTTCCATAGTGCATCATCATCCTCAACAACTCGTGCCGGTAGACATAAAACGTTGCTATTATTATCATTGCGGCACTCGTATGCTTCGTGGCTGTCCCATATGACAGCAGCACGAATACCGCGGAAGCGGTTAGCCGCCATCGCCATTCCTTGCCCGCCTGTACAGATGAGTATGGCTCGCGGGTCGGTCTTTTCCTCTTCGCCAAGCACTTTTATTGCAGCCATCTGCGCAAACTGTGGGAAATCGTCCTGTGGATCAAGTGCGCGATCACCTACATCCTCCCACTCGAGGCCTCGTTTTGATAGATATGCTTCGATTTTTTCTTTTAGAAAAAAACCGCCATGGTCCGCACCCAAGAATAGTTTCATGTCATTAGTATAAGCTTTTTACAGCTACTTTTCTAGCCTTGGTTCTTTGTTGCGCGTCCGGCATCTGCAACAAGTTCGACGAGGCGATTCGAGTAGCCCCATTCGTTGTCATACCATGCGACGACTTTTAGCATATTGCCAGCAACAACGTTGGTAAGTGGCAAATCGACAATTGCGCTGTGACTATTTCCCTTGAAGTCGCTCGATACGAGTTCTTCCTCGGTCACGTCCAAGATTCCTTGATAAAATGGTTTCGCAGCCGCATCGCGGAAGACTTGTTTGACTTCTTCGATAGTCACATCACGCTTCGTGAGTACGACAAAGTCGCTCATAGAAACCACTGGGGTCGGCACGCGCACGCTGAGGCCACCGAAGCGGTTCTCGAGCGCAGGCAATGCTTTTGCCGCAGCGATTGAGGCACCTGTTGTGGTCGGGACGATATTTTCAGCAGCTGCACGTGCTTCGCGCAGGTCTTTTGCAGGTGCATCCTGAAGCCGTTGGCTTGCCGTGTAGCTGTGTACAGTCGTCATCATTGCCTTTTCGATGCCAAATGCACCTTCGAGGACCGCCATCACCGGAGTGATGCAATTTGTCGTGCAGCTTGCATTTGAGATAACTGGCGTGGAAGTTGAGACTTTGTCTTCGTTGACGCCGAGGACGATCGTGTCTGCTCCATCACCTTTAGCCGGAGCAGAGATGACAACTTTTTTTGCGCCCGCATCGATATGTGCATGCGCTTTTGCTGGATCTACAAAAAATCCAGTCGACTCGATGACAACATCTACTGCGTGATCTCGCCACGGAAGGGCGCTTGGCTCTTTTTCGGCGAGTACAGCGATGTGCTGGCCATTTACAATAATACCATTATCATCATGGGAAACCTCATGGGCATATTCACCATATGATGAATCGTGCTTGAGCAGATGCGCCAATGTCTTCGTATCTGTTAGGTCGTTAATCGCTACAACTTCAATATCAGTTCGATCAAACGCTATCTTAAATGCGTTTCTTCCAATGCGACCGAAGCCATTTATCGCAACTCGAGTTTTTTCCATATCACCCACCTTTTGTAACCATTAGCTATTTGGTTTTTAGTATACAACAGATATATTTGCACGTATACTAACTGTATGAACAAACGGGAGTTGATTGCAATTGCTAAAAAGCATTACAGCGACGAGCAAGTCGCACAACTTTCTGCCGCGACCGACTACGCAATTGAGATGCACGAGGGGCAGTTGCGCAAAAGTGGCGAGCCCTATGTCGCTCACACTATCGAAGTATCATCCTACCTCGCAACCTGGGGGATGGATATCGATACTGCAATCGCCGGCGTCCTGCACGACACTATTGAGGATACACCCGCTACCCTCGATGATATCGAGAAACGATTTGGACGCGACGTCGCCTTTTTGGTAGACGGCGTGACGAAAGTCGGTCAAGCTCGCTCAGGTATGCGTAATCTCGACAGCTATCTCCCGCAAACAAAGGACAATCTCACTAAGCTTCTCATCGCTGTCGGTGAAGATGTCCGCGTGATTATCATCAAACTGGCCGATCGACTGCATAATATGCGCACCTTGCAGTACAAGTCACCCGACCGTCAAAAAAAGATCGCCCGAGAGACTATCGATGTGTTTGCACCACTTGCAGATCGACTCAATATGGGTCGTGTCCGTGTCGAGCTAGAGGAGCTCAGTTTTAAGTATATTGACAGTGGTGAGTATAAAAAGACAAAGTCACTAATGGAAGGGCGTCTCAAAAAGAGTAAAGAGCGCCTCGAGAAAGTACGGCGCGAGATCGACGCGCATCTTACCGTTGAGAAAATTCCCCACCAAATCGACGGGAGGATCAAAAGTACGTATAGCCTCTACAAAAAAATAAAACGTGTCGGTAGCATCGAAGGAATCTACGATCTTGTAGCGCTGCGGATAATTGTCGACGATGTTGCAACCTGCTACCTCGTACTCGGCGAGCTACATGCAATGTACACGCCGATGGTTAACCGCATCAAAGACTATATTGCACAACCAAAACCAAACGGCTATCAGAGCCTCCATACGACAGTGATGACGGATAGTGGTCAAGAGGTTGAACTTCAGATACGCACCCGTGAGATGCATGATTATGCCGAACGAGGTCTTGCCGCAAGTTTTCACTACAATGAATCGAAGCTAACGGATGCCTACAAAAAAGGTAATCTCGCTGCCCTTCCTGCAAATCTCCACTGGATACGGGACCTGCAGAATGCCGCTGCTCAAATCATCGAGGGCAAAGATTTCGACGTAGAGGGCCTAAAAGTCGACCTCTTTGGCAAGCGGATTTTTATCTACTCTCCAAAGGGTGACATCTACGATCTTCCCGAGGGCGCTTACCCGCTCGACTACGCGTACCGAGTTCACAGCGACGTCGCCTCCCGGGCAAGCGGTTTTCTCGTTAACGGCAAGATGGTGCCGTTTAACTATCAACTTAAACATGGTGAGACTGTTGAAATCCTGACAAATAAACACGCCAAGCCAAAGCCCGACTGGAATAAATACGTCGTCACCGGCCATGCGCGCATGAAGCTCAGAGCACAGCTTCGTCGTAGTGGAGTACTCGGCCAAATATCAAATGCCGCCGCAATCATCCAGCGCAAAGCCAGCGAGCAATTCAAGAAACAACGAAAAACTCCAAAAATAAAATAAGCTCGGGGTATACCGAGCTTATTTATCGAATGCCAACGTTAGGGTTCGAGCGTTTTACCAGTCGAGACAGGTCCGACAAATTTCGCGTTCTTGTCGAAAGCGATAAATGCCATTGGGATTGAACCGAACAGTATCATGAGAATTCCAAACAATACATCCTTGCCGAATGACTTGGCGAGGTCAAGCATGAGTATGATACCGACATAGATATTTAGGAGAGGTACAAATGACAGGAGCCCGACCCAGCTCGGTCGCCCGGTGATTTCTGCGAGGACCATCACGTTGTAGAACGGGACGATAGACGCCCAGCCCGGTTTGCCAGCTTTAGTAAACACCTTCCAGAGCACAACAACCGAAAATACTATTGCAGCGACGTAAAACAACATGAGCGGCACGAGTGCTGCTAATGCGATGCCAGCATCGGCTGACGAACTATAGCTGTCCGTATAAGTGTAGTCGTAATCCATGGGTTCCTCCGTTTGTTAGTTCTTACGGATAAGTGTAGTCCGAAGACTACTGATTGTCAAAGCGTTTCATGCAGTCACGTATGACTTGCTTCGCCTCTTCTGCACCGCCCCAACTACTGACTACTGTCGAGCCCGGTTTTTTGAGATCCTTGTAGTGAGTAAAATGATGTTCGAGTTTTTTCACCAATACAGGGTCGTCACCCAGGGTTTGCAGATATTCTCCCTGGTCCCGGTTATCCGCGGGCACGACGACGATCTTGTCGTCTACTTCACCGTCATCGACAAACTTCATAACCCCGACGATACGTGCCTCTAGCCATACGCCAGTTGCGAGAGGCTCAGGACATATGATGAGAGTGTCGAGCTCATCGCCATCTTCGTCAAGCGTTTTCGGAATAAAACCATAGTTGCACGGCTTTGCAAAGATATCCGGTTCGACACGATCGAGCTTAAACGCAGCGTGTTCGCGGTCCCACTCTACTTTTAGTCGTGAGCCTTGCGGGATTTCTACGACAGTATTGACGACGCCGTTATCGATATCGCCAGGATTAAGCACTAGATTAAAATCAGGCATAAAGTAACTCCTTATTAGTTATCAATCACTGCAACCAGTGTACCATGTAGAGTATACTAGGAGATGTAATTATGCAGCTCCCACATCACAGGCCTCGACTACTGGAAGCACAGCCATTCGTAGAGGACCTCATCCAAAAAATCAAAGCAAGCAAGCTTCGCGTTGCTATTGTTGTGACCACGTTTCATAACGACAATGACTCGACGGCGCAGCTTGTCGATGCGCTGTGTGCAGCCGCAAAGCGTGGTGTGATGGTCACAATTTGCGCAGATGTCTACACCTACACAGAGCCGAAAGAATTTCTGTTGCGATCTCCTAAGCGGCAACCCATGCGCGCCCTCCGCGCCATAAGTAATGAACGTAAGCTAAAGTCACATGGCGTCGACTTCCATTGGCTCGGGCGAAATAGTAATTTTAGTTTTGCTGGACGCACTCACACCAAGTGGATGATAGTCGATGACGATGTGTACTCATTTGGCGGTGTCAATATAGACAAGAGTAGTTTTACCAATACAGACCTGATGATGCGATTTCAAGGAGAAAAAATTGCTGATATCTTTTTTAACCAGCATCTTCGCCTACTCAAAGCCGATCGCGCAAATCACGCATCACGCAGTCGTGCTATCGAACTTGACGACAAAACAACTCTGCTTTTCGACGGTGGGATTCCAGCAGACTCTATCATCTATCGAAGAGCAGTGAAGCTTGCGAGAGAGTGTGCTTCTGCTACTCTGGTGTCGCAATACTGCCCAACCGGCAAACTCGCTCGTATACTTAAACGCAAAAACACTGCATTTTATTTCAACCATTGGAAGCACGCTCAGTGGGTCAACAAAGGCCTTATCAGACTAGGAATGCTTTTTTCGCGACAGCAAACCTTGTATACTCGCGACAATTACCTTCACGCCAAATATATCCTCTTCATCATGCCCGATGCAACCAAGGTCGCGATAACTGGCTCCCATAATTTCATGTCAGGCAGTGTATTCCTCGGCACACGCGAAGTCGCCGTCCAAACCACTGACCCAAAAGTTATCGCTGCTCTCGAAAAGTTTCACAAGAAATGGGTAGCGTAGTATGATGATCATTGGTCATCGCGGTGCGGCCGGTCTGGCTCCAGAAAACACCCTCGAAGCGCTTGAGGCTGGATATGATGCTGGTGCTGATATGCTCGAGCTGGACATCCGCCTGACGCGCGATAAGGTCCTCGTCATGGTCCACGATGCTCACACCTATCGCACCCACAAGAAACTATCTATTATCAGTCGTCGCACCTACGCTCAACTTCTCGATCTCACAAACGGTGACCTCGTGCGGCTCGATGAGGTACTTGACATGTACTTTGGTCGTGTCTTGCTGAATATCGAAATTAAAAATATCGGCACCGGCGAAGCACTGGTTAAGTTGTTGACCAAACACTATATCGCGTCACCGGAAGACTGGCAAAAGCTTATCATATCTGGCTTTTGGCCTCTCGAACTGCTAAAAGTACGAAAGCTGTCCAAAGATGCACAAATTTCCTTGATTCAGGCAGAAAATCCTTTTGCATTTATTGCCTACCAAAAATCCCTCAAGCTTACTGCGGTTGGCTTTTATTGGCGCAACACCAACAAGCTCGCGCTGGATATTGCGAAGAAACTAGATTTATTTACCTATGCATATACCGTCAATTCGCCGAAAGCCCTTGCGAAATTAGAGAGCAAAGGTATCGACGGTGTAGTAACCGATTATCCTGACAAGATATATGCAGCGTTAAACTCGTAAGTTACTTACCCAGGGCATCGATATATTCACGGATGCTGAGCGCTGCAGTTGCGCCTTCGCCGACAGCGCTAGCGATTTGCATCGTTGCACCACTTCTGACGTCACCACTGGCGAAAACACCTGACATATTAGTCTCGAGATGGTTGTTCGTCTTGATCAAGCCGCGTTCATCGCATTCGATACCGCTACCAGCCAAGAACTCAGTATTTGGCTTGAGGCCGACAAATACAAAGACACCGTCGACATCTAGCTTAATTTGCGATCCATCTTTGGTTGCCATGACATGCGTGACGGTACCAGACTCATCTGCAACGATTTCATCAGTCGTTGTGTTTAGGTGGATCGTCACCTGGCCCGAATCAACATATTTCTGCAGATCAGCTTGGAGTACTTCACTAGCTTTTACTGTGCTTCGGACAAGTAGGTCGATATGGCTTGAAAAGCGAGTCAGGAAGATTGCCTCTTGTACTCCAGAATTTCCACCGCCGACGACAGCCAGACGTTTCTCGCGGTAAAAAGCGCCGTCGCAAGTAGCGCAATAATGCACACCCCGCCCATAAAACTCCTTTTCACCGGGTACGCCTAGCTTGTGATAGTCACTACCGGTTGCAATAAGTACGGATTTTGCTTTAACCTCATTGCCGTCTACGACGACGACTTTGTATTTGCCTTCATCGCGAATCGCGCTGACATCTCCGTATTCGATCTTAGCGCCAAATCGTACAGCTTGTTTTTGCAACTGGTCAGCGAGGGTCATTCCTTCAATCCCATCTGGAAATCCAGGATAGTTATCGACTTTGTCTGTCACGGCGGCCAAACCACCGACGACAGCCTTTTCGTACATTGTTGTTTCGATGTTTTCGCGGGTCGTATAGATGGCAGCAGAGAGTGCACTCGGTCCTGCGCCTATCATGACAAGTTCTTTTATGTCGCTCATTGCTGTAAACCACCGAGATTTTGTAAAACATCGGGCACCGGTATTGTCTCTGGTGCAGCAATAGCCATAACAACGAATTTTAGCGGAGTGTTTGGCGGAATATCATCACCCTTGTCTTGTTCGCCGTATGCAAGATCTGACGGTATTGTCAGCTCTCGAATACCTCCGATTCTCATACCTTTGAGACCAGAAATCCAACCCTCAATAACGCCACCATTATCAATCCCGCTTGCGAAAGGAAACGGCGCTATGAGTCTGCCCTCTTTTATGGACTGATCAAATATCTTACCTTTGGGATTCCAGCCTATATAATACACGCCGATAGGGGTATTGCCCGCAATTTCCGCACCATCCCCTACCACTAAATCATCTTTCTTCAGCTCTGTCACCGCGTCCCTGTCAAAAGTTGCAACACGGGAAGCATAAGGGCTTAATGTCTGATAATATTTATCTGAAAGCTCAGCCGACTGCTTGTCGACTGCAGCTTGATATGAGGCTGCTGCTTGCTCATATTTAGCGGTAGCTTCTTGCTGTTTTGCAGCCTCAGTTGACTGGTTTTGCTGCGCGAGTACCATTATCGCAAATGAACCGAGCGTACCGACAACAAGTGCAACTAGTATAATAATGATCCCTATTCGTTGGGACTTTTTGGTCGCCATATTTCTCCCCTGCCTTTAGTAGTTCTCTTTGTACTAGTATATCAAATTATCGACGCTTTTTCACTTCTGGGGATGGTGTAAAATAGTCACTCTCATGAATCTTAGCGGCGTGCCAAGAGCTAAGCGATGTGCCAAGGGGGAATACTTCACTGTATCCAAATAGATCAGCCGCTCGTCGAATCAGAGACGCGACATAGCCGTACATGCGGAACCAGCCCCACTCGATAACAGCCCAGTTCGCCCCGACGGGTATCGCCTGAATTGGACGAACCGCTTGATAGCTTTTGAGTGGTTTACGGCGTGATTTTCTCTCAAGATTACTTGCGACAAATCGAGCATCGTGAATCGCAGTCTGCGCGAGGCCAGTAAATGGCGTGGCAGCATTGTCGCCGATGACGTAGACGTCTTTTGCTGCTTCGAGATGTTCGTTGACAACAACTCGCTTGTTGGGCGCAAATTCAAATACCTTCGAATGCTTTGTGAAAAAAGGATGGTTCGCCACACCAGAAGTCCAAATCACCGTATGGCTCGTGACAGGCTTACCGCTGACGATCAACTCGGTTGCGGTTGCCTCCTCGACTTTTTTGTTTGTCTCCACCTTTACGCCAAGTCGCTTCAGTCTTTTTTCGACACGCTTACTCACTGCAACTGCGGAGCGCGGTAAGACTCGTGGAGCGGCTTCGACCAGACGCACTGAAACACGATGGCTTCGCATGTCATAATGGTCCGCCAACCGCCTCAGGTACGTGCATAGTGCGGCTGCGAGCTCTACACCAGTTGGACCAGCCCCGACGATAACGTAATTTTTATCAAATGTATGGTTTTCCGCGATATCTATATATAGCCGATGTTTGAGCCGTCGTATCTCCGCTTCAGACTTTATACCGTAGGCATATGTCTCGAGTCCTTCTATGTCGAAATACGTTGTCACGACACCGAGCGCCAATATGAGGTGGTCATAATGATAGTCGGTCTTCGAAGCCCCGCTGACGATGCGCTTCTGTGCGTCTAATTCTGTAATCTCATCGATATGGACATCGATATTTTTGTGATCGCCAAATAACTCTCCGAGTGGAGCCCACGATTCTCTATAGCTATGACCGGTTGCTGAGCTATACAGAGTCGGATAATACTGAAAATCAGGCTTATCTGTGATAAGTGTGACGCTATTGCGCGGGTTTTTGGCGATCTCGAGCGCCGCTTTGACGCCGCCAAAGCCACCGCCTACGATAGTTACATGCATGCGAACTGTTTCTTTTTAATCATTAGCACTATTGTACGATAGAGGCTATCCCACAGCAACAGCGACAATACTGGAGCCGAGGAAAACAATTGACAGCAGGAGCGATATTTTGAACACTCTTCGCGCCCACGCATCGTGAGTACCCGGAGCCTTGAGTACTGCAAGCAACCACAATAGAGCTCCTGTGGCCATCATAGCTAAGCTGACTGCTGACAAGGCACCCTCAAAGAGCATAGCGGCGATGACAAGTACGTATACAACCGTGTACCCTATCATTCGCGTACGCACAGCTTCGAATGAAAGCTTAGTGGTTATAACTGGTACGCCAGCGTTTTTATATTCCGACTTACGAAAGATCGCGATTGCATAAAAATGAACCATTTGCCAGACAACGATTAATAGCCCCAGGAGCAGTGCGGTCGTATCAAATGCACCTGCAACGGCCGTATAGCCGGCGACTGCAGGCAGTGCACCAGGCACTGTGCCCACGATGGTTCCAATCGGAGATCGTCGCTTGGCATACGCGTAGATGACGGTGTAGCTGATATACGCGAGCACTCCCAGCCACCACGTTAATGTATTGGTCCACAGCAGTAGCGCCGCCGAACCGGCCGCAAACAATACAATTGCCATGACAGCTCCGTGAGCTAGAGGAATCTCACCTGTGACACTAGGCCGTCGCTTTGTTCGTGCCATCTTTGCATCTATAGCGCGGTCACCATAGTTGTTGACGATACACGCCGAAGCAATAATACACGATGTGCCCACGAGAGCCGCGGCAGCAGCAAGCCACCCCTGACCAACTACCGAAATCGCAAACAATGACCCGGCGACGGTGTGAACCGCGTTACCGTAGACAATTCCAGGCTTCATCAATAAGTAGTATGAACCGATGCGCACGATAATTTAGAAACCTTTTTTATTCTGTGCATGCATAAATTCAGTCATTTTCTCAGGACTCATACCCATGTTGTAGTTTAGGTTCATCATAATCCACAGCGAACCAACGACGATGATGAGCAGCATGAAAATAGTGAATAGATAACTTTTTGTA
>Ga0073899_10003966_pt1 | contig 13009 bp, 12 predicted proteins | sample KloWWTmetaKNB5Ph_FD_88975 | JGI IMG/M metagenome (GOLD analysis project Ga0073899, IMG submission 88975) | Active sludge microbial communities from Klosterneuburg, Austria, studying microevolution and ecology of nitrifiers - Klosterneuburg... | ecosystem: Engineered > WWTP > Aerobic digester >... | reverse complement strand
GGACAGGTGCGTCTTGCCGAGCCCCGTCGCGCCGCAGAGGAAGAGCACGTTCATCCGGCGGCCGGAGAGGTTGGAGATGGCGAGCGCCATCGCGTGGGCCACCTGGTTCGACGGGCCGGTGACGAACTGCTCGAAGGTGTACTTGGGCGAGAGCCCCGCCGCGACCGAGCCCGCCACCGCGCTCACCGGCGCCGCCGCGGGGACCGTCGCCGTGCGCGCCGCCACGGGGGCCTGCAGCGTGAGCGGGCGGGGGGCGGGCGGCGCCGAGCGCGGGGGCGCCTTCGGGGCCGGCGAGAGGCGCGGCATCGGGGCGCCCGCGGCCACCACGCTCGCGGCCCAGTGGAGCGACCAGCGCTCGCCCGTCACCACGCGGAGCTGCTCCTCGATGGCCGCGGTGTAGGCCTTCGACACCCACTCGCGCGAGAAGTCGTTGGGCGCGCGCAGGAGCAGCACCCCCTCGGCGGCGTCGAGCGCCTCCAGGGGCTTCAGGAGCTTGTCGATCATCTGGGCGCCGACGCGCCCCGAGAGGGAGGTCAGCACCTTCTGCCAGAGCTCGTTCGCTTCGTTGCTCACCGTGACGTGACCTTCGCCCTTGCTGGTTCGATGCCATCCACAGGGTTATCCACAGCCCGCGGCGCACCTGTGTCTGGGGTGACTCTTCGCCCGGATCCCCTTCATTCGCGAGAAATCTGCGACGATTCTCCGCGCGGGCGCTGGAGCTCGCGGGGCGAAGTTGTCCACAGGCGCGGGAGGGGGCGGTGGGGGAAGAGGTTCTACGTGCCTTCGCGGAGGTGGCTCCACAGGGCGTCGCGGTCGATGTCGGCCAGCGCGCGGTGTGGAGAGCGCCCGACGCGTGTACCCCAACCGCCGGAGTGACGGTAGGGGGTTCCCTCGACCCAGGTGCCGATCTCCGGGTGCAGGTGGCACACGGCCGCCGTCGGGTCGTGGAACATCTTCACCGGGTGCCCCTCGAGGTACATCCCCATCACCTCGCGCAGGAGCTCCCCCGCGCGGCTCTTCGCCGGCGTCGCGGTGACGGCCTCGTGCACGCGGCGGTCGTACACGATCGTGTGGCAGACGTTCTTGCCGACGAAGCGCGTGGGCGTCGCCGACTCGAGGAAGTGCACCGCGCCCTTCACGTCGCCGTTGAGGTTGAAGGTCGGCACCGTGTCGAGCCCCTCGAACTTCTGCAGGTGCAACACCGGGTGGGCGTGTGAGGCGTACGCGAGGAAGCCCCCCTGCACCGTCGCCCGCGCGAAGCGCGCGCCGCCGCCCGCGAGGTGCCGCCCGATGTTCTGCATCGGGCCGCAGATGAAGAGCTCGACCTCGGGGTGCCGCGCGCGCACGGTGGCGATCACGTCGTGGCCCGCGCCGTCGGCCGCGCGGCGCGCCGCGTGGCGGTAGCGATCGAGGAAGCGCAGGTGGACGCCCCCCGCCGACGACCGCTCGCTCTCGGGCCGCGCGGACCCGACGGGCACGTCCAGCCCGAGCTCCGTGAGGAGCCCCTTGGCCACCGCGATCTGGTCGCGGTCACCCGGGGAGATCACCACCGCCCGCAGCTTCACCCCGGCGTCGACGAGGTAGCACAGCGCGAAGAAATCGTCCGGGTCACGACCGAGGTCGGTCTCGACGATCAGGTCCACCACAACGAGGTGGAGCATCGCACCACAGGGGTGTGCAACGCCAGTGACACTGACCGCCGACGCCGCCCAGATCGCAACTTCGGACAGGCTGTGTGGGAGAGGGGAATGCCCCCCAGGTCTCAGTGGACCTGGAGCCGGAAGAGCTGCTGGCCGAGGAGGAGGAAGTCGCCGTTGTTGAGCGTGCGGGGGCCGCGCATGCGCACGTACGTCCCGTTGGAGCTGCCCACGTCGAGGAGGCTCACGCGGTGGCCCGTCACGACGAGCTGGCAGTGGAGGCCCGACACGTAGCCGTCCTCGGGGAAGAGGATGTCGCCGCGCTCGCGGCCGAGGTAGATGCCCGAGATGGGCACCGGGAAGGCGTTGCCCACCGAGTCGCGGCCCGTCACGAGCGAGACGCGGCCCACCAGCCCGTCGGTCGCCGCGCCGATGCGCTCGGTGCCGTCGGGCTGCGCCGTCACCGCGGGGAGCGTCTCGTAGCGCAGGATCTCCTGGCCGATGCGGAACACGTCGCCGTGCTGGATCTCGATGGGCACCTGGCGCTCGACGCGCACGTACACCCCGTTGAGCGCGCCCTCGTCGCGCACGGAGATCATCCCGCTCGAGAGCGTGAAGGTCGCGTGGTGCGGCGAGAGGTACGAGTCCGACGCGAACACGCCGCCGCTCTCGCGGCCGATGCGGTTCTCGCCGTCGTGGAGCGGGTGCGTGGGGCCCTCGGAGCCGTCGGGGCGCACGAGGATGAGGCGCGCGCGCTCCGTGGCCGTCGGCGCCGCCGGGGCCGCGGGCGGCGCGACGGGGGCGGGGGCTGGCGGCGCGACGGGGGCGGGCGCGGCCATCGGCGGCGCGACGGGCGAGGCCATCGGCGTGGGGACGGGGCCCCCCATCGGCGGCGGGGCGCCGAGCGGCGAGGCGACGTGCGCGTGCGCGGGCGCCGACGTGGCGACGGCGGCGGGCGCAGCCGCGGCGGCCGTCGACATGTCGAAGCCGCAGGTGATGCAGAAGCGGTTGGCGCGGGGGTTGGGCGACGCGCACTGCGGGCACACCGTGGGGTAGCCCCCGCCCGCGGGCGACGTGGTCATCGCGGGGCCCTGCGGCGCGGGGGCGACCATCGGCGGCGCGGCGGGGGCAGCGGGGGCCGGCGGCGCGACCACCGGCGGCGCGAAGGGCGCTTGCGCCATCGGGGCCGCCGCGGGCACGGGCGCGAAGGGGGCCGCCGCGGGGGGCCTCGGCGCCGCGGGGGGCGTCACGGCGGGGGGCGTCGGGCGCATCGCGGCCTTCGCCTCGCGCGGGAGTTCGTTGCCGCAGCCGAGGCAGAACTTGTAGTGGTCCTGGTTTTCCTTGCCGCACTTCGGACAGATGATCACGGGCAGAGCCTCCGTCTATCGCCTACGCGTCCCGTCGTCGGGTTCATGAGTCTGGTCACTGTGGGCCCTACGCGGAGATGTCGACGCGCAGCAGCTCGCGCCCGATGAACAGGTAGTCCCCGTGACCGAGCTCGCGCTCCCCGTGGATCGCGAGGTACGTGCCGTTCTTGCTCCCGGTGTCAGTGAGCTGGTAGGCGCCGCTGGCGGTGAGCTCCACCTTGCAGTGGCGCGTGGACATGTACGGGTCGTTGGGGAAGTTCATGTCGCAGCCCTCGCGGCCGACGGACACGGACGCCTCGCGGGTGCACACCTGCGTCGCGGTGACGCCCCCGCGGAGGATCTGCACGAGGCGGAACGGCGACGGGCGCTTCGGCGACGAGTAGAACTGCGTCCCGTCGGGGTCGTTGCCGTCGCTCGCGCGCGGCGTCGTGTCGACGCGGAACACCTGCTCCCCCGCGAGGAACACGTCCCCCGGCTGGATGGTGGTGGTCCCCTTGATGCGCACGAACACCCCGTTGAGGGACGCCTCGTCGCGGATCATCAGCTTGCCGTCGTCGCGGTAGTAGAAGGTCGCGTGCAGCGGCGAGACCCAGTTGTCCCGGTCGAAGAGGATGTCGCCCTGGGTGCGACCCGCGGGGTGGTGTCGGCCCCCGAGCAGGAAGGCCGTCTCGTCCGACGGGTCGGCCTGGAAGCCTTCGCCCTTGATGACCACGAGCTTGGCCTTGCCCGGCTCGAGCATCTTCGAGAGCAGCAGCGTCTGCGCCGTGAGCACCTCGCGGGGCACGGGCTCGCCGCACCGGCCGCAGAACTTGTGTCCCTGCGGCACCGGCGAGTAGCACTTCTTGCACACGTAGCTGCGAGCCTGATCCATCAGCGCCTCCGAAACCGCGAACCGGGCCGGGATCTTGACCGGCCCCACGAAGATCTTGTCGGGCGGTGACTGGACCTCGACCTTCTGCAGGTGCAGGTCCGCCCGTTTGAACGAAGTCGAGGGGTCGGGGACGAGCTCCCCGAAGAGCCCATCGAGGGGGGATCCGGGCTTCGGCGGAGAGGGCTTCTCGCGCCGCCAGGCCCCGGTGTCCTCGGGCGCTTCGAAGCCCAGCGCGACACCACAGCACGGGCACTCCCGTGCGCTGAATGGCGCGAAGGTTTCGCAACTGCCGCAGACAAAACCGACATCGAGCTCCATCGAATTCGCCGTGCGCCGCCGCGTCGGTCACCCTTGAAACGCCCCGCACACTAGGCGCTCACCCGCCGCCGCGTCAACGCAAACTTCAGCCTCCGCCCGCGGGCGCGCCAACCCCTTCGGAAGACGCCTTTGCGTGCGCCTCCCAGGCCCTGAAGAGTCCCCACGGGGCGAGGCAGAGGGCGGCCGAGGCCAAAAATGCGACACGGGGCCCGGCGAGGTCGCCGAGGACCGCGCCGCCCATCCCCCCGACGCCGATCGCCAGGGCGTTGAGGCTCGTGAGCACGGTGTAGTGCAGGGCAGCCCGCGCGCGCTGCGTCGCGGACATGAGGGCCGCGAAGAGGACGGCCGTCCCGAGGCCGCTGGCCGCGTGCTCGACGGCGACGGCGGCGCTGGTGAGCCCGTGGGGGCAACCGCGCGCCGACGCGGCGAGGAGCGGGAGGATCGCGAGGCCCTGGAGCACCGCCCCGACCTGCAGCGCCCGGCGCTCGCCGAGGACGCGGTGGAGCGCGCCGCCGAGGATCGAGCCGAGGACGGCGGCGGCGGCGCCGAGGGAGACCGCGAGGCCGCCGATGGCCTCGTGCGACCAGCCGGCGTCGACGAGCATGGGCTTGATGAGCGCGGAGGCCGCGTGGAGGCCGAGCTTGTACGTGAGCGCGACGGCGGCGACGGGGAGCGTCGCGCGGGCGGTCATGTGGCGCGCGAGGGCGCGGACCTCGGCGCCGTGGGAGCGCGGTGGCGAGGCGACCGCGGGGGTCGCGTCGGCCGTCGCGGGGGCGACGTCGGGGGCGACGTCGCGGAGCGCGAAGGCGGCGACGGAGAGGAGCGCGATCACGGCGCCGCACGCGACGAGGGTGGGGCGCTCGCCGATGAGGCCCGAGAGGGCGAGCATGGCGCCGCCGCCGAGGATCATCCCGACGCGGTAGCCTCCGACCTGGGCGGAGTTGCCCCAGCCCCGCTCGCCGGCGGTGAGGGTGCGGACGGCGAAGGCGTCGACGAAGACGTCCTGCGTGGCGGCGACGAGCGCGGCGACGGCGGTGAGGGCGAACCACGGGACGTAGTCGCGCGGCGAACCGACGAGGGTGTACGCGGCCATGAGGGACGCGAGGGCGAGCTGGAGCGCGAGGAGGTATGCCCGGGCGCGCGGCCGCACGTCGCGGTGGTCGGCGAGGCCGGCCCAGAGGAACTTGAGCTGCCACGGGAGCTGGAGCCACCCGGTGGCCGCGACGGCGGCGCGCGAGAGGCCCGCCTCGCGGAGGACGACCGGGAGGTACTCGGCGGCGAAGCCGAAGGGGACGCCCTGCGCGGCGTAGAGCAGCGCGAGGGCCCCGAGGACGGCGACGCGACCGGGGCGCTCAGGGGGCGGCGGGGGGGAAGACACGGCGCTCCAGGAAGTCCATCACGGCGCGGTCGATGATGTCTGGCTGCTCGAGCGGGGCGGCGTGGGAGGCTCCCTTCACGAGGAGGAGCTCGGCGTCGGGGATCTGCCGGGCCATCTGCTCGGCGTAGCGGACGGGGGTGAAGGTGTCGTGCTCGGCGGCGACGACGAGGGTGGGCGTGCGCACGCTCGTGAGGAGCGACTCGGCCGTGTGCTCGCCCGCCGCGCGCAGCATGCGGAGGAACATCGCCGGGTCGATGGCGGAGAAGTGTTCGAAGTAGGGGAGCACGTCTTCGACGCGGATGCGGAGCGCGTCGAGCGCGCCCATGCGGAGCGCGACGGCGAGGTAGAACCGGCCGGGGCCGCGCGACCACAGGGCCCGCGTGAGGCCCGGGTGCGCTTCGAAGAAGGCGATGAGGTCGGCGATGAGGAACGACAGCGCGTCGGTGCTGTGGAAGGTGCGGGTGATGCGCCCGTAGCTCCCGCAGAAGAGCGCGAGGCCGAGGGCTGCGTCGGGGCGCTGGCGGTACGCCTCGAGGCACACCTGCGTCCCCATGGAGTGCCCGGCGAAGACGGCGCGCGCCACCCCCGCGTGGGCGAGGACGGCGTGGAGGTCGCGGGCGTGGTCGTCGATGGTGATGCGCGCGGGGTCGGCGGGGGCGCCGCTGCGCCCGTGGCCGCGGTAGTGCCAGTGGAGCACCCGGTAGCGCGCGGTGAGGACCGGCTGGAGGTACTTCCAGATGAAGCCGTCGCAGGCGATCCCGTCGGAGAGGACCACCACCGGCCCGTCGCCCGACAGCTCGTAGTACAGCCTCGTCCCGTCGGCCGCGGTGGCGAAGTCCTGGGTACCGCTCACGGCGTGGGACCTCTACGAAGGGGGGAGGAGAGGGGGGAGCCGGGCGCTCAGTCTTCGTCGTCGCGGCCGCGGGGGTCGTCCGACGCTTCCATGTCCGGCACGTCGTTGACGGAGGGCAGCTTGCGGATGTCGGCGCGCGACAGCTTCCACGCGCGCTGCATCACCCAGGACAGCGAGCGGTCGAGGCGCGCCGCCTCCTGCTGGATCTCCAGGAGCATCGACTCGGGGAAGTAGAGGCTCTGCTTGCGCTTGTCGCTCTGCGACATCGATGGGCTCCTGATGGGGGACGCGAGGCGGCGCGCGACCTCTCCCGCGCCTGAAGCTGGCACTACCCGCGCGCGGCATTGCCTGTCAAGCATTGGGCGCCGCGCGGTCGCGCAAAAGTCACGCTCGGCGCCGTGGCACACGCACTCGCGCGTTGCGTTCGGCGGCGGGTCGGTGCCACCCTGCGGCCGATGAGCGCGACCGCCAGCACCCCCCAGTCCAAGGCCAGCGCGGCGTGGCTCGCGCGCGTCCCGATGTTCACGGGGCTCGCGCCGCGGTCGCTCGAGCAGCTGCTCGCGATCACGTCGGAGGTGCGCTTCCCGGTGGGGAAGGTGCTGTTTCGCACGGGCGACCCGGGCGACCGGCTCTACGTGATCGTGGAGGGCCGCGTGCGCATCTCGCGGGACGTGCCCGGGATGGGCGAGGAGGCGCTCGCCGTGCTGGGCCCGGGGGACGCCTTCGGCGAGCTGGCGCTCCTCGACGACGCCCCGCGGAGCGCGGACGCCCACGTCCACGAGAGCTGCTCGATGCTGGAGATCCGCAAGGACAAGCTCGAGCACCTGCTCTACACCAACCGCGACATCGGCTACGAGGTGCTCTGGAACCTCGTCCGCTACCTCTCCACGCGGCTCCGCGAGACGACCGACAAGGTCACCTTCCTCGCGGTGACGGGCCGCTTCTCGTAGGGGCGCGGGCTCTGCCCCGCCCCGGCGCAGATCACTTGGGGCCGCGCACGCGGGGGTCGACGGGGACGGGGCCCGGCGAGCCCGGCATCTGCGTCGGCATCTGCGACGGGAGCGCGGACGGCAGCGCCTGCGCCGCGGCGGGGACCGCGGGGACGTCGGGCAGCTCGGACGTGGGCGCCGCCTTCGAACCGCTGGTGTAGAAGGCCACGGCGGCGGCGACGAGCACGACGACCATCACCGCGCCGACGAAGAGCGGCAGCTTCGAAGCCTCGGCGGCGCGCGGCGGGAGCGCGGCGGGGGCGGCCCCGATCGGGCGCGCGGGGGTGGGCATCCGCGGCGGGGCGGCGGGCGACGCGGCCACGAGCGTCGGGGCGGAGGCCACCACCGTCGGCGGGGTCGAGTGGCGTGGCGGGGGCTGCGCGCCGGGCGGGAGCGTGACGGAGGCGTCGAAGGGCTTGAAATACGGCGGCGCGATGGCGACGAGGGCGTCGGTCATCTCGCGGGCGTTGGCGAAGCGCTGCTTCGGGTCGCGCGCCACGCAGCGGGCGAACCACCGGTCGAAGCCCATGGGCAGCAGGAGCTCGCAGCCGAGCATCTCCGCGCGCGTCGAGGCCGCGACGAGCGGCTCCGTGACGAGCTCGTGATAGAGCCACCCGAGGTTGAGCTCGGGCTCGTTGGCCGCGAGCCAGTAGAAGCGCCCGGTGAACATCCGGAAGCACACGAGCCCGACGGCCCACACGTCGGCCGCGGGGGTGATCTCGGTGACCTCGTTCTGCTCGGGCGACATCCACAGCGGGGTGCCGATCGCGGTGGTGCGGTTCGACTCCGGGGAGGCGGCGTCGAGGCGCTTGGCGATGCCGAAATCGAGGATCTTCACCGTGAAGGGCGCGTCGCTGCGCGGGGCCGTGGTGACGAAGACGTTCTCGGGCTTGAGGTCGCGGTGGACCACCCCCTTCTCGTGGGCGGCGATGAGGCCGCGGCAGAGCTGGGCGAGGACGATCCAGGCCTCGTCGTGGGGGAGGCCCTGGGCCGGGAGGTAGCGCTGTATCTTGGTCGCGAGGGTGTGACCCTGGAGCAGCTCCATCGCGAGCCAGGGGATGCCCGCGTCGTCGACGCCCGCGCGCACGACGTCGACGATGTGGGGCGAGCCGATCCACGCGCCGACGCGGGCCTCCTGGGCGAAGCGCTGGCGGAGCTTGGCGTCGCCGACCTGGCTCGGGTGCATGAGCTTGAGCGCGACGCGCTGGCCCGTCTCGGTGAGGGTGGCCTCGTACACGGCCCCCATGCCGCCGACGCCGAGCGTGCGCTCGATGCGGAAATCCTTCGCGAAGGTGGAGCCCGGCGCGAGCTGCTGGATCGATGCCATGCGCGCCGCGATGGTACGCGACGCGCGGGGAGACACAATCCCGTTACGGCGCTTCGGGCGAGAGGGCGCGGAGGCCCTCGGCGATGGCGCGGGCGACGTTGGCGAAGAGGTCGGGGCGGGCGTTGACCACCCAGACGTAGGGGGTGAGGGCCCATAGGTCGCGCTCGACGCGCGTGGCCGAGCCGGGTCTGCCCCGTGACGCGCGCACCTCGTCGAGGAGGGGGATGACCCGGTCGCCGAGGCGGAGCGCGGTGTCGACGGCGAAGACGGTGACGTCGGGGCGGAGCGCGCGGACCCGATCGAAGAAGGCCCCCACCTCGGGGTGGGCGAGGTGCTTGGGCGGCGAGGATTTCAGCTCGATGTACACCAGCTTGCCGTCGGCCACCGCCACCACGTCGAGGTCGCCCCCCACCCCCGGCGCGTGGAACTTGACCCCTATGCTCACGGTGAAGCGCAGCCGGCGCGCGAGCTCGCGGCCGATGAACCACTCCAGGGTGTTGCCGAAGCTGTTGGGCGGGCGCGTGAGGCGGTAGCGGCCGTCGGCGCCGAGGGCGGCGAGGTCGAGCGCGAGGAGGGTCTCGCACATCTCGCGGGCCGAGGCGCCGGCGAGGAAGCGCGTGGCGTCCTCGGGCGCGAAGCCCCCCGGGTGCTGGATGGCGCCGCGCAGGAAGAGCCGGAACGCATAGTGGCGCAGGGCCTCGACGAGGCGCTGCTGGTGGGCTTCGGGGTAGGTGTCGGGGTCGAAGGGGAGGTCGAGCTTCGCGCGGGAGACGTCCGTGAAGCCGCGGCGCACGAGGGCGGCCATCGCGTCGTCGTGCGCGGGGTCGATCGTGGGAACGGCCGGGTGGACGGGCTCGCGGGCGGCCTGGTGCTCGAGCTGCTGTGCGGTGTCGTGGTCGCCCATGAAGGCGCAGAGGGTAGCGCGGGCGAAGGAGGAAGCGGAGGGGGAGCGGGGGAGAGACGGAGGCGGAGGAGACGTGCGGCGCGGAGGGCGCCGCGGGCGATCAGGCGCCGCCGAGGCCGGAGACCTGGCTGTTGCCGTTGTTGATCTTGCTGACGACCGTGTTGCCGAAGGTGCGCCAGGCCACGATGCCCACCACCGCGATGAGCATGAGGAGGATCACGTACTCGACGGTGGAGAGACCCTCGGTGTTGCGGCGGAGCGAGCGGGTGTTGGTCTTCATGGTGGCGGTTCCTTCGGTGATCGGTTTGTGGGGGGAAGCTTTGCGGGCGTTGAACCCGTCGGAGAAGAGTAGAGCAAGGCGTGGGCCAGGGGGTGCGGGCGGACGGAGGTACCGGAAAGCCGTCGGTGAGGGGATTGGGAACGGGGTGCCCTGGGAGGAAATACTCCCACCCCGCCGGGGGATGGCGTGGGAGGAAATGCTCCACCGGGCGATCGGGTGACCGGGGCGGGGGGGACGGGCGACGGATCAACGAGGGCGGCGACGGAGCCCGACGAAGCGGTCGCCCTCCAGGAGCGCGGCGGCGACGAGTTCGCTGTAGGGGCCGGGCATGTCGACGCCCTGCCAGGCGAAGAGCTCGTCGAGCTCGTCGGCGAGGTGCTCGACGAAGGCCCGCCGGCCGATGAGGGGGGCGAGGTCGCGGTGGTGGATGGCGCCGTCGGTGAGGGGGTCGCCCGCGTTGACCCACATGCCGTCGAAGACGATGCGGGCGCGGGGGCGGCGCGGGAGCTTCACGCGGGTGGTGACGCCGTCGCGCACGATGCCGAGGGAGCCCGCGGGGACGCCCTCGTCGGTGACACGGCCGGATACGGGCGCGAGGATGGCGCGGTGGGGGTGCGGGCTGCGGCCGTCGAGGAGCTCGTGGAGGCGGGCGTCGCCTGACGTCTCGGGCGCGTCTTCACACAGCGGGTCGCCCACGACGGCGAGGAGGTCGCCGCGGCGGAAGACGGCGTTCTGGGTGACGAGGATGCGGGCGCCGTCGGGGAGGGGGACGAGCACCGGGGCCCAGGCGGCTCCCTCCGCGCGGGGGACGAGCTCGATCGCGGGGGCCTCCCCCTCCCAGCCCGGCGGGTGCCGCACGACGTAGGACTCCAGGCCGTTCCGCGGGTCGATCTCCGAGCGGAACGTCTTGTCGAGCACGAACCCCCGATACCGCGCGACGGCCTCCTCGCCCTCGGGGTGCGTCGCCACGCGCAGGTCGCGGTACCCGTGGCGCTCGTAGAGGATCGCCCCCGCGGGGACGAGGGCGCCGTCGGCCACGCAGACGCCGTCGTGCGCGCGGAGGCCGTGCTCCTCGGTGCGCCCGTCGGCTTCGAGGACGAGGCAGCCGCCGTCGGCCCGGACGCGCCGCCCCAAGCCCACCACCCACTGCTCGACCTCGATCGCGCGATGCCGCACGCGCAGCGCGCGGGCGGCGAAGACGGACTCGAACCAGTGGCCCTGCCGCCTCAGCGTGCGTCGTGTGAGGGGGGGCATCGGGTCAGCACCCGACCTGGAAGGTTCGCTTCGTGAGGAGGCGGGCGGCGTCGCCGAAGCGGAGGGCGGCGGCGAGGCCCGCGTGACGCTCGCGCGCGTCGAGGGGCCCCATGCACACGCGGCACACGCCGTCGCGGGCGCGGCAGGCGGCGGGGCTCCGCACCTCCACCTCGCCTCTCCGTTCGGCGAGGGTGCGCGCGACGTCGGCGGTGATCGCCACCCCGGCCGGCGCGATCACCTCGGGGCGCTCCGGGTCGGTCACGTCGGCGATGGGGACGCGCCCGCGCAGGCGGCGCGCGAACACGGCGAGCTCCTCGGGACCGATCACCCGACGGAGACGGAGCCCGGTCGTCGCGCCGCAGTCGTCCTCGGTCACACGCGCGCCGGAGAGGCGCCGCGCGAGCCGGCGGAGGAGCGCGTTGGACCTCGCCTCGCGCGCCTGCAGCTCCGCGAAGCCGCGCCGCGCGCCGAAGGTCGTCGCGAAGAACTCGTGGGCGGTGAGGCCCTCCGCCAGGGAGCGCCGCACGGGCACGTCGAAGATGGACCCGTCGGCGCGCGTGGCGAGGCCGCGCATCCCCGCGAGCAGGCACGCGGTGCCGCGCGCCACGCCTCCCGCCTCGACGAGCGCGCGGAGGCGGCCGCGGGGCGGGGGCGACGGGCCGCGCCTCCAGGCGGGTGGGAGGAGCGCATCGCCGACGCGGCTCGCGGCGTAGGCCCACGTATCCACGAGCTTGTTGTGCCGCTCGGGCTCGGTGATGACCCCCTCGAGGTACTGCTCCCACACGGCCGCGGAGGAGCCCTCGGCCTCCGCGAGGATGGCGCGCTTCTCCAAAGGCGCGGCAAGGTCGTCGACGCAGAGGGACGCCTCCGCGCCGAGGGCGGCCGCCGCGTCCGCTCTCCGATCGGAGAGGGTGTGGTCGTCGTCGACGCGGGCGAGGAGCTCGGCGCGCGTGTCGTCGCGCAGCGGCATGAGCACCAGGAGAGACGCGTCGCGGGCGTCGCCGAGGACGTGGGTGAAGCGCGACGGGTGGAGCGCGACCGCGCCGTGGATCACCGGCCGGAGAGCGACCACATGGCGGGCGGAGGTGGGGTGCTCGCGGACGACGAGGACGGGGTGCGTCGCGAGGAGGGGTTCGATGACGTCGAGGGCGTCGCCCGCGCGGCCGAGCAGCGCGGCGGCGAGCGCGGGGGGGACGCCGACGGAGCGGACGTCGAGGGTGGGGTCGGCGGCGCAGGCGTCGACGCGGAGGGCCTTGCGGGGCATCGGAGGGCCGCGAGGATAGCGCGTTTGGGGCGCGACGGGACGGAGGTGCCGCCCGTGGCCCACGGGGAGCCCCCTCAGCGCGACGCCCGACGTCCCCGCGGCTGCGGCACCGACAGCACCTCCAGCTCGACCCGCGTGACGCCCGCGCGGAGCATCTGGAGCGCCGCCGCCGCCGCCCGCGACAGGTCGATGATGCGCCCGCCCGCGAAGGGCCCGCGGTCGTTGATGCGCACCACGACGCTCCGGTCGTTTTCGATGCGGCGCACCGACACGCGCGTGCCGAAGGGGAGCGTCCGGTGCGCCGCGGTGAGCTCGCCGGGGTCGTACGACTCGCCGTTGGCGGTGGTCTCCCCCGCCAGCGAGTCGCTGTAGTAGGACGCCTGGCCCACCTGGGTCGTGCCCGGCGCCACGGCCGTGCCGCCGCCCGTACGAACCACGCGCGACGCCGAGGCCCCGCAGCCCGTCATCACCAGCGCGCCGGCCGCGACCACCAGGGAGAGGATCATCGCCTTCATGGGCGCGATCATCCCGCGGGGGCGCTCGGTCGGCCACTTCGCGGCGAGGGTT
>Ga0073899_10003962_pt1 | contig 13013 bp, 15 predicted proteins | sample KloWWTmetaKNB5Ph_FD_88975 | JGI IMG/M metagenome (GOLD analysis project Ga0073899, IMG submission 88975) | Active sludge microbial communities from Klosterneuburg, Austria, studying microevolution and ecology of nitrifiers - Klosterneuburg... | ecosystem: Engineered > WWTP > Aerobic digester >... | reverse complement strand
GGCGTGGGCGGCGGGGATCGCAAGAGCTTCAAGGACGTCAAGAGCTACAAGCGCCGCAAGCGCTGGCTGGCCTGACCCACCCCACCCCCTACGTGCTGACGCGCGCCCCCTCAAGGGGGCACCGCTGGTGGACCGGCGAAGCCGGATCCACGGCGGTTGCTGGATGAATACGGCTGCTCACTGTGGAGGTCTGGATGTCCGAGGAATGGGGTTTCGCGCCGCCACCGTTCAAGCCCGATGACGCGCTGCAGCGGCTGCGGCGGGATCTGCGCGACGCCGGGCTGACGGAACGCGGCGGGCAGTTCGAGCGGCGCGGGGTGGCCATCGCCAAGGCGGTGGTGGCCGCAGGCGAGATCAGCGCGAGCGTCGTGAAGCGGCCTTCGCGCAGCAGCCCGCAATGGCAGAACCGAACCCTGAAGTCGAGCGCGGAGGTGCGCGACTTCGTGGCCCAACTCAAGAAACAACTCAGCGCCTGGAGCGATGACGATGAGTGAGACGACTCCCCTCGACGCGCTGGAAACGCGTGACCCCGCCGAGCGCGAGGCAGCCCTGCTGGCCGCGCTGCCCGCGCAGATCGCCCATGCACAGGCACGCACCGCGGCCTTCGGCGAGATCCTGGCCGGCATCGACGCCACCGGCATCACCAGCCGAGCGGCCCTGGCCGGCCTGCCGGTGACGCGCAAGGGCGAGTTGCTGGAGCGCCAGAAGGCACGGCGCGCGCAGGACGCGATGGGCGGCTTCGCGGCGATCGGCTGGCGTGGCCAGCTCGCGAGGCGCGGGGCGCGGCGGGTGATCCAGTCGCCCGGGCCGATCTACGAGCCCGAGGGCAGCGGCGTCGACTACTGGCGACTGGCCCGCGCGATGCGTGCCGCGGACTTTGCGGCCGACGAGCTGATCCACAACAGCTTCAGCTACCACCTCACCCCCGCCGGCTCGATGATGGAGACCGCCGCCCATGCGCTGGGCTGCGCGGTCTTCCCGGGCGGCGTGGGCAACACCGAGCTGCAGCTGCAGGCGATCGCCGAGCTGCGTCCGCAGGCCTATGCCGGCACACCCAGCTTCCTGAAGATCCTGGTCGAGAAGGCGGCCGAGACCGGTGCCAACATGACCAGCATCACCAAGGCGCTGGTCAGCGGCGAGGCCTTCCCGCCCTCGCTGCGCGACTGGCTGCGCGAGCGCGGCATCGAGGGCTACCAGTGCTACGCCACCGCCGACGTGGGCCTGATCGCCTACGAGACCGCGGCTCGCCAGGGCCTGGTGATCGACGAGGGTGTGATCGTCGAGATCGTCCGCCCCGGCACCGGCGACCCGGTGCCCGAGGGTGAGGTCGGCGAGGTGGTGGTCACCACCCTGAACCCGGACTACCCGCTGATCCGCTTCGGTACCGGCGACCTGTCGGCCATCCTGCCGGGGCCCTGCCCGACCGGGCGCACCGCGCCGCGCATCCGCGGCTGGCTGGGCCGGGCCGACCAGACCACCAAGGTGCGCGGCATGTTCGTCCACCCTTCCCAGGTGGCCGAGGTACTGCGCCGCCACCCCGAGGCCCTGCGCGGCCGGCTGGTGGTGGAGGGCGAGATGGCCAGCGACCGGCTCAGCCTGTGGGTCGAGGCCCCTGCCGACGCCCCCGCCGGCCTGTCCGAGGCACTGACCGGCAGCGTGCGCGACATCACCAAGCTGCGCGCCGAGGTGAAGCTCGTCGCCCCCGGCAGCCTGCCCAACGACGGCAAGGTCATCTCGGACCAGCGCAGCTTGAGCTGATTCGGTGCAAGGTTCAGTGGCTACATTGGCTGGCTTTACGTAGTTCCCGCGATGGAGGTGCTCGCCGCAGTGCCTACCATGCTCACACCCTGTCGTCCGGCCAGCGCATGCTTCGCTTCGCCGGCGCTCTCTTGATGTTGAGGAATCCGATGAAACGCCTGCTGACCGCCGCTGCCGCCACCCTGCTGGCCACCGCCGCCTTCGCCCAGGGCTACCCCGAGAAACCGATCACCGTGGTGGTGCCCTTCGCCGCTGGCGGCCCGACCGACAAGGTCGCCCGTGACCTCGGCGTGGCGCTGGGCGCCGCGCTCAAGCAGACCATCATCATCGACAACGTCGGTGGTGCCGGCGGCACGCTGGGTGCCACCAAGGTGGCCAAGGCCGCGCCGGACGGCTACACCCTGCTGCTGCACCACATCGGCATGGCCACCTCGCCGGGCCTGTACCGCAAGCTGCCCTACAACACGCTGAACGACTTCGAGTACCTCGGCCTGATCAACGAGGTGCCGATGACCCTGATCGGCCGCCCCACCCTGCCGGCCAGCAACTACGCCGAGCTGCGCAAGTGGATCGACGCCAACAAGGGCAAGATCAACCTCGCCAACGCCGGCCTGGGCGCGGCCTCGCACCTGTGCGGCATGCTGTTCCAGCAGCAGGTGGGCGTGGACATGACCACCGTGCCGTACAAGGGCACCGCCCCGGCGATGAACGACCTGCTCGGCGGTCAGGTCGACATCATGTGCGACCAGACCACCAACACCACCGGCCAGATCGAAGGCGGCAAGGTCAAGGCCTTCGCCGTGACCACGCTCAAGCCGCTGACCACCCCCTCGCTGGCCAAGCTGCCGACGCTGGACAGCCAGGGCCTGAAGGGCTTCAACGTGTCGATCTGGCACGGCCTGTACGCCCCCAAGGGCACCCCGGCCGCTGCGCTGGAGAAGATCAATGCCGCCTTGAAGGTGGCCCTGAAGGACGCCGAGTTCCACAAGCGCGAAGAGGCGCTGGGCGCGGTGGTCGTCAACGACGCCCGCGTGTCGCCGGCCGAGCACAAGAGGTTCGTGGCCGCGGAAATCGACAAGTGGGGCACTGCCATCAAGGCCGCCGGGGTCTACGCGGACTGAAGCCGTGCCGACCGCAGGGTGAGGTTCAGCACCTGCCCTGCCCCTGGAGCAACGCCGCACCCACGTGCGGCGTTGTCGCTTCTACCTGCGTTGGCCCGTTTCTGCCTGCCGCGAGCGCTCAAACGAGGCGCAGCGGGATCGTCACCGGCCCGTCGTTGACCAGGTGCACCTGCATGTCGGCGCCAAAGATGCCCGCCTCGACCACCGGGTGCTGCCGGCGCGCGCTGGCCAGCACCGCCTCGTACAACGCACGCCCCTGATCGGGCGGCGCCGCGGCGCTGAAGCCCGGCCGGTTCCCGCTGCGCAGGTCGGCCGCCAGCGTGAACTGCGAGACGATCAGCAGGCCTCCCGCCACATCCTGCACGCTGCGGTTCATCTTGCCCGCCGCGTCGCTGAAGATGCGCAGCTTGAGCAGCTTGGCGACGAACTTCTCGACCTGCGCCTCACCATCCGCCGGCTCACCACAGACCAGCACGAGCAGGCCGGCGCCGATCGCACCGACCACCTCGCCCGCCACCTCGACGCGCGCCTGCGCCACACGCTGGATCAGGCCGATCACGGCCGGTCCCCCTCGCCGTGGAAATGCGCTTCGACATCGGTCGGCAGCAGCTGGATCGTCGCCCGCAGCCCGGGCACGGCCCCCATCAGCGCCTGCTCGACCGAGGCGCGCACCGCCGCCGCCCGCCCCAGGGTCCAGGCCGCGGGCACGTGCATGTGCAGGTCAACAAAGCGGCGCTGCCCGGCACGGCGGGTGCTGACGTGGTCGAAGCGGATGGTGCCGGGGTCGAAGCCGGCCAGCACCACGTCGATCTGGGCGCGGACCTCGGGCTCGACGGCCTGATCCATCAGCCCGCCCGCCGAGGTCCAGACCAGCGACACGCCCTCGCGCACGATGTTCAGCGCCACGGCGATGGCCAGCAGCGGGTCCAGCCAGATCCAGCCGGTGAAGTGCACCGCGATCAGCCCGGCCACCACGCCGGCCGAGGTCCAGACGTCGGTGAAGAGGTGGCGGGCGTCGCCCTCCAGCGCCATCGACCGATGCTGGCGCGCCTTGCGCAGCATCGCCCAGGCCAGGGCGCCATTGAGCAGCGAGCTGATCACCGACAGGCCCAGGCCCAGGCCCAGCGCCTCCAGCGGCTGGGGCGCCAGCCAGCGCTGCACCGCCGCCCAGATGATGGCCAACGCGGCCACCAGGATCAGCACGCCCTCGAACCCGCTGGAGAAGTACTCGGCCTTGTGGTGGCCGTAGGGGTGCTCCTCGTCGGCGGGCTGGGCGGCCAGCGTCACCATCGCCAGCGCGAACATCGCCCCAGCCAGGTTGACCAGCGACTCCAGGGCGTCCGACAGCAGGCTGACCGACCCGGTGAGCCACCAGGCCCCCGTCTTCAGCCCGATGGTGACGAGCGCCACCGCGACCGAGAGCTTGAGGTAGGAACTGACTTGCATGCGCGAATGGACCCGCCGAGCAGGAGCACCGGAGGGCCGGCGAGCCGGTCAGGCCAGGAGCACCCGCGCGAACTTGCGCTTGCCGACCTGGACCACGTAGCTGCCGGCGGCGACCTTCAGTCCCTTGTCGCTGACCACCGCGCCATCGATGCGCACCCCGCCGCCATCGATCAGGCGGTTGGCCTCGCTGGTCGAAGGCGCCAGGCCGGCCGACTTCAGCAGCGCCCCGATGCCCAGCGGGGCGCCCGACAGGCTCACCTCGGGAATCTCGTCAGGCACGCCGCCCTTGGCACGGTTGTTGAAGTCCTGCTCGGCCGCATCGGCCGCCGCCGCGCTGTGGAAGCGCGCGGTGATCTCCTTGGCCAGCGCCACCTTGGCGTCCTTCGGGTTGCGCCCGCCGGCCACCTCGGCACGCAGCGCCGCGATCTCGGCCACGCTGCGGAAGCTCAGCAGCGTGTAGTAGGTCCACATCAGCTCGTCGCTGATCGACAGGATCTTGGCGAACATGTCGTTCGCCGGCTCGCTGATGCCGATGTAGTTGCCCTTGGACTTGGACATCTTCTCGACACCGTCCAGGCCGACCAGCAGCGGCATGGTCAGGATGCACTGCGGCTCCTGGCCGTACTCCTGCTGCAGGTGGCGCCCCATCAGCAGGTTGAACTTCTGGTCGGTGCCGCCCAGCTCCAGGTCCGACTTCAGCGCCACGGAGTCGTAGCCCTGCATCAGCGGGTAGAGGAACTCGTGCACCGCGATCGGCGTGCCGGCCTTGAAGCGGTCGTGGAAGTCGTTGCGCTCCATCATCCGCGCCACGGTGTAGCGGCTGGCCAGCGCGATCATGCCGCGCGCGCCCAGCGGGTCGCTCCACTCGGAGTTGTAGCGGATCTCGGTCCTCGCCGGGTCCAGCACCAGGCTGGCCTGGCGGTAGTAGGTTTCCGCGTTGACCTTGATCTGCTCGGCCGTCAGCGGGGGGCGGGTGCTGTTGCGCCCCGACGGGTCACCGATCATCGAGGTGAAGTCGCCGATGAGGAAGATCACCGTGTGGCCCAGGTCCTGCAGCTGGCGCAGCTTGTTGAGCACCACGGTGTGGCCGACGTGGATGTCCGGCGCAGTGGGGTCCAGCCCCAGCTTGATGCGCAGCGGCGCTCCGGTGGCCTCGCTGCGCTGCAGCTTGCGGATCCAGTCGGCTTCGGGCAGCAACTCGTCGCAGCCACGCCGCGAGACCTCCAGCGCATGCCGGACGCCCTCGCTGAGGGCCTGCTCGGTGACGGTGGAGGACGAAGCGCCGGGCGCGGGGCTCGAAGTGGTGGACATGCGCAACAGGGTGGAGAGACGGGGAGTTGAAATCGTGCTACAGGTTATTACGCTTGTAACGCGGGGGCACGTCGTTATACTGCGCCGGCCGGAAAGCGGTCGAGATTCTAGAGCGTCCCCCCAAGGGCGCCGGTCTTGGACCAGCCGGCACCCGGTTCGCTCTTCCCGCCCGTCGGGACGCCGGGCTCTCCGATCACCAGCGGCTGGTGCCGCCTCTTTGCAGTATCCAAGAGTGTTGTTCAAAGCTTCTGGCGCCCAGGCGCGCCTCTGGGCCGCGCGAGTCGAGCTGGCCCTTCGGCATCATCCTCGCGCCATCAGCGGCGCGGTCCTCACGCTGCTGCTCGGTACGGGGGTCACTGCCTTCGGTGTCGCGCCGCTCACCACCCTCGACGCCGCCCCAACGCCCACCCGGCTCATCAGCCAGGAGGTGTCGCTGAACCACCTCGCCAACCAGGTCACGGCGCTGGACGAGCAGGACATCGAGCTGCACCGCAACGACCTGACCCGCGGCTCCGACACCGCCGACAGCCTGTTGCAGCGCCTGGGGGTGAACGACCCCGAGGCCGCCCAGTTCCTGCGCCGTGACCCGGTAGCCCAGCGCATCCTGATGGGCCGACCCGGCAAGCAGGTGCACGTGCGCAGCGAGGCCGCGCCCGGCGGCGGCCAGTTGGTCGAGCTGGTGGTGCGCGGGCCTGCCGCCGACAACGACGACTCCACCAGCCACTTCACGCGCACCACGGTGCGGCGCGGGCCGCAGGGGCTGACGGCCTCCAGCGAGCAGGTGGCGATGGCACGGGACGTCCGGCTGGGCGCCGGCACGATCGAGTCCAGCCTGTTTGCCGCGGCCGACGAGGCCCGCCTGCCCGATGCGGTGACGATGCAGGTGGCCGAGATCTTTGGCTCGGACATCGATTTCCGCCGCGAACTGCGCAAGGGCGACACCTTCTCGGTGGTCTACGAGACGCTCACCGCCGATGGCGAGCCAGTCACCTGGAGCTCCGGCAGCGGCCGGGTGCTGTCGGCCCGTTTCATCAACGCCGGGCGCAACCACGACGCGATCTGGTTCCAGGACGGCGACCACAAGGGCAGCTACTACGGCCCGGACGGCCAGAGCAAGGCGCGCCTGTTCCTGTCGTCTCCGCTGGCCTTCTCGCGCGTGACCTCCGGCTTCGCGATGCGCTTCCACCCGATCCAGAAAACCTGGAAGGCCCACCTGGGCGTGGACTACGGCGCCCCCACCGGCACGCCGGTGCGCTCCGTCGGTGAAGGCACGGTCGAGTTCGCAGGCGTGCAGAACGGCTACGGCAACGTCGTGGTGCTGCGCCACAGCGGCGAGCGCAGCACGGTCTACGCCCACCTCAGCCAGATCGCCGTGCGCAAGGGCGAGCGCGTCGCGCAGGGCGAGCGCATCGGCGCGGTCGGTGCCACCGGCTGGGCCACGGGCCCGCACCTGCACTTCGAGTTCAAGATGGGCGGCAGCCAGGTCGACCCGATGAAGATCGCACGCGCCTCGGAGGCCGTGCTGCTCAGCGCCGCCGCCAAGCCGCGCTTCGACGCCGTAGCGGCCACCGCCCAGACCCAGCTCGCCTCGGCCTCTCGCCCGGCCGTTGCCATCGCACGCATGGAGTGACCCTGGGCGAGGAGCTCTACATCGGCCTGATGTCGGGCACCTCGCTGGACGGGGTGGACGGCGCGCTCTGCGCCTTCACTGCGGACGGCCGCTGGGTCGGCGTTCGACGGCACGCCGCACTGCCCTTCGAGCCCGCCCTGCGTGCGGCGCTCGCCGGGCTGCAGCAACCCGGCCCCGACGAGATCCACCGCGCCGCCCTGGCTGCCAATGCGCTGGCCGAGGCCTATGCACAGGTCGTGCAGCGCCTGCTGAAGGACCTGAGCCCGTCATCCGTGCGCGCCATCGGCGCCCATGGCCAGACGATCCGCCACCGGCCCGGCCTCTACGACGGCATCGGCTACACCACCCAGATCAATCAGCCCGCCCTGCTGGCCGAGCGCTGCGGCATCGACGTGATCGCCGACTTCCGCAGCCGCGATGTGGCAGCCGGTGGCCAGGGCGCGCCGCTGGTGCCGCCCTTCCACGCCGCGATCTTCGGCAACGGCGATGCGACACCCCGGGCCGTGGTCAACATCGGCGGGATCAGCAACCTCACGCTGCTGTCACCCGGCAAGCCGCCACGCGGTTTCGATTGCGGCCCTGGCAACGCCCTGCTGGACCATTGGGTGCAGCAGCACCTGGGCCAGCCCTACGATGCCCAGGGTGCGTGGTCGGCTGGCGGCCAGATCGCGACGACGCTGCTGCAGGCGCTGCTGAGCGAACCCTACTTCGCCTCGCCGCCACCGAAGAGTACCGGCCGCGACCTCTTCCATCCCGAGTGGCTGCACAGGCACCTTGGCGCCCAACCCTCGGCCTGCGCGGCGCAGGACGTGCAGGCCACGCTGTGCGAGCTGACGGCAGCGGCCATCGCCAACGATCTGGCGCGCCACGCCCCCTCGACCCGTGAGCTGCTGGTGTGTGGCGGTGGCGCCCTGAATGACGACCTGATGTGCCGCCTGGGCCAGCGCCTGCCCGGCTGCCGCGTCCTGGGCACCGCAGAGCAGGGTCTGCCGCCGTTGCAGGTCGAGGCTGCCGCCTTCGCCTGGCTGGCACGGCAGCACTGCCACCGCCAGACGGCCAGCCTGCCAGAAGTCACAGGAGCCCTCGGCCCGCGCATCCTGGGCGCCTGCTACCCGGCCTGATCCGCACAAACGCAAGAGCCGCCCGAAGGCGGCTCTTTGCAAGGCGGGCCAGCGTCGAGTCCGCGGCCCGGAACGATCACGGCACTTCAGGTCGAGAAACTCGAACCACAGCCACAGGTCGTCGTCGCGTTCGGGTTCTTGATGACGAACTGGGCTCCCTGCAGGTCTTCCTTGTAGTCGATCTCGGCGCCGACCAGGTACTGCAGACTCATGGCATCGATCAGCAGCGTCACGCCGTGCTTGGACATCTGCGTGTCGTCATCGTTGGCCACCTCATCGAAGGTGAACCCGTACTGGAAGCCCGAGCAGCCTCCACCCTGCACGAAGACGCGCAGCTTGAGGTCAGGATTGCCCTCTTCCGCCACCAGATCGGCCACCTTGGCAGCGGCACTGTCGGTGAAGACGATGGGGGCGGGCATCTCGGTCTGGATGTCTTGTGCAACGGCACTCATGCGCAACTCCTGAAAAACGCTGGATCTGCTAAATAGAGATCGGGCGCCCGGAAAACAAGGGACCGTTCACCCGCTCGAAATCACTTCTTGTCGTTGGCAGCCAGCAGCTTCAGCGGCGGCTTGTCCTCGATGGCCGTACCACCCGAAGCCGGACTGATGCGCTGCAGAGCGCCTTCGATGGTCGCGCCCTGGTGCATCTCCAGCGATTCATACCGGACATCACCCTGGATGCGCGCCTTCGGCTGCAACTCAAGCAGGTGATTGGACTCGACCGGCCCAATCACTGTGCCGTTGATGATGACATGACCCGCCTTCACCGTACCGACGACCTTGGCTTTGTCGCTGATGACCAGGATGCTCGTGTCGTCCGGATTGGCCACCACATCACCCTGCACCTCCCCATCGATGCGCAGACCGTCGCCGAAACGCAACGTCCCCTGCACCGTCGTACCCTCGCCGATCAGGCTTCTGATGGAGGGCTGTTTCTTGGAACCGAACATGACTGGAGCTTCCTGGAGTTGAAGGGGTTTGATCAGTGGGTGCGAGCCAGGGCGTCTTTGGACATTTTCGTGCGAAACGGCGCCAAGGCGGACCGCGCAGGCCGAAAGGCCGCCTTGACATCCGGACTCACAGGCGCACGACCTCGCTGGTCTGCACCTTACCGCCGCTGTCGAGCACCTTGATTTCCACCTGTTTTACCATGGCACCAGCAGGGTGGTCGATCACGCCTTCCAGGCGTTGATACTGTTTCAGGTTTACGGTAAGGGAGGGCTGCGCAGCATTGTGCGTCCAGGTCTTGCCGTCCTGGGTACCGCTCAGGTGCACCTCATAGCGGCCACTGAACCCGCCGGTGCGCCCAGCCGCCGCCATCAGCAGCGCCTGGTAGCGCAGCCGCCCCGCTCCTTCCGGGAAGGCCTGCAGGCCGCGCAGCGTCATGGCCTTGTTGCCCCCACCCGAGGGCATGAATTTTTCGAAGAACCCCAGGTCGCGCGTGAGCGCGAGGTTCTCGGCCTCCAGTGCCTTCACCCGGGCAGCCAGGCTTTCCTGCGAGACGCGCTCGGTCTTGAGCAGGCTGTCGGCCGAGTTCGCGATCGAAATCGCGCGCTCATGCTCGCTGCGCAGCTTGGCCAGCTCGGCGCGCAACTCGACCAGCTCGGCCTGGGCATTGCGATCGATACCGGCGATGTCCTTGCCAAACTCGAAGGCCCACAGCGACAGCGCCCCCGAGAAACCCAGCACGAGGGCGAACGCCACCCAGCGCAGAGGCCACGGCAGCCGACTTTTGACCGTCACCCTGGGCGCACTCACCGAGAGGCGACGACGCAACAACTTCCAACGCATGCAATCCCGTGTGTAGCGAAGCGGCGGCACACCGGAGGCCCGGCACCGCCCAACCGAGGCGCGCACCATACACGATGCGCACGCGGCTGCGACTGATCGAGCGCACAAAGTCGCAACCGCACCCCAGATGCGACAAAGCCGGCGCACCTGGCACCGGCTTTGTGTGTCGGGACGCCCCACCGGATCCGGCGGGACGCACCCACAGCGTCAGCGCTTGCTGAACTGCTTGCGACGGCGAGCGCCGTGCAGACCGACCTTCTTACGCTCGACTTCACGCGCGTCACGCGTGACGAAGCCGGCGTGGCTCAGGTCAGGCTTAAGCGCTGCGTCGTAGTCGATCAGCGCGCGGGTCACGCCGTGGCGCACCGCACCGGCTTGGCCGGATTCGCCACCGCCATGGACATTGACCTGGATGTCGAAGGCCTCGACATTGTTGGTCAGCACCAGCGGCTGCTTGACGATCATGATCGAGGTCTGGCGGCCGAAGTACTGCTCCAGCGGCTTGCCATTGACCTTGATCTGGCCCGTGCCCTTCTTGATGAACACACGCGCTACCGACGACTTGCGGCGGCCCGTGCCGTAGTTCCAATCACCGATCATGGCCGTTCCTTAGATGTCCAGCGTCTTGGGCTGCTGAGCGGTGTGCGGGTGCTCAGCACCGGCGTAGACCTTCAGCTTCTTGATCATCGCGTAGCCCAGCGGACCCTTGGGCAGCATGCCCTTGACGGCCTTCTCCAGGGCGCGGCCCGGATGCTTGGCTTGCATGTCCTTGAACTTGGTGGCACGGATGCCACCCGGATAACCGGTGTGGCGGTAGTACACCTTGTCTTCGGCCTTGTTGCCGGTGACACGGATCTTGTCCGCGTTGACGATGACGATGAAGTCACCGGTATCCACGTGAGGCGTGTAAATGGCCTTGTGCTTGCCGCGCAGGCGGAGGGCGACTTCGCTGGCCACCCGTCCGAGAACCTTGTCCGTTGCGTCAATCACAAACCACTCATGCACGACTTCGGCCGGCTTGGCGCTGAAAGTCTTCATGGCAAATCTTCTTTGCTGGGGGTTTGCGGCTGCTGCCGTCACCGTCGGCGCCGCTTATGGGGGGCGGCCTCTCGGGCATCCGGCTGAGCGCCCCGGCGAACCGGATAGCGCTCCTTCCCGTGCAGCCAATGCCGGGAAAGCCGATTATTGTAGCTGATCCGCGCCTGGCAGGCGAACGGCCCGCAGCAGCACCTTCAACCCGGCGGTCAAAGGCTCGCCGCGCAGCCACCAGACAGACCCTTTCTTGAGGGTCCAGGACAGGGGCAGGCCCGACAAGACGAGAGCAGCCGCCTGCCCGAGTGAGGGCTGGTGCCCGACCAACAACACCGCGCCACCACCGTCCGGCCACCCGGCACACCCCAGCAGGTCGTCGGCCGATGCCGCCGGGCCCAATGCGTCGACCACCCGGCTGGGGCGCTCCAGCGCCTGCGCCGTCTCACGGGCGCGCCTTGCCGGGCTCACCAGCACGCGGGCATCGGCAGGCAGTTGGCGATCCAGCCAGACCGCCATGCGCCGCGCCTGCCGGTGGCCCTTCGCAGACAGTGGCCGCTGCAGATCCGCAGGGCCAGCGACGGGCGTACCGGCATCGGCATGGCGCCAGAGAAACAGGTCCATCGACCGCCCCCGCCCACAGCCCGACGGGCTCAAGAACCGCGACGCGCGCCGGCCTTCCCGGCCTTGGCCTTGGGCGAGGGCAGGTCCTGCGCGGCAGGCCGCCCGGTCTTGAGCGCCGGCACGTCGTACAGCGCCGCCAGGAAAGCTGTGTCGCCCATGGCGGCGAGGGCCTTGATGCCCGCTCGCAGCAGTTCACTCTTCTTCGCCGGGCGGGCCAGCGTCGTGGCGCGCTGCTTCAGGTCGGCCAGCAGGGCGTATTCGCCCTTGGGCATCGTGAAGCTGTCGCGCACCAGCTTGTCGCGCTTGCGGGAGGCCTCCGCCTTGACCGCCTGGGCCTGCGGAGCGCCCTTTGCGACGACCACATCCTTCGCGGTGTCGCCAGACACAGCGGCCTCGGCGGACAGCTTGCGCACCGGCTTGAGAGCGTCCGACGCCACGGCCTTCACAGCCACGGGGATCTTCTTCGGAGCACGCTTGGCGGCAGGTGCCGACGCTGCCACATGCACCGGCTCGGTGGCGGCGGCCTCCGCGGGCTTTGGCGAGGTTGGCGCGGCAGCCCGGCGGCGCGCCAACTTCACGGCAGGCGCTGGCATGGGCCCGGCAACCGCCAATGCGGCGGTTTCAGCTGCCGGTGCAGCAGAGGCGAGGGCTGCGGCTGCATCGGCGGGGACGGCGGACGCGGAGGAAACGGCGGCGGCGGGCGAGGTGTTCATGGTCACTGACTTTCCATGTGAAACAGTATAAATAATATATACCGTTTCACACTCAACCGCCACGAGCGACGCCCTCACGAACGGGCCGAGGCCCGCTCATTCCGCCCGTAGCCGCAGCATCACTTGCCGCTGGGGATCTTGCCGTCCACGCCCTTGACGTAGAAGTTGATGCCGCCGAGGAACTTGTCGTCAGCGACCTCGTCCTTCTTCAGCACTTCCTTGCCGTCCTGGCCGACGATCGGGCCCTTCCAGATCACGAAGCTGCCGTCCTTCAGACCTGCCTTGACGGTCTCGACCTTGGCCTTCACATCAGCCGGCACGGCATCGGAGACGGAGACCAGGTCGATGGCGCCTTCCTTGACGCCCCACCAGGCGCCACCGGTCTGCCAGGAGCCATCCAGCACTTCCTTGACGGTCTTGATGTAGTACGGGCCCCAGTTGATGACGGCCGACGCCAGGTGGGCCTT
>Ga0073899_10003961_pt1 | contig 13015 bp, 8 predicted proteins | sample KloWWTmetaKNB5Ph_FD_88975 | JGI IMG/M metagenome (GOLD analysis project Ga0073899, IMG submission 88975) | Active sludge microbial communities from Klosterneuburg, Austria, studying microevolution and ecology of nitrifiers - Klosterneuburg... | ecosystem: Engineered > WWTP > Aerobic digester >... | reverse complement strand
GCCCGGGCGCGATCGTGATCGCCTCGCCGATCAATCTCGGCTTCGCCGGGGGAAATAACCTTGCCCTCCGCGACATTCTGGCGTCCATCCCCGACGATGCCTCTCGCGCGGATTCGTTCGTTCTCCTGCTGAATAGCGATGTCGAGGTCGAGCCAGAGACACTCCCCTCGTGCCTCGCGTTCATGGACTCCCACCCGGATGCCGGCATCGTCGGCCCGCGGCTACTCCTGCCGGACGGCTCGCTTGATCTGGCCTGCCGGCGCGGCTTTCCGACGCCGGCGCGCGCGTTCTGGGAGCTGACGGGACTGGCCAGACGGTTCCCAAATAATCCGCGCTTCACCGGTTATAACCTGACACATCTCGACGAGATGGAAACCACCGAGGTCGATTCCGTCGTCGGCGCATTCATGCTCGTCCGGCTCAGCGCGATCGATCGGGCCGGCCTGCTCGACGACACATTCTTCATGTATGGTGAAGATCTCGACTGGGCGTTCCGGATGAAATCGGACGGCTGGAGGGTGTTCTACTACCCGGTTGCGACGGCGCTGCATCTGAAGGGAGCAACGTCGCGCCGGCAGTCATACCGGATGCTCTACGAGTTCTACCGATCAATGTGGCTTTTTCACCGCAAGCACTATGCCCCGCGCAGCAGTCGACTGCTAAACTGGGTTGTGCTGGCGGGCATCATTGCTCGCGGCGCAATTGCGATGGCCTCGAATGCCCTGCGCCCCGCGCACGCCAAACGCGTCGCCTGAGCTCATGGCGATCGGCCCCGGCTATCGCGCGGCAATCGACGAGGGACGGAGCAGAACCGGCATGGCGAAACTCGGCGCGCCAGCGGCGCCCGTCGCGCCGCGCCCAACCGACTCGCGACTCGGCGCAACCGAGGCCCCCCGGCATCGGGACGCTGCCCGTCACGATCTGTTCGCCGTCATCTTCGGGCTTACCCTCTTTCTGACCGACGCGACCGCGCTCGTTCTTGCCCTGTTCTTCGCGTATCAATTCCGCGACATGGCTCGGCCCGCGAGCGGGGCGAGCCAGCCGGCCCATGAGATGTCCGTGCTGTTGATCGCGGTCGCAGCCACCATTGTCCTGGGCGTCTTCGTCATGAGCGGCCATTACCGACGCCAGCGCTCCGTCTCACGGATGGACCAGGCGTATCGAATTGTCATCCAGATCTCGCTCAGCCTGTTGCTGGCTATCGCTATCACCTCACTGGCTGTCGGTCGCGATTTCGTCTACTCGCGGCCGCTCGTTGTCTCCGGTTGGGTCTTCGCGATCGTGACCGTCACGGCCGGCCGCTTCATCCACACCGGCATCGTCGGAGCGCTGAGGGCGCGCGGCGTCGCCTCCGACCGGCTACTGATCGTGGGCGTCGGCCAGACCGGCCGGCTGGTGCTCGACAAGATCCGACGATCGCCACAGCTCGGCTACCAGGCGGTCGGCTTCGTCCAGCACGACCCCTTGTTCGGCGACACACAGCCTGAGATCGACGGGCTTCCGGTCCTCGGAATGACGGACAACCTGGCGCGGATCGCCGAGGAGCAAACGGCGGACGAGATCATCATCGCCCTGGCCGGCGTCCCCCACGAACAAATCCTTGAGATGGTCTACGCCGTCACCGACCTGCCCGTCTCGGTTCGTGTCTACCCTGAATCGTTCCGCCTGCTCACCAGCGACTCGATCAGCATTGGCGACCTGAACGGACTGCCGACCGTCAGCGTCCGGCGGATCGGGCTGCGCCGGTTCGACCGCGTCGTCAAGCGGGCGATGGACATCGTCGTCAGCGTGATCGCGCTGCTTCTGTTCGCGCCAGTGATGTTGCTGATTGCGTTCATCATCAAGCTGACCTCGCCCGGGCCTGTCTTCTTCGCGCAAGAGCGCGTCGGCCAGGATGGTCGGGCCTTTCAGCTCCTCAAGTTTCGGTCGATGCCGGTGGACGCCGAGAAGAACACCGGGCCGGTCTGGGCAGCGGCCGACGACCCACGACCGACTCGTTTCGGCCGCGTGTTGCGGCGCTACTCGGTCGACGAGCTGCCGCAGTTCATCAACGTGCTGCTCGGGGAGATGAGCGTGGTCGGGCCCCGGCCAGAACGACCCTACTTCGTCGAGCAGTTCTCCCAGATGATCCCCGCCTACATGGCCCGCCACCATGAAAAGTCCGGCGTCACCGGCTGGGCACAGGTAAACGGACTGCGCGGCGACACCTCGATCGAGGAACGCACCCGCTACGATCTATATTATGTCGAGAACTGGTCGATCCTGTTCGACCTGAAGATCATCGTCAAGACGATCTTCCACATCTTCCGCTCCGACGCGAACGCCTACTGACCGGCCGGCCCAAGCGCTCCGACAACGTCGGCGACGATGTCCTCGGCAGCCTCGATCCCGATTGAGAATCGCAGCAGCCCCGGGCTAACACCAATCGCGGCGAGCTGCGCGTCCGTCAGCTGCCGATAGGATGTCGACGGGTGGTGGACGACTGTCGTCATGACGCCGCCAAGCGTCTCGGCGAACTGCACCAGCCGCAGGCGATCGACAGCGGCTCGCGCCGCCGAGGCGGTTCCGAGATCGACCGAGAGCATGCTCCCGAATCCACCGTGCAGCACACGGCAGGCAACCTCGTGGGTCGGGTCGGACGCCAGCCCCGGGTAATGAACACGCCGCACAGCCGGGTGTGCTTCCAGCGCCTCGGCCAGCGCTAGCGTCGTTGCGCTCGACCGGGTCATCCGGACATCGAGCGTTCGCAAACCGCGAAGGCATAGCCATGCCTCGGATGGGGCGCCAACGCCGCCAACCCGCACCGCCGCATCACGCACCGGCTCAACCAATGTGGCTGGGCCGACGACTATCCCGCCGGAGGCGTCATTGTGGCCGGCGATGAATTTCGTTGCCGAGTGGACGACAAGCGACGCGCCGTGCTCCAGCGGTCTGCAATGTAACGGCGTGGCAAACGTGTTGTCGACAATCAGCGGGACGGCCAGATCTCGCGCCAGGCCGGCAAGCGTCGGGAGGTCGCTCGCGCGCATCGTCGGGTTGGCAATCGTGTCCACCCAGAGGAGAGCCGGCCGCGGCTCGGCGGCCAACGCCGCGCGCACTGCGTCCAGATCGGCGACATCCACCCAGGTCGTCTCCACGCCAAACCGCGCCATCTCGTGATTCAGCATGCCGCGAGTGCCGCCATAGACGCGGTCGGCAGCAACGACCCGGCTGCCCGCGCGCGTCATCGCCAGCAGCACGGCGAAGATCGCGCTTGACCCGTTCGTCGTCGCCACACCTGCCTCTGCGCCCTCGAGCTCGGCAACCGCCTGCTCCAGCTCACGATGGTTCGGAACGCCGTAGCGGCCATAGATGTAGGCTGGCGCGCCGTCCTCATAGACAGCGTCGATGGTGGCGATATCGGGGTAGACCCAGGCTGTCGACTGGGCAATCGGCGGCGCCACCGACCGGGTCAGCGAGCCGGCCGCATCAGCGGTGGCGCCAGCGTGAACGACTCGAGTCTGCTCGCGTTCGGGCATCGTCTCAGCACTTTCAGGTAGGCATCGGCAATCGTCAAACAGGGCTGAGTCTAGCAGGCGACGCTCTGTTGCTCGACAGGATCATGTAGGATTGCCGACCATGACTGTCCGTACCTTTGCCCGAACGCTCCGGTTCCTCCTTCCACTGGCCCTGATCGCAGGGCTTGCGGCCTGTAGTGGGCCCGATCCGTCTGGCACAGCCGAGCCACTGGCGGTCGGTTCCCCCAGCGCGACAACCGCCAGAGCGACCAACGCCACGACGACTACCGAGGCGCCGGCGGCGACCACGATAGCCGAACCATCACCGACGGCCACGCAGATCGTCGAGGCAACCGGGACGGCTATTGCGCCAACCGCAACGGCCACCACAACGCCGGGCGACCGACAGGGTCTTCTCCCATCGCACCGCATCGTCTCGTTCTACGGCCATCCAAACTCGGCGCAGATGGGGATCCTCGGCGAGTATTCGATCCCCGACCTGCACGCGAGGCTTGCGGAGCAAGGGGCAGCCTACGCGGCAGCGGATCCGGCGCACCCGGTCGTTCTGGCATTTGAGCTGATCGCGACCGTCGCGCAGCCGTGGCCGGGCGACGACGGCACCTACGTCGTGTATTCCGGCGACGAGCTGATCCAGGAGTACATCGACTACGCCACAGCCCACGACATGATCGTGATCCTCGATCTACAGATCGGCTATGACACTATCCCGCACCAGATCGAGGTTATCCGGCACTGGCTGGAGCTGCCGAACGTCCACGTCGCGCTCGACCCTGAGTTCTCGACCGCCGCGAACGAGATCGTGCCAAAGGACCGTATTCCGGGAGAGTTCATCGGCGAGGCGGATGGACGGAACATCCAGAAGGCAGTCGAGATGCTGTCACAGATCGCGACCGAGAAGCAGTTGCCCTCGAAGATTCTGATCCTGCACCAGTTTGAGTCGGAGATGATCTTTCACAAGGACGCGATCAAGCCGCTGCCGGGTGTCGATATCGTCCTCGACATGGACGGTTTCGGCGGTCAGGAAGCCAAGCTGGGGAACTACACACACTTCGTCACCGATGAGTTGATCGAATTTGGCGGGATCAAGCTCTTCTATCGGCAGGACGACCCGCTCCTCACCCCCGAGCAGATCGTCGCGCTCGACCCGCCCGCGCTAGTTGTGATCTACCAGTAGGTCACCGTCCGTCTTGACATTGCCCGGGTAATCGGCACACTAGCGCTCGATTTCACACCCGCTTTGGCGGGTCGTAAAGGAGAGCAAGTGAGTCCAATCTCGACGGACGGCGGATACCTCCAGCGATTCCCGATTCTGGGGCCACTGACGCCGGGCACGACGCAACGTCACGAAGTTGCGCTTCCAGGCGATGCGTTGCAAGAGCATCGCTGGCCGGTAATCTCGATAGCCGGCATGCATCCCGGACCGGTGATCTTCATCAGCGCCGGGGTACACGGCGGCGAATATCCCGCAATAGAGACAGTCATCCGGCTGGCCCGCTCAATCGACGCCGGCGAGATATCCGGCGTTATCGTTCTGATGCCCGTCGTCAACCTGCCGGCGTTCTGGGGCCGGACTCCATTCGTCTGCCCGGTCGACGGCCTCAACCCGAACCGCATGTTTCCCGGTAGCCCCGACGGAAGCTATACCGAACAGCTTGTCCACGCCATGACGGAGGAGCTCATTGCGCGCGCAGACGTGTATGTCGACCTGCACGGCGGCGACATGGTCGAGGCGTTGGCGCCATTCTCGATCTGCCGCGGAGGGCACGACGCTGCCGACACGCAGGCGCGCGAGCTTGCCGAGGTATTCGGGCTGCCCTACCTGCTCGTCATCGACCGGCCGGTCCAGCCGGCCAAAGGCTCGATAAGCTTCGTCGCCGCGGCCGAGCGCGGAGTGCCAGGTTTCATCGCCGAGGCCGGCGGTGTCGGTTTGCTCGACGAAGAACCGGTGCGACTGCTGACCGACGGCTTGATCCGTGTCCTCAACCATCTGGGGATACTCCGCCGTGATGTCGACCCGGCCGGCGACGTTACAGCGCTCTCCCGCTTCGATTGGCTGTATTCGCGGCACGCGGGCATGTTCCATGCGCGAGTCGCAGTGGACGACCTGGTCACCGTCGGCGCTGTCGTCGGCACGATCGACTCGTTATTCGGCGATGAGCTCGAGCAGATCGTCTCCCCCGCCGATGGTCGCGTCCTGTTCCTGACCACCAGCCCCGCCATGCCGATCAACGGCCTCCTGATGGGCATCGGCGTCGCAGATCAGAGACCATCGTGGCAGGCGAACGGGGCCGCATCGTGAAGATCTCCCCGCGCGCCGCCGAATTGCACCGACGCGCCATCGTCATCGACGGACACAGCGACATCCTCCTGCCGGTCCTGAACGGAGTGACCACTCTTACCGAGTCGTTTCCCGCCGATGCCCTCGAACGCTGGCGGACAATCGCGGCAAACCGTCCCGTGGCCGAGCTGCGCGACGTCCCCTACGAGCTTGATCCGCTCGCGATGCTGATCGCGCCGGCCGGCCAGTACGAGCTACCGTTGCTGGAGCAGGGTGGCGTCACGGCACAATGTGTGGCGATATATCTGCCGGACGACAAGCTCGATCACGCGCTGGAATCGGCGCTGGAGATGGTCGCCGCGCTGCGCCGCGTTGTTGCAGCGAATGCTGATCGCTGCATCCTGGCAACGAGCGCCGCCGAGATCCGTCGCGCCAAACGGGAGGGCAAGGTCGCCTGGGTGCTGACGATGGAGGGCGCCGAGCCGATCGGATCACGGGTCGACCTGCTCGATATCTTTCACCTGCTCGGGCTCCGAATGACGACACTCACCCATAGCCGCCGTAACCTGCTGGCGGATGGCACCCAGCAAGACATCGCGACAGGCGGGCTGACCAGCCTGGGCAAGCGCGCAGTCGATCGCTGCCAGGAGCTTGGGATCGTGCTCGACGTGGCGCACCTGTCTGACCGCGGCTTCTGGGACGTAATCGAGCGCGCCAGCCGGCCGGTCGTCTGCTCCCACACCAGCGTCCTGACCCCGTCACCCGGGTACCGCGCGCCGTGGGACGAGGTAAATCCGACCTATGGGATGACCAAGGCGCAGGCGATTGCCCAGACCGGCGGGTTGATCGGCATTGTCTTCTGGGGCATGGCCGATATCGCGGCGCTGGTCGATGAGGCGGACGCCATCATCGACCAGACAGGCCCCGACCACGTCGCGCTCGGTACCAATTTCTTCGGGTTCCGCGACGCTCCGCTGGATCTGCAACACATCGGCGAACTCCCTGCTCTCACCGAGGCGCTCGTCGAGCGCGGCTATGACGACGCAACGATCCTCAAGCTGCTGGGGGAGAACTGGCTGCGGGTATTCGAGGCGAGTTGAGCGGGGGCGATCAGCCCCCGGTCGTTTCAGCGTCCCCACCCCGACGTCTCCGGGGCTTGGCGGCTTCTTCTTCCGCGAGGGCGCGTCGCAGGATCTTGCCAGTGGCGGCCTTCGGCAAGCTCTCACGAAACTCGATCTGGCGCGGCACCTTGAACTTCGCCAGACGCTCGGAGCAATACTGCAGCACATCGCGGCGCTCCAGTGTCTCACCTGGCTTGACGACGACGAACGCCTTGACGACCTGCCCGCCGACCGAATGCGGCACTCCGATAACCGCTGCCTCGACGATCTTCGGGTGTGAGTAGAGCACCTCCTCGATCTCGCGAGGATAGATGTTCTCGCCGCCGGTGATGACGACATCCTTCTGGCGATCGACGATCTGGAAGAAGCCGTCCTCGTCCATGATCCCGATATCACCGGTATAGAGCCAGCCATCGTCGGACAGGACGGCGGCGGTGTCCTCCGGACGGCGCCAGTAGCCCTTCATCACCTGCGGGCCGCGGATGGCAACCTCGCCGCGCTCGCCGATCGGCACAGGTGCACGGGTATCGAGGTCGACGATCCGCGCCTCGGTGCCGGGTAACGGCATACCGATCGTCCCGATCCGGGCCCGGCCATCGAGCGGGTTGGCGTGCGTCACCGGAGATGCCTCGGAAAGCCCATAGCCCTCGACGAGATGGCCGCCGGTGATCTCCTCGAAGCGCTCCTGAACGCTGCGCGGCAATGGCGCGCCGCCGCTGATGCAGTAGCGGATCGACCGCATCGACGCCTGACGGGCCGGGTTATTCTCAACCGCGCCGTTGATCGCACTGTACAGCGTCGGCACTCCGGGCAGGAGTGTCGGCTGGTACGTCGCGATCTGCTCCATGACGTCGGCGATCTCGAAGCGTGGGACGAGGACCGTTGTCGCGCCGAGATAGGTAGCCAGGTGCAGGCAGAGGGTCACACCGTAGGAGTGGAAGAACGGCAGGATCGAGAGGATCGTCTCCTCGCCATCGCGCAGCTCCGGCACCCAGGCGCGCACCTGCATCACGTTCGCAACCATATTTCGGTGGGTCAGCACCGCCGCCTTCGGCAGGCCAGTCGTGCCACCAGTGTATTGAAATGCGGCGATATCGTCCGGCGACGTTGCGACGCCCGGGTCGCGATCGGAGGCGCCCTTGAGAAGGGCCGGCAAGCTGTAGATGCCTCGGGCCGCGTCGAAGGGAACGGTGATCATCTCCTTCCGGTACTTCAACGGGTAGAGCCAGCGCTTGATCGTCGGCAGAAAGTCCTGTGGCCCAGTCATAATCGCCCGCTCGACGACGCCACGCTCGACCAGAGGGGCGATGCGATCCCAGACACGGTCAAGCGCGACGACGACGCGAGCGCCGGAGTCGGCCGCCAGATCGTCCAGCTCGCGCTCGACCAGCAGCGGCGAGAGTGCCGCGACAACGCCGCCCGCCTTGAGCGTGCCGAGATGGACGATCGGGTATTGCGGCATGTTGGCCAGGACGATCAGGACGCGATCGCCCGGCTTGACGCCATGCTCGATCAGTCGGTTGGCAAACTTCGAGGAAAGCCGGTCCACCTCTCGATAGGTCAGGTGCCGGCCGTAGTAGGTAAACGCTACGCGATCGGGGTACCGATCGACGGCGACACGCAACAGGTCCGGCACTGTCTGAGTCACCGGCGCGATATCGGGTGTCGAGCCGGCCGGATAGTGCCGCAACCATGGCCGCGCCGCATACGGGTCGGCAACATCAACCCCGATTGACGCTTCCGGCTGTTGATTCACGCTTCCCAACCTCGCCCTCATGCCCGGCGCTCATCGCGCGAGGTCATCTCACCCTGAGCCACCGGCTTCCGAACTCGCCGGGGCTGAGGGAGTGCCGCATTCCCACCATCAACACCCATAATCGTACCGCCTCGCGAGAACGCCCGACCTTTGAGCCGCCACGAAGCCTCGCGATGGCGTGAGACGACGGTTCCACCGAGACGCCGCCGAACCAGCTGGCCCGCCTCTGCCCCTATGGAGTCGCTACATCCACCCGCTCATCCCTCGTTCACAATCATCACCGGCTCGATCTCGTCGGATGGCTGGAACCCGAAGACCTTCCCATAGAAATACAGCTCTGCCTCAAGGGTTCGGCTGATATTCTCGGCGCGACGGAACCCGTGCTGCTCGCCCTCAAAGGCCAGATAGGCGTAGGGCAACCCCTTGCGATCGAGCGCAGCGACCATCGCCTCGGCTTGCGATGGTGGAACGACCTTATCCTCCAACCCCTGGAAGATGATCATCGGCGCCGAGAGCAACTCGGTGTGGTAGGCCGGAGAACGGGCGAGATAGATGTCGCGCGCCTCGGGATATGGGCCGACGAGCCCGTCGAGGTAGCGCGACTCGAACTTGTGCGTGTCGGTCGTCATCGTCTCGAGGTCGGAGATGCCAAAGTGGCTGGCCCCGGCAGCGAAGACATCGGTAAAGGTCAGCGCGGCGAGCGTCGTATACCCGCCGGCGCTGCCGCCACGGATCGCCATGCGCGCGCCGTCCACCAACCCCTGGCCGGCCAGATAGCGCGCTGCGTTGGCGCAGTCGTCTACATCGACGATGCCCCAGTTATCCTTCAACCGCTCGCGATACTCACGGCCATAGCCGGTGCTGCCGCCATAGTTGACATCGACGACAGCAAGACCGCGGCTGGTCCAGTACTGAATGCTCAGATTGAGCGCCCCGGTCGTCTGTCCCGTCGGGCCGCCATGGCTGAAGACGAGCAGCGGCGGCAGCTCGCCCTCCGGCGCGGCGGCATCCCGATTGCGCGGCGCATAGTAGAGCGCGTGCGCAGTCTTCCCGCCGGTCGTCGGGAACTCAATCGGTTGGGCCGGCGAGAGATATCCAGGGTCGATCTCGGCCGCGTTGCTGCGCTTGACGACCTCGGTCGCGCCGCTCGCCATATCGATCAGCGCGACTGAGCCAGGAATTACTGGACCACCAGCAACGACCGCGACGCGCTCTCCGCCGTCCGTGTCGATGCTGGCGAACGCGGTGAACGGTGTCGCCACGTCGCGGACGCCCGGCTTGCCCGGCTCGATGACACCGAGGTGATGGATGCCATCCTGTCCATAGACACAGACGATCCGTCCCCCGGAGAGGAACGCATATTGCCCCGCGTCGAGCGACCAGGCCGGCCCGCCGAATTCGGCATCCATCGGGGCCAAGGGGATCAGATCAGTTCCATCGAGCTGGTAGAGGTTCCACCAGCCTGTCCGGTCGGACACGAGATACAGCACACCCTCTGGCGACCACTCCGGCTGATAGATCGACTCGGCCGGCCCGCCGGCCATCCTCCGCGCGTTCGACGCCGTGCCGTCCGCAGCCAGGTCGGCGACAACGAGCTCCGTCCCGTCCCACGGCATATTCGGGTGATCCCACTCCACCCACGACACCTTTGCGCCGTCCGGACTGACACGCGGGAAGGCGTAGAAATCTCGACCAGACCCGATCACGACCGGCTCGGTCGTGCCATTGGCCGGGAGCGTCACGATCTCGTTGACCGCCTCACCCTCGGTCGCATGCCGCTCGCGGACACAGACAATCGTCCTGCCGTCCGGCGTCAGTTGCATGTCGGCGTAGCGCAGGCCGGCTGGGATCTCTGGCGCGGGGGTAATCGCGATCGGATCATCGCCACGATCTCGACGGTAAAGCCGCTGGTCGGCGTAATTACTGAAGAACGCGACATCCTCCGCGACCATATACGACGCTCCGCCATATTCGTGGACGCGCGTGCGGGCATTCGTATCGGGCGGGTTGATGTCTTCGCAGTCTCCCCGGGAGTCCCGGCGGACGACAACGTAACGCCCACCCTCCGTCGGGCGCGACTCGAGCCAGCAGAGGTCATCGCCGCGCAAGGACACTTCGCTGAGTCGGATCGAGCCCGTCGCAATCAAGTCGGCTGTGATCGGTGACGACCATGCGCCAAAAGAAACGGGAGTCCGGTCGGTCATGCAATCTCCTCCAAACTGTCGTGCCAAGTTCGCGCCGTGGACAGGGTACCGCCAGTTGTCAACGCGCGCACCAGCCTCTGACAACAAGAAACCGGCGCGAGACGCCGAGCGTTTATTTCAGTAGCACCCACCGATGTCGGAAGCGGCGTACCCGCCCGTTCGATAGCCGGTGGCCAGGCTCGCGAAGGGAGACTCCATCATGGCCAGGAAGCGATCGCTCGCCTTCCTCCTCTCCACCGCGCTCGTGCTCCTGCTTGCTGCGTGCAGTGGAACGACACAATCGACCGCCACTGCGCAGCCCACCGGCACGTCAGCGCCAACGGCAGCCCGAACTGAGACTCCGACCAGCGCTCCCACCACCACAGCGCTGCCAACGGCGACTGAGACCGCGACGAGCATCCCTGCCACCGCAACGGCGACCTCGACGATCATCTCGACCGAGCCAGTCCCGACCGATTCCGCAGGCTCCACCCCCGTGCCCGGGCCGAAGATCTACCCGGCCAACTACCAGGACGATCGCAGCACGCCGATCACACTGCTGGAATCGCTCTACAACGCGATCAACAGCAAGCAGTACGCCCGCGCCTACTCATACTGGGAGCAGTCGGAGAATGTGCCGCCGTTCGATCAGTTCTCGAAAGGGTATGCCGATACCGACCATGTCGATCTGACGACCGGCACATTCGGGGTCGGCGCAGCGGCCGGCAGCCTGTACTACGAAGTGCCGGTTATCCTGCACGTCGATCAGACCGACGGCAGCCAGCAGATCTTCGTCGGTTGCTACCTGTTGCACCTGGTCCGGCCCGAGATGCAGATACTGCCGCCCTATCACCCGATGGCAATCACGAAGGGCGACCTCCAGCAAGCCCAGACCGACGCCGACGCCACCGCCATCTTCAACAAGGGCTGCTCGCCGGGCTAAGAAGGGAGTCACATCGACACGAACGCTCAGCAACGGAAACTGTCCCCATCGCGTCCATCTTGCTCCACGCGAACGTATCGTAGAATGACTACAGGAAAGAATCACGTCGGACACACGCGAAAGCAGCCATCCGGTGCAACGCCGATTTGTGCGAGCATGCGCGATCCACAAGCGAAGGGGTAGTGAGCCAAGTCCAGGGATTGGCCATTACGTTGATCGAGGTTGCCCAGACTTCCCCCGCGATCCCATCATCGTAGATGTCGGACGCCTCATCCTCTTCGGACACGCCCCCTCACTCATTAGATGGACACTGGCGGCTAACCCTGAAACACGTCATGCAGTATGAGTGACAGTCGACGTCTGACAGATTGGTCAACCGAGTCTGGCGTCCTCGGCGATCTGCAGGGCCAGCGGCATCTCTACTGCCAGCTAGCAGAAAATGCGTTGCTCGTCGCAGAGAATCTGCGGGATAACTACCTCCATAACACAGCTCAATTCGTTCACCAGCTGCGGCTGAAAATCCTGGACGCCGAACGACGAGACATTCCGCCCATTCTCGAGATCCATAACTGTGACGATCTCACGTGGAGTGATGTCCGCGATGAAGTTGTAACGTTCATCGATGGAGGTGTTGGGCGGGTGCAAGTCGCCAGCCGCGCCCCGATTCTCCTACGAGTTGGCTCGTACACAGTCAAGGCTGGCGAGCGAAATATCGCCGAGCGGGAGTCTTTCGGGTATTACCCGGTCATACTCGGCGATCTGGAGGGCGGCAGCAAGGAGCGAGACGATTTTATCGATGTTGTCCGGGTGACGGCTGAGATCCTGGGTGGTCTGAGCGCGCTCAACCGAACTCCAGACCTTGATGCCCTGATATTTCATGGCCCACTGATCTACTTACGCGGAAGTCATACAGGTCATTCACCCTTCACCGAGTCCGATATCGATCTGTTCCTTCGCCGATACGGCGTCGACGACTCATCTGGCCGGATGCTGAAGCAGGATTTCTTCACCACCGCGAGACTCGATATCTACCCGGCCATGACTCCACGATCCCACGACTGGATCACTCAACGACTATTCGAACCGCTGGCCTTCCTCGCGTTTCTTCAGCAGAGGCTGATCGCAAGCGCGAGAGCCCATCCACATCAGCCACTCATCGTTGGCGTCGTGGAGCGTGGGCGCGAAAGGTCATTTGTCGAATCCGTCCTGTTGCCTC
>Ga0073899_10003959_pt1 | contig 13022 bp, 16 predicted proteins | sample KloWWTmetaKNB5Ph_FD_88975 | JGI IMG/M metagenome (GOLD analysis project Ga0073899, IMG submission 88975) | Active sludge microbial communities from Klosterneuburg, Austria, studying microevolution and ecology of nitrifiers - Klosterneuburg... | ecosystem: Engineered > WWTP > Aerobic digester >... | reverse complement strand
CGAGGATCGCGGCAAGAGCTGCATGGCGGGCCGCGCGATGCCGGCCGAAGACGAGTTCAGTAGCCGACACAGCAGTTCCTTTTCCTGAACAACATGAAGGCGAAGTCCTCGCCGCGCACGGGGTACTCCTTGCCGGCGCCCCAGACGATGGTCGAGCGCCCGAACGGCTGGCAGCAGCGGCCGCCGTCCTTCGCGGTGTTGGCAATGGGGTAGGTGAGTTGGGTCTTGTAGGCCGTCTTGTCCATCGCCGGCAGGAAGTAGGGCCCGCACAAGCCTGCCTGGCCGTGCCAGCCCCAGGCCAGCAACTCGCGGTGCATCTTGGCCGTCAAGCGCTGGGCCAGCAGGGCGGCGGTGCGCACGCCACCCATGTGGTACGGCACATGGCCGTCCAGCGGGTACATCCCGCCCTGGCAGCCGGCGCACCAGAACATCTCGGCGATGCCGAAGCCGGCCGTCGCGGCCACGCAGTCGGCGGCGCAGGCGGCGACCGCAACCGGGTTGGCGAACAGCACCGCCTCGGGGTTGAGGATCAGCGTCATCTCATCGTCGTTCCACAGTGGATCGACTTCGGTCATGTAGGCCAGGTCGAAAGAGCCGCGCTCGAGACACGGGAAGTCGGTCACGACTTCGAGCCAGTACAAGACGGGGTTGATGTAGAAGTGAGCCTGGTAAAAACTGCCGCCGTCGCCATCGCCTTCGGGCCGCGTGAATCGCGCGGCCGATGGCGCGCGAATGCCCGGGTCGAGGTCGATGCCGCCGAGCGAGGCCAGGCAGAAGGGCTTCCTCACCGCCTCGACGTGACGGGCGGGTTCCCAGAAGCCGATCGACAGGCCGATGGTCGGGTTGACGCCGCAACTGCACACAGGGCTGGCCGGATTCGGGATGTCCTCCTGGCCGTCGAAGTTGGCGATGGTCGCGCTGCCGATGCTGATCGGCAGGATGCAACTCCAGCAGATGTCGGTGATCGGGTTCGGGAACTTGCCGGTGCAGGTCAGGCTGTCGGAGGCCGCGGCCCAACCTGACACGGAGAACAGAGCGAGCGCAGCCAGCCAACGGGCGATGCGAAGCAGGTGGTGGAGAGCTGTTTTCATCGCGTCACCAACTCATCCACGCGCAGGCGCAAGCCTTCCTGCGACACCAGGGCGGGAACCTGCCGGATGCCCAGGCGACGCGTCAGTGCGCCCTGCTGGTCGTAGTAGACCGGTCGGCGCCAGGCCCTCATCAGGTCCAGGTAGGAGCCACCTGTCAGGATGGGCTTGACGCGCGCTTCGCCGGCCATCAGCCCGCGGGCCTGGGTCACCTGGCGCTGGTCGCGCGCATCAAAGAACAACAGCCGCGTGGACAGCGACACCACCTCCAGCGGGTTCTTGCGCGTGCCGGCGGCGAAGAGCAGGCGGCCGCTGGCATCGGTAACGTTTCGGTCCAACGTGAAGCTCGGGTCGACGTAGAAGGTCCGAGCCGCTTCGGTGGCATGCAGTCCCTGGACTGGCGCGGGCTGGCGCACCGCGTCGATGCCGCGTGCCCGCGCTTCGTCCATCAGGCGTTGCAGCTCGCCGCTGCGCTCCTTCTCGCGCAGGCGCTTCTCGATGTCGGCGAGCAGGTGCGGCTCAGCGATGCCGTGGGTGGGGCCGAGCGTGCCGAGGTCCACGGCGCGAGCCACGCCCGTGGCCAGCAGCGCGAGCGCGGCCAGGCCCATCAGGGCGAGGGCTCTCATCGACGGCCTCCACAATCGACACGCTGGGCCAAGGCACTGAGTGCCTTGGCGTCGCGCAGCTGGCTCGCCCGGATCATCTCCATCAGGACCGGATCGCCGCTGCCGTTGGACATGACCCGGCGCAAGGCCGCCGTCGTGAGGGCGCGGCGGCAGCGCTGCTCGTACGCCTGTGCATAGGCCTGTGCACCTTCGCGCGCGGCCGGGGCGATCTGTTCGAGCAGCCCCAGGTAGTCGGCCATGGGCATCTCGCCGGTTGTGGGTGCCGCGGCCGAGGTTGATGCCGGCTGGGCCTGCGCGGCGGTCGCAAGCAGCAAGGCCAGCATGGGGACGAAGGTGCGGATCATCACAATGCCTCAGAACAGCGGCAGCACCGTGCCCAGTACCTGGTCCGCGCGCACCAGGCCGCTGGCGTGGTAGCGCGAGTCGAAGGAATCGGGCCCTGTGCCCTGCACGTAGTAGTGCCCGGGTGGAATCACCGTCGAGGCGATCGGCTCCAGCGGCCGCCGGTCGAAGGCATGGGTCTTGGCCATGCCGACCAGCTCGCCGTTGATCGAGACCAGGCGGCCGGTCACCGTCACGGTGTCGCCGGGCAACCCGCGCACGCGCTTGAAGAAGGGTTGCCCGTACAGCCCTGGGTAGGCCGCGCGCGCCTCGCCTCCGAACGCGAACACGACGTAGTCGCCGCGTTGCAGCGCATGTGGTCCGTACTGCAGCCACGCGACGCGGTACGGCAGACTCGGCGTCCAGTTGAACAACAGCGGCACGCGCGGCGTCGGGTCCACGAAAAGCCGCAGGTACGCGAATCCCCAGATTGCGAAGACCGGCAGGTACAGGTACCAGCGCTTGCGCAGGTCGTGCAGGAAGCGGCCGAAGCTGGTCAGCCAACGCTCGATCTGCGCGTTCATGGCGCCTCTACCTTGCGCTTCAGGTGCGCCGTCAGGTCCAGCGTGCGCGGCGTCGGCCCGGCCACGGCGCTCTTGAGCACCACCAGACAGCCACACTCGCGTGGCAGTTCCTCCAGCGCGACCGGCAGGCGTTGCGCGAAGGCACGCGCCATCACCATCGCCTTCTGCCGTTCGTCGTCGGAGCCGGCCTTGGTCAGGATCAGCGTGAACTCCGCTTCCTTCTGGCGATAGACCTCGCCGACGTCCACGACGCCGACGATCTGGGCCGGCCGAATCACGAAGTGGTCGTAGGCCGCGAGCGCTGCCGCGACGACCAACAGCGCCACCGGCACCTGGAGCAGTGCGGTCCTCATACGACGTGTCCCCGGCGCCGCAGCAATTCGGCGATGGCTTCGTCGATCGTGAGACCCTGCGCGCGCAACTCGTCGATGGGCGCGTTGTCCTCGAGCTTGTTGGAAAACAGCAAGTGCGTGGCCGGATCGAGGATGTTGCGCGCCACGCCTTCACCGACCGGCGAGGAGATGTACAGCTCGGAGAACACGCCGGGTTCGGTGCGCAGTGAGTTCAGCAGCCGCTTCTTCGGCTCGTCCATCGACAGCCGGCCCTTGCGGTCCAGCATCTCGATGGACTCGGGCTTCTGCCGCAGCAGGAACACCCAGTCCGAGCAGTTGAAGGCCGCTTCCATTTGCGCCGAACCGTAGTAGTCGTCCGCGCTCTGGGTGGCGGTACCGAGCGAGCCGCCGTACTTGCGCGCGCGCCGGGCAGCTTCCTCGACCACCGCGGCCTTCACCGGATCGTCTGCGCCGATGTCGCCGAGCTGCTGTTTCAGCTCGTCGATGAAGAGCACCTTGCGCCGATTGCGCGTCAGGTACATCTCGCCGGTGATCTGGTGCAGCAGCAGGATGTTGACCACCGCGTGCAGGTCTGGCCGGCGTTTCAGTTCCTCGTTCTCGATGACGACGAAGTCGTTCGTGAAGTCGACGTTGTTGCGTCCCTCGAAGAAGCGCTCGTACTGCCCGCCGCGGGCGTACGGGTTGAGCATAATCGCGAGGTCCTTGATGCGCGCGTCCTCGCGCACACCGAGTTCCTCGATCGTCCCGGTCTTGAAGGCATCGCGCAGCGCGGTGACGGTCAGCCCGTTGCCGTACGCGCGAAAGAGCTTGAGCACCATCGCCGAGATCGCCTTGTACTGGACCTCGTCCAGCGGCCGCGACATTGAGGCCATCTTGGAGATGGCCGGCACCAGCATGTCGATGTCCTCGTTGATGTCGACGATGTGGCTGAAGGGGTTCAGGCAGATGTCGACCTCGGGCTTGAACTCGATGTAGGTGCCCTTGGCCTTGCGGCACAGCTTCTCGAAGGAGCGGCCGAGGTCCAGCATCCAGACCTTGGCGTCGATGGCGCGGTAGGACCAGGCCATCTCGTTCATCAGCACCGACTTGCCGGAGCCGGGGGCGCCGATGATCGCGAAGTTGTAGTTGCCCAGGTCGTTGTCGAAGATGTCCAGCGTCATCAGCTGGCCGCGCCGGCCGCCGAAGACCAGCGCGGGCGTGCGCGTGCCTCGCCACTCGGCGATCAGCGGCGCCAGGTGGATCGCGTTGGCCACCGTCTTGCGCGAGACCCGACGCATCTTGGACAGGTCCTTGTGGAAGCGCTCGGACAGCGTCATCGGCAGGCTGGCCAGCAGCGCCTGGCGGTGCATGTACACGTCGGCGTTGAGCTGGAAGCCGCGGCCGCGCCAGATCGCGTTGGCGGTCTCTTGGGCTGCGACTGCCTTGCCCGGTACCGTGAAGATCGCCAGCTGGTGGTACAGGCTCACCAGGCTGCCGCCGGTGTCGATGGCGTCCGCCGCGGCCGTCCAGTCGTCCAGCTTCTTGCGCACGTCGGGCATGACGTCGGCCATCTTGGCCTTGGCGTTCTGCGTGGCCCGCACGTGGTTGGCGGTGACGACCGACTTGGTGACGTTGGGGTCCAGCACGTGCACGCCCATCGTTAGCAGGAAGGGTGCGCTGTACTGCAGCGCCGGTTGCATCAGGTCGCCGACCAGCGAGCCCATCTGCCACAGCGCGAAGCGCTCGGGGAAGGACTTGATCGAATAGAAGCGTGCCTCGAGGATGTCGCCGCTGCTTTCCTTCCACAGCGTCAGGCCGCCGGGATGCGGGTCCTGGATGGTGTCGAAGTCGACGATCTGATCGCGGATCTCGCGGCCATCGTCGTAGTGCAGGTTTGGGGTGTCGCCGGCCGTGGCGGCGGCCGAGATGCGATCGGGGTTGGTGAAGAGCGCGCACCAGTTGATCAGGTCCGCGGCGTCGCACACGCGGTTGGGCAGCGAGGCCGAGCGCAGCGTCGAGGCCATGGACTCGCGCAGCGCCATGATCTCGTCACGCCGGGTCAGAACCTCGGCGTCGGCGGTGACCGCGACGCTCATCATCAGCCGGAAGTCGCGCAGCGTGTAGTGGAAGCCGCTGGTCAGCGACTGCTGCGCGCCGCCCAGCAGGTGGCCCACTCGCTGGCGCGCCAGCTTGCGGAACAGGTTGTCGTTGCGCGCTGGCCGGCCCCAATGCTTGGCCTTGTCGATCTGGTCGGCATCTTCGACGCGCAGGTTGGCGTAGCGGCGCAACGGCTCGCGGATGTGCGGCGAGGCGAACAGGTGGAACTGGATGCCGGTGCCGGGCGGGCAGGTCGAGTACAGCGAGATCAGCACCTCGGCCATGCGTTCGTCGGCGCCCGACTGCGGCATCACCTCGAGCATGAAACCCAGGCTGTCGCGGTTCACGAAGAGCTTTTCGTCGGCGAGGTAGGCGGAGTAGGGCAGCCAGGCCGCGAACTGCTCGGCGGGGGTGTCCGCCGCTTGGCCAAAGCCGAACAGTGGCGGGCGAGCGGTGGGCCGGGCGGCTGCGCCTGCCGGCGCTTCAGCATCAGGCGAGTACATGGCGCTCCTTCAATCGGAGGTGTCGGGGCGGGCGGGCGAAGGCACGAGGCCCGGGAACGGGTTGTCCCCCGAAGGCGGTTTCGGTGCGCTCTTGAGGTTGGGAAGCAGCGGTGTGGGGGTGGCGGCATCCTTGTCGGCACCTCCTGAAGCCGATGCCTTGGGCGGCGGGCGCAGCGGGGCGTAGGCTTCGCGGATCTGGCGCCGTGCGTGCTCGATCAGCCACTCGCCGCTGTTGATCTGCACGTAGACGTAGCCCTGGTCGTAGAGGTCGCGGTCTGCGTCTTCCCAGGGCTTGAACCACAGGCGCAGGATGCGGGCGGAGGAGCGCAGCGGCGTGGGCGTGGCGGACGCCGACGTGCTTGGCTGGGGTGGTGGCGCACTCGGTGGGCTGCCCGAAGCCGGTGCGGCGGCCACAGATCGCGATCGCTGGCTCGGCAGGTTGTTGTGGACCGCGTTCGCGTAGGTGCCGGACACCGAATCGCAGGTCACGCCTTCGGGCGCCTTGCAGGCGTAGCTGGAACTGCCGCTCAAGCCGGACATGCTCGTGCAGGCGCCGAGCATCGATGTCGCGACAGCCAGCGCGCCGATGAGCGATGGGCGAGCGCGCCTCATGGCCGTGCCTCCTTCGGCTGCGATGCCTGGGCCAGCCTGGCCTCCAGCACAGCGTGATCGACATAGCCATCGGTGCGCGAGCCGTCGGACCAAATCAGCGTCGGGGTGCCTTGCACGCCGAGGCGGTGGGCCAGCGCGACGTTGCGATCGACGGGGTGGTCGCAGGTGCCGCCGGTGTTGAGCAGCGAGGAGTCGCCTTGCACCATCAGGCGCTGCCAGGCCTGCTCGCGGTCGGCAGCGCACCACACTGCGATGGGCTTGGCCGGGCCTTGGAAGGGCACGAGGAAGGTGTAGACAGTGACGTCGGTCAGGTTGGCCAGCTCGGGTTCGAGCCGCTGGCAGAAGCCGCAGGCCGGGTCGCTGAACACCGCCACCTTGCGCTGACCGTTGCCGCGCACGGTCTTGATCGCATCGGCCAGCGGCAACTGGTCGAAGGACACGGGCGCGGGTGCAGGCGCATGTGCGGATGACGATTCAGGTGTGGCCTGCCCCGTACCCGAAACCTGGGCTGCCATCGCCAGCTTCGGACCGGTCAGGTCCTTCATCGTCTGGGTGTCGAACACGCGGCCGAAGATGAAGTAGCGTGGGCTCCTGGCCGAGACGAAGGCGACATTGCCGTTCATCCAGACCTCGTAGACGTCGTTCACGGGCGAGCGCACGACACGGCTGAATTGCGTGCCGGGGTGCGCCTTCTTCAGCGCCGCCAGCAGCCGCGATTCGTCGGGCGTCGCAGCCGCACCCGGAAGGGCTGTCGCGGCCATCAGAGCCGCGAGGCCAGGGAGCAGGGCGAAGTTCGCCCACCGGCGCACGCGCCGGCGATCAGTAGTTGCCATCATCGGAAGCCTCCAGGTAGCGTTCGCTGGGCGCCACGTCGGCGCGCGCGTTGCGGTCGGTGCTGGCGGTCATCGGCACGTCGATGCGCACGCCCTTGGTGATCACGACGTCGATCTCGCGGCCGGCGTCGACCTCGATCACTGGAAAGGTGTTCTCGGCCAGCTTGATGTAGTAGCTGGCCAAGCGGTCCAGCGCCTTGCCGACGCCGCTGCCGATGCCGGCGCGGTAGGCGTCCGCGCCCGAGGCGCTGGCGATCGTGCCGAGTGCCGAGGTGCTGTACGTGGTCGATGCGGTGGAGACGCCCTGGCCGATGCCGCTGACGATGCCGGCCAGCAGCGCGTTGGCGAGCATCTGGCCTTGTTTGGTGACCAGGCGGCCGCGCATACCGACCTTGCCGTCTTCGCCGTAGACACTGCCCTGGATCTTGACCTCCAGCGTGGCGCCGTCGGCGCGTACGCAGGACAGGTTCTCGGTGCGCAGATAGGCGCGCTCCGAGCTGATGTCGCCGTAGCCGGCCGCGACCACGAAGCAGTCGCGGTACTCACCTCGGAAGCGGTTCGGCAAGACCGAGTTGTCCGACAGGCGGATCAGCACCGGGTGCGGGTTCGACTGCGACTGGCCACCGGTCGGCGCGTCAAGACCGCCCAGCAGCGTGCCGCGTGTGAAACTGACCGGCAGGAAGGTGGAGACGGTACGGGCCTCGCTGTTGCTGGCGGTGATCTGGTTCGATGCCGCAGCCGCTGCAACGCTTGTCGCGCTTCGGTCGACCAGCGTGATGCGTGTCAGAACGGGCGCGCCCGGTGTTGGCGCGACCATCGGTGCCGCCAGCGGGCCACCGGGCACACCCGGCGGCATCGCGTTGGCCGCTGACGAACGCGGCACCGCCATCGGCGGCGGAGGTGGCGGCAAGCTGGAGGCCGGTGGCATCGCGGTCGGCGCCGCGGGCGCGGGTGCTGCGGGTGCTGCGGGTGCGGCCGCTGCCTGGGTGGCATTCGCGGCCGAGGTCAACCGCTGCTCCAGGTCCGCAAAGCGCTGCATCGTGCGCGCCTCGAATGCCTGCCGGTCCTTGTTGAGCCGGTTCTGCTCTTCGCGCTCGCTCTCGTACTGCGCGAGCTTGCTGCCCGCCGTGCCGACCCACTGGTCCACCGGGTTGACCTGCTGGCCGGGCGGCATTACGCCGATGTTGGTGACGGTGCTTGGCGGGCCGCCGGCGGGCTTGGTGTCCTTGCCGTTCTTGCCATGGGAGCCGCTGTCGGTGGACGCGAAGATCAGCCACAGCAGGCCGATGCCGCCGGCCAGGATAGTGCCGAGCATCGCGAACTGCCGCTGCCTGGGCGACAGGCGTTCGAGCGTTCGGTTCAGCGTGCCGCGCAGCGCGGCAGCGGGGTTGCCGAGGCGGGGACTCATCGTTCACCTCCGCGACGAATCACGAACACGTTGGTGCTCTCGCCAGGGCGCAGGTTGTGGTTCTCGACTGCGACGCCGAGGACCTGGCCGCCGGGCTTGCTGTCGGGGCGGTCGAACTCCTGCTCGGCCAGCACCATCACCGCGTTGCCAAGGTTCTGCAGCAGGTATTTCTCGCCGACCAGGCTGCGGCCTTCATAGCGTCGCATCAGCGAGAACTTGGCTTCGGCCCAGAGCTGGACCGGCTGGCCGACCTCGTCGACACGGATGTCCGCCGGCAAGCGGTCCGACGCCATAGCCACCAGCATCGCCTTCATCGCACGCACGTGGTTGGCGGACATGGACGTTGGTGCGTCGCGGGTGGTGCCGGCTGGGTTGCGGCGCGCCGCCGGATCGCGGATAACGATGGTGTCGGCCGGCGTGTCCGAGCGGCGCAGCACGAGGGTGTAGGTGGCCTGCGCTGAGGAGATGAAGAGGTTGACCGGCTTGCCTCCGCCGTCGGGTGTCTGGCTGACCGGGCGGACGTAGATCTCGCCCTTGTCGCGATCGCACTCGAGCACGATCTCGCCGCCGGGGTTGATGGCAGGGGCGGTGAGGCCAGCGCTTTGACCGGCGAGCGCAGGAGGCGCGGCTGGCGCGGCACCACAACTGCTCGAGTAGATGTTGCCGAACACGTCGGTGATCGGCGCGCCCTCGATGCGGATGCGGGTGGGCTCCTTGATCGACAGGATCGCCTCGATCGCGACGCCGTCGCGCGCGTCGAGCACCTGCAGCGCCTGCGCGGGTGGCGCCGAGACGGCGCTCAGGAAGGCCGAGGCCAGGGCCAGCCCCAGGCGGCGGCGCCGAGGCAGCCATCGCCGGTACCGCAGGACGTGCCGTGCATCCAGGCTACTTCGCCGCATGGGGGATCTCCTTGAAGGTCTTCAGGTGCATGCGAGCGCCGCCGTAGCTGAACTCGACCAGGTAGGCCTTGAGCTCGTTGGCGGTCTCTAGGTTGTTGACCAGGGTGCGCAGCCGCCCGCTGATGACGACGGTCTGCGCGTCTTCGCTGGGCACCAGTTGCTGGGGCGTGAAGTACGTGGCGGCGTTGATGCGCTTCAGGCGCGCCGCTTCCAGCTCCTGCAGGGTCTTCAGTTCGCCGTGCTGCTCGGGCTCGACGTAGCCGAGCAGGATGTCTTTCTTCCAGTCGATGGAGGCCGGCGTGACGTCGAGCACCAGCCAGGCGACGAAGCTGCCCATCTGCTCGAGGTACTCGCTGCTGGCCATGTCGCGCTCGACCCAGAAGCTCTTGTTGATCGACGGCGGCACGACCACCGTGCGCACGCTGCCGAGCAGGTTGAGGATCACGATCAGCGCCAGGATGTGGCCGCCGGCCAGCATGCCCACGGCGAGGCCCAGACCCCGGTTGCGCCGGCGCATCTCCTTGATGTCGCTGTTGAGCCGTTCGAAGTCCATCACGTGCTCCGTTCAGCCCACCATGCGGCGGATGTGCGAGGGCGGCGTGGCGCGCATCGCGGTGACCGGCGTCGTTGGCAGGTGCCAGTACAGCCAGTGCACCGCGAAGGCGGCGTGCTTGTCGGCCTTGATGCGGGCGATCCAGCGCGAGGTGAAGATGCCCGCGGCCACGCACAGCGCGAAGGACAGCTTCGAGCCGGACATGTAGCCCATGAACAGCCCGAACAAGAACGGCGCAGCGACGTCGACGTCCCAGAAGCCGATCTTCCACTGGTCGTCCAGGCGACGCGGGATGTAGGTGTCGGCTTGCATGCAGCCTCCCGGGGCATCGACACCGACCTCAGACGACCGCGCCCATGATCGCGCCGGCGATCACCAGGCCCACGGCGGCGAAGATGGCCAGGCCCACGTAGAACAGCACGGGGCCGAAGTTGCGCAGCGCGGACAGCGAGATCAGCGCGACGACGAAGCCGACGAAGCCCACCAGGGCCTTGATGCCCGGGCCCAGCGCTGCGATTTGCGTCAGGGCCGAGACCATCGGGCCGGTGATGCCGGTGAAGGCCACCAGGTCGAGCGCGTAGCCAGGCATCGCGATGCACAGGCCGAGGGTGAGCAGCGCCAGCAGCGCGATCGCGGCCAGCGGTTTGCGGTTGAGGACAGGGGGACGAAAGACGGCAGTGCTCATGAACGGACTCCAAAGGGATGGATATCGAGAACGAGAGGTAGGTGGCGTTGGGGTTGCCGCCCGCCGGCGGCGCACGAGCCGACGCTGGCGAGCGCCAGCGCGGTCGCGGCGGAGCGACTTCGTCGAGGTACAGGCGGGGCGTCATGGCGTGCCCTCCGCGCGCGGCGTGAAGCTGATCTCGACGCGGCGGTTCTGCGCCCGGCCGACTGCGGTCTGATTGCTTGCGGCGTAACAGCAGCGCCCCTTGGCATCAATGGCGATCCGGGCTGGCAGGTCGGGCGCAAGGTCCAGCAGGTGGTCGCGTATCGCCAGTGCGCGGGCGAACGCCAGCGACTGGTTCAGCGACTCACTGCCCAGATCGTCGGTGCGGCCGGCGATGAGGATGCGGTCCGTGCGCTGCAGGTCATCGAGCGAATCGCGCAGCAACGCCTTGTGGGCCCGGGTCAGAACTGCACTTTGGGTCGCGAAGTGCAGGATCAGCGTGTGTGGCGCCGGCGGTGGGGCCGGGGGCGGTTGCGCGATGGACGTCGTGGGCAGGGCAGCCGCCGCGCTCGCGGCATTTGGGGGGAGGTCGGTGGCTCGCAGTGGCTCTTTGGCGACTGGTGCACTCAGCGCCGCGAGGGTCTTTGTCGTGGCCTTTGGGCAGGCGGGCTCCAGGCAGGAGGCGTATCGGGCGTTCCGGCCGAAGTCGAGCTGGGCGATCCGATGGATCGTTGGTGCAGAGCCCCTGTCGGCGGCTTGCGGCGCTGGGCTTGGGGAGCCGAAGACTCCGCAAGCGGAGAGCCAGGCCATGCAGCTCAACGTGGCGGCCGTGCCGAGTGCCCATGCCGCGCGGTTCACGGCGTCACCCGTGCGGAAAGGACCGGCCGTTCGGTCGTGGTCGCGGCAGGATCGTGTCGGGACGCAGTGCCGTCGACGTCGGGCAGGCGGCGATACACCAACCAGGCGTAGCGGCTACGGGCCGTGCGACAAGTCGCGCCCTTCAACTGCGTGCAGGCGGCGTTGTAGGCACCGACCCCTTCCCAGCTGATGCCGTGCTGCGCGAAGGACTGCGCCAGCAGCCAGGCCCCGACGTGGATGTTGGTGCAGGGCTCGTACAGGTCCTGTTCGCCAATGCCGTGGCGCTTGAGTGCCGGCAGGTTCGAGCTGTTGATCTGCATCAGCCCGATGTCGTAGCTGCCGGTGCGCTGTTGATGCGTGAGATTGACCGCGTGCGGTTTGAGGCCCGACTCGACGCGGGCGATGGCGTACAGCAGCTGCGGTGAGACGCCGTAGCGCTGGCCGGCTTCGGCCCAGCAGGCGACGGCCCAGCCAGGCAGGGCGAACAGCAAGGCCGCAGCAGCGGCGACGCGCACAAGTCGCATGACTCACCTCGAAAGCCTTGGGGCCGGACCACTCCGCTGGAGGGCGGAGACCAGGGTCAGGACCGGACGGGCCGGCCAGGGTCTTGGGCGGGTGGGTCCGTGCGCTGAAGGCACGGGCGAGGTGGGTCAGGTCGGTGGCCGAAGGCATCGCGCGGAGCGAGGCGCCTCAAGGCCGATCGAGCGCGGGTCTGGAGCGGGTAGGGTGCGAAGAGAAACGTCAGCGAGGCGGTGTGCTCATGCGGACATGAGCACTTGAGCGATGGCGGAACGGCGCGCGATGTTGATGCGCGCGTGTCGCAGCGTGCAAGCTCCCGAGGCGTCGTCAGCGCGCGCCAGCGCAACGCAGGCCGTGGTGATCTGGTCGAGCTGGAACTGCGGGTTCGGATAGCGGTTGGCAGCGGAGAGCTGCAGCGCGTGCAGCTGCTGATACTGGGGCCGCCACATGGCCTCGCGCCGACGCACCGTGCCGGGTGCGCGCAGGATCAGTTCGGCACCCAGGTAGCGAAAGAGCCTGTCGCTGCCCTGATCCCTGGCGAACAGCTGCGACACGCTGGCGCTGATCAGATCCGGCACCCGAAACTTCGGCGACACGTTCAACTCGCTCTTGAGCAAGGCGTAGAGCCAGTCGTGTTCTTCGATCCACACGAGGGTCTCGATGGTGTCCTGAGTGTCGGTGTCCCGTGCGCGGGAGAGAAGTTCCCTCTGGGGTGTCGCTGTGGCGATGAGCATGGCCTTGACCTCTCCGTTCGTCGTGCTTCGCGCCCTGGTGAGCACGTGACTGAAGGGTATGGGGTGGGCGGCGGGGCGTCTGCTGAGAATGAATGCTTTGTGCGGGGGGTTTCGAGATCGGGCGTGCGGTGGCGAAGCGCTGAAGCGATGCGGCGCTACGCGAGGCCTTCGCGCATCAGCCGAGGAGGTCCAGCATCCACGGATAGATCGATTGCCCGCGGCGATCCTGCTTGCGTTCGATCACCGCAATGGACAGCGAGTCGTCGATGGCAGCCACGAGCCGGTCCTGTCGATCGATGATGGCCCCGCGTGCCGAGAACTCGTGTTCCCAGCACAGCGCTTCCTGGCAGGCGGTGATCGCGGCGCGTTCGGCGAGAACCCGGGAGTG
>Ga0073899_10003958_pt1 | contig 13023 bp, 15 predicted proteins | sample KloWWTmetaKNB5Ph_FD_88975 | JGI IMG/M metagenome (GOLD analysis project Ga0073899, IMG submission 88975) | Active sludge microbial communities from Klosterneuburg, Austria, studying microevolution and ecology of nitrifiers - Klosterneuburg... | ecosystem: Engineered > WWTP > Aerobic digester >... | reverse complement strand
CGGCCATCACCTTTTGCGAAGAACATGCGGTCGAAACCGTTCTGGAACCGGTACGCATCACCGCTCCGGAAGTGCCAAAGGCAATGGCGGTGCATGGTCTCTGTGGCACCTGTGACAACCTATTAACTTGCGTGCTGCGCTCAACCGAGCACATCACTCATCACTGCGAACATTATCGATAAACCCCAAAATGACAACAGCAACTGTTGAAAAGGCCGACCGCAAGGAAGGCATGTACGAAGTCGTCATGGAGCAATTCGCCCATGCCGCTGATATCATGGGTCTGGACCCGGGCGTCCGCAAGATCCTAGCGAAGACCAACAGCGAGATCGTGGTCCACTTTCCGGTGAAGTTGGACAACGGTCAGATCGAGGTGTTCACGGGTTACCGCGTACAGCACAACAACGTGCTGGGGCCCTACAAAGGCGGACTGCGTTACCACCAAACCGTGGATATCGATTCGGCACGGGCCTTGGCCATATGGATGACCTGGAAAACCGCATTGGCAGGCTTGCCTTATGGCGGTGGCAAAGGAGGGATCCAGCTCGACCCGAAGCTTTATTCGCAGGGCGAGTTGGAGCGGATCACACGTCGCTTCACCTACGCTTTGGGCGATAACATCGGCCCTGATCTGGACATTCCAGCACCTGACGTGAATACCAACGCCCAGATCATGGCGTGGATCGCGGACACTTACTCCTCAACGAAATCTCCATCCACACGCTTCGCCAATCTGCACGTGGTCACCGGAAAGCCCTTGGGTGCCGGCGGTTTGGAAGGCCGTGACCGCGCTACCGGATTCGGCGTGGTGGTCACCTTGAAGGCTTGGGCAAAACGCCGCAACAAGTCATTGAACGGGATGAAGTACATCGTGCAGGGCTTCGGCAACGTGGGCTATTGGACCGCTCATTTCCTGTTGAAGGAAGGAGCCACACTGATCGCGGTACAGGACGCTAGTGCTACGTTGTATGATCCGAAGGGCATCGACCCTGAAGCCTTGTTGGCCCATAGCGACGCGAACGGACGCACCGTGCATGGCTTCACCGGCGCAAAGGAGATCGACCCAAAGGAGTTCTTCGCACTCGACTGCGACATTGTGGTCCCTGCTGCATTGGGCAACCAGATCACTGGTGAGAACGCAGGATCCATAAAGGCCATGGTGATCGCGGAAGGAGCCAACGGCCCCACGAACACTGAAGGTGAACGCTTGCTTCGGGAAAGAGACATCGACATCATCCCGGATATTCTCTGCAATTCGGGTGGTGTGATCGGCAGCTACTACGAGTGGTTGCAGAACAAGCGCAGCGAGATCTGGAAGATCGCAGAAGTGTTGGAGATGCTTGAGGAGAAATTGGAGGACGCCTTCACGAAAGTGGCGGATACCGCTGCGGAATTCAAAGTGGATTGGCGCACTAGCGCGTATATCGTCGCCCTTCGCAGGCTCGAGAAAACCTACAAAGAGCGGGGCATTTTCCCATAGGCCATGGAACGCATAGGGATCTTGAAGGAACGAGCGGACCGCCGATTGGTCGTGCTTTCACCTGCCGGTGCTGAACGCATTCGTGGAAAGGCCAACGTGATCGTCCAGCGCGATGCTGGACGTGCGGCCGGATTCACCAACGAGGCGTATGTGGCGGCCGGGGCACAGGTCGTTGATCGGGAGGAGGAGGTCATCAACGGAGCGAACATTCTGGCGAGCTATGACCATCACTACTTGGGCGGACCGCTCAATAGCGATAAGACCTTCATCGGTTCCTTCAATTTTCTCGGTGCTCCTTCCAAGCTGGACCTTTACCAACGGCAAGGCATTTCCGTCTACAGCCTGGACCTCATGCCAAGGACGACATTGGCCCAAGCCATGGACGTGCTCTCTTCTGTAGGGTCCATCTCCGGATATCAAGCCGTACTGCTGGCAGCTGAGCGATCATTGGCCACCGTGCCAATGATCACCAGCGCCGGTGGCACCTTGCGTCCGGCGAATTTCTTGATCATGGGTGCCGGGGTGGCTGGCCTACAAGCCATTGCAACGGCGCGCCGTTTGGGTGCCGTGGTGAAGGCGTATGACGTCCGCACTGCATCAAAAGAGGAGGTAGAGAGTTTGGGCGCTGAGTTCATTGAGGTGGAAGGTGCAGTGAATGACCGCAGTGCGGGCGGATACGCCGTGGAACAACCCGAAGCGTTCTTGGCACGGGTACGTGAACGGATCGCGAATGAGGCGGCAATGGCCGATGTGATCATCACCACCGCACGGATCCCGGGAAAGAAGGCACCCGTCCTGATCACCGAGGACATGTTGATGGGGATGAAACCCGGCGCAGTGATCGTGGACTTGGCCGCATCATCAGGAGGAAACTGTACGCTCACCCAGCCGGACCGAACAGTGATGTACAACGAAGTAACCATCCTCGGTCCCACGTCGATCGAATGCAGTTGTGCACACAGCACCTCGTTCCTGCTCTCGAACAACTACAGTGCATTCATTGAACATTATCTCGTCCGCCGCGAGCACATTCTGGAGGATGAGATCCTACGCTCCACCTTGGTGGTACAGAATGGCGAACTGGTGAACGAGCGCATCAGCACGCTCACCACAGCAACCCTTTGAACCATGGAACTCAGCTATTCGATCACCACGATCGACGGATTGTTCGTTGTCGCACTTAGCCTCCTGTTGGGCTTCGAGGTGATCAAGAACATACCCGCGGTACTGCACACGCCTTTGATGTCCGGATCCAATGCGATCAGCGGGATCATCCTCATTGGTGGTGTCATCCAATTGCTCAACACCACTGTGGAAAGTCCGTGGACCATGGCGGCGGCGTCGATCGCCGTTTTGCTCGGCACCATCAACATGGCGGGCGGATTCTTCGTTACGCACCGCATGCTTTCCATGTTCGTCGTGAAACGTAAACCAGCCAGCGGCCAACGATCATGAGCATGGCAATGGTGTATCTCGCATCGGCCGTAGGGTTGGTGCAAGGTTTGAAATACATGGGCGATCCGACCCGCGCCAAACTCGGCAATACCGTGGCGGGCGTCAGTGTTGTCGTAGCGCTGATCGCCGTGGCCTGGGCGAACGGTAACGCGGGCACCAGTGCTTTGAGCATTGTTCTCTTGGTCGGAACCATCCTGATCGGTGCAGTGATCGGCAAGGTGTGGAGCGATCGCGTGGCCATGACGGCCATGCCGCAACTCGTCAGCATTTTCAATGCCTTGGGTGGTGCATGCGCCGTAGTGCTTGGTTTGAATGCAGTGTACGGAGAAGGGGTTGTGAACGGCAAATTTCCCGGTGTAGTGCTCATTCTCGGCGGCATATTTGGCGGCACCGCATTCACCGGTAGCATGGTCGCCTTCATGAAACTGGATGGCAGAAAATTGCCCCGTCCTGTGAAAGCATACAAGCACATCGCACAAGCACTATTGCTGACCATGAGCACCATCACAGTGGGCTACCTGATCCTCGCGACCGGCACAATTCCATTCCCAACACTGCTCTTGGTCATCTCCATCGTTGCGTTGCTCTACGGCATCTTCTTCACACTTCCCATCGGTGGTGCCGATATGCCCGTGTTGATCTCCTTGTTGAATGCCTTGACCGGAGTGGCGACATTAATGGCGGGTCTGCTCTTCCATGATCCAGTGATGCTTATCGGCGGGATCCTCGTTGGCGCTACCGGACTGTTGTTGACCACGCAAATGTGTACCGCGATGAACCGCTCATTGTCCCATGTCCTTGCCGGCAGTTTTCGTTCTTCCAGGATCCCAACGAACGAGGTGGAGCAGGACATCCGGTCGATCACTGCCGTGGAGACCGCATCCTTGTTGGCCTTCAGCAAGCAAGTGGCCGTAGTGCCCGGTTATGGAATGGCGGTAGCGCAGGCGCAGCGTGAATGTTTCGCCTTGCAGGAACAACTGCGGCAGAACGGTGTGGACCTGCACTTCATCATCCACCCCGTCGCCGGAAGAATGCCTGGGCACATGAACGTACTCCTCGCCGAAGCGAACATTCCATACGCATCCGTCATCGACATGAACGCGGTGAACGGCAAGATGGAATACTATGATGCGGTACTGGTGATCGGCGCGAATGATGTGGTGAACCCTTCGGCCGAGAACGATCCAACGAGCAGCATCTACGGCATGCCCATTATCCGAGCCTACAAAGCCAAGCAGGTGATCGTGATGAAACGCGGTATGGCCAAGGGGTATTCCGGCGTAACGAACACGCTATTCGATCGACAGAACTGCAAGGTGCTCTTTGGCGATGCCAAGGAGAGTTTGGAGCAGATCATTACAGAACTAAAACGCATTTGAAATGGAAAATCCACGTTTGGTCATCTCCGCAAAAGAGCGCGAACTCATCATGGCATGGATCATTGGATCCACACCGGCCGATGTATCCATACGGGACAGTTTGGACAAGCTGTATACCGAGCTGGAGCAGGCCGAGATCCGGGCAGAATACGAACTGCCAAAAGATGTGGTACGCGTGAACAGTATCGTCACGATCCAATCACCATCGGGTCGCAAAGAAGGTCTTCAAGTGGTAATGCCGTTGGAAGCCGATCTGAAAGCGAACAAGCTTTCCGTTTTCACGGTCATGGGTTCCGCGTTGGTGGGATATCGTGAAGGAACCACGATCAATTGGAAGTTGCCCAAAGGAGAAGAGACGATCTACTTGGAGAAAGTGGACAATTCCAAGGTCAAGAACGAGGTGAGCAGTACAAGAAATTGAGCCGGACCCACGCAGCTCAGTGATCATCGCCATCTCGCTGACACTACTTTTGGCGCTTCGAGAACATGCCACGATCCACCATATTCCATGCTGTGTTGCTGTGCCTTTTGCTTGCCGGATGCACTGTTAACGGCACCACTTCGACTGCCCAGATCGCCTCTGGTTACGACCTGAGATCCCCAACGACCACATTTGTCCTACCGGATACGTTGCATGAGGTTTCGGGATTAACCGACATCGATGCGCACACAGTGGCGTGCGTGCAGGATGAGAACGGTATTATTTTCTTCTACGACCTGGAAGAGCAAGCGATCGTTCGGCAGTTGGAGTTCCATTTGGATGGTGATTACGAGGGTATCACCCGCATAGGGAAGATGATCTACATTCTGCGTAGCGATGGTACGATCTACGGTGTGGAGAACTATGATGATCCCAATTTCATCCTGCATACTTACACGACCGGGATACCAGCTGCAAACAACGAAGGCCTGTGCCATGATCCGGTGAACAACCGCTTGCTCATCGCCTGCAAAAGCAAACTGGGGAAGGGTCCTGAGTACAAGGACAAACGCGCGATCTACGGCTTCGACTTGAAGACGAAAGAATTGAGCACACATCCGGTATTCGAATTCGACGTACAAAAGATGCCCGAGTTCGCTCTTCTGCACAAGATCGACCTACCAATGCGCACCAAGGGCAAGAATGGTGGAACTGAAGAAGCTGTTCTGAAATTCAAGGCATCAGCGATCGGCGTTCACCCTATTCGCAAACAATTGTACGTTCTCTCCGCCGCGGACCACATGTTCTTCATCTTCGATCTCGAAGGCGAGCTCTTGCATATGGAGCCATTGGACCCTCGCGTCTTCAACAAAGCGGAAGGCATCACGTTCATGGAGAACGGCGACATGCTGATCACCAACGAAGGCCAGGACCACAGGCCGACCTTGCTACGGTTCAACTACCAAAAGCCTTAGTGCTGCAAGCTTTGGCGTTCGGCAAGGAGCTGGCGAAATGGTTGTTGGGAAACCGAACGAAATGTGAGGATCCAGCGCTTGAGCGGCCGTGATGATCAACGGAAGACATTGTTCTTGCGCCGCACAAGATCAACACTATAGCTTTCGGACATGAAAGTGCTTTTGATCGAAGATGAACCCGAGCTGCGGCGTTCCGTACTCTCGTATTTGCATGATCAGGGCTACGTAATGTAAGTGGTCAAGGACTTTCCGCACCCTTTGCCCGCTAATTGGCCGTTTCCGATCTCTTGCGCAACGCCGTACAACACAACCTCCAAGATGGTTCCATCAATGCGCGTATTGTGCACGACAGCTTCGTCCTATCCAACAGCGGGCCGGTCCCCAGAAAACCTTTTCGACCGCTTCGCCAAAGACGATCCCAGCAGCGTTGGCAACGGATTGGGTTTGAGCATGGTGAAAGAAGCCTGCGACAGTGCTGGCCTTGAACTGCGTTACACGGAAGGTGGCGGCGAGCATGCAGTGGTGGTCTCCAAGAGGCCCTAATCATCAGATTCTGCACAGGTTCGTGTCCGCTTTTTTTTGCGATCATGATCTTGTCCCTTGAAAAGGCTCTTTACGATCCTTGGCGCTCGTTCACTTCGATGCACGATGCCTTCGCCGGCGACGACCCGAAAGCATGGTCGCTTTTGAGGAGTGGGTTGCCGATCGATCGCTACGTGACCGAACGGAGGTGGACGTAACTACTTCGCCTGCTTCTCCTTCTCCTTGAAGTATTTCCGCAGCAACCAATTACGCTGCAAGGCGCGCAGGTCTTCATTCAGCAGCAGGGTAGTGGTATCGAGGCGGGTCATCATCCGCTGCACATCGTTGGCGAGTGCTGTATCACGAACGAGCGTATGCACCAGCCCTTTGTCGCTTTCAAGGGATCGGCTGAAACGATCGATACGACCGATGGCAAGGCCCAACGTGTCTGAGGCGGTGTGCAGTTCGCTCAACATCCGGCGTACATCCGCTTCCGCGGCATCATCGGCCAGCAGAACGCCGAGCGCACCTTTTCCACCTTCCACATCGGCCACGATGGAATTCACTCCTTCTGTCAATGCGCGGGCGTTTCCAGCAGCGGCGTTGAGCTGGTACACGGCTTCGCGAATGACACCGCCCATGGAGGTATCCGTCAACATGCCCACGAGGTTGTTAGGGTCGTTCAGCCTTGCGGACACTTGCCTGAGGTCGTCGGTGATCGCGGCGAGATTTCCGTTGGTACGATCCAATGTGCGGATCATCGCATCCGTGTCCAAACTTGGTACGGAACGGATCGCATCGCCATCACTGACTGGCGTTCCACTTCCTTCACCGGATAAAAGGTTCACCAGTTTATTGCCGATAAGTCCATCTGTGCCCACACTGGCCAAGGCGTTTGTTCGAATATGTTCCGCATCGTCCATGCGAATGTTCATGTACACCCGCACGATGGTGTCGTTGATGATCTCGATCGCATCCACTGTGCCTACATCGATCCCTGCATAACGCACGTTGTTGCCCGTCCGCAAGCCGCCCACTTCTCGAAGATCGGAGCTTATGGTGATCGAGCGGGAAAAGAGGTCCTTTCGGGTTCCCATCAAGTAGAGGGCGAGTACGAGCAATACCGTTCCACCCAAAACGAACAGTCCCAATTTGGATCGTTGTGATCTCTCTTCCGCCATTATAATGAATCAAAGAAACGACGCACCACTGGATCCGTGGAATGCATCAATTGTTCGTAGGTACCTTGGGCGTGCGCGGTGCCTTCGTGAAGAACGATCACCTGATTGGCCGCCAACTTCGCAACATTCAGATCGTGTGAGATCAGTATGGATGAGGTGCCGTACTCCCTTTGCAGGTCGAGCATCAGTTCCACGATCTCGCGACTGGTTATCGGGTCCAGTCCTGTAGTGGGTTCGTCATAGAGCACGATCTCCGGGCGCATGATCAGGGTGCGCGCCAGACCTATGCGTTTGCGCATGCCACCGGACAATTCGCTGGGCATCAGGTCCACGGTATGTTCCAGGCCCACGTCCGCAAGTGCGCGCATCACGCGCTCTTGGCGCTCAGCAGTATTCATCTTCACCATATGCCGCCGCATGGGGAACTCCAGGTTCTCGCGCACCGTCATACTATCGTAGAGCGCATTGCTCTGGAAGAGGAAGCCGATCCGCACCCGCATCTTGTCCAGCGCCTCATGTTCCAAAGCCAGCATATCCTGACCTAGCACGTCCACGATGCCTGCATCCGGTTCCAACAAACCGATGATGCATTTGATCAGCACGCTCTTACCGGATCCGGACTTCCCCAACACCATCACGTTCTCCCCTTGGTGAAGGTCCATGTCGAACCCCCGAAGCACGTGGTTCGTACCGAATGCCTTTTTCAACCCACGGATGCGGACCACCACTTCTTCGCCTATGACCAGCGGCCGTTCGATGCCATGTGCGGGTTTCTCCATCTCAGTTATAGCCCAGAATATCCGTGATCTGCACGGCTATAAGGTCGATGACGAAGATCACCAACGAGGCCACGACCACTGAACTGTGGGAGGCTTGTCCAACACCCTCTGTGCCGTTCTTCGTATTGAAGCCTTTGTAACACCCCACGATACCGATCGCAAAACCGAAAAAGAAGGACTTGATGAAAGCGGGAAGAAAATCGGCGAACACAAGGGAATCAAAGACCTGTTGGTGGAAAAGGGACCAGCTCACCGACCCCTTGATATTAACGCCGATGTAGGACGCATAGATCGCGATCGCATCGGCGAACACCACAAGCACCGGCAACATGAGCGTGGTGCTCACCACCCGTGTAACGACCAAGTATTTGAAGGGATTTGTGCCGCTCACTTCCATGGCGTCGATCTGTTCGGTCACTTTCATGGAGCCCAGTTCGGCGCCGATGCTCGACCCTATCTTGCCTGCGCAAATGAGTGCTGTGATCACCGGTCCGATCTCACGCACTACGGAGATGGCCACCATGAGCGGCAACATGCTTTCTGCCCCGAAACGCTCCAGCGTAGGCCGACTTTGTACGGTAAGCACCAAACCCATGATGAACGCAGTTACTGCAACCAGGGGCAGTGATCGATAACCGTTGATGAAGGACTGCCGCAGCAGTTCCGCCCACTCGTAACGAGGTCGGAACACCTCGCGGAAAAAGCGACCGGTGAAACTGGCAATGTCACCGACCTCTTCCACAAAAGCACGCACGGTTTGCGACCTGGCCATGGGCCTAAGATAACCGGGCCATATCGGACCGAAGCAGACATCCATCAGCAGGTCGTGGGCCTACCTTCTACAAGTCCGCCTGCACCCCATCGCACGACAGGGCTACACCCGGGGACCAGCTTAGGATTGCGAAAACAGGGAAAGCCTACAGATCCTTCCGCACAAGATCCGAAAAGATCAGCACCATAGCTTTCGGACATGAAATTACTCGCCTTGTCGATAGCGGAAAACAATGCGAACGCTTCCTTCCTTCATAGCGCGGTAATAGAACAGCCAAGAGATGAACGGGGTGAAACCCGAAAGGAAGAGAAAGAGCAGATCGTTCTTGGTGAGCAATTTCAATTCAGGGACCTGTCGGAAAGCAAGTGAGTTGATCCACTCCAGAGCGACATCGCCGCTCGCATGCTTCATGCCCAGCTTGGCGATCATTGCGGTGATGCCGGCAAAGAACATGCCGATGAGGGCAACGAGGATGGGCCTAAGCATCTGATCGCAGAGGCTGAAAGTAAAGAGCAGCATTCTATCGCTGATCACCTATATCTCGAGAACAGTAACGGACCTCGATCCTTACCCGTGGAGCAGTCCAACACCCACGCTAGCCTACGAAGCCAATTCCTAATACTCCCAACGCGGGTCCTGAACAAAAAGCGTATCGGTAAGTGAATGTAGGAAGGCAACAAGTTCAACGACTTCATGCTTCGAAAGACCCAACGGCTTGATCTTATCGTTGGGTGCAGCGCGGGAATGACCGCCGCCATTGTAATGTTCCACTACATCTTCCAGCGTGGCAAGTCGGCCATCGTGCATATAGGGTGCGGTCAATTCCACGTTCCGTAAGGACGGGACCTTAAAGTGGAAGCGGTCCGCTGGGATCTTTGAAAAGCGAATGCGACCTATATCACCATACGTGGTATCTGATCGGTTCGTCTCGAATGCGTATTGGGTGAAGTTCGGTCCGGAATGGCAGTTGGTGCATCCGACCCGGTCCGAGAAGAAAAGGTTCGTGCCCTTTAGCGCCTTCTTGCTCATGGCAGTGTTATCTCCATGCACGTAGCGGTCGAATGAACTGTTGTTGCTGATCAATGCGCGTTCGAAAACACCCAATGCACGTGTGATCGTGAACGCATCCGGTGCCCTACCATAAGCATCTTGGCACATGCTTACGTACACTGGTTGCTTCTTGAGTTGTTCGGCAATGTCCACGATGTTGTGCGCGAATTCGTTGTGCTCCTGGATGGGTACAAGCACTTGCATCTCCAACGTGGGCACGCCTCCTTCCTTCAAGAAATAGGGGTGGAATGCCACATTTGCCAATGAAGGTGCATTGCGCGTTCCGGGTCTGCCCATGACACCGGGGCTGAATGGAACACTGTCCGAAAATGCCAAGGACGGTTTATGACAACTCGCACAACTCAAGGTAGAATCTATCGATAGGATGGGATCGAAGAACAGCTTCTTGCCCAAAGCGAACCGTTCGGGCGTGTACTGGTTCTCCAATGTATAGGGAACTTCCGGAAAGGCGAAGTTCGATGCGTTCAAGCGCGCCACCGGGGTGCGAACATCCTTGCGCAAACACGCTACCAACAGGACAAGACCACCGAGCAAACAGCTATACCGACAAAACGATGAACGACCCATCTTCGTTACAAAGGTGGGGCTTGTTCCACGTTCAGAAGGGATCGGAGAATTCCGAACGCGTCGGAAGCACTTCGTCCGTTAGGGTATGCAAGAAGGCGATGATGTCCTGCTTATCCTGATCGGAAAGCATCAAGCCGGTGCCTCGTGTGTTTTCCAATTCGGGATCCAAGGTGCTGGAAGCGACAAGTCCGGAGTTGTAGTGGTCGAGCACTTCCTGCAACGTGGAGAAGCGGCCATCGTGCATATAGGGAGCGGTGAGTGCGACGTTCCGCAACGAAGGCACCTTCATCTTACCACGGTCCGCAGGATCATTGGTCACGGACAGGCGCCCTACGTCCAACAAACTTGCGTCGCTTTCCAAACCGTTGTTCATGTACTGGTCGTTCTCAAAATTCTTCGGGGAATGGCAATGCGCACAATCCGCGCCGCTCTCATCAGGAAAGAACTGGTTGTACTCCGCAAAGAACAATTCGCGTCCACGGTCCTCACTTTCCGTAAGTGCTGCCGCTCCTGTCAGGTACCGATCATATTTGCTCTCCACGGAAACGATGCTGTTCATGAATTGTTCCATGGCCAGCGACATCTTGAGCGGGGTGATCTCATCCGACCCGAACGCACGTGTGAACTGATCACGATAGGCCTGCATCCCATTCAACTTGGACACCACATGATCGAGTGTCTCTGCCATTTCCAAACTATCCTGGATCGGTTTCAGGGACTGATCGCGAAGCAGTTCGGCACGGCCATCCCAAAAGAAATTGTTCTCGTTCCACGCCATATTGAAAACTCCCATTGCCTGGCGTTTTCCGGGAAGTCCATGGACGCCGATGGAGAACCTCGTTGTATCAGAGAACGCATGTTCTTGGCGGTGGCAACTGGCACAAGACATGTTGCCGTCCAACGAAAGAGCGGTTTCGTAGAACAGCATTCGACCCAATTTCACGCCTTGCACAGTGAGTGCGTTATCTGATGCGATGGCTGGCGCAGGGAAAGCTCCGTACGAAAACGAATAAGGAGAACCATCATAGCCCACCAACTCCTCGATGACCGGGTCGTCGTGCCGACAAGCACCAAGGGCCATGACCATGGCAGCACAGACACCGATCGTGAGCAAACCCACAAAACCGATTTTCATCATTACTGCTTCACCACCGTTCGGCGTGCGACCACCGTTCCCTTCTGTAGGAGAGAAACTTGGTACACACCGGAGATCGGTAGGGCAACATCAATTGCTTTTCCTGTGGTGAACGGTGTGCTCTGTACCAACTTGCCCTGTGCATCCAGCACACGCACTTCATCGTAGCCGACAACACCGGTGGTAGATATACGGACTTGATCGGTGGTGGGATTGGGATACACGACCAAGAGATCTTTGTTCAATTCGTCCATTCCGACCGGACCGTTGCCTTCGATGGATGTGAAAACATGGTCCCTGAAATTTCGAAGGGCGATGGTCGCCAACCCGGTCTCTCCGTGAACAATTGGGCCATTTCCAATGCTCATCTCCCGGAATGCTTCAACGTAATCACCATTCAGTTGGACAACTAGATCGCCGCCGTCCATGACACCTGCGGTCGGAATGGTCTGCTTCAGGTAATTATTATCACCCAATGCATGGATCTCGTATGATTGTGCAAGGTTGATCCCCGACGTGCCTTCCATGGCAAGAAAGCGGTACCCTGCCGCCCAACCCCAATGCATACTGGGTGATTTGGGTGCCAGTGGATGAGAAGCTTCATAGGACGCAGGGTCCAAGTGATTTACCGCAGGATCGACACCGACCCCGAAACGAACGGCTTCCAGCGCAGTGATATCGAAATTGCCCAATGGAACGGTCGTCATTACATGCGCATCCACCAATACCCAAGTTGCATCCACATTCGTTTCCTGGCCGCCATCATGGATCAATGTGAATTCGCTCAGGTAGTACTCCATTCTGGACGCACGGAAATCCTCATCATAACCGTTCAGTGCGGTCACATTACTGGCAAAGGGTACGCCGCCCAGAAAATGCTCGATCTGCAACACCACGTTCTGCTGAGCTGAAACGGTCAATGAGGCAATGGTCAATAAGAGTGTAGTGATCCGTATCATGAGTTGGTAATTACGTAGGTTTGTTTCGCAGGTCCGAAATGACTGAATTCCAATGAAGTGCGAATTTACGGGACAGCAGTGGAATTGACCCAACTGGACCATGCCATCTTGTTTTACACCTTGGACCCCTATGCGTAGTTGCCTAGCTACACTTTTCATTTCCATCCTTGTTCCGACCCAGTTGCAGGCACAGCAGATCAGTTGGAGCGAGCAACAAACCATTGGCGTTCTGGATTCCCAAGCATTACGACCGCGTATGACCATATCGGCCCAAGGACCAGTCGTTGTTTGGGGTGATCCACCAAGTACGTTGTACGTGAGCACGGAT